>SXGS01517901.1_pt1 | contig 26723 bp, 25 predicted proteins | sample 3174681 | NCBI WGS metagenome assembly SXGS01 (sample SAMN11356861, study PRJNA531348) | freshwater metagenome | isolation source: freshwater sample F1-80 | place: China: Fuxian Lake, Yuxi | collected 2017-12-25 | reverse complement strand
GAGTCGACCGCGATGCCTGCTTCTTGACGAGCCCTCACTGGGAATCGCCCCGTTGTTGGTCAAGTCCATCTTTGAACAGATTGTGGCGTTGAATCGGACCCGTGGCCTCACCATCTTGCTCGTCGAACAAAATGCCAATCTCGCCTTGGAAATCTCCCATCGTGGGTACGTCCTCGAGACGGGACGAATTCTCCTTTCCGGGGCTGCTCCAGACCTCCGGGCTGATCCGCAGGTCCAGAGTGCCTACTTGGGTGGCTGACCCGAGTTGGAAAACGTGACGCCGGACTTAACCCGTGATCGCGAGCTGCCCGACATCGATCGGACTCAATATCTTGGCGATTAAGGCTTGGTACCGTGGGGTTTCGGTATCCGAGGAATCCGCTGGGGAATAGATCTGGAAGTGGATACTCTCATTTGCGGCATGAGTTACTGGGATGCGATGAATTTCGAAAGCGGAGTGATCAAGAGCGTCTTGATCGCTTTGATCGTCCTGCTAGCTGTGGGTTGTACCCCACCGCGGGTGGGGCAGCAGCGATTGGTTAGCCAAAAGAACATGACTTTTGGTGAATCCCCAGTGTGGAGTTACGACTCAAGGGGGATGACTCAGTGGGAATCGGGTCGATCGACAGCGGGAGGCGGGCAAGGAGTTGGCTGCACCAGTTGCAAATAACCACCCATGAAAGCGACAACTCTGGCAGCCGGCATGGTCTGCGGAATGATGACTTTCCTGCGGGCGGAAGAACGCAAGAATCTGGATGTTGATTTTGAGGCGCTGTTTGCGTCGGACATATTTCAGACACAAACCACAGGCAGTTTTTCTTCGGTATCCGGACGAAACTTATGGCGAGTCAGCCTATCCGGGGCGACGATTGGAATGGATTTTGACTCGGTGGGCAGCGAGTCCCGAGCTCTGGACAAACGTCGGTTGTCAGGCCAGTTGGATTTCAAGTTGGGGGTGGGCCCCCGCGTTCAGCTTCTGGCTTCCATGTCGTACTACGACGGTTTTGGCAATTACAGCTCCCTTTGGTTGAGCGAGTATTATCGGCAGCTCCATGGGAATCCCAACATCCTGGTTGATCCCGCGTATGCGGACTCCAAGCCACATGGTGCCGCGTTGACGGGAGGTGCTCGTCTTGAGTACCTGCCGGCCGCGGGTTACCTGGAAACGACAGTGACCTATGCGCGCGATGTGATCGCGCCGGGTTACGGCGATTTCTTTGATGCCGAGAACAATTTTCAGCTCGTCCGGTTGCGCGACGAACTCAACACCGTGGCGTGGGGAGTTCGCGCCGAGAATGTTCTGACCCGACGACTTCGGAGTTTGGTGGAGTTTCGGTTGGTGAGTCAGTCGTTACGTGAATTGCGGTACGTGGCCCAAGGGCAACTGAACTGGGCGGTTGCGGAGCCTTGGGTGGTACGAATGGAAGCTGGCTATGCCAATGAGAAATACGCTCCGGATCAGATTACTGGCGAATTGACTCCTGGAACGTTCGAAGCGCGATGGGGGGCACTCACCGCAGAATACCATCCATGGGATGCGTGGTATTTCAGCCTCACGGGGCGGTACTACAGCGACACTGGACAGACCGAGAGTTCGATTTCGGCGAGCAGTGCCTCGCCGGCATTGCAGAGTTGGTCGGTGGGCCTTGGAGTTCGCTGGGTGCAAGGTCGACACTCGATCAAGGTTTTTGGCGCGCCCTACATTACCCGGTTTGAAGAAGTCCGAGGGGCGACGATTCTCTTTGGGTCGTTGTACCGTGATCGCCACATGGGTGTGGCTCAAGCCTCCTACAGCTATGAATTCTGAGCATGATAACTCTTGCTGGAAGATTTTGTCGACCCCGAACAATATCCATTTTAGTCAAACTGATAACTCGTGTTTATGAATACACCTCGAATCGTCGGTATCCTACTGGCGGCTCTCCTTTGTCTCTCACCCGTCCATGGGGCGGTCCTCAAACCGGGAGAAATCGTGCCGAACTTCACCCTAACTGATCGCTCCGGCAAACCGGTCAAGTTGTCGGATTTCGAGGGGAAGATTGTCTTTCTCGAATGGTTCGCACACTGGTGCACCTTTTGTCGGGCGGCAGCCCAGCAGATTGAACCGGGAATTGTAGAGTACTACGCCGGGCGAGGCGGGAATCCTGACGGGATTGAGGTGGCGCACGTCATCCTGAATCTGCAATCCAACGCTGAAGCAGCGACGACCGGATTCATCAATCAATTCAAGCTCCAAAACTCCGTGGCATTAAACGACTTTTACTATGGGGTCTCCAGCGCGATTCGGTCTCAAGCGGTGGTGAACCAGATCGGAACACCGCAGCCGACGTTCGCGATCATCAATGGCGTGGCCGGCTCGCCCTCTCATCGGCAGTGGGAGCTCATATTCTCACACAACGGCTATGGAAATTTGTCGAGCCCCATTCAGACGTTCAGGAGTAAGATCGATGCCGTCAAACAGGGAGTGGTTGTCGAGCCACCCTCGGTGGTAGCCCTGGGGATCCCGGAGCGTAACGCCGATGGGTCAGTGCATTTCCTGGTGGAGGGCAATCGCCGGGAAACGATCGAGATTCAGGGATCTTTGGACCTGAAGACCTTTGTGCCGCTGGGCAACGCGCCTATGGATCCAGCACAACGTTTTCGTGTCGATGCTGCGCCCGGCGGGCTCCAGTTCTTCCGAGCCGAACGAAAGGCGCAGTGAGTTGTTCTTTATCCAGTTTGGAACTGAAGCTCGGGCGACTTTAAGAAGCTCCCGTTTTCAGGTTTAGCCTGGGTTGGCTGAACCGTTGGTTTTGTTGGGAGGCGCCGCCAATAACGGTGGCGACTTGTCGAACAACGGGAGCCAGACTTTGAAGGTGGTGCCCCTACCCACTTGGCTCTGGAGATCGACACGGCCGCCGTGTTCTTTAATGATTCGTTCCACGATCATCAGGCCCAGGCCGGTGCCTTTGGTTTTTGTGGTATAGAAGGGCTCGAAAATCCTTTTTTGTAACTCAGGTGCAATGCCGGTTCCAGTATCGCTCACAGTGATCCAGCCCCACTCCGATGTGGCTCCGCTCGCCAGAGTTAGTACGCCTCCTCGTGTCATGGCCTGCATGGCGTTCTTGAGTAGGTTGACCAACACCTGCTTGATCTGGGCGGGATCGAATTGTACCTGAGGCATGCCGCGGCCAGGCATCGTCTGAAGCTGGATCCCACGGTTTTCCAGTTCGGGTTTTAATACTTCCAACGTTTCTTTCATCACGTCATTCAGCGACTCCAACTGGAACTTGGGCGATGTGGGGCGCAAGGCTTGGAGAAATTCGGTAATGATATAATCCAACCGCGTAATTTCGCCCAGGCAAACAGTTGCATAGCGATCGAGACGATCGGCCACTTCGGTGATGTCCGAATCAGGGACGACCTTTCGCTGGCCCCTGGCTGGTGGAATATCGCGGTTGAGGAGCCGGAGCTTCTTCACTTCCCGTCCGATAAGCTGAAGGTGAATATGAAGTGCGTTGAGGGGATTTCCAATCTCGTGGGCCACGCTGCCAGCCAACAACGTCAGAGCGTGGAGACGTTCTGTCTGGATGGCTTCGGTCGTTTGTTGTCGTGCCTCGGTGGCATCGTGAAGCACGAGAGCCAAGCCCGTGCTCCCGACGGCATCGCCGTCCAGCGGCGTTGAATAAACGAGCAGAAATCGGGATTTGGGATAATGTACCTCGATATCCTGTCGGACGACTCCACGGCCGCCCTGACGATCCATTTCTGTTGTCTGACGCCAGTCGAGCCCGGGGAGGTGGCGGCTCACTAATTCGCCCTCAATGGCGTCAGGCCGAAGTCCGATCAGTCGGGTCACGGCTTGGTTGATGTAAACGATTCGACCTTCCGGGTCGCAGACCAAGACGCCGTCTTCGATGACATTAAAGAGGGATTCCAAGAAGCGGCGTTCGCTTTCCAGGCGGCGAACGACCGCTTGAAGGCTGGCGTCATCGATTCGGCCAAGGCGACTCAGGACTTTGCTGAGGAATCCGGTGCTGCTCGGCGCGGTTTCCGGTGTATTCATGAGTGGTCTTAAAGCCACTTCTTGCGTTTGAAATACAAGAAAGTGAGCGCTGTGGTCAGAAACATGAGACCGAGGACATACATATATCCGTACCTCCACTCAAATTCGGGCATCTGCCGTGAGAAATTCATGCCGTACCAACTCGCAATAATCGTCGCTGGCGTGGTGATCAGGGTAATCATGGTGAGCACCTTGACGACTTCGCTGGTCTGGTTTGACGACATATTGAGGTAGATTTGCAAGATACCGCTCAGAGAATCGGCGTATCCGTGAGCGAGTTCGCCGATATGAAATAAGGCGTCATATACGTTTCGGTAATAGGGTACCAAATGAGCGCGGATGAGTTTGAATTCGCCACGAGCGAACCGGAGCAAGACTTCGCGCTGTGGCCCAATGATCTGTCGCAAGTGCAGCACTTCCTTTTTGACCTCCAGAATGCGGTTCATGGTCTGTTTGCTGGGGTCTTTGAGCACTTCGTCTTCCAATTCGCTGATCTCCAGCGCCAACTCCTCCAGGACAGGTTTGTAGTTTTCGACCAGCGAATCTAGCAGTGCGTGGGCCACGCGGTCCGGGGCGCGGGCCACGTGGACCGTACTCTTGCGGCATTGATCCTCGGTGGCTTGCACACTCCGCAACGGAACGGAATGGTAAGTGACCAAAAAATTCTTGCCCAAGAAGAAGTCCAGTTCGCTGGTGGCAAAGATTTTGTCCTTACGCTTGTAATCCACTGCATGAATCACCATGAAAAGGTAGGGGGCGAATTTGTCGTCCTCCTTCGGGCTGTATTCCTCAACCTTTGGCGATGGCGTGACGTTGATGCAGTCGTCGATGCTCAACGGATGAAAATGGAAGACATCTTCCAAAACCTGACGGGTCTCCTCGGGAGTGCAGTTCTCCAGGTCCAACCACAGAAACAGATTCGTGTCCGCCAAAAGCGTGGGCATCAGGAATACCTCAATATCCTGCGAATGCAGTCGCCCCTGCGTGGTGAAGGCGTAGGATCGAATCATAGGTTCGGTGGCGATAGATTAAGGCAGTTGGCTGCTATTGGCCAGAATTCCGATTTCCGGCCGAGCAGAGAAGTAGCTCGTTCTTTGCTGAGTCGGTGCCGCGGTGGGGTCGACCTGGACCGGTAGCACCAGAGGGGCTGTCAATTAAGACTGGTGACTCTGAACATCAATGACTTTGGGTGGCGGGTGGCCTGGTGCGCGGTTGGTAGCAGTTGGCGGCTCAGAACGTTGGCGCCATTTCCTAAATAGATAGAATAACAGGGCACCTGCGGCACCTGCGGCGCCTTCGTCGATGTTTCCGACTCCTGGGATGTTGTCTGGGATGAGCTCGAAGATACCGGCTGTTGGATTCAGCAGGTACAACACGCACAAGACCATGCCGAGTAGTAGACCGAGTTTGCGTACCATGAGTCAAACTGGAGCGATGCTCGGCTCAGGATGCAACTGACAAGTTCAAACTATGGCAATCCATTCTCTGGTCGTTAGCGTGCCAAGATCCTGGAATCGACAACTTTCCCGCGTTGATGCAGCATCTCCGGATGGACCATTCGCCTGGATTCTTGAAACTAGTCAACGATGCGAGGAAACGAGTTAACGAGCTGACTGTAGATCAGTTGCGGGAGCGTCTCACGGTCAACCCGAATCTGATTCTCATCGACGTTCGCGAGGAGAGCGAATGGGCTGCAGGACATGCGGAGGAGGCGCACTCCTTGGGCAAAGGGATTCTCGAGCGCGATATTGAAAAGCGCTTCGCAGATCTTCAGGCGGAAATAGTCATGTACTGCGGAGGCGGATTTAGGAGTGCCTTGACATGCGACGCGGCGCAACTGATGGGGTACCGAAACGTGGCATCACTTATCGGTGGATACAAAGCGTTGGTGGCTGCAGGTTGGCCCATGAAATGTTCTGCTAGCCAACCATGACGTTCTCGCCGCGTCACAGTCCGAAAGAGCCGGAGTGGTCGATCGCTCGTCAACGGATGGTGACGGAGCAATTGGAACAGCGGGGGATTACAGATCCATTGGTGCTTCGGGCCATGCTGGATGTGCCCCGGCATCACTTCGTGCCAGGGCATTACCGATCGCAATCCTACGAGGATCACCCCCTCCCTATCGGCCATGGTCAAACCATCTCACAACCTTACATCGTGGCGCATATGAGCCAAGCCCTGAGACTGCGAGGGGACGAGACGGTACTTGAGGTCGGGACAGGGTCTGGGTATCAAGCCGCGGTCTTGTCGCGGTTGGCCAAGCGGGTGTACACCATCGAAATCCTTCAGGCATTGGCGATGAGTGCTACACAAGTCCTTCAGCGCCTCGGCTATGACAATATCGAGGTGCGCGTCGGGGACGGGCATCAGGGCTGGGCCGAGGCGTCGCCATTCGATGCGATTCTGGTAGCCTGCGCGCCCAATGAAATCCCTTACCCACTTGTGGAACAGTTGAGGGAAGGTGGACGTCTCGCCATCCCGATTGGATCTGGCGACGATCAAACGCTGTACATATTTCGCAAACAGGACTCCGAGCTGGTTCAAGAAATCACCATGCCGGTTCGATTTGTACCGATGACTCGCAACCGTTCATAGCAGCAACGATCGAATCTCCCGGACCCGTGGATTCGAGGAATTGGGTTAGGCGGTGAAGCCAAACCGATACTTCTCCTCTTCTGGCTTGATGCCCAGCGATGCACAGATTTTTTTGGAGGCGAAGATGCCGGCGGCGGTCTTGATAATTCGATCGAACTCCTTGGGGGTGAGGGGAACGCCCTCGTGTTTGATTGCCTGGATGCCGCAGCCACGCTACAGCAGTTCTTCGACGAACTCCTGGCAGGAAACAGGGTCATCCGTGATATAGTGATGCGGTTGCGAATGGCGTTTGAAGTGGGTGGTATATTCGACCGTGTATTTCGCGAGCATAGTGTGTTGATCCTTTTTTAGATGAACGTTACTTGGGTAGCATCGATGACTGGACATGGCCAAACGAAGCTTGGGCAATAGTAGCCGGATTTTGGCTGTGCAGGGAGGTTTCTGCTGCCACTGACTCCGACCACTCTGGAACATCACGGAGCTGGTTCAGAGGGATTCTTAGTCACTTCAACCGTTGGATGCCGACGTTTCCTGACCAGTCCGCATAGACCAGTCGAGTACCGTCTGAGTTGACGGCCAGTGCATAGATCCAATCGGGGGAAAGTGACCATTGGGATTCGACTGCATCGCTGGAACCGGAGAGGCGGCGGACGATTCCCTCCTTGCCTGCTGAGAAGAGTGAGGCGCCATCTGTTGACCAAGCGAGGGCAAAAATTGGTCCCTCATGGTTGCGGATGATTCGCACCATACGACCGATTTCAGGCTGCCAGATCCGAACGGTTCGATCGTCGCCAGCGGATGCGGCGGTCGGTGTCGTATGGGTGTCGCCGTTCATGATAGGCCGAAAAGCGAGTGCGTGCACTGCTTCGGTATGATGGTTGAATGAACGAATCAGGCGGCCATCGTTGGCATCCCATACTTTGATTGACCGATCCATGCTGGCAGTGAGGATGGTCTTTCCCGAAGGGCTGAATTGTATTGCGGTGACTGGACCTGAATGGCCCGCCAGAGTGAGCGTCGGCAATGGATCGCTGATTCCGATTCCGTCCCATTTCCAGACGCGGGCTGTATGATCGCTCGACGCCATCCCGAGAGACAGGCCGTCGGCTGAGTTGGCGACGGCGTTAACGAGGTCGGTATGATTTCCAATGAGACGCGGTTGCGCCGAATTGATGAGGGCAAAAATTTGAGCGTCGCCGCGGACTCCCGGTTCCCCGCCTCCAACGATCAAGAACTTGCTGTCCTGGCTAAACAACACTGATCGAACTTTGGGCAAATTGCAGGCGATCGAACGAAGAATCCTGCCATCCTTGGAGGATCGCAGATGGATTTGCCGACTGCTTCCCGAGGCGAGCAAAGAGTCATCTGGCGCGAATGCCAGTGCGGTAACCGGAGGTTCGGATAACGCCACTGACGTTGCGGCGAAAAGGGTCAGCCATAGACGGCCGGTGAAGCTTCTAATGGTTGATCCAAACATAGGACTAAACCAGTTCCTGGATGAAGCTCCCTTCTTGGAGCAGTTTCATTGGCCGTCCAGTGGGTGTTCGCAATTCCCGCGAGGGGTCAATTCCCAGTAACTGAAGAATCGTAAACATCAAGTCGGGCGGGCTGACCGGGCGTTCGGATGGGACCTCACCGAAGGAATTGGTGGCGCCGATGACGCGGCCGCCGGACACGCCACCGCCGGCGAGACAGACGCAACCAGCCCGCGGCCAATGATCCCGCCCGCCGATGGCGTTGATCTTTGGGGTGCGACCGAATTCCCCCATCAGGACCACCAGCGTGGAATCGAGAAGTCCACGATCGCGCAGATCAGCAATCAGTGCCGAATAGGCACGGTCTAGAGATGGCAGTTTTCCACTTCCCGGAAAGCGTGAGTCGGGCAATTCCTTGAAAATCTGCTGATGCGTATCCCACCCGGTATCGACGACGGTGACGAACCGAGCGCCGGCTTCGATGAGTCGCCGTGCCATCAGACACCCACTGCCGACACGTGAGGGACCGTAACGATCGCGGTTTTCCCGCGTTTCAGCGGCAAGGTCAAAAGCGTCTTTGGCTTTGGAAGACCCCATCAGGCGATAGGCCTGCTCATAATAGGCGTCGCGATCGCCCGTGGCGGGGCCTTCTTCAACCTGACGTGAGAACTGGTCCATCTTACGGAGGATATCTCGACGACGTTCCCCGCGTGCTATGCTCACCCCTTCCGGTAACGTCAGGCCACCGAGGCGTGAAAAGTCAGGTCCTACATTAAACGCCGAGAATCCTCCTGGGAGATATCCGGAGCGAGCGGCGTTCGAATCACCTCCCGCCGAATCGCTTGGGATGGCGATATAAGGTGGCATAGGCGTGGTGAAGCCGTATTCGTGCGCCACGATACTACCCATACTGGGATATTCCAGGGAAGGGGTTGGCCGGTGACCTGTGAGAAGGAAACGTGTTCCGGTGTCATGGTTCCCGAGTTCATGCGTGAGCGATCGAATGAGGGCGACCTCATGCATCACGGCGGCGGTGCGAGGGAGGTGTTCGCAGATATGGACTCCGGGGATGCGGGTCGGGATTGACTGAAACTGGCTGCGAATTTCCGAAGGAGCTTCTGGTTTGGGATCGAACGTATCGAGATGGCTTGGACCGCCATCCAGCCAAATCAGAATGCAAGCTTTGGCCTTGGCGGTGCGGCCTGAGTTGGATTGAGCCTGCAGTCTGATGGCATCGGACAAGCTGAGTCCGAAGGCGCTCAACATGCCTAGATAAACAAAATCGCGACGCGAGATTCCGTCGCATCGCTGGCGGCCCTGCGCCAAAGGCGCAGGGCCTTCGGCGGAGGTTTCAGAGGATTGATGGGAATTCATGGCATCGGGTGGCGGATAGAAGCGGTTAGTGGTTCCAGGCAAATTCTCTGGAATTCAGCAATGCCCAGAGGAGGTCCTGAATTAGTTCGGTTCGATCGTTCGCTGGTTGAAGCAAGGATGCCCATTCGGACAGTTCATGGGGTTCGGGTGGTCTGCCCAGAGCTCTGAGGTAAAGTTCCTCGACGATGCGAGGCGGGGACAATTCACGCAGTTCAAGGGCCACGCCAGTTTGGAGCTTGGATTGGAGGTTGGCTCCATTGATGAGGTGCAACGCCAGTGTTACTCCTCCTCCGGCAGTGCGGACGGTTTCGCATGAGCGTTTCCGCAGGCAACGGCCAAGAACATCCAGCTCCGTGGATGGGGTCGCTGGGCTCATCAACTGAACGGCGCGTGTGCCTGGGGGATAGCTTTGGTAGACGTTATCGACCCCGGTAACCTGAGCCACAGCGTCGGCGAAGACGGGCACCACCAACGGTTTTAGGTGGGCGTGAGAATAGAGTTGTGTGTCCGCGGCGTTGCCGGATGTCGTGTGCGAAGTCCGTTGATAAGTGCCGGAGAAGGCAATCGTCCGCACGGTGTGGCGGAGGTTGAATCCGTGCCGTTTGAAGTCAGCCACCAGCACTTCCAACAAAACGGGGTGCGTTGGTGGATTTGTCGGGCGCAGATCATCCACGGGTTCGACCAGGCCACGGCCTAGCATCCATTTCCAAAGGCGATTGACGATGGTTCGGGCGAACAGTGGATTATCAGCCGACGTCATCCAAGCGGCCAGATGGATCCGTGGATCCTGTTCTTGGGAGGCGTTGTCGGGGGTAGTACCAAGTGATCCCAGCGGTTTGGGCGATAGCGGTTTTCCGGTCTTGGGATGCTCCACCACACCGCGTTGGGTTAAGTGAATGCCGCCGGCCTCTCGGCCGATGCGCGCAAAGTATGCCGCAAAGCGGTGGTAATCCTCCTGTGTCCAACGATCAGCCGGGTGGGTATGACAACGGGCGCAGGCGATTTGGGAACCGAGAAAGATTCGGCCGACGTGTTCGGATAGATCGCGAGGATCGGCTGCGAGCAACCAGAAGTTGGCCGGACCGACCTGGGTCAGGTTCCCTTGTGCGGTGATTAACTCCCTTACCACTTGATCGAACGGAGTATTTGTTGCGACGTGGCCCCGAAGCCAGTTGAAGTAGGCAGCTGTGTTATCACCGGTCCCATTCAGCAGGAGCAGGTCGGCGAGGTGCATCGTCCAGTAGTTGACGAAGTCTTCGGTGCCGATCAGTTGATCTATCAAGAGCTCCCGTTTGGTCGGATGGTTGGTCTCAGCCAGGAACTCGCGCACGCGCGACGCTGTGGGCAAACGTCCGGTGAGATCGAGAGTCACACGCCGCAGGAATTCCGCGTCGCCGCTCAACGGGGACGGCGGCACGCCGAGTCGCTCCAGTTCGGCCTGAACGTGTTCATCGATGACGTTTCGAGCAGGAAAATCAGAGCGATTAGAGGCTTTGGTTGGTTGAAACGGTATCGCCACTCGAGCGGCATCCACCTGACCGCCGTAGCGTACCATGATACTGGTGAGCCCGGGGCCTACGGCTCGAACCTGGCCGCCCTTCGAGACCTCGGCAACGGCGTCATCATTGGCGGTGTAGAGCGCGAGAGAAGTGACATCCTGCTTCGAACCGTCTGAAAGTTGGGCAGTCACATTCAGTTGGGCGTGGTTGGTCAACGCCGGCAGGAAGAGGTTGCTGGGACCAACTTGAATGCTGGAGACTTCCAGATTGGCAGGACCGAACGGTGCCCCTCGGGTCAACCAGTTTTTGAGGCGTTGGAACTCTGGAGACTGACGTTTCAGACGACTACCGCCCTCATGGTCGAGGCTTCCTGAGGCTTTCATCAGAAGCAGACTGGTTTCGGGGTGTTCGAAATCGACTCGGCGTGCCCCTAATTCGCGGGTGATCCGTTCATAATCTTCGACCGGATCGTACCCAAGCAGACTGAGTTTAAAGCCGGCTTGACCGGTCGCGGCGCCATGACAAGCGCCAGAGTTACATCCTGCCTTGGTGAGGAGGGGCAGGATGGAAGTCCTGAAGGACTCGGACGAACCCGACGCGGATTGTGAACGCAGACGGGGTGTGCCAGATATCAGCGTAACGACAAGGCAACTCCAGAGTAGCTTTGATGAACATTTCACGGGGCCGGGCGAGGCGCTTGTTTTTGGAGTGATTCCAAGAATTCGCGGCCAATTTTTCTCGAGTAAGGAGTTCCGTAGCGATCCCCGAAATGGAGCACCCGAGTCCACCCATCCAGGGCCTGCTTTTGCAAATCAGGATTGCCCTGAATATGGGCTTTCACTTCCGCGAGGACTTTGTCAGCCGTCGCTTCGTCATTGGTTGGTCGGATAAAACTACGGAGCAACCCCTGCAATTTGCCATCGGTGGGAACCGCACCCGGGAATGGATCCTTGCCTTTCGTTTCACTCGAATTGGTACCGCCGTGCAATCGCATGCCTCCCTCACGACCCTGGCCAGTTCCGTTTCGCTTTGCGGGACGCTGGGTCAATTGCTCTACGGTGGGGGCATTGGTATCGCCACTGATGGATGCCAGCGCCGCGAGGATTTTAGGAGCGTCGACGATGCCAGGTTGAACCAAGGCGAAATTGTGCACGACCCGGTTACTGGAGACTGTTAGGAGGGTCATCATGCATTCTTTGTTGAGGCCGTAATTCCCTGGTCCCTCGGCGCCGTCGAGAGAGAGTCCGACTCGGGATTGAAGTTTGAGAGACCCCGCAGCGGCCTTAACGCGCCGCTCACCTTCGAGGCGATCAGGGGTGAGGAATACCAGTTCGGTCTTGAGTTGGTTGGTCCGTAGAGCGCCGTATTCGTCCACGACCCGAAGCAGAGGTACGAGGGATCGCTCAATGGCGTGGACAAAAACCAACGCGACGGGAGTGGTGCTATTTGCGTCTATGGGACGGCGTTCTTTACCGGCGTCGGAACCCGTTATTCCCAGTACTTGAAATGGTGTGGCGGGTTCGCCCGGCTGAGGTCCTGAATACACGGGATCCGCAGCCTGGGTGAGTAAGACCCCGGTGACGATACTGGTGGCAATCAACCCGGTGACTCTGAACAACATCATAACTTGAGCGTCCACCACTCCTGAATGGATTGGTAGCCGCCAACGTTATCTAGATTTTCGGGGACGAAGTCCAGAGTCGAATCTGGCTCGCAGATCGACTCAGCGAGTCACGACTGCCAGTGCCAGACGGGCCGGGTTGGTTGGCTCGATCTTGAGCATGGCCGAGTCCTTGCCGCGGATGAATTTGTGACATTCCACGCAGCTCATGGTGACACGGACGTAGGCGAGTGTGGCGGCATCTAGGTTCCGATCTTTGGCGGCCTTAGCCAGTGCATCGACATTGCGCCGGAACTGAAGGCTTTGTAGATCGTAGTCTGGAGTTTCGACGGCGCGCCATGTTTCCAATTGGGTCATGGCGCTGAGCTTCATGGCACGTGTGCTGAGCAGTTCGAAATCCTCAATAGCGAGCGCTTCCAGGAGTTTTTGCGATAGTGCCAATTTTTCTCGCATGAATTCCCGCGTGGCGCGGCTTTTCCTTGCCTGAGCCAGGGTCATGGTGAGGCTGGCACCAAATACGAGGCTCAGGAAGACGGCGAAAAAAGTGCGTTTCACGTGGCTCTCGTACCACAGAGTTTATGGCAATGCACGACTCCTGTTGGCTGGGAACAAGCCGATTTTGGCCGGGCCGATGAAGGAGGCTGGATTTTCCAGGCAAAACGATTCTTGTGCTCCGGACGCAAGCAACAAGAACCCCGGGCACCGGGCTAGTTGCCGCGATGTCCGGGGAGCGATTTGAGATTTTGGAATGCCGGCGGCTATTGAACGAGCCGGTAGTATTGTTGAGAGTTGGACAGGTCCAGGAGCACTTCCCAGTTGGTGCCATTTTGAATCGGGCTCGTAGGCTCGTCGCTCCAGGAGTTTGCGGGACGAAGGCTTGATAGAAGGGTTTCGTATGACGGAACCCTGGGTATGGAGTAATGCTGTCTACGGGCAAAATGTCCTCCGACGTGAATACCGAATTGCCATCGATCGAGACATCGATTTGCCCCGTGTTAGGGTTGGCGTTGCTGTTTTGTCCACGGCCGTCGCGGAAATTGTAATCGAAAACGAGCGTGTAGGGTTGACCCGCAGTGAGTCTGGAGACGGTTTGTTTGATGTTCATCGCGCCCTGGCCGAAGAAGGCGTTGTCTTGGTCCGAGTTGATGCCGTTATCCAGGAAAGGTTCGACGAAAAAGGTTTTGGGGCTATAGGCATTGACGCCATAGCCGCCACCTGCGGCCAGCCAACCAGCGACCAGCTGAGGTTGAAGGTAACCCGGCCAGTTGGCGCCGGTGGCCGTTCCCTCGAAGCTGCTATTCTTGACTGCGATTTCATTGGCGAGACGCGGCACGATCGAGATGGCATCTAGGAATACGGTGGCGTCGCCCGCAGCTACGGCGGTCTTGAATTCCAACAACCCGGTGGCTTCGGTCGGTGTGAAGCGCACTTCGCGGAAATGGTACTCAGTCAATCCATCTTGATTGGCTGGCTTCAGATTCTGGATGTTTGCGAGTTCTTTGCCCGCGAAGTTCACTTGCAACGACAACTCATAAGGGAACCCGGAATTGCGCCCATTATAGAAGAATTGCAGTCCATACAACTGTCCGGGGGTCAAGCCCCGGATGGTCTGTGATATGGAGCCGCCGCCGCCTTGAATTCGAAGCACCTTAAAACGGTCGGGAATAGTAGGGGAGACCGGTTGTGATAGCTGGGTTGGGCTTGAAGAGGGTCTCAAGAGTTTCGTCGAGCGATCCACCTTGAGCTGTGGTCGAAAACTTCACCTCCAGATCGAGATCGCTGCCGCGGCGGGTGTCATACCGGAACTGAATCCAGTATCGTTTTCCGGGCACGAGGTCCGAGATTTCTTGGGCGATGGCTCCGGATCCTTGTTTGAAGCCGATTCGACGACCGTCTGGAACCGGGGTGCCACTATTGTGGAACGGGCCGCCGCCTTCATTGACGCCGGAGCCACCTTGCCAATCGTCAATAGGACCATAAAAGGGCCAAGTGGTTGCGATACTATTTTCGAAGCTGGGATTCTTGACCAATGCTTGGCCGAGGGCGGGCAGTGCTAGAGCGGTGGCCAAACTTCCCAGAGCCAAAATGGAATGGGTAAATGTTTACACGAGCGTGTGTGTGTTGTTGCGGTTGAAGAATCTCTTCTAATCGAGGGCCACAGAGCATTCAATAGTGGACTCCATTTTTCTGGTATTTTGATTCTTGCTGAGTGGATGATGAAACCCACAGATCATGCCCCTTGCACATCTTGCCCTCGGCACCCGGAATGTTCCTGGGACAATGGATTTTTTACACCACACCCTGGGATGGACTCCGATCCACTCGCCATCGAATGTCCCGAGAGAAGTGGCATGGCTGGACATGTCCACTGCGCGCGATCGATCTCAACAGATTCACCTGATTCATGTGCCGGAGTTCCAAGTGTCCCCCTTTGAGCGAGAGTTTGGGCGGCATTTTGCCGTCTTTCACGAAGGGGCGGACATGTCCGCATTGCGTGAGCGGTTGAAATCGCGGGGTGCCGAGTTGATGGATCCGATTCGTCCGACACCCTTTGAGCGCTTTTTTTTCCGTGAACCCATCAATGGATACGTGTTCGAGGTGATTAACCAGGATCAATGGAGAGAGGAATCATGAGCATTGAAGCGCGCTTGAATGAGTTGGGCATTGTTCTGCCGGTTGCTCCCGCGGCCGTGGCGGCATATCGGCCCTGGGCACGCACCGGTAATCTAGTGATCACGTCGGGGCAATTGCCATGGAAGGATGGGCGGATGGCCTATACCGGGCGATTGGGCGACGCGGTGGACGTTGAGCAGGGCTATCAAGCGGCCCGCCAATGTGCGCTCAATGCCATGGCGCAACTCAAGGATGCCGTGGGGAATCTGGATCTAGTGACGCAGATTGTGCGGCTGGAAGGTTACGTGCATTGTGCGCCAGGATTCCGAGGGCATCCCGACGTGCTAAATGGCGCCTCCCATTTGTTCGCACAGGTGTTTGGGGAGCGGGATCGACACTCCCGCTTGGCGCTTGGAATTTCGGATATGCCTCTGGATGCGGCCGTGCAATTGACCGTGATCGCAGAAGTGGCGAGTGTCCCCTGAACTCGATTGACCATGAACCCAAATCTTTCTTCGACTGGCGTGCTGAGCGCTGACTCATTCGTCCGCCTGTTCAAACAAGAACGGGCGTCTGCCATCCTGCGCACGAACCATCAGGAGGCGGCATGCAACGCCATGAATGCCGCGATGCGCGGTGGATTCCGAATCCTGGAATTCACTCTGAGCGTGCCGGGTGCATTAGAGCTGATTGCCGAGTTTTCAAAGAAGCCAGGTGTGGTGGTTGGCGCCGGTACGGTGCTCACAGTGGAAGAGGTGGACCGTGTTGTCGCCGCTGGGGCTCAATTCGTCGTGTCGCCGGTGATGGATGTTGCGGTGATTCAGCGAGCAAAGGAACTGGGTGTCGCGTCGATGCCGGGCACCAGTACACCGACCGAGATGCTACAAGCCCATCGGGCTGGAGCGCCCTTGCAGAAGTTGTTTCCAGAGGTCGGAACGGGTCCGATGTGGGTCAAGCAAACCTTAGGTCCGTTGCCATTCCTGAACATTGTTCCGACGAGTGGAGTGACCTTGGCCAATGCGGCGGCTTATCTGGAGGCTGGCTCTGCGGCGGTTGGTTTTGTGAACAGCCTGTTTGTCCCTGAAGACATCAAAGCCGGGGCATTCGACCGGATTGAAGCGCGTGCGCGTGCGATGTTGGAAGCGGTCAACGCACCTCGTCCTTGAGGGGGATTGGGACCGGGCAATAGGCGCGTTGAACGATGTGGTCGAGGAGTGCTTGTACCCGAGTTCCCTGGAGCATCAACGCCGCGTGCTCCGGACGGATGAACCCTGAAGATTGGGCCGTGGCGACTTGAGCGAACCACGCGTCGAAGTAGCCGTTGATATTGAGGACGCCGCAGGGTTTGGCGTGCAGTTGAAGCTGGGCCCAGGTCAAGATTTCACAAAGTTCATCAAATGTCCCGAAACCACCGGGCAATGCAATAAAACCATCGGACAAATCCGCCATCAGGGCTTTGCGTTCATGCATGGTATCCACGAGATGCAGTTTTGTGGCCCCGCGATGCGCGAGTTCCCGTGCTTCAAGAAACTTGGGAATCACACCGATCACCTCCCCGCCCCCTTCGAGGACGGCATCGGCGACGACCCCCATGAGTCCAATGTTCCCCCCACCGTACACCAGAATGATATCGCGTCGGGCCATTTCGACACCGAGTTCGCGAGCATGGGTTTCATAGATGGGTTTATTACCGCGGCTTGATCCGCAAAACAAACCGAGTCGCAATCGAGACATGCCCTGAAGAAACATTGGAAATCGGGAACTGGCGAGTGCTGAAAAAAGCACCGAGCGGAGTCATTGCCGATAATTGGGTGGACCCGGGGGGGTGGCGAGTGTTCGCAGATTGTGTGGGCATTTGTTAGATAGTTCACTAGTGTCGACGCACATGAGTGACGTTAGTGACACCATCCCATTCCGAGCGGACGGCCGCCGGGCAGATCAATTGCGGCCGATGCGGTTTCAGAACCACATTGCCCCTCACGCCGCGGGGTCCACCTTGATTGAGTGGGGAAATACGCGAGTGATATGTGCCGTCACGGTGGACGAGAGCGTTCCCAAGTGGATGCAATCTCAGAAGGTGGTTGGTGGATGGATTTCCGCCGAGTATTCCATGCTGCCGTATTCGACTCTGGACCGGAAACAGCGGGACATTTCAAAGCTCAAACTGGATGGGCGATCCCAGGAGATTCAACGGTTGATCGGACGATCCATGCGGGCGGTTTTGGATTTGGAAAAACTTGGGTCACGAACCCTTTGGATCGATTGTGATGTGCTTCAAGCGGATGGGGGCACCCGCACGGCATCGATCACCGGTGCGTACGTCGCTCTGACGCTGGCCCTTCGCAAACTGGGCTATGAGGGAAAACTGAAGGAGAATCCTCTCTTGGGTCCTGTGGCGGGCGTGAGCATGGGCATCGTCAATGGCCAAGCCCTGCTCGATCTCAATTATGTCGAAGACAAAAATGCACAAGTGGATATGAACCTTGTCATGAACGGCGCCGGTGAGTTTGTAGAACTGCAAAGTGCTGGGGAAGAATCCACGTTCACTGAGTCCCAGCTGCATCAATTGATCGCCTTGGGACGGAGTGGCATCCAAGAATTGATGAAGCATCAACAGGTGGCGCTGGCGGGTGTATGAAAACATCTCTGGTTTTCCTCCGGCACGCCGAAGTTGAACTGCGGTACCACCGGATTTTTGGTGGTCGACTCGACATGGGACTTTCCGACCTGGGCAAGGAACAGGCCAATCGGTTGGCTTCGTGGTTGAAGCGTTTCTCCTTTGATGCGCTGTACGCCAGCCCGATGAAACGGGTGCAGTTGACGTTGGAGCCGTTCCTGGGCTACACGCCCATGGAACCTAAAGTGTTGCATGACCTTCGCGAAGTGGATTTTGGGGATTGGACCGGTCTGGCATGGACCGAAGTGCACGACCGATTTGGCATTAGCGCCTTTGATTGGCTTCAGGTATTGCATAGCGGGGGATTCCCCAATGGCGAAACCGGCGAGCAGTTGCTGCGTCGGACCAGCGCATGCCTGCAGCAAATTTTAGAGTCGCATCGTGGAGGCAAAGTGGCGGTGTTTGCCCACGGTGGGGTTATACGTGCGATCCTCTCGGAATTAATGGGAATTCCCCTGCAATCCATGGAGCGGATCGAAGTGGATTATGCCGGGGCGACGTGGGTCGATGTCGGAGAGGTGAAGGGAGGACGCCCGCGTATAGAAGTTCAGCTGCTCAATTTTACTCCCTGGCGAGATCTATGAAGTCTAAGAGCGTTTGGTATTGCGTGGCGGTAACGACGACAACAGAAGCAGAGGAAGCGGTGGCGGCTTGGCTGGAGCGGCGATTCCACCAAGCGCCTTCGATTTGGAGCCACCCGGAGCAGCGGATTTCCGTGGTCTCAATTTACTCCAAACGGGCCACCGCGGTATTGCGGGCGATGAAGCCGGCCATTCGGCGAGGGATACGCGCGCTGGCGGCACTTGATCTGGACGTGGGGGTAGCGACGGTGACGGTTCGTGCGGTTCAGGCGCGAGATTGGGCTGAATCCTGGAAGCGCCATTTTAAACCGATGTCCTTTGGGAACCGATTGTTGGTCAAGCCGACTTGGAGCCGGCGGGCCGAAAAAAAAGGCCAGTCGGTGGTGTTATTGGATCCGGGCCTTAGTTTTGGGACAGGGCAGCATGCGACGACACGGTTTTGCCTTGAGGAATTGGTGTCGCATCGGGATCCAGCCACCGAGCAAGGTTTTTGTGATATGGGGACCGGAAGTGGCATTCTGGCCATTGCCGCAGCGAAATTGGGGTACGCACCGGTGCATTGCTTTGATTTTGATCCGGACTGCGTGCGTATCGCGGGCGAGAACGCGGCGCTGAACGGTGTCGGATCCCAGGTCGCCCCCATTGTGGCGGACCTGACTCAGCTTCCGCGGAAGAGTCGCCAAAAATTTGATGTGGTGTGCGCCAATCTGATTTACGATTTGCTGTTGGCAGAGCGCGACAGAATTCTCGAACGATTAAAGCCGGGCGGGCGCTTGGTTCTTGCAGGAATACTTTCGACTCAATTTGATGTGGTGGCTGCGGCCTATCGAAAGGCTGGTCTGAAGTTGTTGGCGGCACGCACTGAAAAAGAGTGGCGCAGCGGGGTCTTCAGCTGAAGCAAACGTTGGGCGCTTTCGACGATTATGCTCAAACTGATCCGTGCATTGACTCAGTCCTGGACGTGGCGCATGGCTTGGCGTGATTCGCGAAGCAGTCGGCGTCGGCTGCTGTTGTTTTCCTCTTCGATCACCCTGGGGGTTGCCGCCTTAGTGGCCATCGGATCGTTGGGACGCAGCATGCAACGGACGGTGGATGGTCAGGCACGGTCGTTGTTGGGGGCGGATTTGGTCTTGAGCTCAAGGCAGGCTTTTTCCAGTGAGGCGGAAGACTTGTTCACAAGCTTCGGTGCTGAGACATCACGAGAGACGAGTTTCTCGTCCATGATTGTCTTTGAGAAAGATCAATCCACCCGATTGATCCAGGCGCGCGCCTTGGAGGGCGCATTCCCATGGTACGGGATGTTGGAGACTGAGCCGCCCACTGCCGCACAGGAATTTCGATCGGGTGCGGGGGTTTTGTTGGAGGAGAGTCTCGCCATACAATTCGATGCCAGGAAGGGGGATTTGGTGCGATTGGGAAACTTGACCACGCGGATCCTGGGCATTCTCAAGAAGGTGCCTGGCGATACGGTGGCGTTTTCTACGATCGCGCCCAGGGTTTATTTTGCCGCATCGACGTTGCCCCAGACGGGCTTGGTTCGAGAAGGAAGTTTGGCGCGCTACCGGATCCTGTTTCGGTTTCCTGAAGGGGCCGACGTGGATGAACTGGTCCAGTCGAATGACCAGACATTTACTCGGTTGAGATTGAATTCGGACACGGTGAGCAAGCGAAAGGCGGACCTGGGGAATTCCCTGGGGAATTTCCAACGCTATCTGAATCTCGCAGCCTTCATTGCCCTATTGCTTGGCGCCGTGGGCATTGCCAGTGCGATCCATGTGCATGTGACTCAGAAGTTGTCCCATGTGGGTGTGCTGCGTTGTTTGGGGGTCTCCTTATCGGGAACGTTCGCCATTTACCTGGCCCAGGCTCTGGCCCTGGGTTGTCTGGGGGTATTGGGCGGTATTTTGATCGGCGCTGCGATCGAGCGGTTGCTGCCACGGATCGTCCAGGGGTTCATTCCATTTGAGATTGCCAGCGGCTTTTCATGGAGAGCGGCGGCTGAAGCGGCGGCGGCCGGCCTGACGATTTGCGTCCTGTTCGCGTTATTGCCGCTCCTACAGGTCCGTCGGGTATCCCCCTTGGCCGCCATCAGAGTGGCATTCGAGCCCTCGGCGGCCTCCAAGCGTCGTACCGATGTGCTCCGATGGTTGGTTCTTGGACTGATCGGAATCGCGGTGGCTGGGTTTGGAGTTTCGCAGACTCGTAAGTGGTGGGAAGGGTTGGCGTTTACCGGAGGTTTGTTGCTGGCATTCGGAATTCTCGCGGGTGCTGCCCAATTATTAGTCTGGCTGACTCGTCGATTGGTTCCGAGTGGAATGCCATTTGTTTGGCGTCAAGGGTTGGCCAACTTGCATCGACCCAACAATCGGACAACCTTGCTGATTCTGGCATTGGGGCTTGGAACCTTCTTAATCCTCACCCTGCAATTGGTGCGCGATACCGTATTGAAGCAGCTGTTTCCGCCGGGGAAAACCGCTCAGCCGAACGCCATCTTGTTCGATATCCAACAGGATCAACGGGACGCGGTGGCCAAGGCCCTGAAGGAGCAAGGCTTGGCCGTCTTGGAGGAAGCGCCGATCCTCACGATGCGACTCGCCTCGGTGAAAGGGCGTCCGACCGATCAACTCTTGGCGGATAAAACATCACGACCCAGTTGGGCACTTCGACGGGAGTATCGCAGCACGTGGCGGACTCAATTAGGTGGTGGCGAAGAGTTGGTTGGCGGAACTTTTGTTGGTAGCGTGCCCGAGGGAACCACACCAATTCCCGTGTCGTTGGAAGATGGCATTGCTCGGGAATTGGGAGTGACACTTGGGGATGAACTGGTCTTTGACGTTCAAGGGGTGCTGCTGACCAATCGCATCACCAGTTTGCGCAAAGTGGATTGGCGCCAGGTGAGACCGAATTTTTTTGTCGTGTTTCCTGCCGGTGTTCTTGAAGCCGCACCGGTGATGCATGTCATGGCAACCCATGTGGCCTCCGCGGATGAATCCGCGCGGATGCAGCGCGAGATTGTCCGACTGTTTCCGAATGTCAGTGCGATCGACCTGACATTGGTGCTGCGGACATTGGACGACATCCTGTCGCGGGTGGGACTCGTGGTGCGGTTTATGGCGTTATTTACGGTGGCGACGGGGTTGATTGTGCTGGTGGGTGCTGTGCTCACGGGGCGTTGGCAGCGGGTGCAGGAGGGGATTCTGCTGCGAACCTTGGGGGCAACTCGGTCGCAGATTCAGCGGATCCTATTTGCAGAGTACCTGTTTCTTGGAATGCTAGCAGCGATTACGGGGGCGGGGTTGGCTGTTGTCGCCAGTTGGGCGCTCGCGGTGTTCGCGTTCAAAGCGCCGTTTTCACCATCCATCGCACCGTTGCTCTGGGCGGTTGGGGGCGTCACATCGTTGACCGTGGTCATCGGGTTGCTGGCCAGTCGAGGCGTTTGTGATCAACCACCCTTGGAGATCTTGAGGCGCGAAGCCTAACCCTTTGTTTCAAGGTCGATGTCCTCAGATCACTTGGCTTGCCCTAGTGATGTCAGCACGACCGCCATGAGAATCAAAGCCGCGCCAAACAAGCGTGTTCCCATGATTCGGTTGCCTGCGGCGCGGTACTCATAGTTCTGCATCCAACGTCCGATGACCCACACCAATGCGATGCTCCAAAGGCCGCGGGTGGCGTAGACGACGTTGACGCCGGAGGCATCCTTCCAGATGGCGATGGCCGCGGTGATGAGAATCGCTTGGATGGCCGAAAGGAATGCTGCGGCGCCGATCCACAGCCAGGCACGTGCGGGTGCCCGCAATGAACGCCAGCCAAAATAGGGCAGGGTGGCTGCGGACAATAGACCGAGAGCCGCGAACTGGAGTGGAAGAAAATGGAATACGCCAAACTGGCTGCCCCAAGCTTGGATAAGCACGTCGGTCATGGCAAATGCAGCAGCGCAGCCCATGGCCAAGGCGACGCTTCTGGCAGCATGCTGGGCGGTGCGAGTATCGGTTCGTCCCATGACCACAACGCCGAGCGTTGCCAAGGCGGATGCAATCCATTGCTCGCTCCTCAGTTGAGTTCCGAACAACACCCATCCGAGGAGCCCGACGAACACCACTTTGGCGCCGAGCAATGGGGTGACGACGGAGACATCGCCCAGGCGAATCGACACCACGTTGAGCAGGTGTCCCACCATGAACGCAAGACCTGTCAGTACGGGATAAAACCATAAATGCCAGGCCACGGGCTTGGAATCGAAGGCCAAGAGTGGAAGGAAGATGATGCCAAGCACCACATTGTTTACGACCAATGCATGCACGATACCGGCGCCTTCAGCAAACGCGCGTTTGAAGACCATGGAGCCCAGGGCGAAGACGATGGCGGCAACCAGTGCCAGCAGGAGATACATGAGTTTCTGACCGGTTCAGCTTAGCCAATACCGAGCCGTGCGCGAAAAGAATTGCGCGCTGCGGTGCCTTGTTTTCGTTGGATGGATCTTGCATCCTCGCGGTGTGTCCATTGCAGCCAATCTCACGAAGATTCAGTCGCGGATCGAATCGGCCTGTGCCCGGGTCGGGCGCGATCCAGTCGGGGTGACCTTGATGGCAGTCAGCAAAAACCAACCTCCAGAGCGTGTGATGGAAGCGGTTGGGCTTGGGTTGACCTTATTTGGGGAAAGCCGGGTTCAGGAAGCCCGCATCAAGATTCCGCAATTACCCAACCGATTGCGGTGGCACATGATAGGGCACCTACAGTCCAACAAATGCCGGGATGCGGTGCCATTGTTTGAGATGATCGAAAGTGTGGACAGTCTCGCGTTAGCGCAGGAGGTGGCTCGAATAGCCGACAAGCGGGGCAAACAGATGCCCATTTTGCTCGAGGTCAATATTGCCGGGGAGTCCTCCAAGTTTGGGTGGAACCCCGAGCGTGTGCTCGAACAGTTTCTTGAGGTGAATCAGTTACCTCGGTTGGAGATTCACGGCCTCATGACCATCGCACCTTACGCGACCGATCCCGAACGTGTCCGTTCCGTTTTTCGGAGACTTCGTGAACTTCGGGAGCGTTGCGAGGAATTGTTGGGCGCTCCGCTTCCGGTATTGAGTATGGGGATGAGCGGCGACCTCGATGTGGCTATTGAGGAAGGTGCCACGTTGGTGCGAGTCGGGACGTCGCTTTTCGGCGAACGCCCCAGAGTTGTGCGGGAACTCGATGAGACGGCTTAACTCACCGTCGCCTGCTGCGAGTGTGAGAGTTCGATGCGTTTGCGCAGTAGGCCGACTCCTGTAGCTTGGGCGAGTTGTTTGGAAAACCTCCCGCAACCTTACCATGCTTCGGCGCTGCATCTTAAACTGTCTGGTGGACCATTATCGATTGGCTCTGTGGACACTGCTCGCAGGCGCGCTTTTCGTGGGAAGTCCGGGATTTGGACAGGGCATCGAACCGAAGGCTCTCCAGTGGCTATCGCCAGCCATGGGTGCGATATTCCTTCAAGGTCAACCGGTTCATCTCCAGATCGAAACTGAGGGAACGACCCGGGAATTGCACCTCGTGGAATTTTATTCTGGCACCCAGCGGATCGGCGTTGCCACCAAGCCGCCGTTTCAGTTCGACTGGTCCGAGGCCAGCCCAGGCTTCCATTGGATCACCACGGTAGCTATCGGTCCTGAGGATTGGATGGAGGCGTCCCTGCCAATCCGCATTGCAGTCACCCCGGTTGATTGCGGCACATTGCTGGTAGAATCCGGCCCCCCCTTGACGATTTTGTCTTCGGGTGCAATGGAACCCGAAATTTTCTTTGCAGAGGATATCAGTCGGTTTCCGCCCTTCGGACTCAATCAGGTCCCTCGTCCCTCCCTCCCGAGGTCACACGAAATGGCCTCCCGATTCCGAGCCCGTCTTCCGGGAGTGCATGTGGAAGATTTTGAGCGGTTCGACCCGGATACCACCCCGGGCGACGTCCGGTTCGGCACCAGTCACGTGACCTTGGAGGGTAGTCAGAGCGTTTTGGAGGTTTCGGACATTGGCGGGACGATTCAAGGGCAGTTTCCCGTATCCGGATCGCGTGGCTTGAGTTTGCAAGGGGATGTGGGATCCGGTTTCTTGAGTCTGGAATTTTCAGAATCCCAAGTGGCATTTGGGTTCTTTGGAACCGACATCGAACTGAACGGGCTGGCTGTGACGCTTTACGAGTCGAATGGAATCGCACGCTCGTTTGACGTTCCCATCACGCAGTTTCAGGGCAGTGGCGGCGCCTTTTTTTGGGGCGTGCTGGATCCGGCGCATCCGTTCGTCAAGGTGGAGTTGACTCGTATTGGGCTCTTTGAGGATGGGTTCCTGTTCGATGATCTGCATATCGCCCGGCCGTTTGAACTTGGATCGGAACCCGCCTGGCCTGAGCTGTCGGTATTACCTTCCAGTGTGGGTGAAGGCGATCTCGGTTCCACGGAGCAGGCACTCGAAGTGAGACTTTCACGCCCTAGTGAATCCCCCGTAACGGTACAGTATTCCTTTGAAGATCTATCGGCGGTCCATGGGATGGATTATATGGGCGGTCATGGGGTGGTTCGCTTTGAACCTGGCGAAACTCGAAAGTTTGTCCCTTGGAGCTTGATGGGGGATCTGCTGGTTGAGCCCGACGAAAGTTTTCGTGTGCGATTGCATCATCCGATCGGGGCATTGGTGACGCGCTGTGAGGCGTCTGTGATCATTCGTAACGATGACGTCCTTGCGGTGAATACGCCGCCGCGAATTTCGAGCATTCGGTCCCAGATTCTTTTGCGTGGCCAGAAATCCGAACCGTTGGCTTTTTCCATTGAGGACAACGAGACTCTGGCGGATCGATTGCAGCTCAGGTTAACGAGTTCAGATACACGATCGATCCCCGAATCCGGCATGACGTTGATAGGAAGTGGGAAAAATCGGAGTTTGGTCCTATTGCCGACCGCTGAAGTCAATGGAACTGTGACCATTCAACTCGAGGTGGTGGATGCCGGTGGGCTTAGCGCTAGGACATCGTTTCGCGTCGACGTGGTTGGTCTGGACGATGAGGTGGCGCTCATCAGCGACCAAAGCGAGGCAATGGATTGGATGGCGACGGCACTGGATCAGATCGGAGTCGGTCACGTACGAGTGCCGCGAGAATTGGCGAGCCCAGCTCTCCTCCGTGGTTTTAAAGCCATGGTGTGGCATCCAGCACATGAGCACCCAACGCTCGATTCGGAATTGGCAATGTTGGAAGCCTTGGTTCGTGAGGGGATTGGGCTCTATGCTATTGGGCGACAGATTGCGGGGTCGTTCGCGGCGTCTGACGTGGCGCTCCGAGACCGGTGGGCAGACCTGGTAAATGTCAACGCGACCGTGCCTATAGCCCTAAGTGGTGCCATCACGTGGCCACCAGAGTGGACCTCACACCCGGTTCTGTCGGGAATTGTGGGGACGATCGGGCCGATCGTTTCGTCGGAAATGGTGCTTGGAGGACTGCCGAGAAACAATGCCGTGGTGCTGGGACGACAAGGTGCCGAAGCCTTATTGGTGGTGAGCCACGAAACGTTTCCGAGAGTTGTCACCCAACTTTTTTCATTGGGTGCAAATGAAGGAGAGTTTGGGAGCCGAGATCACAGGCGATTGTTTCAAAATGCCCTCTGGTGGATTCTTGGGAAACCACTGTGTCCATTCCCGCTGACCCTCGAGGTGACCTCCAGTTCTGAGGAGAACGGGCTGTCGAGCGACAGCGTCGCTTACAAGATCCTGATGCGGCGAACCGGGGATTGTTCCATTAGTGGGTCCATGCTGAAAGTGACCCTAGATCCTTCTGTGGATGTGGCGCATGTGAACTCCAATGTTGGACGTTGGGAGCGGACGCCCGAGGGAGGCGTTCTGAGAATTGGATCGACGCAAGGCGATGTTCGTGAAGCTAGACTGTGTTTGGTTCTTCAACGACAGAGTTCTGGATTTGTGACCAACCGGTTCGCGGCACAGACGTTTCTGAACTTGGAAGTGGGAGAACCTGATCTGGAAATCGTGAAGACGGTATCCTTCGAAGTTACAGGCTCGAACGGTTCTCTAAGGTTAGTATTGGAGCCGATGGTTTCCGGAACAATGCGGTTAAGCCTCCAGGGAGCAACCCGAGGCGTGTCCTATCGAATTGAGGGTTCTGCGGATTTGGTGCGTTGGACTGACGTTGAGCCGAATGCGGATGCTGGATGGAGCCAAGTCGTGAGCACCGGTGCTGTCGGCCCCCAATACTTTCGAGTCTCAAG
>SXGS01642099.1_pt1 | contig 26724 bp, 19 predicted proteins | sample 3174681 | NCBI WGS metagenome assembly SXGS01 (sample SAMN11356861, study PRJNA531348) | freshwater metagenome | isolation source: freshwater sample F1-80 | place: China: Fuxian Lake, Yuxi | collected 2017-12-25 | reverse complement strand
GGATAGAGTCCAGACGCGACCGATCCCAGTGCTTCACCTCGATGATGTGGATGCCGCTCGGCCCCACGACGACCAGATCCAGTTCGTCGGCAAGGTATTCCGAAGCGCTGCTGTGAGACAGGTTGCTGAGAAGTACCCAGGTCTCAGCCTGTCGAGCTCCATCGAGCTTGGCCTTCAAATACTGAACGGCGGACCGCTCGCTTTCGTTCGCGAACGGCCCGCAAGGGATATGTTTTGCGCTCACGCTTGACCCGGTATTTCCGATGAGCCATTGTCCGTCGGACCCGGTCCGTGAACCGCAATCCAACCGCTGGCTTTGAGCAAACTCTGGTGCGCCGGGTCCTACCCGCGGGGACCACACCAGAGATTGTGAAGGTGTGGAGCGGCGCGTAAAGTCGGCGTCAATATCAGATTCGCGGCCGTGGAGGCGGCATCCTTCTCGCGGGAGTCGGATGATCCATTCGATTGCGTGACGGCGACAGTGTGAATGGTCGCAATTCCACTCGTACCGATCCGTCGTCGCGAGGGTGGCCGCTCGTTACAGCTTCACCACCTCGCCGCTCTCGGCGGAGCGGTAGGCGGCGTGGACCAGTTCCAGCGTCTTGAGGTTGTCGCGGCCCGAGGTTTCGGGTTCGCGGCCCTCGCGGAGGCACTCCACCCAGTGCTGTTGGATCCGCACGACGCTGTCCTGAACCGTCAGGAAGCGCGGGTCGGCCCAGGCGTAGGCGGGCAGCTCCACCTCGAAGCCTCGGAGCGTCTCGGCGGTGTCGACCGTGATCCGGCGCACCGGGCGGAGTTCCACGCTCGCGCCGGGTGACTCCAGGCGCACCAGGGTCTCCGGAAACGGGTCGGGCGTGATGCGGGAGCCGTAGCTCAGCTCCACCGAGCACGTGGCGCCGCTCTCGGCCTTCAGCAGGATCAGGGCCACGTCTTCGCCCTTCGCCCGCGGCTCGAGGCGCCCGACCTGGCAGTAGAGCTGAGTGAACTCGCCGAAGAAGAAGCGCGCGAGATCGAGGATGTGAACTCCCATGTCCATGATCACCAGCCGGGGCTGCTCCAGCAGGTAGGGCTGGTTCGTGTAGATGTCGAAGCCGGTCCACCACGCCACCCGGCCGAACACCGGGCTCCCAAGGCGCCGCGACTCCTCGCGCAGCACCCGGTTCGGAAGCTGCCAGCGGAAGTTCTCGTGCACCATGAAGCGCACGCCGGCCGCGTCGCAGGCCGCCACCATGGCGCGGGCGTCGTCGAGGTGAAAGGCCATCGGCTTCTGGCAGATCACGTGCTTCCCCGCGCGGGCGCAGAGCTCCACGAGCGGTCGGTGGGTCTCGGGCTGGGTGATGATGTCCACGAAGTCCAGCGACTCGCGACGGAGCATCTCGGCGGCATCGGAGTACGGGACGGCCCCGAACTCCGTGCCCCACGCCTTCGCCCGGGCGGGGTCCTGGTCGCACACGGCGACGATCTCGGCTCCGGCTACTTCACGCCACCCCTGGATGTGGTTGCGGCCGAAGAAGCCGCAGCCGATGACGGCGCCCCGCAGGGGTTTCAAAGTCCTCGCGTCCACTTCCCTACTCCAGCCTCACCCGAACCTCTCCGGTTCGCCTACTTCGCAGCGCCGGGGGCCGGGCCGGGCTTCCCCACGCGCATCAGGCGAGTCCCGGAGCGAATCACCACCGCGCCATCCACCGCCGCCGCGCCGTAGACCCGGCCCGAGATCGTCAGCCGGTTCTCCGCCAGCTTGTTCATCGCGGGTCCCGCCGCGAACACCGTGGTGGCGCCGGAGGTGTCGAAGAAGTAGATCCGGCCGCCCGCCGCGATGGGAGAGGCCCAACTGCTGGCCGGCAGCCGGGTCTCCCATTCCACGGCGCCGCTGGCGAGCGACACGCAGTATGCCGTGCCCACGCGGTCGGTGAAGTAGACCCGTCCCTCGCTGATGAGCGGCGATCCGAACGAGCAGGTGGCGGCGGTCTGCTTCCAGCGGACGGCGGCGCCGGTCGTGTCGCCGGTAACGCCGAGCTTCACCGCCAGGGTGTTGCCGCGCTCGCTGGAGGCGAGCACGGCGAGGTCGCCTTCCACGCTCGGGCTGGGCACGGTGTTGCCGGCGAGACCGTTCACCGACCACCGCGGCTCACCGTCGTCCAGGCGATAGGCGGACAACCGGGGCGGCGCGCTGATCAGGATCTGCAACTCGCCGTTGTGCCGGGCGATGACCGGCGTGGACCATCCGACGCCGATGGGATGCTCCCGCTTCCAGCGGTTGGCGCCGGTCTTCGGATCCACCAGCAGCAGGTAGGAGCCGCCGTCGTGCGCCACCGCCACCACCAGTCCCTTTTCGGAAAGGACCGGAGAGCCGCCGAGCCCGTGGTTGCTCTTGAGGGCGCCGTACTCCTGAACCAGCGAGCGCTGCCAGCGCTTCTCCCCCGTGTGGCTGAACGACGCCAGGTCGCCGGTCTCGAACAGCGCGTACACGCCGTCGCCATCCACCGCGGGGGTGGGCGCCGCCTTGCTGACGTAATCCGACGTCATCACGCCCTGCGAGCCCTTGATCTCCCGGCTCCAGAGCAGCTTCCCGGCGGCGAGATCCACACAGTGGAGGGCGCAGCGGTCCTGCATGGGTCCCGCCACGGTGGTGACGAAGACCCGCCCGTTCCAGATGACCGGGCTCGACTGTCCGTAGCCGGGAAGCTCCACCTGCCACGCGAGGTTCTCGGTGTCGGACCACTTCAGCGGGAGCCCCACGGCCCGGCTGCGACTGTCGCCCCCGCCGCGAAATCCGGGCCACTGGCTCGACTGCGCCTCCGAGCGGCTCGGAAGGAACGAGGCGATGCCGACCGAAAGACAGAGGGCCCGCAGTATCGGTCTCATTTCTACCAATTCCTTCCGTGTCCTTCCGTAGGGCGATCTGCGTCGCTCACAGAGGCCTACTTCAGCACCGTCGCCTCATAGCCGAGGCCCTGAATGGTCTTCGTCACCTTCGCCGCGCTGGTCTTTGCGGGATTCAGCGTGACGGCGCCGAGTTTCTTCACATAGGTGATCTCGGCTCTGGAGACGCCCGGCGCCTTCTTCAGCTCATCGGAGATGGTCTTGGCGCAGCCCTCACAGTGCATGCCGTTGATCCGGATGCGAACGGTCTGTGCCGCGGCGACGGGCTTCTTGGGCGCGGCGCCAGCCGGAACGGACGGAAAGACGGACGCGGCGAGCGCGAGGCTCAGCGCGGCGAACGCGGTTGAAAACAGTCCAGAACGCAAGATCCTATCCTCCGGAACCCGTATTGATCGGCGAAGAAGACGAAGAAGGCGATGACGGCGATGAAGGCGAGGGAGCCGCTCGGACGATCGCACAGCCGAATGCCTGCACGAACGGTCTGGGTGGGTGATGTCCGGCGAGAACGGCCTCCAGGGCATTCCGCACATCGTGCACGCGCACCTCTTCCGGGTGGCGGCTGTCGTCCACTCGGCCCTGATACTGCACCACGCGCTTGCGGTCCAGCACGAAGGCTTCGGGAGTCACGATGGCGTGCAGTTGCCCCAGGAGCTTCCCGGCGGGATCCCAGAACGTGGGAAAGGGGAACGCGGCGCTTCGCGAGTGGGCGGCCACCTCATCACGCGGCTCATCGGCGGCGGAGTAGATGCCGACGATGCGGAGTCCCTGCTTCGCGTAGAGCCCGGGCAGCTCCCGCATCCGCGTGTCGTAAGCCTTCGAGCAGGGGCAGCGGGCTGAGATGAACAGCAGCAAGGTAGCGCGGCTGCCGTCCTCGAACAGCGGTCGCGGCTCCCCCGTGGCGGCATCCGGCAGGGACAGCGGCGCTACCTTTGTGCCGACCGCCCGCACCAGACTCTGGCGCGAGGGCATCATGCAGCAGGCGGCCATGGTCATCACCTGCTCGCCCAGCCGTTCGAGCTGGAGGCGCTCGATCCGCTCCATGATCGTGCCCCGCGCGCCGACGATCACCGCGCCGCGGAGCCGACCCGAGCCGTCCGGCTTCAACCGGTAGCTCCGCGCCACCTCGCCGGCGGGATCGGAGAGCAGCGGGAAATCGAGCAGCTTGCCGTCGTGAAACTCTCGCAGCGGCTCCTGGGCGTCACTGCCGACGCCGAACATGCGGATGCCGGTGCGATCAAATTCGCCCATCCGCTTCTGCACATCCAGCAGCCCCTGCTTCGACGCTTCGTCGAGCGGTCCGAAGAAGAGCAGCACCACCGGCCGGCCCCGGTAGTCCTCCATCCGGTGCACCCGGCCCGCCTGGTCCGGCAGCGAGAACAGCGGCGCGAACCGGCTGCGTCCCCCATCGCCGTTGAGCCGCACCACCCACACCGCGAACAGTCCGACCAGCACCGCCAGCACCGTGACCGCTCCCCCGAGGAGCTTCCAAACCGAGAGCCGCGGCGGGGCAACTACGGGAGACCGAACAGGAGAAGCGGCTGGGGTGGGTTCCGACACGACAATTCCTTGGGGACAGAGCAGAAGGCGCAGACGCCCCGGCGGGGCTCCTGGTTGGGTAGTGTTATCTTACCCGAGCAGCCGTCTTCGGCCGTCGCCGCCCGTGTCCGGACAGACCGGGATGGTTTGCGCTTGCCCGGCAGGAGCGCGTTCCGCTCTCCTACGATCCTCGCACAAACCGGAGGATCGAAATCGCAGGCTGGGTCGAGCGCGCAGCGGCCGCCCGGGATTGAAATCCCGGGCTACTGCGTGAAAGCCCTGCAGGCTGCGGCGGCACGCTCGCGCAACGGGCGACATCGAGTCCCGGAGGGGCTTCCACGAAGCAAGCCGGGTGCTTCAACACCCGGCGGACCCGGTGAGATCGCCCCGGTCGCGGATGTGGGACGTACCGCTGCGGCGAACGCGCAACGGCCGCCCGGGATTGAAATCTCGGGCTACTGCGTGAAAGCCCTCCGGGCTGAGGCGGCACGCCCGCGCACCGGGCGACCTCGAGTCCCGGAGGGGCTTCCACGAAGCAAGCCGGGTGCTTCAACACCCGGCGGACACTGTGCGGTCGCCCTGGTCGGGACCAGGGGATGTACCGCTGGGACGAACACCCAGAGGCCGCCCGGGATTGAAATCCCGGGCTACTGCGTAAAAGCCCTGCGGGCTGAGCCGGCACACTCGCGCACCCGGCGACCTCGAGTCCCGGAGGGACTTCCACGCAGCAAGCCGGGTGTTTCAACACCCGGCGGACTCTGTGCGGTCGTCCCGGTCGGGACCCTGGGACGTACCGCTGCGGCGGGCGCGAGCTCCGGGCCGCTGCGGCGGTACCGCGGGCCAACGGCCGATCCTCAACCCAGCCTAAGGCAGCGGCCCAGGACCCGTGCCGATGATCACCGTCCTGCATCCATCTCAGCCAACGCCGCCGCCCCGTCATCCCCGCAGAAGTCGCACTGGGCGTTGTCCCACTCCACAGAGCGGGGATCCATTCCCAACGACATAGCGCGTCGTCCGAGGTGACTCCTACCCATCCTGCGGCGCCGGCCGGTCGACTGGACTCGCTTGTCGAGACCTGCTTGCGGTACCTACACTCCTGGTTCCTCGGGTCAAGCCCAAGGATGATGGTGATCGAGGGGGGGTCAGCGGGGCCAGTCGGTACGTGCTCTAAGAAGGAGCCGCACGGCGAACACCGTCGGCGTTGAGATCGCCATCGGGCCGTGGGTGTTGAAGCCGACTGTTGTCCTGGCCCACGAGGAAGCTTGCTCTCCACGAAGGCTTGCCCCTGGCGTTGGGTAAGCGCGCACGGAGCCGGCAAGATGCCAGCGCTCCCAGGGGGGCCGGGAGGGCGACTGGGAGTTCCCCGCCGTGGAAGCAATCAGTTGGCGGTGGGGATGTGCAGCCAGTCGAGGGCGCAGTCGTGGCCGTGGGAGGCGGGGGCGCGGCCGACGATGTGCAGCGTGAGGCGGTGGGGGCCCGGGGCGAGAGTCAGGCTGCCGAGGTTCACGGGCGCCGAAAGGCCGGCATCCTCGGCATAGCCGTCCAGGGTTGGACCGATCTCCTTGCCGTCGATCAGCACCCGGAACGTGCCGAAGGTGGGACCCACCCCGTGCGCAATGCGGAGCGGACCCGCTGCGGCGGCGGGGAGCGTCCACTCCAGTTCCACCGCGTCGCCCGGGGCTGAGGCGCGGAGGAGGAGCTGTCCGACGCCGCTCCATTGGGCTCCCACGGCCCGAGTGGGTTGGATCTCCAGGGAGGCGCCCGGGCTCACCGACCGGGGGGTGAGGGCCTCGGCTTCCACGCTGCCGGGCACGGAAAGGGGCAGCAGGAGGATCGAATCCAGGAACACCTGCTCGTCCCGCGCCACCCGGTCCCGCTCGAATACCTGAAGGGAGATCCGGTGGAGGCCCGCCTTCAGGGCCGCCGTCTGCAGCATGAAGGTGCGGGCGCCGGGGATCGGGTCGTGCAGGTCGATCTCGCCGCCGGCGGGCTTGCCGTCGAGGCGGATGTTGAGGCGCGTGTGGCCGCGAACGGTGACCATCCGCACGCCGAAGCGGTAGTCGCCGGTCTGGGGCGCCTCAAACTGAAGCGTCATCCCGTCTGCCAGACCATCTTCTCCGGGCGTCAGGGCGCCCGTTCCGCCCACTTCGCCGGAGATCGCCTCGATGGCCGCCGTCAGACCGCCGGAGGCGATGAGCCGCTCGGCCTCGATGGCTCCGGGGGTATCGGGCGCAGCGGGGCGCCGGTTGCTGAAGCCCGGCACGGCGGGTCCCTGCCCCTCGGGCCGTTCGGCATACCAGTACAGGGTGCGCCACACGTCCACGCCGGCCTCGCCACCGCGGGCAGGCGGGATCCACGTTACCTTCAATCCTCGCTCGAAGTCGACCGCGTCCCCGAGCAAACAGCGGTAAGCGCCGATGCGGGAAAGGCTGCCGTCGCGGGTGGTGCAGCCGACGGTCCCGCGCGCTTCGGGCTTCAGGCCGAACCCCGGAGGCGACTGGAAGAACCCGGAGGTGTCGGCCGAGGTCAACACCGGCGCGGAGACCCCCTCCGCCGTGAACTCGAAGCGGTTCGCGAGAAAGCCGAGCCCGCGGGAGCCCTGCGCCCCGAGCGCCATGCCGACGAGCCGTCCGCGCCCGACGAAGCCCCCGAGCAGGAGCGGCTCGGCGCCGGAGGTCCGATCGCGCTGCCAGTGGGCGTGGAACCACCCGGAGCCTTCCGGATGGGGCGCGCCGAGTTCCATGCTCCAGCTCAACTCGATGTCGTAGTCCGCGTCGTTCTCCAGTTCCAACCGCGCCTGCCGCCGATACGGCATTGGATAGGTGCAGGCCGCACGGTCCCCCAGACGGCTGAAGCCCAGAGAGGCGGGTCGGTCGCCCGGGAACATGCCGCCGCCCAGATCCGAGACGGGGATCTCCACCGCCGGTTTCGCGGCGCCGTCCCACCAGGCCCGCACGATCACATCGCGAAACTGGGCCGGCCCCGGGTTCTTGAGAGTGACGGAGAGCGAGGTGAGGGAGCCCGGACCCACCTCCGCCAGAATGGGGATTCGCGACCGGGCCCGCAGCACGGCGCGTCCCTCCCGGCGGCGGGGCCCACCCGCGGGGCCTGGCGGCAGACCGGCCCGGATGCCGCTGCGGATGAAACGATCCCGCTCCGCGGCAGTGGCGTCGTCCAGTTCCGGCGTGAAGCTCTTCGGAACCGCCCCGGCATCGTGCTTCCGATAGAGGAGCTTCCAGTGCGCGTTGGCTGCGGCGTCCGGCGCCGCGTCGGTCTCGATCCGCAGCCGTTTCGCGAAGGGGATGGGGAAGACGCACCAGCCGGGCGCGTCCAGGCCCGAGACGAACGGTCGCTGAAAGGGGGCGCGGCGGTCGTTGAACAGCTCCGCCGCCTCACATTCCAGGCGCGGCGCCGTCTCGCCGTCGAGGAAGAAGCGCACCTTGCCGGTCGGGCGTCGTGCCTCGATCTGATAAACACAGCCCGGACCGTTCAGATCGGCGATCACGCGCGCCTCTCCGGCAGCGCGGGGGCCGGTCTCGATCAGCAGGTTCGGATCGAGCCGTGACCACAGCTCCGGCCGCGACAGGACGCTCAGGCCCGCGGCCGGCGAGGGCGACTGCCCCCGGGCCGTCCCGGCGCAGAGCAGAGCCAGGCCGAGCAAGAGCGTCGGCCCGACCGCCGGAAACCGCCGTGACGGGCGATCTCCGGCGACGCGACTCGATCCGGATCGGCTCAGCGGAGCGCGTCCAGGTTCTCGGCCACCTTGCGATAGGCCGCGATGTGCTGATCGAGGATCTCCGTTCGGTAGTGCTTGAACCAGGGGATGTTGAAGCATTCCGCCTGGATTGCCTCGGTGACGGGAAGGCTGCCGGCGGGCTGCCTCAGATCCCGATCCGAGAAGGCGATGCGGGTCGGCTTGCCGTCGCCGTACACGTCCGCCTCGTTCAACACGGGGTGGAGATGGAGCGCGAAGTTGCAGCCCGGGCTGCACACCGAGCCCTCGGCGCGGACCGCCTCGGCGAAGCGGCTCACGCCGACGCCGCCGGTCTCTTCGGGTCGATACAGCCCGTGGGCCGCGTACCACCCGCCCATGGTGCTGCCCGAACCGGCCGCCGGTCGATGCGGTCGGATGCCGGGGAGCCCCTCGAGGCCGTCCCAGAAATAGTTCATCGCCTTCTGGATCTCTTCCATTCGCTCCTGATAGTGCTTGAGCTGCACCCGGCCGACGGCCGAGGAGAGCTGGTGCATCCGGTGCTTGAAGCCGCCTTGCGGGATGCCGCCCAGCTTCTCCAGGTTCGGATCTTCCAGCCCGCGGTGCCGTTCGTAGTGGCCGAACGAGACCGCATGCTCGTAAATCGAGCGATCGTTCGTGATGAGCGCGCCGCCCTCGCCGATGGCAAGCGACTTGCCCGACATCATGCTGAAGGCGCCGACGTTTCCGATGGTCCCCAGCAGGCGGCCCTTGTAGCGGCCGCCCTGGGCGTGCGAGACATCCTCGATCACCTTCAAGCCATGCTTCTCGGCAATGGCCATGATCGGATCCATGTCGCACGGGTAGCCGCAGTAATGCACCACCACGATCGCTCGCGTGCGTGGGCTGATCCAGCGCTCGATGTCGTTCGGGTCGATGCAGAGGGTGTCTCGCTCCACATCGGCGAAGACGGGAGTGCCGCCCAGGCTCATCACCGGAACGGCGGAGGCCCAGTAGGTGAGACTCGGCACGATGATCTCATCACCGCGGCGGACCCCACAGGCCCACATCGCCGAAAGCAGCGAACCGGTGCCGGTGTTGTGGCAGAGCGCGAACTCCACGCCATGCCAGGCCGCCAGATCTTGCTCCAGCTTCGCCGTTACATCCGTGCCCGACATCTTGCCGGCGCGAAGCACTTCCAGGCAAGCCTGCTCATCCTCTTCGGTAATGATGGGCCAGCGGAACATGTCGCCCGCGTCGAGGGTCACCGACTTCGCGCCGCCGTTGATGGCGAGCGCCGATCGATCCAGGGTCATTGTCATGGTTCAGAACTCCCGCGGCGAATCCCGCTCCGCCCGCCGGCGGAGGCAGCCCGCCCCTACGTGCCACTTTCCCGCCGAGAAGGGCATTCCCCTTCCTGAAGGGAATCGTGGTGGGTTGAAGCCGAAGAACTCCGTCGAGCCCGAAGGCGCCCCAGCGAGCGCAGCGAAGCGCCTGACCCGAGGCGCCGCCGAAATCGCGACGGAGCATGCCGCGGCCGCATCCGTGGAGAGTCATGTTGCGCCCACTCCCTTTTGATCATTACCTGCCCTACGCCGAGCTGCAGGCCCTCCTCGAGGATTGGGCCGCCGCCCGGCCGGACCTGCTGCGCCTGGAGAGCATCGGCAAGAGTCATGAGGGCCGCGACATCTGGCTCGCCACCGCCACTCGCTTCTCCACCGGGCCGGACTCCGAAAAGCCCGCGCTCTGGATCGACGCGAACATCCACGCCACCGAGGTGAGCCCCACCACCGCCTCGCTCGCGCTCCTCTGGAAGCTGCTCACCCAGGACGGCGTCTGCCCGGACGTGACCCGCGTGCTCGATACGCGAGCCTTCTACGTCTGCCCCCGCGTGAATCCCGACGGCGCCGAGCTCTTCCTCTGCGACCGTCCGCGCTACCTGCGCTCGTCCACCCGCCCCTATCCCTTCGATGAGGAGCCGGTCGGCGGTCTGCGACGGGAGGACATCGACAACGACGGACGCGTGCTCAGCATGCGCCTCGAAGACCCGAACGGCGCCTGGAAGGCCCACCCCGACGAACCGCGCCTCCTCATCCGCCGTGACCCGACCGAGGTTGGGGGCACGTACTACCGGGTGCTGCCCGAGGGCGTACTCGAGTCGTACGACGGCTTCACCATCGACCTGCAGCGGATCAAGCAGAGCCTCGACCTCAACCGCAACTTCCCGGCCCACTGGCGACAGGAGCACGAGCAGGTCGGCGCAGGCCCCTACCCCACCTCCGAGCCGGAGGTCCGCGCCATGGTCCACTTCATCGCCACCCACGCCAACATCACGGGCGGCGTCACCTTCCACACCTACTCCGGCGTCATCCTGCGCCCCTACGGCCACCAGCCCGACGACAAGATGCCGGCGGAGGACCTCTGGACCTACCAGAAGATCGGTCAAAAGGGGACCGAACTCACCGGCTACCCCATCCTCAATGTCTATGCCGACTTCAAATACCACCCGCAGGAGGTCATCACCGGCGTCTTCGACGACTGGCTCTACGACCACCTCGGCATCTTCGGCTGGACCACCGAGATCTGGTCGCCCCAGCGCCAGGCCGGCCTCGACAAGGCCAAGCCGATCGAGTGGTTCCGCGAGCATCCGATCGACGACGACCTCCAGATGCTGAAATGGAACGACGAAAAGCTCGACGGCAAAGGCTTCCAGGACTGGACCCCCTTCGATCACCCCCAGCTCGGTCGCGTGGAGATCGGTGGGTGGGACTCCATCTACGCCTTCCGCAATCCGCCGCCCCAGTTCCTCGAAGCGGAAGTGACGCCCCACGCGGACTGGCTGGTGTGGCACCTGCTGATCTCGCCCCACCTCTCGCTTCTCGACGCCTCCGCCGCAGCGCTCGGCGACGACGCCTACCGGGTGCGGCTGGTGGTGCAGAACGACGGCTGGCTGCCTTCCTACGTGACGAAGAAGGCGCTCGAGCGCAAGATCACCCGGGGCGTGGTCGGCGAGATCGCGCTGCCGGACGGCGCCCGCCTGGAGACCGGCCTCACGCGCCAGGTCGGCCCACAGCTCGAGGGCCGCGCCTACAAGCCCGCGGGGGTCTTCGGCTGGATCTCCGACCCCACGTCCGACCGCGCCAAATTCGAGTGGATCGTCCGCGCCCCTACCGGCACGGAAGTCCAGCTCACCGCCCGCCACGACCGCGCCGGCGTCGTCCGCGCCACTGTCCGCCTCGGCGACGGACCCGTGTGTTGACCGGCCCCGAGTCAGCGAGGCTCGGTGGGCAGCGGATCGGCCGCACGATTCACTGCCCAGCGCGGCGTCAGGTCCATCCGGTCCATTTCCGCATAGAGGGTGCGCTCGCTCCAGACCCGGATCCAGCCCTCTTGCCGGTCCCAGGTTACGTCAAAGTTAGCCGCCATCCGCTTGAGCGCTTCGTAGGCCGTCACGTTCTCCAGGTCAGCCCGAAGATCCCTGAGTCCGGAACGATCGTAGTAGTCACCGAAACACGGATCGAAGTGGGCGATGATGGGGACGTGGATTTGTCGCGCGAGTTGCTCCAGGCACTCCACCAGGCTGCAGACTCGAGGTGCACCGACGGACCGCTGACCGGCAGGGATGGGAAGCAACCTGCGGATGGTTACCAGCGCTTTCAGATCCTGATCTTCGCTGGCCGGCGCCTTGAGCCCGCGCGTGCGGCGGACGGCATCCTCTTTTTCGAGCGCGTCTCGCAGCCAGTGGGGTTGCTCCTCGGGCGGTGGAGCCGGACGGTAGAGGACATTCGGGTTGGTCAAACTCGACTGCGGCCCGGTCTGGATGCTCACAAAGAGTCCGGTGCGGTCCGGTGAGCCGCTGAGTCGGACCACGAGCCGGGACGACCGAAAATCACGAGCGCCGTCGTATCGGTAGAGCACCGTTGACTCTTTATCGTCCTTGGAGGAGGTGCTGACGGTATACGTCCTTCTCCGGACGAACTTCAACACAACATCCTGGACTTCAGGCCTCATCTCGTCGAAAGAGAGGTCCACCGTCCCGCCCCGAAAGACGAACCGAAGTTGCTCTGCCGTGAGGCCCCGAATCAAAGCAGCCGAACTCCTCGGCGGACGAAGGGCGAGGATGGGCGAAGCCTGTCGCAGCTTCACTAGTTGGGCGGGCGTCATAGCGCTGGCGGCCAGCACCATCTGAAGCTGCTTCTCGAACGCTCGATCACGCGCGGCGCGCATCAGCTTGTGCGCATCCTGGCTGCGACGGCTCTCCCGGAGATGATAGGTGCGACCCTCCTCTCGCGTATCCCACTCGCAGAGGCCCGGCGGCGTGCCGGTAAACCGGCTGATCTGCTGCATCACTTCCCGCAAAGACCGGTGATCGGCCAGCACAACCACCCGCCGCGTGGAGAGGATCGGATCGCAGGTGAACTCCACTTGCGACTGGCGTCGCATTTCCAGAAGCACCTGCGCCAACGGCGGGCGGGCGAACGCCAGGTCAACACGCTGATCCAGGGGATGAGCCGGCTTCCGCTGGCCGACGCCGGGCGCCGCCAGACAAACCGCCAGCGCCAGAGCGACGGCCGGACCGATACGCCGCGCCAGAGTGCGATGAATCACCGTACACCAACCTCACTCGGCCCCAGTTTGGGCAGGAGAATTCACGTATGCATCCGATCGCGTTGATGCCTGCCGGTCCAGGCCACCCCAACGTGATCCCTTCCTACAACCCAACGGATGAGCGGGATGTCCACTCGATAGCTACCGTCGCGACGCCACCCGCTTCACCTGGACGAGTCAGCACCGAGCGCACCTCGTCTTCATCAGGAAAGTCTTACACGAATCCCTTCCGTCCCCCGCACTCCGAAGCAAGCCGCCGCCGGCAAGAGGCCCAGAGAACGCCCCCAGCGCCGCCCCAGGTCAGCAGCCCGGCTCGTGACCGACGATCCGACGGCTTGTACCGATATCGCACCGCACCCTTGCCGGCCCCGAGAACTCGGCCACCTTCCAAAGGATCTGAGCGACCGCCCCCTGGCCGATGTGCTCGACGAGTTGTGCCTGCTCCGAGGCCCGCAGTGGGAGTTGCGATCGGAGTGGCTGGTGGTCAGAAGCCCAAGAGTCGGCCTCGCCGAGCTCGACGGGCTCGATCTCTCTCCTCGGCCCCCGGTTCTTCAAAACCGGCATGACTTGCACCAGCAGGTTTGGCTCTGGTCTCCGGGCGCCCGGGTGTGGCTGTTTGTCTAGGTGCCGACCAACTGTCCTGGGATCGGCAGCCTGGCGATGGTCGCCACGGCTTGCCTGAATTTCGGGTTCTGAATCACTCGGAGGGCCCTGAGCACATCGGGGTCGCGCGAGACCTCCGACAACCGCTTTACAGTGGCGGCTGCTTCCCCACTTGTCAGCGCCTGGAGGGTCTTTCTAAAAGATGGACTCTCGATCAACCCCAGGAAGTCTTGAAGGTCATCCGGACTCGGACCCCCCTCTTGAACGCCCGACACAGCAAACCGGAGCGACTGAAGGACGGTCGGGTCTCGCAAGAAAGCCTGCAACTCTGAGGTGAGTTCCTGGGCGGAGCTACACCGGGTCAGGGGCCCACCATGAAGGTCCAACGTTACCGGCCATGAGCTCAAGGGCACGTAGCTTCTGAGCAGGAGCTGAGGCGTGTCCCCCAGCCAGGGGTGCAAGACCACCCGCCACTCCTGTCCGTAGGTGAGTGGATATCCGCGCTCCAGACGGCATTCCACTCTCCCGTCTGTCGAAAGTTCCACTCCACGGCAGAACTCCTGGAGAACACTCAGCGCCTCTCCCGCCGTGTCCGGCATGGCCAACTCCTCGGCAAGCACCTGAGCGAAGGGATTGTCAGACATTAGAACTCCCCCAACAACTGGAACGACGCGCTGACGGCACAGTGGTCGGTGCACGATGAAATCGGCTCCGAAATCGAGAGTGTGGACTCCCGAAACCGCAGGTAAGCCCCCGCCAGCAGCGAGGGCGTCACCATGAGTTGGTCCACCATCCGCCAACCTGTCGTTCGCCCCCGCTGGCAGTACGTTCCCACCGGTCGAGACCGCTGATAGCCTTTGACAAGCGTGACCTCCAATGGGTCCGGCTCTCCCAGCAATCGCCACATCGGATTGTAGAGCCGAGTCGCGTCTCTCGTCTTACCCATGACCAGCGCGCGCTCTCGCGTCGGCTCCAGATTGGGGCACACTGACCTCGCGAGTGGCGGATCGCCCGGTTCGCAGTTGAAGTCTCCAACGATAATCATGGCGTCCGTCTCAATCTTAGCCCTCTCGTGCACAAATTGGCTGAACGAGCGCCAGGACTCCCGGCGGTATTCCTCTCCCGAGGGACCGCCGATGTCAGCAGTCCTATGGTGAACCGCGAACCAGAACGGAGCTCGGACGCCCTCTCGAGGTGTCAGCAGTACAGCCGTCCACTTGTCCCTTGTAGCCTTGGACTTCGTCCGATCGAACTCAGGTGGCCGGTGTTCGAAACGGTCGCGGGCGTAGAGCACGACTAACCCGGTCTTGCCCGTCGGCTGTTCGCCGCTCCAAATGAGCTCATAAGCATCGGGCGCCACTGCTTCCGCCAGCCGCCTTCCCACAGCTTCATCACCTACTTCGCACAATCCCATCACGTCCGGAGAACCAGTGCCAGTTGCAGCCCGAAGAGTCTTGGCGAGAGCGTCAATCCGATCGTTGATGGCCGTCGAATTGCCCGCCGAGCCACTCGGCTGGCCGCTGCTAAACAGCCTTTCACAGTTCAAGAATGCGCAGGTGAAGTCCATCGCCACCGGTGATGTGCCTCCAAAGAATCGTATCGATCCAAGCTTGTCACTCGGTTTGTTCAACGCCAGGGAGCTCTCGGTGATGGAGCGCATGCATTGACACGTCGCAGCGATACGGCATGGTAAGGCGGGGGCACCGCCGTGGATCGGGCCAGGTGGGTACACCGTGCGTGGGAATTCGGTCAGACTCGGATGTGCTTGCTCTACCTCGGGCGGGGTGCGGTATGCTGAAGGCGCCGGTGGTTGGGATTGGCGAAGGGCGGGCGTGTGACGACTCGTTTTGCGGCGGGGGTGCTGGCGGTCGGCGGGGTGCTGTGGGCCGCGGCGGGGCTGGCGGCGGCGCAGGCGCAGGTGTCGAATCGGCAGGCGGCGTTCTTCGAGAACCGCATTCGACCGGTGCTCATCGAGCGCTGCGTGAGCTGTCACGGGCCGACCAAGCAGTTCAATGGCTTTCGGGCCGACTCGCGGGCGGCGATGCTGAAGGGCGGCGATCGCGGTCCGGCGATGGCGCCGGGGAAGCCGGATGAGAGCCTGCTGCTGAAGGCGCTTCGGCACACCGGCGATGTGAAGATGCCCCCCACGGGCAAGTTGCCCGACGACGTGCTCGAAGACGTGGCGGAGTGGATCCGCGCCGGGGCGCCCTGGCCGGAGTACGTGGAGAAGAAACCCGTCGCCCGCAGCCAGCCGCACTGGGCGTTTCAGCCGCTGACGTATCCTGAAGTGCCCCGGGTTAAGGGTCCGCAGCCGGAGAATCCCATCGATCGCTTCGTGCTGAAGCGACTCCAGGAGAAGGGCCTCGGGTTCTCTGCGCCCTCGACTCCCCGCCAGCTCTTGCGCCGCCTGTTCTACGATATGCTCGGCACGCCCCCGACGCCGAACGAGGTGGAAGCCGTCGAGCGGGAGAAATCGCCGGCCGCCTGGGAACAGTGGGTCGACCGTGTGCTTGATGATCCGCGCTACGGCGAACGGTGGGCGCGGCACTGGCTCGATGTCGCCCGCTACTCGGATACCGTCGGTTATATGGTGGGCGATCCGGAGCGGCGCTATGCGTATGCCTACACCTATCGCGACTACGTCATCCGCTCGTTGAACAGCGACAAACCGTATGATCGCTTCATGATGGAGCAGCTTGCCGCCGACAAGTTGAAGCTGGACGATCCGCGCGATCAGGCGGCGCTCGGTTTCCTCACCGTCGGCAATCGCTACCTGAACAACCGCGTCGAGATCATCGACGATCGCATCGACGTGGTGACGCGGGGGCTGCAGGGGCTGACGGTTCAGTGCGCCCGGTGCCACGATCACAAGTTCGACCCGGTTCCCACCGCCGATTACTACGCGCTGTACGGCGTCTTCAACGCCACCATGGAGCCGAACGAGCTGCCGCTCATCGGTAAGGCGCCCGATCCGAAGGATGAGGAGGCGTTTCGCCTCGAAGCCGAGCGGATGGAGAAGCGGATGGCCGAACTCCGGAAGATGTCCGGAGAGAAGGCCGAGAAAGAACTGGGCGAGCTTCGGGAGCAGCTCAAGCGCCACATCGCCGGGCATCCCGGCGCGCCGCCCCGGGCCATGGTCGTGAAGGATGTGCCGAACCCCGCCAACGCCCGCATCCTGAAGCGGGGCAACCCCGGCACGCCCGGCGATGAAACGCCGCGCGGCTTCGTGACGCTTGCCTCCCGAAATCCCGTCGCCGTGGCCAAAGACAGCAGCGGACGCCTGGAAGTCGCGCAGGCCATCGCCTCGCCCGCAAACCCGCTCACGGCGCGCGTGCTCGTGAACCGCGTGTGGCAGTGGCACTTCGGCTTCGGGCTGGTCCCCACTCCCAGCGACTTCGGCACGCGGGGCGACCCGCCGAGCCATCCGGAGCTGCTCGATTACCTGGCCGGACGCTTCATGAAGGAAGGCTGGTCGCTGAAGCGGCTGCACCGGCTCATCCTCACGTCGCAGACGTATTGTCAGGCGAGCGACGCCCGCGCGGCAGGGGTGAACGTCGACCCGGACAACCGGCTGCTCTGGCGCCAGAACCGGCGGCGCCTCGACTTCGAGCAACTCCGCGACACCATGCTCACGGTCTCCGGCGGCATGGATCGCACCGTCGGGGGCCGGTCGTTCGTGATGGGCGGCGCCGACGAGCCGCGGCGGCGGACCCTCTACGCATTTGTGGATCGGCAGTTTATGCCGACTCTCCTCCGCACCTTCGACTTCCCAGACGCCAACGCGCACGCTCCCATCCGCTACACCACCACCGTTCCCCAGCAAAGCCTCTTCATGCTGAACTCCCCGTGGGTGCAGCAGCGGGCCTCGGAGTGCGCTGCGGTCTCTGCGGCGGCGCCCACGCTTCCGGCTCGGGTGACGGCGCTCTTCCGCACCCTTCTGCAGCGCTCCCCCACGCGCGAGGAACTCGATCTCGCGCGGCAGTTCCTCTCCCGCGTGGAGACGCTGCCCACCGCCGCCGCGGGGATTCCCGCCGAGTGGCGCTACGGCTTCGGCGAGCTCACCGACGACGGTCGCCTGAGCGGCTTCACGCCGTTGCCCCACTTCACCGGCAAGGCGTTCCAGGGCGGCAAGCAACTTCCGGATCCGCAGTTGGGCTGGGTGACGCTCAACGCCGTTGGCGGCCACCCGGGCGATCGCGCTCACGCCGCCGTCCGTCGCTGGATCGCCCCGCGAGATCTCCGCCTCGAGGTCTCCGGCACGCTGGCGCATCCCGCCGATCAAGGCGATGGCGTGATCGGCGCCGTGCTCGCCGCCGGCCGCGAGGTAGGGCGGTGGAAAGTGCGCGACGGTCAGGTCGAAACCCGGGTCGCCTCCGTGCTTCTCAAGAAGGGGGAGACTCTCGACTTCGTGACGGCGAGCGGCGAGAGCGTCAGCTTCGACGGCTTCTCGTGGGCGCCCCGCATTCGTGAGACCGCAGCAAGCTCGGAGAGCTGGGACGCGGCGGCGGAGTTCTCCGGCGAGAAGCCGAAGGCGAACGCCACCTTGAGCCCCTGGGATGCCTACGCGCAGGCGCTGCTGCTGACCAACGAGTTTCTTTACGTGGACTGAGACGTGGACTGAGACATGGCACATCGAGCTCGACTGACAGATCTGCTGCTGAACCGCCGCGAGTTGCTCGCGCGCTGTGGGACCGGCCTCGGTTCGCTGGCCCTCACCACGCTTCTCGCCGGCGAATCCGCGGCCGATGTCGCCTCGGAAAACCCTCTCGCGCCGCGCGCGCCCCACTTCGCGCCCCGTGCAAAGCGGGTCATCCACTTCTTCCTCAACGGTGGCGCGTCGCAGGTCGACACCCTCGACCCAAAGCCGATGCTCGACCGCTACCACGGCCAGCCCCTCCCCAGCGGCACGCTGAAGACGGAGCGCAAGACCGGCGCCGCCTACCGCTCGCCCTTCAAGTTCGCGAAGTACGGCCGGAGCGGCATCGAGATGTCGGAGATCTTCCCGAAGCTCTCGCAGCACGCCGATGACCTCTGTGTCGTGCGCTCCATGCATGCCGACGTGCCGAACCACGAGCCCTCGTTGATGCTCCTCAACTGCGGCAGCCCGCAGCAGGAGCGCCCGAGCATGGGATCCTGGATCCTCTACGGTCTCGGCACCGAGAACCAGAACCTGCCCGGCTTCGTCGTGATGTGTCCGGGCGGCTATCCCATCAAGCAGGGCAGCAACTGGCGCTCCGCCTTCCTTCCGGGCATCTATCAGGGCACCTTCGTCGATCCCGAGAACACCCGCATCGATAAGCTGCTGGAGAACATCCGCAGCACCGGGCTCTCTCCGGAGCGACAGCGCGCGCAGTTGGATCTGGTGCAGGCGCTGAACCGCCGCCATCTCACCGCCCGGGGCGCCGACTCCCAGCTCGAAGCGCGCATCCAGTCCATGGAGCTCGCCTATCGTATGCAGGCCGAGGCGACCGATGCCTTCGACATCGGCCGCGAGCCCGCCCATGTCCGCGAGCGCTACGGCAGCGGCGTCCACGGCCGGCAGAGCCTCATCGCCCGTCGTCTCCTCGAGCGGGGCGTTCGCTATGTGCAGCTCTGGCACGGCGAGGGACAGCCGTGGGACAACCACACCGACATTGAGAAGAACCACCGCCGCCTGGCTCAGCAGCTCGACGGTCCGGTCGCTGCACTGCTGCAGGACCTGAAAGAGCGCGGCATGCTGGAAGACACGCTCGTCCTCTGCAGCGGCGAGTTCGGCCGCACTCCGGTGGTGGAGCTTCAACCCGGGGCAAGCGGCCGCGACCACAACCACTGGGGCTTCAGCCTCTGGATGGCGGGCGGCGGCGTGCGAGCGGGGACCACCTACGGCGCCACCGACGAGTTCGGCTTCCGCGCCGTGGAGAACCCGGTCCACATCTACGACCTGCAGGCGACCATGCTCAAGCTGCTCGGGTTCGACCACGAGAAGCTGACCTATCGCTACGCCGGCCGCGATTTCCGGCTCACCGACATCCACGGTCAGGTCGTGCCCGAACTGCTGGCCTGATCTCGACCGGAGCCCGCTCGGAGCCCGTGCCCGTGCGGTGGGAGACCGTCATGGCAAAGCCGCTTCCCCGGCTGCGCGTCAGCGAGAACCGGCGCTTCCTGGTGAGCGCGCCGGAAGGGGCGCCCGACGGAGGCGTCGCCTCGGGCGCGCCAGAGCAGCCGTTCTTCTACCTGGGCGACACCGCCTGGGAACTGTTTCATCGCCTCACGCGGGAAGAGATCGACCACTACCTGCGAGATCGTGCCGCGCGGGGCTTCACCGTCATCCAGGCGGTCGCGCTCGCCGAGTTCGACGGCATCCGCGAGCCGAATGCCTACGGCCACACGCCCTTCGACGGGGACGGTCCCGAGGGTTTCAACGAGCCGTACTGGCGGCATGTGGAGTGGGCGATCGAGCGGGCCGCGGAACTCGGACTCTACGTCGGCCTGCTCCCCACCTGGGGCGACAAGTGGAACCGCGGCCACGGCATCGGTCCCGAGATCTTCACGCCTCAGAACGCCGGCGCCTACGGCCGCGCCCTCGCCGAGCGCTTCAGCCGGCACAGCCTCATCTGGATCCTGGGTGGAGACCGTCCCTTTCAGAATGCGGCGCACCTGGCCACGGTGCGCGCCATGGCGGCGGGAATCCGGGAGATCGACCGCGGCCGCAACCTCATGACGTTTCACCCGCACGGCGGCGGCGCTTCCTCGGAGTGGCTCCACGACGACGACTGGCTCGACTTCAACATGCGTCAGAACGGCCATGCCGTGGAGCACACCGGCCGCTACGACCGAACGATCGAGGACACCCACCGGCTCCCCACCAAACCGGTGATCGACGGCGAGCCGATCTACGAGGACCACCCGATCGCCTTCCGCGCCGCCGAGTTCGGGCACTCCATCGCCGCCGACGTGCGCCGCCCGCTCTACTGGGATCTCTTCGCGGGAGCGTGCGGCCACACCTACGGCCACCACAGCGTGTGGCAGATGTGGGAGCCCGGGCGAAAGCCGATCAACAACCCGCTCCTTCCGTGGCGGGAGGCGCTGGGTCAACCCGGCGCGGCGCAGATGATTCATGGTCGACGCCTCATCGAGTCGCGCCCGATCCTCACACGGATACCGGACGACTCCATGATCGTGGAACACGCCGCCCCCACCGCCAGTCCCGGCGCCGGTCGCCTCCGTCTCGCGGGCACGCGCGACCTGGATCGCACCTTTGCGATGATCTACGCCCCCACCGGGCGTCCGTTCGACGTGCGGATGGATGCGGTTCGCGGCGACGTGATTCGCGCCTGGTGGTTCAACCCGCGCACGGGAACGGCGCAGATCCTCGACGAATTCCCGTCCGGCGGGACGCGGCGCTTCCATCCGCCAGATCCCGGTGAGTATCTCGACAGCGTGCTGGTGCTCGACGACGCGGCGCAGGGCTATCCCGCCCCCGGCGCCGCGATCGGTGAGAGCGGCACGCCCCTCGGCTGAAGCAAAGCAGGACGAACGCATGAGTGTCTGGGATTGGGCGGATCTTCGGGAACTGGCGGCGCCGGAACACCGGGTCACGTTGGGTGAGGGGAACACCCCCCTCGTGCGCTCCCTCCGGCTGGGTCCGGAAGTCGGGCTGGAGAATCTCTGGTACAAGCTCGACTACGCCACCCCTACCGGCTCCTACAAGGATCGGTTCGCGGCCGGCGCCATCTCCACGATGCGGGCCCGTGGTCAGCGCCGGTGCATCGCCACCTCCAGCGGGAACACCGGCGCCGCGCTGGCCGCCTATTGCGCCGCCGCCGGAATGGCATGTGAAATTGCGATTGTGGAAGGCGCGCCCGACGGCAAGCTGCGACAGATGCAGGCCTACGGCGCACGGATCTACCGCGTGAAGGGGTTCGGCCTCGACCCAGAAGTCAGCCGCGCCACCTTCGCGTTTCTCCAGAAGCGGGCCGCCGCGCCCGATGCCGCCCTGCAGATCAGCGCCTTTCACTACAGTCCCGAGGGGATGACCTGTGTCCAGAGCCTCTCCTACGAGCTGGCGCGCCAGTTCCCGGAGCTGCCCGACCACGTGTTCTGCCAATCCGGCGGCGGCGGTCTCACCCTGGCCGTGGCGCGCGGCTTCCGGCATCTGGCCGCGATCGGCGACCCGCGCCCGACGCCCCGCATCGAGTGCGTGCAGCCCGCCGGCAACGACACCATCGCGACCCCACTCCGAAACGGCCTCGACCGCGCCCGCTCCGTCCCATGTACCTCCCGCATCAGCGGCCTGCAGGTGCCCGACGTGATCGACGGCCACGAGACTCTCGCCGCCTGCCGCGCCTCCGGGGGAACCGGTCACGTGGTGGAAGACGACCTGGTATGGGAGATCCAGAGCCGCCTCGCCCGCGAGGAGGGCCTCTTCTGCGAGCCCGCCGCCGCCACTGCCGTCGCCGGCGCCCTCCAGGCGGCCCGACGGGGAGAGATCGACCCTTCGGCCCGCGTGGTCTGCCTCCTCACCGGCATCGGCTTCAAGGACCCGCCCTCCCTCGAACGCATGGCCGGCCCCTCCTGCCCCATCTACGCCCTCGAAGAACTCGACGAAGCCCTGGGCTGAGCCCTGCCGAGCGCCTTCTGCGCGGAATCGCAAGAACCGCGACACTCGCTCCACGATAGAGTCATCCCGGCGGAGGCGGGGTGCGCCTCTCCGCCGGGATCAGGCGGCGACGCTTCGGCTCTATTCAATCCGACAGACGTCGACCGCGTTCACGGAGGTCGCTGGATGTCAATTCTTTCTCCCATGCAGCGCTGGACCCACTGGGCTCTCGTCCTCACGCTCTGCGCCGCTGCCGCGACGGCGGCGCCCCGACCCCTGGCCAAAGCCGCGCCACCCGCCGCGCCTGCCAGGAATCCGTTCAATGACCTGCCGCTGACCCATCCCGCCTACGCGACCCTCAATCACCTCGAACAAGCCGGGATCTTCGTCGGCTACCCGACCGGTTGGTTCTCTGGAAAGCGCGCCTTGACGCCCTATGACTTCGCTGTCGCCGGTCAACGAATGCTCTCGGAGCTCCGGCGGGCAGTAGAGGCGCTGGAGCGAGGAGCGCTGCCGGTCGTGCGCTCCGCTCAGGGCGCGGCTCAGGAGGGTGGGTTCTCGCAGCTCGTTCAGTCTCTGCAGCGGCCCGCAGACGCGGATCGCATCCTGACATGGTTCGAGGCGCTCCTGGTGGAGTTCAGGGAAGTGTTTGGGATGCTGGGACAACGCCCTGTACGTTGGGAAATCCGAAAGTGGCGAGAAACTCTCTGCGCGGACGCTCCGGGCCTGTAGGTCTCGTTCCACGGCTCCGATTGCCGGTCGGAGAGATTGATGTCTGGAGACGGGGCCGTTTTCATGGCCACCGTCTCCCGATGCAGGGCTGAGTTACCCCAGATCTCCCGGTGGGAGCACCGGCTTCAACGGGGTTCTTCGATCAGGATCCACCGGATAGACCGCCCGATGTCTTTCCAGCTCGGAGATCAGCTTTCGCATCATCCGCCTCAGCTCGGTCGGGTCGGACAGGGCGCGGTTGTTCTGCTCGAAGGGGTCCGATTTCAGGTGGAAGAGCTGGTAGTGCGAGTTCTCCGAGACCTCTGACGGGAAGTAGTGGTAGATGACCTTCCACTCGCCGTCGCGGTAGCTGGTCCAGTAGTCGCTTCGGTGCGGCGCGTGGGGGTAGTGCATCAGGAAAGTCTCGCTCCGCCGAGAGTCGCGCCGTCCGGTGAGCAGCGTATTCAGGCGGCGACCATCGACGACGTGTCCTCGCGGGACTTCCACATTCGCCACTGAGAGCACCGTGGGAAAGAGATCCTGCACCGCCGCAAGCTGAGGCTGGATCGCCCCCGCCGGGATGCCGAGGCGCCTCTGGAGCGGGTTCTTCGGGTTCGACTTCGCCCAGGCCGCGATGAACGGCACGCGCATCCCACCCTCATAGTGAGAGCCCTTTCGACCTCGAAGCGGGGCCGCGCAGGCCACGGCGTGCTGATGGCCCAGCGGCGCGTCGGAGCCGTTGTCGCCCAGGAAGAAGATGAGCGTGTTCTCCGCCACGCCGAGCGACTCCAGATGGCTCACGAGATCGCCGAGCGACTTGTCCATCCCCTCCACCAGGGTGGCGAAGGCCTGTGCCGGTTCCGGCTTCCCGCTGTTTCGGTAGTGCGACGCGAAGCGAGGATCGGAATTGAACGGCGCATGGACCGCGTACTGCGCGAAGTTGAGGTAAAAGGGCTTGCGATCCCGCACGGCGGCGTCGAGCAGCGCGTTGGCCTCGAGAGTCAGGGCGTCCGTCAAAAACGTGTCCGTACCGTGATACCGATCCAGGCCCGGCACGGCGGCCTGGCCCCGGCCCACCGTCTTGCCGTATCCCTGGCGACCGTAATAGCTGCCGGGCGCCCCGATCGAGGCGCCTCCGACGTTGAAATCGAAGCCGAGAGTCGCGGGATCCGCTCCCTCCGAGCTGCGCGGTCCGAAGTGCCCCTTGCCCACATGCAGCGTCCGGTAGCCCGCCGACTGGAGCACACGAGCAAGCGTCACATCGCCGCGCTTCAGCCCCCTCCAGTTCCACTCGGGCGCCCCGTTGGGACCGGCGTTGTTCGTGTCCGGGTTGATCCAGTTGGTGGTCCGGTGTCGTGCCGCATTTTGGCCGGTCTGGATCGCGATGCGCGTCGGCGAGCAAACACTCATGGCGCAGAAGTTGTTGAACCGGATCCCCCGCGCCGCGAGTCGCTCCATGTTGGGCGTGCGGAAGTAGTCATTCAGCGGATAGCGCCTCGGCTTCCCGTCCTCCCCCGTCAGGAACGGCGTCGACGTGTCCATCACCCCCATATCGTCGACCAGGAAGATCACGATATTCGGGGGCGGCGCCTCCGCCGCGAACGCGCCGGCGCCGGCCAGGCACAATGCCAGCATGGAGAGAAGCAGGAGTAGCGGACGTTTCATTCTTGACGGTCCGGTCGAAGGGAGAGGCGCCGTGGGAGACACAGACCCATTCACCCGCCGCTTCCGGTTCGACCGTCTCCCACCTCAGAACGGGAGGGGAGGCTCCGTGCGAGCCGCGAACCCCTGTCGCGATCCCGTGCGGCCCCCTCGGGGTCGCCGTCGCCGGGAAGGATGCCGCTCCACACCGGAGGCATCACGTCAAACCATTCGCCAGCTCGTGGTGAATAGATTCCCACCTGGTGGACGGGGCGAACGCCCAGTGCGACTTCTGCGGGAATGACGAGGGTGGGTTCGCACCTCTGGGTGGGTCCGCAGCACAAATCAGCGGGCCATCCCAAGTGTCTCCTGAAGGAGCGGCACGCCACCGTAGCGACCCGAGAGGTAACCGCGTTCCAGCGCCTCGTTCTTCCGGGGACTGAAATCCGAGAGCCAGACCAGCTCGGAAGCCTGATCAACATCCTTCTCCACCAACGCGATCTGATCGCGTCGGAAGAGTCCAAACGCACTCAGCAGCGACGTATCGTGAGTGGTGAACACCAACTGAGCTCCGGAAGCGTTGATCTCAGGTCGGTGGAAGAGACCGACCAACTCCCGCAGCAGAAGGGTGTGAAGGCTGGTGTCCAGCTCGTCCACGACCAGTGTGCGTCCCTGTTCCAGGACATCGAGCACCGGACCGGTCAGGAAAAGCAGGGCCCGAGTACCGCTCGACTCGTCCTGCAAATCAAAGACGGCTTGCCCCTGTTCAGTAACGTGATGGAATCGGAGGCGTTGATCCTCGACGTCCTCATCGCGGATTTCCGTGTTCCCAGTCTTCACATCCATGTGGACGGCACGGCCGGGTACTCTTCGGCTCTCCAACTCAATCTCGGAGAGACTGATGTCCGCAGATCTCAGGAAGTCGCGGATCGCCGGACGCCTCTCGGACTGCTGCAGCAGCCCCACCGTGAAGTTCGGCGCGAGGGGTGTCACCTCGTTCAGGATCCGGAGTTGACGCAAGAACCAGTCGAAGACGGGACGAAGCGCCTCACTGTTGAGCTGTACCGCCATCGAAAGGTAGAGCGAGTTCGGGCGCGTTGCCTCTTCCCAGAGCTTCTTGGGACCCCGAAGGCCGGGGCCGTATTCGTAGACGTCCCTGCCGGTGATCTCATCGAACCACCGCTCAAACCAACGCTGAGGCTTGAACGCCCGATACACCAGAAGGTGCTCAGACACAATGCGCTCGGCGTCTAGCGAGAACCCATACTGGTAGCGGACGCCGTCTACCAGAATCGTCACCTCGAACTCGCTCGGTTGCCCTGTGGAACTGGAGTTGAGGCGGAACGGCTGGACGGAAAACTTCTGCCCGGGCTGCATCAGCGAGGCCGACTCCACCACGACCCCCCGCATGAACTGAAGCGCCTTGATGAGATTGGACTTCCCGCTTGCGTTCGCCCCGTAGATGGCGACGCTCCGAAGCAAGAAGGGCGCCGCCTGGAGGCCGGTCGCAAGGGTGTTGTCGGAACGAAAGGTGGGATCAGGGGACGCCACCAGGCTCAAGACCTGCTCATCCCGCAGCGACCTGAAGTTCTTGACTCGGAACTCAACCAGCATCATTCACCCCGATCGCGCCTGAATACACTGATAACTTACGCAATTGAAGTAAAGATCCTCTTTATTTGAGCTATCCCAGCCGAAAGCGGCTCCTTGTGGACCTGTATCAACCCTGGCGGTCGAGGCGTTTCATGAGGAACCGGATCTCACCGAAGTTGAGGATGGCGCCGTGCTCGACGGCCGAAGCGTCCAACACGTCGAGCAAGTCGCCTTCGTCCGATGGATCCACCCGCCTTTGAGCGTGAATCTGGAGTACCACCGAGCCGTCGATCAGCATTCGAAGGGCAGGCGCCTCCCCGTCGCGATGCGAAGTCTCGGCCGAGAAAGACGTCGGCACGTCCACGTGCACGCCCTGCCGCCGGAGCCGCTGCGACAACGCCCGAGCATAATCCAACGCCGGCCGGCCAGCGCCCAGGGATCGGTACGTGGCCAGAGCGGTCTGACAGATCACGTCGCAGGCGTGGTGCAGCGCCTCATCCTCGGCGGTTGAGATCGCGGCACAGGGCGGGGGTTTGGGTGAAGTCTCGCTCACAGAGGGACCTTTGCCGGATCAAACCGGGCCGACCCGACTCGATCGAGCCCCGGATGACCCGACCAGCTTACAACATGCCCAGCCGAAACGGGACGAAATGGGACGAAAGGCCACCCCTTTCTGCATCGCCCGATGGGAGCAGCATCCAGATCGCCCCCGATCGAAGGCGAGATCGACGGGATCCCCGGTATCCCTCAGGCGCCCACTCCCGTTGGAACAACACACAGCGCTGCAAGTCCGCGAACGTGCCAACGTGCCCACTCGAGAGCCGACACCGTATCCTACCCGGACGCGACGAAGAAGCCGCCGCCAGGACGACGCCAATGG
>SXGS01115759.1_pt1 | contig 26730 bp, 23 predicted proteins | sample 3174681 | NCBI WGS metagenome assembly SXGS01 (sample SAMN11356861, study PRJNA531348) | freshwater metagenome | isolation source: freshwater sample F1-80 | place: China: Fuxian Lake, Yuxi | collected 2017-12-25 | reverse complement strand
GGCATGGGCGACGTGCTGTCGCTCATCGAAAAGGTCGAGCAGAATATCGACCAAAAGAAGGCCGAGGAGATGCAGCGCAAGCTCCTCGAGGACGATTTCACGCTCGAGGATTTTCGCGATCAACTGCGCCAGTTGCAGAAGCTCGGCTCGCTCGAGTCGCTGCTCGAGATGATGCCGAAGGTCGGCATTTTCAAAGAGTTGCAGAAGCAGAAGGTGGACGAGAAGGAGTTGTCCCGAACGGTGGCGATCATCGATTCGATGACGCCGAACGAACGGTCCAACTACATGATCATCAACGGCAGCCGGCGCCGGCGAATCGCCAAGGGCTGCGGCTGTTCGGTGCAGGAGGTCAACAACCTCCTGAAACAATATGGCGAGGCCCGCAAGATGATGAAATCGATCTCTGGCGGGCTGATGGGCGCCGGTGGCGGCAAGCTGGGGGCGATGCTCGGCAAGCGGATGGGAAAATTCAAGATGCCCTTTCCCCCCAAGTGGTAGCCAAGACGGCGCCGAATCCTGTAATCTTATAGAGGAGTATAGCTTTTCAATGCTGAAGATTCGCTTGGCCCGGTTCGGGGCGAAAAAAAAGCCCAGCTACCGGGTGGTGGTCATTGAGGATTGGCGTTCGCGCGACAGCCGTTGCGTGGAGGTGGTGGGGCACTACGATCCCATCCCAACCCCCGCGCAGGTGAAGCTTGATCACGACAGGATCGGGCACTGGGTGAAGTGCGGCGCGCGGCCGTCCGATACCGTCGCCCGTTTGATCAAGGCGAATCCGGCTACCGCTCCGGCCTGACAGGGCGCTCCGGCGGCTCGCCAAGGGAAGACGGCGGGTGGTTCGGAGGACAGGCTTTTACGTTGAGTTACGTTCTGAGGGAGATAGGAGAACCTCTGCCATGGGCGATGCCGCTGGCATGATGAATGTCCGGGACCTGATCGAGGAGATCGCCAAAGCGCTCGTCGACATCCCGGAGGAGGTCAGCGTTCGCGAAGTGCGAGGCGAGCAGGTGACCGTGCTCGAACTGAAGGTGGCCCCTTCCGATCTTGGCAAGGTGATCGGAAAACAGGGCCGCACCGCGAGATCCATCCGGACGCTTCTGGGGGCGACCGGGATGAAGCTGAGCCGGAGATTTACGCTAGAAATCCTGGAGTAGGATGGACGCCAAGCCGGAATGGACCGTGCTGGCCCGTCTGGAACGGAGCCGGGGCAACTGCGGAGAGATGCTCGCCTCGTGCTTCACCAGCGGACCGGACCGGTTCGACGGGCTTTCCGTCGTGCTCAACGGTTCCGCCGGTCCGGTCGACGGAGGCCGCCGATTCGTGGTGGAAAACGCCTGGTCGCATCAAGGGCGCCTGGTGTTGAAGCTCGAAGGCGTGGACTCGATCTCCGCCGCCGAGGCCCTGCGCGGGCTCGACGTGTGCGTGCCGTTCGAAGAGCGCGCGCCGTTGGCCGAGGGCGAGGTGTACCTCAGCGACCTGGTGGGCTGCGAGATCGTCGACAACGCCACCGGATTGGCGGTCGGCCGCGTGGAAGGCTGGCAGGAGACCGCCGGGCCGGTGCTGCTCGAGGCGCGCGACGCCCACGGCCGCGAGATTCTGGTGCCGTTCGTCAAGCAGATCTGCGTCTCCGTCGACACGGCGGCGCGGGTGATCCGCGCGGATCTGCCGGAGGGACTGCTCGAACTCAACGCGCCATGATCTTCCACGTCGTCACCATTTTTCCGGACTTCTTCGACGGCATCCTGCGCAACGGCGTTCTCGGCAAGGCGATCTCGGCGGGCGCCATTCAGGTAAGGATTCACAACCTTCGCGACTGGGCGCCCGGCGTCCACAAGGTAGTGGACGACCGGCCGTTTGGCGGTGGCGAGGGCATGCTGATGAAGTGCCAGCCGCTGTTCGAAGCCGTCGAATCGATCTGGCCCGAACGCGGCGGGAACCGGCGTGCCGTGCTGCTTTCGGCGCAAGGTCCGCTTTTCACCCAGGAGCACGCCCGGAAACTGGTACAATTGGACGAACTGCTTCTCATCTGCGGCCGTTACGAAGGTGTGGACGAGCGCGTAGCCGAGCATCTGGCCGATGAGGAGCTTTCGATTGGTGATTTTGTCCTGAGCGGCGGCGAACTGGCCGCGGCTTTGGTCATGGACGCGGTTGGCCGGCTGGTCCCTGGGGTCGTCGGCAACCGGGAGTCCACGATTCAGGAATCGTTCCGGGTGGATGAAGAATCGGGCCGGACGCTTCTGGACTGTCCCCAATATACCCGGCCGGCGGAGTTTCGCGGATGGAAAGTCCCGGAGACCCTGCTGGGCGGAAATCACGCGGAGATCCGGAAATGGCGGCGTGAGGCCTCTTGGAACAAGACGGCCCGCAACCGGCCGGATCTGATCGAACGAACTTCGAAGGAATCTGTCCCATGACGAACGCACTGGTAGCGAAGATCTCGAACAAGCACAAGAAGCCGGTTGTCCCCACCGAACTCCGGCCGGGCGACACCGTGCGGGTGCAGGTGAGGATCCGGGAAGGCGAAAAAGAGCGCTTGCAGGCGTTCGAGGGCGTCATCATCGCCCAAAACAACACGGGCGTGAGCCATACGATCACGGTCCGGAAGATCAGCTTCGGCCACGGCGTGGAACGTATCTTCCCGCTGCACTCGCCGGTGCTCGACAAGGTGGAGCTGATTCGCACCGGCCGCGTCCGCCGCGCCAAGCTCTACGACCTGCGCGGACTCCGCGGCAAGGCCGCCCGCCTGCGCGAACGCGAGTAACACCGGCCGAGAGCGCGTGCGCTGCACGTTCCGGCTGGAGAGGCAGGCGATGTCTCGCGGGTTCCGCCGTGTCGCGGGCTTTGACGAGGCGGGTCGCGGCTGCCTGTTCGGACCCGTATTCGCGGCCGCGGTGGTGCTCGATCCCGGGCGTCCCATCCGCGGACTCAACGACTCCAAGCAGGTCGAGCCCGAGGTTCGCCAACGGCTGGCCGGGGAGATCCGGGTTCACGCGTTGGCTTGGGCCGTCGCCTCGGTCGGGTCCGCCGAGATCGACCGCATCAACATCCTGCAGGCTTCCCGCCGCGCCATGAAGCTGGCCCTGGAGAGCCTGGCGCCGCCGCCCGATTACCTGTTGGTGGACGCACTTCATCTGGATACCGCTATCGCGCAGCAAGCGGTGATCCACGGCGACGCCTTGTCGCGGTCGATCGCCGCCGCGTCCATCCTGGCGAAGGTGGATCGCGATGCCTCGATGGCCGAGTGGGATCGCGTCTACCCCGGCTACGGGTTCGCCGGTCACAAAGGCTACGGGACGGCACGGCATCTCGAGGCGCTGGCCAAGCTAGGTCCGACACCCGATCACCGGCTGAGCTTCGAGCCCGTCCGTCAGGCCGCCGGGCTCGGACAAATGAGCCTGTTCGCGTCGGAGGCCGGCCAGTGAACATGCCGCGCTGGTATCACAAGGCGGGCGCGGTGCTGTTCGCCATTTTCTGCTTCGAACTCGGCGTGTTTCTGCTCGTGTTCCCCTGGCTGGAGCAGTGGCAGGTGAACTACTTCGCGTTGCTGACGCCGGATTCCTATCGCGAGGCTTCCTGGTACGAGTGGTGGCGGCGCGTCTGGAACAGCGGCTACTTCCGCGGCGCGGTCAGCGGAATCGGCTTGGTAAACGTCTACGTATCGCTTGTCGCGGTGTTTCAATTGCGGAGATTCGCTGCGTACTCCGAACAAGAGCCGGAGGACTCGCTAAACTAAGAGCAGATGAGCGGCCCCGGAATCGTCCTGTTCGGAGTGCCGGTGCGCTTCCATTTCACCTTCGTGCTGCTGATCGCGTTCGTTGCGTTGGGCGCGTTCGGCGACAAACGGTCGGCCGCGGCGGAGGCGCTGTTCCTGATCGGGCTGTTCGCCTCGGTGCTGCTACACGAACTGGCTCATGCGCTGGTGGGAAGGGCCACCGGAGTCAAGACCCTCGAGATCGTGATGTACCCGGTCGGCGGCGTGGCGCGGCTGGAGAAGCAGCCCGAGCCGCGTCCGGAACTCGCCATCGCGCTCGCCGGTCCGGCGATGAACCTCCTGATCGCGGCAGGGATCTTTCTGGCGCTCGGCGGCGTGGGCGATCTCTCGAAGGCGGATAAACCGGACGGCATCTTCGCGCGGCTGGGTCTGTGGAACGTATATCTCGCCGCGTTCAATCTCGTGCCCGCGCTGCCGATGGACGGCGGCCGCGCCCTGCGCGCCGGGCTCGCGATGTGGAAAGGCGAGGCCACGGCGACGCGAATCGCCTCCAACACGGGAAAGCTGCTCGCTGTCGCGATGGGCATCTACGGGCTGATCAACGGCGAGGTGTTCATGATGTTGATCGCGTTGTTCATTTACATGTCGGCGGCGCACGAAGGCGCGGCGTCGGCGGGCAAGGCGCTGACCCAGGGCGTGCCCGTGCGGTCGGCGATGATCACCGACTATCGAACCCTCGGCCACGGCGCCACGTTGCGCGAAGCAGCCGATATGCTGCTCGCCACTTCGCAGCAGGACTTTCCGGTGGTGCACGGCGATCGCGTGATCGGCCTGCTCGACCGCACGGCGTTCCTGCGCGGCATGGCGTCGGAAGGGCCCGACTCCTACGTCGCCGGCTCGATGGACCGCGACTACTTGAAGCTCGCGCCCGGCATGGATCTGGCCGAGGCGATGTCCTCCCTTGCCGAATCGGGCTCGTGCGGACTGGTGATGCAGGACGGCGGCCTGCTCGGACTGCTGACGACCGAGAACATCTCCGAGTTTCTTCTGCTGCGCAAGCTGGGCATCCAGCCAAAGGCGTGAGCCACAAGGTTGTCATCGCGGGCGGTGGATTCGGCGGGATGAACGCCGCGCGGGCGCTTGCCCGGCAGCCCGTCGAAGTGACGATGATCGACAAGCGCAACTTCCACCTGTTCCAGCCGATGCTGTATCAAGTGGCCACCGGGTCGTTGTCGCCCGGCGACATCACCGCGCCGCTGCGGCACGTGCTGAGCGGCCAGAAGAACGTGCGCGTGCTGATGGCCGAAGTGACCGATGTCGACGTGGCGGGCCGCGCCGTGGTGCTCGACGACGGCGGCCGCGTTCCCTACGACACGCTGGTGGTGGCCGCCGGCGCGCGCAATTTCTACTTCGGCAACGACGCGTGGGAACGCGTGGCCCCGGCGCTCAAGACCATCGAGGATGCCACCGAGGTGCGCCGCCGCATCTTCGTCGCGTTCGAAAACGCCGAACGCGCCACCGATCCCACCGCGCGCAAGGAATGGCTGCGATTCACCGTGGTTGGCGCCGGTCCCACCGGGGTCGAACTCGCCGGAGCCATCGCCGAAATCGCTCGCGACACGCTGCGCCACGACTTCCGCCAGATCCGCCCGGAAGAGGCCGAAATCCTGCTGCTCGACGGATCGACGCGTGTGTTGCCTCCGTTCACGCCCGATCTGTCGGAAAAGGCCGAGCGCCAACTGATCCGCGTCGGTGTGCGCGCCCGAACCAGCGTCCGTGTGACGGGCATCGACGAGCGCGGAGTGGAATTCACCGGTCCGCACGGCCCCGAGCGAATTCAATGCCGCACCACCATCTGGGCGGCGGGAGTTCGCGCCGAGCCGCTCGGCGAACGGATCGCCAGGCAGTGCGGTGCGGATGTCGATCGCGGCGGGCGGATTCCCGTGGGAGCGGACCTGTCGGTCGCCGGGCATCCGGAAATCCTCGCCATCGGCGACATCGCCTGGTTCGAGCAGGACGGCCAATCCTTGCCGGGAATGTGTCCGGTGGCGATGCAGCAGGGCTGGCACGTGGGTCCTGTGGTGGCGGCGCGGGTGAACGGCCAGGCGGCGCCCCTTTTCCGCTACCGCAACAAGGGCACGATGGCGGTGATCGGACGGAACGCGGCGGTGGCCGACCTCGGCTTTGCGCGCTTCGGCGGAGCGTTGGCGTGGCTCGCGTGGCTGCTGGTCCACATCGCGTACCTGATCGGATTCCGCAACCGTCTGCTGGTGCTGATCCAGTGGGGCTTCCAGTACGTGAGTTTCAACCGCGGCGCCCGCCTGATCACGGGCCGCGGCGGGAACTGACCGCAGCGCTTCTATCGCGGCGGCGGAGCCGGCGACGAGGGCGTGGGCTTGCCGTCCACCGTGCCAAGCTCCATCAGTTCGGTGCGCGTGCCGTCGGGGTCGAACAGGTTCAACTGCCGCTTGCGGTTGGTTCCGGTCCTCGGTTCGAGGGGCCGGGTATAGTTCTTTCGAGCCGGCAGCGCCTCGATCCGCTTCACAGCCTCCGCCATGTCCGGCGCCGCGAGGCAGATGTGATGCTGCGACCCGCGCTTGGTCTCATCGGGGAGTTTGGAGTAGAGCATGAACTCGATATAGTCGCCGCCGTCGGGCACTTTCATGTTCACCCAGTCGAGCGTCTTGCCTTCCTTGCTTCCGCGCCAGATCTCGGTGAATCCCAGCGTGTCTCGATAAAACTTCATGGCCGGTTCGAGCGCGCCCACCAGAATGCCGATGTGCAGAATCCGGGAGGAGACGCCGGTGGACAGGTGCTTGCCTTTCTCGCGCACGCTCCAGCCATCCGGCATGTACTGCACGAACTCCACCGTGTGGCCGTCCGGATCCTTCACGTTGAAGCTTCGGTTTTCGATGCGGCCGGTGTTGGCCTGTTTGGGAACGGCGACTCCTTTCGACTCGAGGTACCGGCGCATCCCTTCGATGTCCGGCGTCTCGACCGAGATGTGCGCCAGCCGGTCCGTGCCGGGCTGCTTTTCCGGAAAGATCTCGACATATTGGCGCTCGTTCACCTTGAAGAACGTCATCGCGAAGCCGCCGCCGGGGTTGTTCAGCGAGTATGGTTCGCCGAGCCCGAGCATGCCGCGATAAAACTCGCGGGTCTTCTCGATGTCGTGGGAGTAGAGGGCGATGTGCGCGACTCCGGTGATGGGCGGGCGGTCGATGCCGGCGGCGTGGGCGAGCGCACCCGCCAGCAATAGGATTCCAGTTCGCATCACAGCCATCGTAGCGCTCAAGCGAAATGCGTCCACAGCCCAACGATGGCGCCAACCACCACTACCGTGTAGACCACTTCGGATTTCCGCCCATCCAACGCGCCCCGCCAATCGATGGCCAGATGCTCGCCTTCCGGCGCGCCGCCGCGGCTGAACACAACCATCGACGCCAGACACAACGCGAACACGATGAGGCTGAAGTTGAGGAAGCTGAATTCCACCACCGCGTTGAGCGGGCCCAGATCCATCTTGAACGCATTGCGCAGGATGTCGAGCGCGAACCTCGCCGCTCCGATCAACCCCCCGCCCACCAGCGTCGTGAACGCGGCGCGCGCGGTGGCGCCTTTCCACAGCACGCCCACCAGAAACGTCGCGGTGATCGGCGCTCCGACATACGCCTGCACGCTCTGCAGGTATTGATACACCTCGTTGTTCAGATGGCGGATGAACGGAATCCACGCGATGCTCAGCGCCACGATGCCCGCCGTGCTCAGCCGGCCCACCTGCACCAGCCGAGCCTCGGAGGCATCCGGCCGCATCTTCTTATAGACGTCCATGGTGATGAGCGTCGAGCAGGAGTTGAACACGGCCGACAGCGACGACATCAACGCGGCGAGCAACGCCGCCACCATCAGCCCCTTGAGTCCGGGGGGCATCAGCCGCAGGACCAGCAGCGGGTACGCGTTGTCGCCCGTCACCTCGTTCGGCCACAGCGCCTTGGCAATCAACCCGGGCAGCACCAGGATGAACACCGGCAGGATCTTGAGCGCCGCGCAGAAGAAGGCGCCCTTGCGCGCTTCGTGCACGTTCGGCGCCGAAAGCGTCCGCTGGACGATCACCTGATCGGTGCACCAATACCAGATGCCGAGCACCAGCGTGCCGAAGATCGTGCCGGGCCACGGATACACGGCGTCGCCCGCCGGTTTCACCATATGGAAGAAATCGGGGGGCAGCGCCTGGCGAAGCCCCTCGAATCCGCCGGCGCGTTCGAGCCCCATCCATGTGAGGACCACGGCGCCGCCGATGAGGATGAACGCCTGCACCAGATCGGTGTAGATCACCGCCGCCAGTCCACCGGCCACGGTGTAGACACCGGTGGCGAGCACCAGCAGCACGGCGGTCGTCAGGTAGTCCCACCCGAACACCTCGCGAATCAGGATGCCGCCCGCGAACAGCGATACCGAGATCTTGGTGAACACGTAGGCGAACAGCGACACCCAGGTGAGGTAGGAGCGGCACCGCGCGCTGAAGCGCTTCTCGAGGAACTCCGGCATCGTGAACACGCCGCTGCGAAGGTAGTGCGGCACGAACAACCAGCCGAGGACGAACAGGCAAATGCTCGCCGACCATTCATAGCAGCCCACCGCGAGGCCGGTAACCGCGCCCGATCCGGCCAACCCGATGAAGTGCTCGCTGCCGATGTTGGCGGCGAACAACGACGCTCCGATGGCGAACCAGCCCACATGCTGGCCGGCGAGGAAGTAGTCGCGCGACGTACGTTCCTTGCGCGCGAAGTAGAACCCCACCGCGAACGTGACGGCGAAGTAGAGGATCAGGATCGACGTGTCGAGCATGACCTCTCAGAATACCCTGTGATTCGGAAGACTGTAATACCCCCGTGATCGAATCGCAAACACTCTGATGGGAAAGCGGACAGGAGCCGGCGAAACCGAGGAAGCGCCCTAAACCCGCTCAGGTCTTTTGCCGATGTTCGAAGCATAGGCACAGGAATGGCATCTGAACTCAACCTAGCTTCCGCGATTCTCGAAGCCTCGTCCGCGGCTGACCAACGGAACGCCAGTCACTCGGACTTCGATCAGTTGAAGGGGCAGTTCCTGGCGAGTCTCAACCACGAGTTGCGAACTCCGCTCAGCGGCGTCGTCGGCATGACGGACCTGCTACTGGAAACCCGCCTCGACGCCGAGCAGTTCGAGTACGTGGCGGCGGTTCGCGAATGCGCCACCCAATTACTCGAGACGCTCAATTCGGTTCTCGAGTACTCCGCTCTGGCCGCGGGCAACGGCCGGCTCGAGGAATGCGAGTTTCCCCTGGCGGCGATGGTCGCGTCGGTTCTCGAGGAGTTTCGCCCTCGCGCCACCGCCAAGAACATCAAGCTGGTGCAGGAACTGCCGGACGCGTTTCCCGAACTGGTGGAAGGCGACGGACGCTACGTCCGCCAAATGCTGCATCACTTGCTGCGGAACGCCATCAAGTTCACCAATCATGGCGAAGTCCGCGTGGCGTCGCGCCTCGAACAGGGCTCGTCTCCCGGCCGTCCACTGCTGCGAATCTCGGTCACCGACACGGGCATCGGAATCCCACGCGCCAAGCTGCGCCTCATCTTCGAATCGTTCCAGCAACTGGACAACGGGTTGGCGCGGAACTACGCGGGTCTCGGTCTCGGCCTTGCTCTGGCGCGGAAGATCGTTTCGATGATGCGCGGCGAGATCGAAGTCTCGAGCGAGCCCGGATTGGGTTCGACGTTCACGGTCCGGTTCCCGGTTCGCATCGCCGATGCGCAACCTGGCCCCCAATTGGTCGCTCCGGTTCCGCTCCGCGCGCGGCAACCGAGAGTGCTCGTGGTGGAGGACAACAAGATCGCCCAACAAGTGGTGGGCCGGATCCTGCGAAAGGCCAACTACGACGTGGAGTTCGCCGATGGCGGCGGCGACGGCGTGGAACGGGCCGCGCGGGAAAAGTACGACCTGATCCTCATGGATCTGCAAATGCCCGGAATGGACGGATTCGCCGCGACTCGCGGCATCCGCGCGGTTCCGGGGCGGGACAAGGTGCCGATCGTGGCGCTGACCGCGAACTCCACCGACGAGGACCGCGTCGCGTGCCGGCAGTGCGGCATGCAAGGCTTCCTGAGCAAGCCCGTTCACCGGGAGGAACTGCTGGCCTGCCTGCAGACTCTTCTCGCCGAACGATAGACGGCTATCGGGAGCGGCGATCGAGCCGATAAGCGTCTCATGCCAAGGCGGGTGCTGGTCGTGGACGATTGCCGCACCGTACGCGCGATATTGTCGTCCGCCCTTCATGACGCGGGTTACGAAGTCACCGCCGCCGAAGATGGATTCTCCGGACTCGACTGCCTGCAACGCGAGTCCTACGATGCGGTTCTGGTGGACGTGAATATGCCCGGAATGGATGGCATTTCCTTCGTGCGCCGCCTGCGCGAGCGGTGCACCGCCCCGGTCGTCATGGTCACAACTGAAAATGGGGCTGCTCTCATGAACCAAGGCCGGGAAGCCGGAGCCAACGCCTGGATCGTGAAGCCGCTCCAGGCGTCGCGCCTGGTGAGCGTTCTGAATCAACTGGGCGCCTGATCCACTGTCTGGCCCTGCTAGCATGGAACTGATTCCATGCGTCATCACTTGCTCACCGCGATCCTCGCCGCGCTGCCCGCGCTTGCCCAAACGGCCCCCAAGGCCGACGCCTGCGCTCCACCGCCAGGGAGCGTCGCTCCCACTTTGCCCGCCAAGCTTCTGACCGGCCAGGGAACCATCGACTTCAAGATCACCACCAAGAGCGCCGAAGCGCAGGCCTTTTTCAACCAAGGCGTCGCGCAGATGCACTCGTTCTGGGCGCGCGAAGCCGAGCGGTCGTTCCTGCAGGCCGCGCAACTCGATCCGTCCGCGCCGATGCCGCAATGGGGAATCGCCATGGTGGCAGCCGGCGACTACCGCCCCGGTTTCCAACTCGACCTCGTCAACGGAGCCCGTTCCAAGTCCACCGCGAAGAAGTCCGCTGGCGCGCCCAAGGGTGGACTCGGCCGCGCCGTCGCCGCCGCGAAGAAGGCCCAGGAACTGAGCGCTTCCGGCCAAGCCACCGCCGTCGAAAAGGCGTACATCGCCGCCGCCGCCGCCCGGCGCGACCTCGGTCAGCGCGATCCCGACGCCGCCTATGCGCGGGCTCTACGCGAACTGATCGCCGCCCACCCGAAGGAGGTCGAGGCGCGGACGTATCTGGCGTTGCAGCTCATGAGCGGCTTCGTGCTTCCCGAAAAACGGCCTCGCTCGGGCACGATGGAGGCGGTGGAGATCCTCCGCGCGCTCCTCCAGGAAGCGCCCGAACACGCTGGCGTCCATCACTACGTGATCCACGGATGGGAAGGCTCCACCTTCGCCAAGGACGCCTGGCCGAGCTGCAAGCGCTATGGCGAACTCGCCAATAATATCCCGCACGGTCTCCACATGCCCGGCCACATCTACGCGCAAACGGGCCGCTGGGCCGACGCGGCGAAGTCGTTTTCCGACGCCGCCGAAAACGAGGTCTTCTGGATGAAGCAGGACTCGCTCGGAGGCAACGGACACCACGGCCACAACGTGCACTTTCTGGCGACCTCGTACTCGTTCTCGGGCGACTACGAAAAAGCGATGGCCGCCGCGCGCGGACTGCTCGAATATAAGGAAACGCCCCGCGAAAAGGCCATGCCCGACAACTACCGCGGCGCCTGGCGGCAGGGTTGGTTCTCGCTTCTGAGGACGCTGGTGCAGCACGAAAAGTGGGACCTGATCCTCGACGGGTCCACCATACCCGAACCCGGCAAGCCGCGCGAGGAAGCCTGGCGGCACTGGGCCCTGGGAATCGCTCACCTGCACAAGGGCGATCCGAACGCCGCGCAAGGCGATCTCCGCAAGATGCTGGGCGCGATGACTGCCTACAAGTCCTCCGCCAAGCAGCCCGTTCCGCCGCCGCTTGCCGTCGCCGAAGCCGAACTACGCGCGCACCTCGCCTCCAATGTCGACAAGCGCCTGCGCATGCTCCAACAGGCCGCCAACAAGGAACTGGGGCTTCGCTACAACGAACCTCCCCACTATCCCCGTCCGGTGCTCGAAGCCCTGGGCGCGGTGGCGCTCGCCAACGGCCGTGCGCAAGCGGCGGAGAAGGCCTATCGCGCCGCTCTCGAACAGTACCCCGAAAGCGCGCATTCCAAGCGCGGACTGCAAGCCGCCATGGAAAAGCGCAGCCGTCCGGTGGAGGCGGCGGGCGGCGGCCGATAAGCCGTTGACGGAAGTGGTTGTGATCGGCGGCGGACCGGCTGGTTCGGCCGCCGCCATCGCCGCGCAACAGGCCGGCGCCGCGGTCACGTTGTACGAGCAGTCGCGATTCCCCCGCCACAAGGTTTGCGGCGAATATCTGTCGCCCGAAGTCGAGCCGGTGCTCCGGGATCTCGGCGTGTGGGACGAACTAATGGTCCGCCAGCCGCACCGGCTGAAGCGCCTGGTGCTGCACTTTCCGCGCTCCACCAAACGCGCCGGCCTGCCCGAGCCGGCGTGGGGACTGAGCCGCCACGCACTCGATCACCTGCTGATCGGCGGGGTCCACTGCGTGGTGCGCGAACGCGCCGCCGATACACCTGGCGCCGTGATCGCGGCCGGGCGCCGCATCGAGCGTCAACCGGCCGGATCGCGCCAATTCGGCTTCAAGGCGCACTTCACCGGCCCCTCCACCGATACCATCGAGCTGTTCTTCTTCGACGGCTGCTACGTCGGCGTCAATGGCGTCGAGCAGGGGCGGACCAACGTCTGCGGACTCGGCCCCGAGGATACTCTGCGCCGCGCCGGCTTCCAACCGGACGGGCTGCTTGCATCGTTCCCCCCGCTACGAGACAGGATCGCGCCGTTGTCCCGCGCGATGGACTGGCTTACCACCGGTCCGCTGATCTACGGGCAGCGGCTGGATGCGCAGGCTCGCGCCGGCGTCTATCTCGCCGGCGACGCGCTCAGCTTCGTCGACCCCTACACCGGAAGCGGCATGTTGTCGGCGCTGCTCTCCGGCGTTTCGGCTGGACGGGCGGCCGCCGCCGGCGAAGACCCGCGAGCGCACTACGGCCGCTGCTCCGGCATGCTCCGCCGGGCGTATCTTGTTTCGTCGCTGTTCCGGTTCGCCATACGGACCGGCGCGGCGGACTTGCTTCTGCCTCTGGTCCCCGGCCGGGCTTTGGTGTCTTGGACAAGACCGGACCGCTCGCGGTAGCATCGCAAGATGCCCATGTCCGTCTCCCGCCGTCAATTCCTGACGGCGCCGCTCGCGCTATCCGCCAGAGCCGCCGCGCCCAGCAGGCCGAACGTCGTCCTGGTGATGACCGACGATCAGGGCTACGGCGACATAGCCCGGCACGGCAACCCCGTGATACGCACGCCCAACCTCGATGCCCTGCACGACCGCTCGGTGCGGCTCACCGGCTATCATGTCAGCCCGACATGCGCTCCCACCCGGTCGGCGCTCCTCACCGGCCGCTACACCAATATCACCGGCGCCTGGCACACCATCCAGGGACGCAGCCTGCTCGATCCGCGCGAAGTCACCATGGCCGACTGCTTTCGCCTCTCCGGCTATCGCACCGGGATCTTCGGCAAATGGCATCTCGGCGACAACTGCCCCTGCCGTCCCCAGGATCGCGGCTTCGACGAAGTGCTCGTCCACGGCGGCGGCGGCATCTGGCAAACCCCCGACTACTTCGGCAACGACTACAGCCGCGACACCTACTTCCACAACGGCCGCCCCGAGAAGTTCGAAGGCTACTGCACCGACGTGTGGTTCGACAACGCCTTCCGCTTCATGACGGACTCGCGCCGCCGCGGCAAGCCGTTCTTCTGCTACATCCCGACCAACGCGCCCCACGGACCCATGTGGGCGCCGCCCGGTTCCGAGGACCGCTACCGCGGCGCAAAGGGTCTCCGCGATCCGGGCTTCTACGGCATGATCGAAAACGTCGATGCCAACATGGCCCGGCTCGCCAAATATCTGAAGGACTCGGGAATCGAGGACGATACCCTGCTGATCTTCACGACCGACAACGGCTCCGCTTCCGGATCGCAGGTCTTCAACGCCGGCATGCGCGCCAACAAGGGCTCCGCCTATGACGGCGGTCATCGCGTGCCCTTCTTCATGCACTGGCCGAAAGGCGGACTCGCCGGCGGCCGGTCGATCCCCACGCTCACCGCTCACATCGACATCCTGCCTACCCTGACCGATCTGTGCGGTCTGAAGCGGCCCGCCAAAAGCCCCGAACTCCACGGCCGCTCGCTGAAGGCTCTGCTCGATTCGCCCGATGCCGCCTGGCCCGAGCGCAGCATCGTCGTCGACTCCCAGCGGCTGGACAAGCTGGTCAAGTGGCGTCAGGCGGCCGTGATGACGCAGCAATGGAGGCTGGTCAACCCCAGCCCCGATGGAGACCCCACCAAACTCGAACTTTACGATATCCAGAAGGACCCCGGCCAGCGCGCCAACGTCATTGCGGACGAGCCCGCCGTCGCCGAGCGTCTGCGCGCCGACTACGAACGCTGGTGGAGCCTGGTCTCGGCCCGAGGCGGCGAGTACGTGCGGATCCGTCTCGGCGATCCGCGCGAGCCGGTCTCCCGGCTCACCTGCCACGATTGGCACGGCGACGGCGTCGACCAGGTGTGGAACCAGGGCGGCGTTCGCAAGGGTCCGGCCGTCAACGGCTTCTGGACCGTCGATGTCGCCCGGGCGGGCAAGTACCGGTTCGAACTTCGGCGTTGGCCGCGCGAGGTCGATATCCCGCTGACGGCGCCGTTCCAGGATTCCGAGCCGAATCGCGACAAGACGCCGGGCAGGGCGCTGGACATCGCCCGCGCCCGCGTGCAGGTGGGCGGCCGGGAGGCATCGGGCGAGATCGAAGTCGACGCGAAAGCCGCCGCATTTACGCTGCAATTACCCGCGGGTCCCACCGAATTGCGGACGTGGTTCACCGGAAAGGGTGGTGAAGAGCGGGGCGCCTATTTCGTCTACGCCGAGCGCGTGTAGCGGTCCCGCAAATAGGTATGGCCGGTGAACACTAGGAGGAAGATGTCCACCGGCCAAGGGACTGGCACCTGGGCGAGGTATCCAATCCAACTGTCGTAGGCGACTCGGAGGCATCGCCCACAAAGCAGTACGGCATAAGCCGTTTGTATAGGATCACTGTAGCACAATCGTCACCTTCACGCTACCCTCATCGGAGGAGAGAGGACGCCAAATAATACCCAACGGCTCCGATCGTCGCCAGGCACGCCACCCACAAGCCCACCGTCTGCCACGCCGCTGGCCGGATCTCCGGAGGCAGCTCCCTGTACCGCAACACCAGAACGCCCACGGCGATAACCGGGAGCATCGCCGCCTGCGCTACTCCGCCCGCCTTCACCATTTTCACCGCGGACTGTACCACCAGGTAAAGGCCCGCGGAAGCGCACGTCAAAATCCACACGAACCGGCGCCGGTAGCGCAGCCGCGCCTGATAGTCGCTTGCCTCGAATTTGCCGAGCAACCGGCACATGTCGGCGGCGACTCGAGACTCCGCGGCTGTCGCGGCGAAGATCGTGCCGTATAGGGTGGCGATCGCGCCGGCGTAGAAGAGCGGCAATGACCACGCACCCAGCGTCTGGGTGTACATGTTCGACAACACCGGGATCATGTCCTCGCCCTTGGGAACCAGACCGCGGCTGTGCAGAATCCCCGCGCCCAGCAGGTAGAACGCGATCGTCGCCACCGTGTAGATCAGCATCGAGGCGAGAATGTCCACGTTCATCACCGTGATCCAGCCGAAGGCCCGTTTCCGCCACGCTTCCGAGCCGTCGCGCTTTCCCGCGTAGCGCGCGTAGCCCTTCTCCACGCACCAGTAGGGATACATGAACAGCTCCGCGGCGCCCACTCCCGTGATGCCGAAAACCGCCACCGCCGTGGTCAACCCATCCTTGGGTAGCTGGAACGTCAATCCTTCCTTCACTTGGGACCACTGGAAGTCCTGCGGGTTCAGCATCAACAGCATCGCCGCCAGGAACGTCAGCATGGTGAACAGCGCTACCTTGATGGTCGCCAGATGCTCGATTCGCTCGTACCCGCCGCCGAGCAGCAGCAGCAGGGTCACGCCGAGCAGTACGATCACCCATATCCAGACGGGAACCCCTGGCATGAGCTGATTCAGCACCTGCGAAACGCCGCCGAACATCGCCCCGATCTGGAAGCGCGTCATGGTGATCATCGCCGCCCAGCCCCACACGATGAAGTTGACGCCGAATCGCGGACCGGGAACGCGATTGAAGCCGGCCAGTCCGGTTTCACCGGTCGAAATGCTGTAGCGCCCGATCTCGGCCTGGATGGCCGGCTTGACCAGACAACTGAGGATGATGATCCAGAGGCAGATGTAGCCCACCTCGGCGCCGAGCGTCGTGGTGGCGATGAGTTCGCCGGACCCGACGATCGATGCGGAGAGGATCATGCCGGGCCCGATCCTCTTCAGGATGGAGCCGAAAGTGCGGGGCGGTTCTTGGACCTCCGCCGGATCGAAGGAGTAGAGATCCTTGACCGGCGCCTTCTGAGCGGATGCGGACATGTCCGAGCCACTCTAGCACGCAGCCGCCGGGCGCCGCCATCGCCGTCGTTCCGCAATTTGTTCAGCAGTGGGACGTTGCACGATATCCGGCGTTGGCTCCGTGGCTCGGTCCAATCGCCGCGCAGGCGGCGGCGACGCCGGCAGCGGTGCGGAAAGACGCCAGCAAAAAAAGCCCCGGGCCCGGTCTGGAGCAATTCCTCGGTGAGCAGCCGCAGCGCAGCGCCTCCTCCGAGCGCCGTTATCGCAGAGGACGAGACGCCGCCGCCGGGCGCATGCCATCCAGCAATTCGCCCAGCGTCCGCAGGCCCGCATCCACGTCGGTTGTGTTGATTACGAGATGACCTGCTAGCAGCATCGGCACTCTCCCGAGGTCCACACCAGGCAAGAATGGAACCAGAAGGGAGTTTCGCCCTTTGCGTCCGGTATTCACCGCGTTCAAGAAAGCGATCCACTCGGTCTCCGGCCATCCCCTCGTGATCCGACTACGATTCGACCCGACGAGGACCATGCACGTTGTCTCCTCTAACGCGTCGCCGATCTGCCTGCCCCATCGGGTCACCGGGTGGCGCCGATAAAAAAAACAGGAGCGTTGCTTTTCCCTGGTGATGAAGTCGTACACTCGGTCGGCGATCGCCTCGTCACCCGCCCCACAACAGATAAAGACCTCGAATTTTCCGCGTGCTTTCTTCCGTCCTCCCGCCGTGTCTGGAGGCAGCGGCGCGGGTGCGGAGACGCGCAGAGGCGAGTAGCGGCGCGTGATTGACCGCGTCACCGGACAGAGATCGTATTTTCGGTCGCACCTAGTGAAGTGCTTGATTTCCTTGGATGTCCGCAACCCCGGGAGAGATCTCGTGAAGTTGCCCTCGACCAACCCCTCAAACGTTTCACCCTCGCACGAGCGGCCCTCGTAGAAATAGCGGTCCGGGAAAAATTCGGCCGCTCGGGACGCAAGTTTGGTGAGCAGCTTATCTACTTCGAACAAACCCACGGGCCGGCCCAGCACCCGTTGATCCATGATCTCACCGTCGAGGACAACCACGTCCTCGTCGACGTACAGTCGCGCCACGCGGTCTACTTCGATTCCAAAGTCCTCTGCGTTGATGTTGAGGAAAACCCCGGACGTCCGGACCGGGTTCTGCTTTCCCATTCTCACCGTCACCCCGTCCGGTCCATCGAGCCACTCAACAGGCAGCGGCAGTTCCTCGAACCCTTCGACATCGAGAGTGGGGTAGACGCCGCTCCAAAGCTGTCTCGCCATGGCATGGTCAACATGATCGGTAAGCGCACTACCGCCCCAATTCAAGACGTATCGCCGACCACCCCGCCGGCCGGCTGGAGGCTTCACGAGCATGAGTTCCTCGCGGAACTCGCGCTCGATGATCGCCTTTGGGTATAGGAGCTCCGCGCGCGAGTCCGATCCGCCATTTGCTATGTTCCACCCCACCGGGGCTATGTCGCGGTAAAAGAAAGCGAAATACTCTTTGCGGCCCATGCGGAGAATTGGCAAGACGCCGCCGCTGGCGTAACGGAATGGGAAGTTGGCGTCGTTGTGGCGGTATTCGCCCATCGCCGCGTCGTACAACACTGAGTCAATGCGTCGCTGGTACTCGGCACACCTGGCCTGAAAATGCGGAATCAGTTCCCTGAGATGAGCCTTCGCATGGCGGCTCCATATTGCCGGAGTCTCGTCGTCGAAATCCAGCGAGAGGTCAGCGCCTTCCCCGGAGCGCTTCAGGAGGAAGTTCCGCAAAAGGACTTGTAGAAAGCTATTCTCGGCCCGTCCCAGCTCTCGCACGAGACTCTCGGAGAGCTTCACGATTCCCCCCTTCTACTACTGGAAATTCGATTCCTTGATCCCCGGAATGATCCGCGCCGCGTTCTTGTAATAAAGCTTCTTCAAGACCTCGTCGGGCAGATCCATCCCGTACATCTGCCAGAAGGCGTGGCGCCGCCGGTAGTAGTCGAAGTACTCGTCGTTCGACTCGAGCACCCGGAAATACGTGTGGTACTCCACCGGCTCATAGGTATCCTTGCCGAACATCACCCGGTCCTGATAGCGGATGAACCATTTGCGGGCGAAGCGCGGCTGGCGGCCCAGTTCGGCCAACACCGCGCCGATTTCGGTGTACATGTTCGGCATCTCGTCCATCAGGCGGCCCAGTTCGCCGAGGTTGTTTCCGTACCAGCCCAAATGCGCGTTGATGAAGTTGGTCTTCGGATGCTTGCGGAAAACCCGGTGCTGCTCGCCGATGATCGTCTCCCAGGAAGGGTACTTCTCGGGTGGCCGCCGGCGGCTGGGGATCTCCGTCAGTTCCAGCCATCGCTCGTTGAATTTGTCGTAGGGCGCGAAAAACAGAGCGGGTTCGGCGGTGTGGATGAGCACGGGGACCTTCATCTTGCCGGCCATCGCCCACACGGGATCGAAGCGCGGATCGTCCACCTTGATTCGTTGGCCCTTGCCGTCCTTCAAGTCCATGCCCAGGTTCTTGTAGATCTTCAACCCGGAGGCGCCGTTCTTCACGTCCTGCTCGAGCTGCGCCGCCGACTTGGCGCTCCACTGTGGATCGTCGATATTGGCGAAATCCAGGTTCGCGAAGACCACGAACTTGCCCGGAACCTTGGCGTTCAACCGCTCCACCGTCTTCTTGAGCGCCTCGCCGTACCTGCCGTCCAGGTTCACCATCATCCGCATGTTGAGAGCTTCCATCTCTTTCAGCAACTGGGGAAGCTTGGCATCGGAGATCATCGAGCGCGGATGCCCGTGCACGTCCACGAACGGGAACTTCGCTTTGGTCCGCGGACTCTGCGGCACCACGAGGGAATTCTTCGGGCGGTACTCTTCGAAGGTCAGGCTCTGAGTCTGACCCAACGCGAGGGCGCAAAACGCCAACGCCCCAACCGGATAGCGGCTCATAGAAGTCGAGTATAGGGGATCGCGCGCGATTTGTCAGGGCCGCGGGCCGGGCCAACGCGTTCCCGGCCCGAATTCACCCGCTTCGATCCGCCGCACCAGCTTGCGGCCGCACTGGCGCTTTTCCACCAACTCCGCCCGCGGAGGGTCCTTGGGCGCCGCACCTTTCACCCACTGGAACCGGACCTCGTACCACAGCCCGTCGATGTTGCGATAGCCACGTCCCGGTTCCACCAGGTAAAACGAGGGCGCCGGAGCCGGCGATTCCAGACGGCGGCGCGGACGAGCGCGGCGAAGAATTCCGGTGACCGGATCGACGTAAAGGCCACGAACTGGCGACGTGCGGTGGTAACGACAGCCGCGCTCGTAGACCACGCCGTCGTGCAAATAAGTGTCGATCGCCACGAAATGCGGAACGTGCTGCATCACGTGGTTCCCGATCGTGGACCGCCGGTCGATACGCGCCACGATCTCGGAGTGGACTTTGTCCCAAGGCCGTCCCACCTGCCCCTGCAGGAAGCGCTCGAGCGGCGACAGATGTTCGTTGAAGCTCTTGTCGCGCGCCGGATGGAGTTGCCGCCGGGGACCGCTATCGTAATCGGCAAGATCGCCGGGATCGACAGGGCGGATTCGCGCGCCGGTCTTGTCCGCGAACGCGGTGGCGCGGCCCACTCGGGGCCTTTCCACAATGACCTTGTGCATATCGGAACGCATGGGATCTCCTGGATTCGAGTGTTCGTCCAGGCTGGAGAGCGTTCCGGAAACGGTCGGTACGCGCGGCCAGCCTCAGAGCGGAGGTAGGTATGGCATCAACGTCTTTATGTTATCACTCCGGCGCCCGGGCAGGCTAGTATCGAGGAGACACCATGATCCGATTGGCAACCGGTTACACCGCCCTTTTGCTGGCCGCCGCCGCCGCCGCGGAGCTCGAAAAACACGACGTCTTCCGCGCTGGCGATGGCGGCTATACCGCCTATCGCATCCCTGGCGTGGTGGTAACCGCCAAGGGCACGCTCATCGCCTACGCGGAGGCGCGGAAGAAGTCGTACCGCGATTGGGGCGCCATCGACATCGCCGTTCGCCGCGGCACGGACGGCGGCCGCGTCTGGTCCGATGTCCGGTTTCCGGCCAAGGTTGACGGACCGCTCAGCCAAAATCCGGTCAACGCGGTGCTCCGGATCGCCGAGCCCGGCGACATCACTTATAACAACCCGATGATGATCCCCGATCGCGATGGCACGGTCCACTTCGTTTTCTGCGTCGAGTACCTGCGAGCCTTCTACATGCGCTCCACCGACGACGGCGTCACCTGGTCGAAGCCGGTGGAGATCACCGCGGTGTTCGAGGGATTCCGGAAGGCCATGGACTGGAAGGTGCTGGCCTCGGGTCCGGGGCACGGCATCCAAACGCGGAAAGGCCGGTTGATCGTTCCGGTGTGGCTGGCGCTCGGGACGGGCTCGAACGGGCACGGCGGGTCGATCAGTTCGGTGATCTACAGCGACGACGGCGGCCGCGTCTGGCGGGCGGGCGGCATCGCCTTCCCGAACACGCCCGGGATGCCCTCGCCTGGCGAGACGGCCGCAGTGGAACTGGCCGACGGCCGGATCATGCTCAACGCCCGCAACCACGGTTCGCCGAACCGGCGTCTGGTGAGTGTGAGCAAGGACGGCGCGCGGGGCTGGTCCAAGCCTCGATATGACGACGCGCTGCTCGAGCCGCTCTGCATGGCGAGCATGGCCCGTCATCCGAAGGCGCTGCTGTTCTCCAACCCCTACAACCTGGAACGGACAGGCGGAAAGGCCGAGCCTGGCGGCTCGCGCGACCGCAAGAACGTCGCCGTGCAGGCGAGCTTCGACTCGGGCCGGACATGGCCGGTCCGGCGCTCGATCGAACCGGGATGGTCCGGATACTCCGATCTCGCCGTGGGTCCGGACGGTGCGATCTACTGCCTGTACGAACATGGCGAGCCATCCGAGGCGAGGTTCCGGCCGGTGGTCTTGAAACTGGCGCGCTTCGACTTCGAATGGCTGGCCGCGAAGTGAGCGCGGCGCGTCCTCCCAGACCCGCCGGCTGCTGATAAAATCGGATAGGTACCTCTGGAATGCGTCCCGTCCTCATACCTCTCTTTGCCGTGTCCGCGCTCTGGGCACAGTCGCCCGCGGAAACCGAATTCTTCGAGAAGAATATTCGCCCGGTGCTCGCCGCGGGGTGCCAAGGTTGCCATAACGCCAAGCTGAAGTCCGCTGGGCTCGATCTGTCCACGGCCGAAGGCTTCCGCCAAGGCGGCCAAAGTGGGCCGCTCGTTTCCAAGGAAAGTCCGGCCGAGAGCCGGCTCTTGAAGACGGTCAGTTACGACGAGCGGCTGAAGATGCCGCCTACCGGCAAGCTGCCCGCGCGGCAACTGGCCGATCTGGAAGCGTGGGTGAAGATGGGCGCGCCGTGGCCCGGAGCGGGATCCACCGCGCAGGCAGCCACCGCGATCACTGTGCGAAAGGGCGGCCGTAACTTCAGCGAGGCCGAGAAGAAGTTCTGGTCGTTCCAACCGGTGCGTTCGCCGGCGCCGCCCAAAACGGCGGGTCCGTGGGCGCGCAACGCGATCGACCGCTTCATTCAGGCGAAGCTCGACGAAAAGGGGCTGAAGCCCGCCAAGCCCACGGGCAAGCTGACGCTGCTCCGCCGCGCCACGTTCGACCTTCACGGACTGCCTCCTTCGGAGACGGAGATCGCCGACTTCCTCGCCGACGACTCGCCGGAAGCGTTCCGCAAGGTGGTGGACCGCCTGCTCGAATCGCCGCGCTACGGCGAGCGCTGGGGACGCCACTGGCTGGATCTGGCGCGCTACGCCGATTCCACCGGCAACGACGAGGACCACCGCTACCCCTACGCCTGGCGCTATCGAGACTACGTGATCGATTCGTTCAACCGCGACGTTCCCTACGACCGCTTCGTCACCGAGCAACTGGCCGGCGACCTGCTTCCGGCGCCTCCCGGCGAGCCCGTCAACCGCCGCGGCATCGTCGCCACGGGCTATCTGGCGTTGGGCGCCAAGGCGATCGCGCAACAGGACAAGAAGAAAATGTTGTACGACGTCTGGGACGAACAGCTCGATGTTCTCAGCAAGTCGATGCTCGGCCTCACGCTCTCCTGCAGCCGTTGCCACGACCACAAGTTCGACCCCCTGCTCCAGCGCGACTACTACTCCATCGTCAACTTCTTCGCCAACACGCGCAGCTTCAAGGACTCCGAATCGCACGTTTCCAAGCTGCTCTACACGCCGCTGGTGTCCAAGGAGGAGTTCGCGCGGTACCAGGCGCATCAGGACAAACTGGCGAATCTGAAGTCCCGTCAGGAAGACCTGATCGAAGGGGAGAAGGAGCGCTACAACCGCGACCTCACGCCCCGCCTCGCCGACTACATGCTGGCGGCTCGCGCGGTCGAAAAGGATGGCGCCAAGGCCGAGGACATCGCGGCGGAGCGCAAGTTGGACGCGGACCTGGTGAAGAAGTGGGTTCGCTATCTGAAGACCGACTATCGCAAGAAGCCGCATATGGAGCCGTGGGCGAAAGCGGACGCGGAGAGCGCGGCGGCGGTCGCGGCGGAGTACCGGAAGGGCTATGAGGCCACGATGGCCAAGTGGACCGGCCGGGTCGCCAAGTGGCGCGAACTGTCGCGAAAGATGCTGAAGGAGATGAACATGCCTCCGCCTCCGAAGCCGGCCTTCGCCGCCGAGGAGGATGGCTTCTTTCACGACGTCTATATCGCCGGCGGACCGTTCGCCATGAAGGAGAAGGACGTCGAGAAAATCCTGACAGCGGACGCCAAAGGCCAACTCGACAGTCTGAAAACGGAGCAGGAGTCGCTGAAGAAGAACGCGCCGCCGGAGCCGGAAATGGCGTGCGCGGTGGAAGAGGGCGATCCCGTCAAGCAGCACGTGCTGATTCGCGGCGACTACACCAGCCTGGGCGAGGAGGCGCCGAAGAGCTTCCCGCTGATCCTGTCGAAGTCCGGCGATCCCCAGCCCGGCGAGAAGGGCAGCGGCCGCCTGGATCTGGCGCGCTGGATCGCCAGCAAGGACAACCCGCTCACGGCGCGCGTTGCCGTCAATCGCGTCTGGCAGTGGCATTTCGGAGAGGGGCTGGTCCGGACGCCCGACAACTTCGGCCGCATGGGAGAGAAGCCGACGCATCCGGAGTTGCTCGACTGGCTGGCGGCTCGCTTCGTGGAAGACGGTTGGTCTTTCAAGAAGCTCCACCGCGAGATCATGAACTCGGCGGCGTACCGGATGTCGTCCGAGCCTTCGCCGGAGGCGCTCGAGAAGGACCCGGGCAACCGGCTGTTCTCGCGATTCGTCCGGCGGCGGCTCGCGGTGGAGGAAATGCGCGATGGGCTGTTGTCGATCGACGGCTCGATCGACCTCGCGATGGGTGGATCGCTACAGAGCGGCTTCGGCACCGACGGCGAGAACAATCAGGGGCGTCTCAGCATCAATCCCGACAAGCAGGTCCGCCGCACCGTGTACATGCCGCTGCGGCGCGCGAATCTTCCGGCGCTGCTCAACCTGTTCGACTTCGGCGACGCCACCACGGTGCAGGGCCGGCGCATTTCGACCAACGTCGCTCCACAGGCGTTGTTCATGCTGAACAGCGAATTCCTCACCGAGCGCAGCGCCAATCTCGCCAAGGCGATCGTGGCGGGCGCCGGCTCCGACGCGCAGCGGCTGGAAGCGGCGTATCTGCGGACGCTGAATCGCAAGCCCTCGGCCGGGGAAGTGGACGCCGGGCTCACCTATGTCGGCGAGTTCGAGAAGCGCTTCCCCTCCGCGGGCCGCGCCGCCGGCTGGCAGAGTATGTGCCGAGTGCTGATGGCCTCCAACGATTTCATCTACGTCGACTGAGGAATCCGATCATGGACCCGATCCAGAAGCTGTTTCACCGTCCCGCAAAACCCGTGTCGCGCCGGGCCGCGTTGCGCGCCGCCGCGTGCGGATTCGGCCACATCGGCCTCATGGGGATGCTCGGCGAACAAGGCCTGACCGGCGCGCCCACCGCCGGGGCGAGTCCGCTCGCGGCGAAGAAGCCCCATTTCGAAGGCAAGGCCAAGCGCGTGATCTTCCTGTTCATGCACGGCGGACCTTCGCACGTCGACACGTTCGACTACAAGGAGCGCCTCTTCAAGGATCACGGCAAGCCGCTGCCGATGAAGCGCCCGCTCGCGTTCGCCGACGCGCCTCCCGGTCCGCTCATGAAGTCGCCCTGGCAGTTCAAGGCCTGTGGACAGAGCGGGATCATGGTGAGCGACCTGTTTCCGCATGTTCGCGAATGCGTCGACGACATGTGCATCGTGCGGTCGATGGTGGGCGAAGGCGTCGACCACGGCGCGGCGCTGCTGCAGACGTTCACCGGGTCGAGCACGTTCGTGCGGCCGAGCATGGGCGCGTGGGTGGTTTACGGGCTCGGCACGGAGAATCAGAATCTGCCGGGGTTCATCACGATCAAGCCCGCGCTGTCGCACGGCGGGGCGAAGAACTGGAGTTCGGCGTTTCTGCCGGGCGCGTTCCAGGGGACGGCGATCGGCAACTCCGGGCTGAAGGCCGCCGAAATCCAAGGCGAGCCGATCGAGTACCTGATGCGCAAGGGATTCTCGCCGGAGCAGCAACGGTTCGAACTCGACATGCTGCGGAACATCAACCGCCGGCATCAGTCGATCCGGTCGAACGACCCGGAATTGGAGGCTCGCATCCAGGCGTACGAGTTGGCGTTCCGCATGCAGGCGCAGGCCCCCGAGGCGTTTCTCGTGGAGTCGGAATCGGAGGCAACCAAGAAGCTCTACGGCATGGACAAGCCGAACACCTACGAGTTCGGCTGGCAGTGTCTGTTGGCGCGGCGGCTGGCCGAGCGCGGCGTGCGGTTCATCCAGTGCACGCACTCCTACAAGTGGGACCAGCACGGGCAACTATTCGAGAAGCACAACGAGAACGCGGCGGAGGTCGACAAGCCGATTTCCGGGTTGTTGAAGGATCTGAAGGTGCGTGGACTGTTGAAGGACACGCTGGTGATCTGGGCGGGCGAGTTCGGGCGGACGCCGGTGTCGCAAGGCAACGACGGGCGCGATCACAACCCCTACGGCTATTCGATCTGGATGGCGGGCGGCGGCGTGAAGGCGGGGTTCGTGTACGGGGCGACGGACGAGATCGGCTATCACGCGGTGGAGGACCGGATGCACATCCACGACTTCCACGCGACGGTGATGCACTTGTTGGGGTTCGACCACGAGAAGCTCACCTACCGGAGCGCGGGCCGGGATTTCCGGCTCACCGATATCGCCGGGGTCGTGGCAAAGAAGGTGGTGGCGTAGCTTCGAGCGGGGTCCGCTACTCGTGGCGGAGGCACTCCATCGGATCCACGTTAGCCGCTCGCCGGGCTGGCGCGTAGGCCGCCAGCAGGGCCACGACGAGAATGAGCGCCGCGCTGGGGGCGAGCGTCCGGGCCAAGCCAGTGGCGGCGCCGGGGATCATGGCCGCCGCCGAACCAAGGCCCCAGATCGCAAGGGGCGTTCCCAGAATCAGACCGGCGCCTGCGATCGTCAGAGCTTCCAGCAGGACCGTTCGGAGAATGACCGCGGGAGCCGCGCCCAGAGCGGCTCGTATCCCGATCTCGTTGGTCCGCCGCGCGACCGCGTACGCCTGCAGGCCGTAGACTCCAATCCCGGCCAGCAGCGCGCCCACCGCGGCAAAGAATCCGGACAGGGTAGCCATCAGTCTTTGCGGGACGATCGAGGCGTCGATCTGATCCACTAGCGTCGTGACGTTGGCCACCTCGATCGCCGGAACCGCGTCGTGGATCGCGCGCCGGACCTCGCCGGCAAGGCTCAGCGGTTCGACATCGGAGCGGATCACGAAGGCGCCCGCGGTGACGCGCCGGTCGCGAAACGCCGGTAGGTAGATGGCCCGCCGGTCGGCCTCGCGAATCTCTATGTAGTTGGCATCGCCAGCCACGCCAACGATCTCGTAGGCCACGGGTTCCGGAGCGCCGGTTACGTGATCGAGGGTGATGCGCTTGCCGACCGGATCGCGGCCGTTGAAATAGCGCCGGGCCAGGGTCTGATTCACGATCGCCACTCGCGGCTGATCGTCGAAACGGAACTCGCGTCCGGCGGCAACCGGTATCGCCAGCGTCTGGAAATAATCGGGCGCGACATAGCTGATCGAGATCCAACGCCGGTCTTCCGGCCGTTCCTGGAAGCCATCGACGGAGGCGAAGCCCCCGGCCCCCGCGCCCTGCAGCGGAGTCGGCGCGCTCACCGAAACCGAGCGCACGCCGGGAACCGCGCGAATTCGCTCGAGTAATTCGAGGTAGAGCCTGTCCCATAGGGGACGTTTTTTGGAAAAATGGCGTGGATGAAGGTGCTGGAAGTGGGTGAGACCGGAGGGGCGCCGGAACAAGGAACACGGAATTTGTTTGAAGTGGGGAAAAAAGGGCCTCATGATAGGACAT
>SXGS01454005.1_pt1 | contig 26735 bp, 19 predicted proteins | sample 3174681 | NCBI WGS metagenome assembly SXGS01 (sample SAMN11356861, study PRJNA531348) | freshwater metagenome | isolation source: freshwater sample F1-80 | place: China: Fuxian Lake, Yuxi | collected 2017-12-25 | reverse complement strand
GAACTCCCAGTAGTTTGCGTTATCGAAGTTGACGACACGGAGGTCGGTGAAGAGGACCGAACGGCCCGCCTGCTGGACCAGGGGATTCCAGGCCTGGAGGTAGGTAAAACCGTTGTTAAAGCCGACGCCATCGCCCACGTCATGCCGGACGCTGATGCGCGGGCGGAGAAGATAGGGGTCAACCCATTCCGCGAGGCCGGCGCCAGGAATGGCTACGGGGGGGGGAATGGGCCCTTTGGGCTGAGCAGCGTCCTTTTCCTGGGCAATGACAGTGGTGCTGATCGCCAGGCAAAGTAGGCAAATGAGCCAGCGTGAGTGAAACATATGGAACCACCTGTCTTACAGGGCGCATGGATAATGCCGAAAAGCCTTCAGCGAGAGGTTCGGGGTAGCCCTGCCGCCAAGGTTGTATCGACTATGCAGACGAATCGTATTATGGCAGTGGCAACGAGAAAGAGTATCTTGTGGAATACAAGATCGTCACAACCTGTAGAGTCATCATTATCCGAACAGATGACCAAGGGTTGGGTGTGTCCATCTTCATGAAGTCAGCAGGCAACGCATCATTCCCGTTTTCGGCGCTCTGCTGGCCTTGGGGATTGGTTCAGGCTAGCGCTGGACGGCTTCGAGATGGGCACGCGGAGTATGTTCTCTTGTGATGGTCGCTCGGTGGGTCGGCTCGGCAGGGGTCTTGGCGGTCTGGAGGTCCGTGCGAAAGAACACCAGGGCGATCACCAGTACGATGGCGACTCCCAACACCAGCCCTAATTTCGCGTCGTTGGCCATGGTTTGTCGTACCCATCGCGGAAAACGCCCGCTGCGTATACGCCGGAGAGATCTTTACTCCACTATGACCGATTCCGGCATTTCGGGAAGGACACAGGCCATTTCTTCGTGCTATTTTCACCAGCTTGACAGCTCGTGTTCGCATTGTTGGGAAAAGTCCGTAACACCTGAGAATCCGCCAAATCGAAGCAATCCGGGATTTCTGGCGCGGGCGGCGCGAGTCTTCTTGCCGGTTTCACCCATCTTTTCGGCACGAATAGGGTGTGCGCGCAGACTTTGGCACGGATCAAGAAGAATCTCACGCAAAGGCGCGAAGAAATGAAGGATTCAAGCCGATCAAGTTTAGTTGGATTGCCTGCTCTGTGTCTCAACGCCTTGGCATGAATTATTGGTTCCCGAACCCGCTGGCATACCCCACGATTGGACCGTCTCGGACTGGGCTGGAACGCGGTCAAGGCGGTGCGGTACTATACGTCGTGGGGCACGTTGGAGACGCTCCCAGACCTGCCGTGGAAAGGACTTCGCCATGCACCTCTGCCACTTCGAGGATCGCGCCGAGCAATTCGCGCCGCTGAGCCTGACGCGCCCGGTCTTCGATCTGCGCTGTGGCCTCGCGACGCTCGCGGAAAAACAACGCCGCCACTTCGCCGCGACGAGCTGGAGCGTGGTTGTTCGCCCCGCGCTCGCGGATTGGTATCGCAGTGAGCATCCGGAACTCGCGATAAACGGCGACGGGACATTCCACGGCGAAGACCAAATTCTCGTCAACGGCCGTTGGCTGCCGCCCGACGATTCCTTCGTCGCGCCGGCGACATCGTGTGTCGGCATGGCGGGGGACTCATTGGCGTATGTGTTCATGCGTAAGAGCGACGTGTGCGCGGGCGGGTTGACGCAACTGCTACGGCAAGGCCTCGAGACCGCGCCGTCCTGCGAATCGGGCGGGCGCTTGCTCGGTTATCCGTGGGAGCTGGTCGATGCGAATGCTGCCGAGATACGCCGCGATTTCACGTGGCTCGATGCGCCGCCGCGCCAGGAATGGGACGATCTACCGTTCACTTTGCTTGGGCCGCGTGGGAACTTGTGGATCGCGCCGTCCGCCACGATCGAACCGCTGGTCGTGCTCGATGCGACGCGCGGGCCGATCGTCGTCGACGAAAACGCAGTCGTGTCGGCGTTCACCCGGCTCGAAGGGCCATGCTGGATCGGGCCGAACTCGCAAGTATTCGGCGCAAAGATCCGCGCGGGCACATCCATCGGCCCGCACTGCCGGATCGGCGGCGAGGTCGAAGCGAGTATCCTCCACGGTTACGCGAACAAGTATCACGAAGGGTTTCTGGGCCACAGCTATCTGGGCGAGTTTGTCAACCTCGGCGCCGGCACGCACAACAGCGATTTGCGCAACGACTACGGCGAAGTCCGCGTCATCCAGCACGGCGACGCGATCCCGACGGGCCTGACAAAGGTCGGCTGTTTCCTCGGCGATCACACGAAGACGGGCCTGGGCACGCTGCTGAACACGGGCACGAACATCGGCGCGTTTTGCAATGTTCTCCCCGCGGGCCGTTTCGCGCCGAAGTATGTGCCGAGCTTCACGAGCTGGTGGAATGGCAGCCTGAGCGAGGCGTTCACGTTCGAGCAATTGCTGGCGACCGCGGAGGTCGCGATGCAGCGGCGCGGCGTGACGCTGACGGACGCGCACAAGGCGCTGTATGCGGGCCTCTTCGACGAGAGCGCAAACGAACGCCGTCGGGCGCTGCGCGAGAGCGAACAGCGCTTCTTGCGCAAGAGCGCGTGAAGTTCACTCGGCAGCGGGTTCAAGACATTTCGCTACCGACGCGGGCAGACGATTGGCTTCCTTGCGCTTCGTGTCGCGTTCCTGTTCCTGGCGCAAGAAGGCGATCTCCAAGCAGGAGAGAGACACGAATCCAACGGGGCGTAATCGAATTCTTGAGCCGTCGCTGCGCCTCGATGCTAAACATGGTCGTCGGCGTCAAACAACATCGGCATCACCTCGCGAATGACCTTTTTCGTACGCTTGGGTCTCGCCTTGGGCAACTCTTCATCGAGATGATGCGTCTCCAGTTGTTGAAGAACCTGACTGGCGCGGTCGAGCACCTCGCTTGGAATGCCCGCCAAACGGGCGACGTGGATGCCGTAGCTCTTGTCGGCGCTGCCGGGCGCGATCTTGTGCAGGAAGACGATGTCCTCCTGCCATTCGCGCACGAGCACGTTGCAATTGCGCAAGTTTGGCAGTGTCTCCGCGAGCTGAGCCAATTCGTGATAGTGCGTCGCGAACAGCGTGCGGCAGCCGACGTGGTTATGCAGATACTCGGTGATCGCCCACGCCAGCGACACGCCGTCATAGGTGGATGTGCCGCGGCCGATCTCGTCGAGACTGACGAGGCTTTTCGGCGTGGCGTTGTTGAGGATGTTGGCCGCTTCGGTCATCTCGACCATGAACGTGCTTTGGCCACGGCTCAATTCGTCCGAGGCGCCGACGCGTGTAAAGATGCGATCGGCAATGCCAACCGTCGCGGCTTTGGCGGGAACGTAGCTGCCGATCTGGGCAAGCAGGATCAGGAGCGCGACTTGCCGGATATAGGTTGATTTGCCTGCCATGTTCGGGCCGGTGATAAGCAGGAACATTCCCTCGCCGCCGCCCATCAGCACATCGTTCGGGACGAATGTGCCCGGCGGCAACGTCTGATCAAGCACTGGATGTCGGCCGTCCTTGACGTGAAGAATCGCCTCGTCGGACAAGTCGGGCCGGACGTATTGCCGGGAGACGGCGAGATCCGCGAGCGCCGCCAGCACGTCGAGATGCGCGAGGACTTCGCCCGTCTGCAAGAGGCGATGCGTCTGAATCGAGACCTGATCGCGCAGGCCCAGAAAAATCTCGTATTCGCGGGCCTGGCTCTTTTCTTCCGCCGTGAGCACCTTCTCTTCATACTCCTTCAGTTCAGGCGTGATGTAGCGCTCGGCGTTCTTCAATGTCTGCTTGCGTTGATAATCCGTCGGCACCTTGGCGGCGTGCGTGTGCGTGATCTCGATGTAGTAGCCGAACACCTGATTGAAGCCGACTTTCAGCGAGTTGATGCCGGTGCGCGTGATCTCGGACGCTTGAAAGCGCGCGATCCATTCCTTGCCCCCCTTGGCGATCTGGCGCAGTTCGTCGAGATCGGCGCTGTAGCCGGGCTTGATGAGATTGCCTTCCTTGGCGGAGAGCGGCGGATCGTCAACAAGTGCGGCGTCGAGCAATGCGCGCAGATCCTGACAAAGCTCGAGATTCGCTTCGAGTTCGCGCAAGAGAGCGGATGTGCGGGCCGCGATCTTTGCCTTGATCGTCGGCAAAAAGCGCAACGTCCGTGCAATGGCAGCCAGATCGCGCGGCAACGCGCGGCCAGTACTTGCACGCGATGTCAAACGCTGCAAATCGTGGATCTCGTTTAGCGCTCGGCGTAAATCTTCCCGAAGCGCCGCCTGGTCCAGCAACTCGGTCACGGCGTCGAGGCGAGCTTCGATCGCCCCACGTTGAGCAAGAGGGGCGAGCAGCCATTCTTGCAGCAAACGCGCGCCCATCGTCGTGACCGTGCGATCGATAGCGGCCAAAAGCGAGCCGTGGCGTTCCCCCTCACGCAAGGTGCGCGTCAGCTCCAGACTGCGGCGCGTCACATCGTCGAGCTGCAAGACCTGATCGCCGTGATAGGGTTGCAAGCGGCGAATGTGCCTGAGATCGGTCTTCAGCATCTCCTGCACATACAGCAAGAGCGCTCCTGCGGCAGCCAAGCAAGATTGCTGATCCTCGAACCCAAAGCCCGCGAAGGTCGAAACGGCGAAGTGCTTGCCGAGCGCATCCTTGGCGGTCTTGCCATCGAACGTCCAGTCGGGCCGCTGTGAAAACGAGGGCACGTTCGCCAGACGCTTGACGACTTCACCGATGGCGTTGGCCTGGCTTTCCGGGCAGATGCACTCCGCCGGAGCCAGGCGCGCAAGTTCCTCGCTCAGCCGGTCGGGATGTACGTCCATCGCGCAGAACTGCCCCGTCGAAACGTCGAGCCACGCCAGCCCGGTCGGCGCGGCGGGCGTCGTCGGCAAGACGGCGACGAGGTGATTGTTCGCCTTTGGATCCAAGAGATCGTCTTCGGTAATTGTCCCCGGCGTGACGACGCGCGTCACCTCGCGCTTGACTAGGCCCTTGGCTTGCGACGCGTCCTCGACCTGATCGCACACCGCGACGCGTAAGCCCTGCTGCAAGAGCTTGTGCAGATATGTTTCGAGCTGATGATGCGGAAAGCCCGCCATCGCCAGCTCTTTATCGCGGCTCGTCAGCGTCAGGCCGAGCGCCTTGTGCGCGGTGTGGGCATCGTTCTCGAAGAGTTCGTAAAAGTCCCCCATGCGAAACAAGAGCAGCATGTCGGGATGCTTCGCCTTCGCATCCCGATATTGCTGCATCATGGGGGTGGTCATGGTCGTGCCTCAATGCGATTAACCAGCAGGCACAGTGGCTTTATAACTAACCCTGAGCGCCAGCGAGGGGATAACAGAATCCCGCGGCAGCGCCAAGCACCCGCGACGGATCCTGTTATCCCCTCGCTGGCGCTCAGGGTTAGTGAGTAGTTGTAGTTCCACGCAACCTCTGTGTCTTCGTCGTCAGGTCGTTATACGAGGCCGTCCATCATGCGAGCAGCTCATTGATGACATGCGCCTGCTCCACGCCCGTCAGCCGCTGGTCCAATCCCTGGTAGCGATACGAGAAGCGCGCATGATCGATGCCGAGCAAATGCAGCACCGTGGCGTGGAAGTCGCGGATGTGCACTGGGTTCTCGTCGATGTTGTACGAGAAGTCGTCGGTCTGCCCGTAGATCTGGCCGCCGCGTGAACCGCCGCCGGCCATCCACATCGTGAAGCAGCGCGGGTGATGGTCGCGGCCATAGTTTGACGGCGTCAACCCACCCTGCGAATAAATGGTGCGGCCGAACTCGCCGCCCCAGATGATGAGCGTCGAATCGAAAAGGCCCTTATTCTTGAGATCCTGGATGAGGCCCGCGCACGCCTGATCGACGTCGCGGCACTGATCGGGGAGCCGGCCGGCGACGTTTGAATGCGTGTCCCAGTTGTTGAGGTAGACCTGGATGAAGCGCACGCCGCGTTCGACCATGCGCCGCGCTTGCAGAACGACGTTGGCGAACGTGCCGGGATTGCGGGCGGCGTCGCCGTAGAGACGGAAGGTGGACGCCGGTTCGCTGGCGAGATCGGTCAGTTCCGGGACGCTCTGTTGCATGCGAAACGCCATCTCGTATTGCTGGATGCGCGTGTGCGTTTCGGGATCGCCGACGATTTCGAGGTTCATTTCGTTGAGGCGGCGCAGCCCGTCGAGCGTGCGGCGGCGCACCTCCGGCGACACGCCCGGCGGATTGTTGATGTAAAGGATCGGATCGCCGGCCGAGCGGAACGAACAGCCTGCGTGCTCGCCAGGCAGATAGCCGGACTGCCAGAGCCGGGCCGAGATCGCCTGCACTTGCTCTTGATTGGTGGGGCGGGCGACGAGGACGACGAACGTCGGCAAATTCTGATTCATCGAGCCGAGGCCATACGACGCCCACGCGCCGAGGCAGGGCCGGCCGGTGACCTGGTTGCCGGTTTGCATGTAGGTGATGGCGGGTTCGTGGTTGATCGCCTCGGTGTTCATGGTGCGGATGAAGCACATGTCATCGACCATGCGCGCCGTGTTGGGGAGCAACTCGGTGACCCACATGCCGCACTGGCCGTGGCGCGCGAAGCGGAATTTCGACGGCGCAATCGGAAAGCGCGCCTGGCCCGATGTCATCGTCGTCAGGCGTTGTCCGCGGCGCACGGAGTCGGGGAGTTCGACATCGTAGTAGCGGCGCATTTGCGGCTTGTAGTCATAGAGGTCCATCTGCGGCGGTCCGCCCACCATGTGCAGGTAGATGACGTGCTTCGCTTTCGCCGGCAAGTGCGTCCGCGGTAAAGCGGCGTTGAGCCCGGTCGGTTCGTTCGCGGATACTTTCTGTTCGAGCAAGGATGCCAGGGCCGCGAAGCCGACGGCGTTGACGCCGCGGCCTAGGAACTGGCGGCGTGATTCAGTTTGGAACCAAGATTGGAAGGGGGTCATTGTGGAATCCTCAAAGAGCCTCACGCAAAGGCGCAAAGAAATGCAAAAAACGATATTCAATTCTTCTTTGCGTCTTTGCGTGAGATTATGGAGTCTACTTGTTCAGCACCTCATCAAGATTCATCAGTTCGTTCACGACCATCGTCCACGCAGCCAACGTGCCCGCATCGAGCGTCGCATCCGGCCGTGATTCGCCGACGTTGATCAGTTTGCGGGCCTCGTCGGGACGCGTCCGGTAATTCGTCAGCAAGTCCGTGAGCGACTCCTGGACGATCTTCAACTCCGCCGCACGGAACGGTCGCGCGAGCAGGCGCTGGGCGATGAAGTCGATCTTGCTCTCGTCAGTCATGCCGCCGTCTTTCAATGCGGTCTGGGCCAGATGGCGGGCGGCTTCGATGAACTGTACGTCGTTGAGCGTCACCAACGCTTGCAGGGGCGTGTTGGTGCGGTCGCGGCGCGTCGTGCAGGTTTCGCGGTTCGGCGCATTCAAGATGTCCATTGACGCCGGCGGCGCGGCGCGCTTCCAGAACGTGTACATGCTGCGGCGATAGAGCTTCTCGCCGGTGTCGCGCTTGTAATCGCGCGTGTTGGAGCCGATCATCGCAACCGCTTCCCAGACGCCTTCGGGCATGTACGGCTTCACGCTCGGGCCGCCGATCTTGCGCACCAACAATCCGCTCGACGCCAACGCGTAGTCGCGGATCATCTCGGCGTCCATGCGGTGGCGCGGGGCGCGGGCGAGCCAGCGGTTGTCGCGGTCTTTTTCGAGCGATTCCTTTGTCACGTTGGCCGATTGGCGATAGGTTGCGGAGGTGACGAACAATCTGAACAAGCGTTGCACATCCCAACCAGCCCCACGCGCAAGCGTGGGGTCAGCACGATCCCCGAGCTTGCGCTCGGGGCTGGTAGAGGACATGAACTCGACCGCCAGCCAATCGAGCAATTCGGGATGGCTCGGCAATTCTCCCGCAACGCCGAAGTCGCCGCTGGTGCGCACCAGGCCGTTGCCGAAGATTTCTTGCCAGAAGCGATTGACGGTGACGCGCGCCGGCAGCGGGTTCTCCGGACGCAATAGCCATTGCGCGAAGCCGAGCCGATTGTGCGGCAGGTCTTTCGGCATCGGCGGCAGGACGCTCGGCGTGGCGGCCTTCACCTGATCACGGCGTTGATCGTACTCGCCGCGAAACAGAACGTACGCGGTCGGCTCCGTCGTGCGTTCACTCATCACATGAGCAATGGTGCCGCGTGACTTCAGCGTCACTTCTTCCTGCTGGATGTTCGCAATCTTCTCGTTTAGCGCTCGGTACGGATCATCCAGCGCCACGAGCCACCAGTCAAACAATTCCGCGCGTTCCGCCGGCGTGCGTTTGTCCGCCGGCTTGGCGAGGAACTCGGCGGCCTTCGACGATTTGGCGAGCTGCTCCGCTTCGGGGCCTTTGAGTTTTTTTCCGTATAAGCGAAGATCCTGTAAGGAAACATCCTTTAAGCGTTCGCTCGTATGCCGTTGGCCAATCTTGAATGGGACTTTCGTCTTGATGGTCGCAGACAGCTTGTCAGTGAAGACATCGAGTGGTTGCAATGTGCCGTTGACGTAGAGCTTGACGCCGGCCGCTTTCGACGAGCCGTCGTAGGTGACGACGACGTGATACCATTGATTCGGTTGCAACGGCATCTTGGAGGTTACTTTGAGAGCGTTCTCCGGGAAGGCGTTGATGATGTGCATGCCGAGCTTGTCTTGCTCCATCCAGAAATCCCAGCCGCGGAATTTGTTGCCGTTGTCCATGCGCGCTGCGATCGCGCCGGTGGTGCCGCGGCGCGGGATCTTGACCCAGGCGGCGATGGAGAAGCCTTGCTCCTTCTCGAAATCGCCGACGTCTGCCAGTTCGATCGACGAGCCGGTCGGCTTGATGGTGAACGACTTCGGTGTGCCCTTGCCCGCGATCCATTCGTAGCCGTCCCCCACGTTTAGCGCTCGCAGTTTGCCGTCAAGGACAAACGCTACTGTCTTTCCCTGCGCCTCGCTGAGTTTGGCGTGCAGCGTGAGCTTTTCGGTCGGGATTAACGCGGCAACTTGCTCGGCCTTGGCTTGCGCGATCCACGTGTCGAATTCTCTCTCGGCCGCTTTCTTGCGATCTTCGAGTTGGGCACGCAGGCCGCCGAGTTCCTTTGCCAGCACGTCGTAACGCGGCCGATCCTCCGTGCGCGGAACGAAAATGGTCGGCGGCGTGTTCGGGATGTTGCCGTCCATCGCTCCTTGCGTCGTGTTGTTGAAGAACGCCGACAGGGCGTAGAAATCCTTCTGGCTGAACGGATCGTACTTGTGGCTATGGCAGGTGCAGCAATTCATGGTCGCGCCGAGCCAGACCGCGGCCGCCGTCTCGGTGCGATCGCGCGTGTACATGACGAGATACTCTTCGGGAATCAGTCCGCCCTCGTTCGACGTGATGTTGCAGCGATTGAAACCCGTCGCGACCAGTTGATCGAGGCTCGGATTCGGCAACAGATCACCAGCGAGTTGATCGATGGTGAACTGATCGAACGACTGATTCTTGTTGAAGGCGTTGATGACCCAATCGCGATAGGCATGGATCTCGCGGAAGTTGTCGAAGTGGATGCCGTGCGTGTCGGCGTAGCGGGCGGCGTCGAGCCAGTAGCGGCCGCGATGTTCGCCCCAGTGCGGCGACTTCATCAGTTGATCGACGTACTTCTCATAGGCGTCGGGCGCCTTGTCATTGACGAACGCTTCGACCTCCGCGGGCGTCGGCGGCAGGCCGATGAGATCGAGGCTCAACCGGCGTGCCAGCGTGCGGCGATCGGCCTCCGGATTCGGTTTCATGCCGCGCTTCTCCAGCTCGGCGAGGATGAAGTGATCGATCGGATTGCGCGCCCACGCCTCATTCTTGACCTTAGGCAACGGCGGCCGTTTCGGCGCGAGCAGCGACCAGTGCAGTTGATACTCGGCCCCTTCGGCGATCCAGCGCGTGAGAACGTCCTTCTGCGCCGCCGTGAGCTTCTTGTGCGACTTGGGCGGCGGCATGACCTGCTTGGGATCGTTCGCCGTGATGCGCTCGACGAGGGCGCTCTCCTTCGGCTTGCCCGGCGCGATGGCGCCGATCTTGACGGCATCGTCGCGCTGATCGAGCCGTAGCCCCGCCTTCCTCGCCGCGCTATCCGGCCCGTGGCAAGCGAAGCAGTTCTCCGCCAAGATCGGCCGCACGTCGCGGTTGTATTCGATCTTGCCTTGCGCTTGCAACGGTGCTTGGATGCCGAGCGCCAAAACCGCGACGAGAGTGATACGTGGTTTTACTGATAGACGCGCAATGATATTCATGGTTGGTCATTCCTCTGACGAAGAACCGAAAGTGCCCGTATAATCAAAACGGCAGGTAGGAATATCTTATCACGTCGCTCGGCGAGGGAAATGGAATTCGCGGGCAAGAATGGCTGCCAAAGTATGGGGACTGTCGATGGCTATCCCTGAGCCCCCAGCGAGGGGATAATAGTGCTCGCGAGATGTTAGTTAATGGCCGTGGGAAGTCGCTATCGCCCGAACAGGCGCTGAGGGTTCGTTCGGCATTTGGCGATTCGGGCTGTTCGTCCTCAGCCCCACAACTCCGTCACCGGCTGCCCGTCGCAAATCTGCCAGGGGCGGTCGATCGTCGTCGTCACTTGCGAGGCAGGATCGACGCCCAACGCGTGATAGATCGTGGCCGCGAATTGGTTCGGCGTGATGCGGCCGTCTCTCACGTAGGCGCCGATGCGATCACTGCTGCCATAGACGCGGCCGGTTGGGATGCCGGCGCCGGCCATGAGGATCGAGAACGCGAACGGCCAGTGCTCGCGGCCGGCGTTTGAGCGCGTGATCTGCGGGCTGCGACCGAACTCGCCCATCACGATCACCAGCGTGTCATCCATCAGGCCACGCGACTCCATGTCGTCCAGCAGCGCGGAGATGGCGACGTCGGTCGGCGGCAGCAGCTTGTCTTTCAGATTGCTGAAGTTCTCGCTGTGCGTGTCCCAGCCGGCTTCGAGGATGCGGATCCAGTTGACGTGCACGAGTTGCACGCCCGCTTCGATCAGGCGCCGGCCGAGCAGAATCGATTGGCCGAACAGGTTGCGGCCATAGCGGTCGCGTACGCGGTCGGGCTCGGCGGCCATGTCGAAGGCGCGCTGCGTGTGGCCGGACGCGAGCACGTCGTAGGCGCGTTGATAGAACTGATCCATCGAGCGGCCCTCGGCGATCTGGGCGAGATGGCGCTGCTGTTGACCGACGGCGGCGAGCAGACCGCGGCGATCGTCGAGGCGACGTGGGCTGACCGAGGGGACGAGGCCGAGGTCGGCGGGAGCGAACTCCTCGCTGTTGGGATTGCCGCGCGGCACGAGCGGATCGTAGCGGCCGCCCAGGAACCCCGCGTGCTGGCCGGCGCGGATGGGGCCGTTGACGGCGATGTAGTCGGGCACGGTGACGAACGTCGGCACGGCCCGGTCGCGGCGATTGCCGACTGCGGTCAGCGCCGAGCCGAGGTGCGGATGATCGTCGCGCGAGAGATTTTCGGAAAGGCCCGAGGCACGCGGATACTCGTGGCCCGTCATCATCCAGTAGCAGCCGCTCGGATGGTTCGTGTCGCGATGGCTCAGCGAACGCACGATCGCGTATTTGTGGGCGCGCTCGGCCATCAGCGGCAGATGTTCGCAAATCTGGATGCCAGGGACGCTGGTCTGGATCGGATCGAACTCGCCGCGAATTTCGGCGGGAGCGTCGGGCTTCATGTCGAAGGTGTCGTGATGTGAGGCACCACCGGAGAGGAAGATGATCAGGCACGAACGCGCCCGGCCAAACGTGCGCGGCCGCGGCGTGCCGGCGGCATTCGCGCGGCCTTGCAACAGGCCGGGCAGCGAGAGCCCCAGGAGGCCGAGGCCGCCCGCTTGCAGCAGCTGGCGACGGGTGATGCCCTGGCAGGTACGCGCGGTTGGCCCGTTGATCGAGAGCATACGTGTTCCCCCTTGATTTTGCGGCGTACGATCTCAATTGTGCGGTCTTTACATCACACGATTGGAATCGTATGCCACGATGAGTATCGTACCCTATCGGCGATTGATGTAGAAGCTCTTTTTACGCCGGTAGGCATTATTTTCGGCCGGCGAGGAGGAAGCCCGTCATCGTGCTGAAGAATCGCCCGGTCTTTTGCAAGTCGTCGAGGTGCGTGAGCCAGACTTTCGCTTCGTCTGGGGTGATCGTGCCGTTTTGAACGGCGCGTTCCGTCGTCGCGGCGCCGAGTAGCGGCAGCAACATGCCGGGCGTCAGTATCATGATGTGCGGCGTCAGGGAGATCTCCCGAAAGCCCAACTCCGTGAAGAGTCGCGGCATGCGTCGGCCGAGCCAGCCGTTCTTGAAGCCGTCGCACCAGGTGTGGCCGATCTTGCGCGCCAACATCCGATCGTCGGCGTCGATGGTGAGCGTCTCGAAATCGACCTCGAAGACGACGACGCGGCCGCCGACTTTGGTAACGCGCCGCATTTCGGTCAGGACCTGGCGTGAATCGGGAACATGCATCAGGCTGCGGTCAGCGCGGCAGGCGTCGAAGGTGCCGTCCGCGATCGGCAGTTTCATGGCGTCGAGGACGCGGAAATCGACCGCCACGTTCGCATCCTTGGCGCGGCGGTTCGCTTCGTTGATCATTGCCAGACTATTGTCGATGCCGACGACATTGCCGCGCGGCGCGACGAGGTCCGCCATCAAGCGGACGTCATCGCCCGTGCCGCAGCCGACGTCGAGAACGCTCTTGCCAGGGGCTAACTCCATCAAAGCCGTCATGTGCTGCTTGTAGGCTTGCAGCGACGGCTGCGCGGTTGCTTCGTCAAGAAAACGGATGAAATAGGCGGCGTCATTGGTTTGATCGATGCTGCCGAACTTGGCGAGGTGGGTCATGAGTGAACATTCCTGCGAACGCGAGGGATACTGCGAGCGCTAAACGGGAAGCGCTGAGAGATTTTATTTCCTGGCGACGGTTCTGTCCGCGTACAATACTCCGCGGATTCGAAATCCCCTCACGTGGAGACTTTCATGAAGCATCTCATCGGCATCGCTATCGCTGGATTTCTCGGCCTCGGCGTCACGGCCGGGCAAGGAAAAGACGGCTGGGCCAACCTGCTCGAAGGCAAGAACCTGACCACCAACTGGACCACCACCGGCAACTGGATTCTCAACAAGGAGGGAGTCGTCGCCCTCGAACCGCGCCCCGGCGAGAAAGGCTGGCAACGCTACGATGCTTATCTCTGGGCCAAGAAATCGTACAAGGACTTCGAGTGCGAATTCGAGTACAAGCTCAACAAAGGCGGCAACAGCGGCTTCTACTTCCACGTCGGCGATGTCAAAAGCCCCGTCGCCAAAGGGATCGAAGTGCAACTCTACGACTCCGCTTCGAAGCCCAAGGATGCCAAGCTCAACGATCACGACTCCGGCGGCATCATCCCAGGCATCGCGCCGACGAAAAACACCGCCAAGCCCGCAGGCGAGTGGAACAAGATGCTCGTCACGGTCAAAGGCAACAAGGTGACGGTCGTGCTCAACGGCGAAATCGTCAACGATGTGCCGCTCGATCACCCCAAGATCAAGGATCGCCCATCGACGGGTTCCATCGGCTTCCAGGATCACGGACTGCCGATGTGGCTGCGCAACATCAAGGTGCGCGAACTGTAATCTCTGAATCCGTTTAGCGCTCGCATGGCGCCGTGCGAGTGCTAAACAAATATGCCCATGATAAATACACAACCGCGCATCAGCGTTTTTCCCAAGTGCTACTTCGACCCGCTGTGCCGCGGCGAGATGGACTATCTCGATTGGCTGCGCGAAGCGGCAACGCTCGGCGCCGAAGGGGTCGAACACTACGACGGTTTCTTCAAGCATGGCGTCGGGCCCGTGCGGCGCGTGTTGCACGAGACGCGGCAAATCTCGTCGATGCTCTGCTTCTCGCCCGATTTCACGCATCCGGACGCCCACGAACGAAAACGCCAGGTCGAGCGTCAATGTGCGGCGATCGATCTGTGCGTCGCGCTCGGCATCCGCCATTGCCGAACGCTCAGTGGGCAGTCCTTCCCCGGCATGACGCGTAAGGAAGGCGTCGAACGGACCGTCGAAGGCATCCAGCGTTCGCTCGACTACGCGGCAGCGCGCGGCGTGATCTTGTGCATGGAAAATCACTACAAGGACGGCAACTGGCAGTACCCCGAATTCGCGCAGCCCGAAGATATCTTCCTGGAAATCGTCGACCGCATCGACTCGCCGTACTTCGGCGTCCAGTACGATCCGTCGAACGCCACGGTTGGCGGCTACGACCCAATTGGCTTACTCGAAAAGGTCAAACGCCGCGTCGTGACGATGCACGCCTCCGATCGCTACCTCGTCCCTGGCGCGACGCTCGATGAGCTGCGCCAGTCCGACGGCTCTATCGGCTACTCCGACAAGCTGCGCCATGGCGAGACCGGCAAGGGCCTCAACGATTACGACGCGATATTCCGAATCCTCTCGAGCGTCGGCTTCAGCGGTTGGATCTCCGTCGAAGACGGCGTCAACGGGCTCGATGAACTGCGGCGCTCGGTTGAGTTTCTCAAGACCAAACGCGCACAATACTACCCATCTTTCATTCCGTAATAAGTACCCAGTACGGTTATCTCTGGATTTGACTTGCGGTTGAGTTGCAAGGTCGCCTGCGCTCAAGGAAAACGCCGCGAGAACAATCCCATGAACGTTGCATTTTCCATTGCACGTATCTTCACAGTGTTTGCCGGCGATGGCCGATGGCTGCTTCGTATGTCGGCGGCGTGTTTGCTTGGCGGCGGTCTTTTCGTGCTCCTGCTGGGCGCGTCGGGACGGTTTTTACCGCATGACGAAGCGTTCCTCGGCATGACCGCCCGCGAGTTGTGCGCGTTGCACGGTTGCCGGATCGTCCATTTCATGATTCACGATCGCGTCTCGTTCGGCGGCGCTCTGGCGGCGGTCGGCTTGCTGTACTGGTGGCTGACCGATTCACCGCTGCGGCGCGGTCAGGCGTGGGCGTGGTGGTTGCTCGCACTCTCGGGCGGCGTTGGGTTCACGAGCTTCTTCGCTTATTTGGGCTACGGCTATCTCGATACCTGGCACGGGTTTGCCACGCTTGGGCTGTTGCCGTGTTTCGCCATCGGCTTGATGCAAGCACGACCAACGCCGACGTGGAAAGGCGTGAGTTGTTTGCTGCAGCCGTCGGTGCGCTCGTCGTGGAAATCTGCGGCCGGCATTGGCCGCGCGTTTTTGTTGGGGACCGCGGTCGGCCTCGTCGGCGGCGGTATGACAATTCTGATCGTCGGCATGACCTGCGTCTTTGTACCTCAAGATTTGGCATTCATGGGCGTGAGCGTGGAAGAATTGCATGCCTTGAATCCACGCCTCGTGCCCTTGATCGCGCACGATCGCGCGGGCTTCGGCGGCGCGGTGTGTTGTGTGGGAGTCGCGCTCTGCTTCGCGGTCTGGTGCGGTACGCCGTCGCGCGGGTTGTGGTGGACACTGTTGCTCGTCGGTATCGCTGGGTTCGGCGCAGGCGTCGGTGCGCATCCGGCGGTCGGGTACGATGATCCGATGCATCTTGCGCCGGCGGTGCTTGGGGCGATAACGTATTCGGCGGGGTTGATCCTCAGCAATCGTGGGATGATGAAGGATAATGATCATGCACGGTAATCGTGACACGCAGGAGAAGCTGCCGAGCTTGCGTGAACTGGGGCCGGACCTGCTTGATCTCTCATTCGGACAGCGCTTTTTTTCACTGGCGTTGCCCTTCCTCTGGTGCGCCGGCTATTTCGTCTTTGCCTTGCGTGACTGGTGGTGGCCGGCAATCTTTGCGCTCGTCGCGTTGAGTTTTGTGACTTACGGCTCGGTGTCGCACGATCTGGTGCATCGCAATCTCGGATTGCCGAGATGGGTGAACGATGTGTTGCTCTGTGTGATCGAACTGCTCGCCTTACGGAGCGGTCACGCGTATCAGGCGGCTCATTTGCACCATCACGCGCGCTTTCCGCATGACGATGACGTCGAGGCGATCCGGGCGAGTCGGTCATTGCTTGGCGCATTCGTCGAAGGATTCGTCGGCCAGGTTCGCATCTGGATTTGGGCCGTCCGAAATGCGCCAACGGTGCGCGGATGGGTGATCGGCGAGGGCATCGTGATCGTGGCGATGGTCGCCGTGGCGCTGGTCGTTGCGACTCCGGTCTTCGCGGTGTATGTGGCGTTGCTGGTGATGGGAAGCTGGATCATCCCGCTGGTGACTTCGTACCTGCCGCACGATCCGCACGGAAACAACGCGCTGGCGCAAACGCGCGCCTTTCGCGGCGTACTGGCGTCGCTGTTGGCGCTCGAGCATTTGTACCATCTCGAACATCATCTTTATCCGGCGGTGCCGCACCATCATTGGGCGACGTTGGCGAATCGGCTCGATCCGCATTTCGAAAGGGCCGGGGTCAAGGTGGTTCGGTTTTGGTTCTAGGCCGCAAGCGGCATGTGCTATTTGAGCGTGACTTTCAGCGTCATTTCCTTGGTGTCGCGCAAGATCTTTATCTCGATTGTGGCGCCGATCTTCTGCGACGCCATTGCTGCCGAATAGGCCGTGATGTCAGCGACCGACTTGCCCGCAATTTCGATGATGACATCGTTGGCCTTCAAACCGCCCAGTTCCGCCGGCCCGGCTTTGGAGACCCCCTCGATACGCAGTCCTTTGCCGCCAAAGGTGTAATCGGGGATGATGCCCAGGCGCGGGCCCTTCGGACCGCCGACGGTGGCGGGATTGCCGACGCCCGTGAAGTCAGGGCGATTTGGCATGGTGCGCAGGTCGTCGATGATTTTCTCGGCGTAATCGGTGATACGTCGCATGCCGGGGACGTTGATCTTGTCGGACGTATCCGTCGGCCGATGGTAGTCGGGATGCGTGCCGGTCCAGAAGAAGATGACGGGGATCTTCTGCTGATAGAACGAATAGTGATCGCTGGCGCCGAACACGCTCTTGTCTTTGACCACGTCAAAGCCCGGGTTGTGCTTCGTGACCAACTCCTCGAATCCCTTGCCGCTGTCCATGCCCAGTGCGAGCAGCTTCGACTTGGCCCCCTCGGGCGCGTCCTTCAAGCGGCCTACCATATCGAGATTAAACATCGCAGCCGTGCTTTTGAGCGGGAAGAGAGGTTCGACGCGGCAATAGTGGCGCGAGCCGATCAGGCCGCGTTCCTCGGCGGTGAAAGTCATGAAGACCATCTTGCGGCCGTCGGGATTCTTGGTGGCGGTGAAGCGGCGCGCGAGTTCCATGACGGCGGTGGTGCCGGAGCCGTTGTCGTCGGCGCCGTGATGGATTTTGCCCTTGGCGCCGCCGCCAGCGAGGCTGCCGAAGCCGCCGTAGCCGAGGTGATCGTAATGGGCGCCGACGACGACGATCTCGTCAGCGAGCGGACCTTTGCCATCGATGTAGGCGATGACGTTCTTGACGGGATGCTCGGTGCGTTTCACTTTCACGTTGAGCGTCATTTGCCAGTTCTTCAGGGAGGCGCTCTGTGGTTTGAGATTGGCGTCGATATCTTTTTCGATTTCTTCCAGCTTTTTGCCGGCGCCGTCGCGCAGCATCTCATCGAGGATTTCACGTTTCAATTGCAAAAACGGAATGCCGACCGTGATGATGCCCTTGGACATGGTCGCGAATGGGATGAGCGCGTCCTTGGCCTCACTGGCGTCATTGACGAGTATGACCGCTGCGGCCTTGGCGGCCTGAGCGCGAAATTGCTTGATTTCGAGACCCGCAAGCTCGTCCTTGTTGGCGCCGTCGAACGGTTTCGCCTTATCATTCCAGCGTGGCAAACGACGCAGGGCGATGACGATCTTGTCCTTGACATCGACGCCGGCGTAGTCGTCGTACTTGATGCCGCGCGCCGTGACGCCGTAGCCGACGAACACGACGGGAGCGGTGAGCTTGGCGGAGGCGGAGGTTCCCATCACCTGGAAATCGGTTCCCTGCTTGAGGACGCGATCCTTTTCGCCCGGACCGATGAGGGTGAGGCTGCTGTCGCCATCGAGCGTGGCGTTGGTCGCGAACGGGAAGGGCTGGAAGTAGGTTCCGTTGATGCCGCCGGGTTTGAGGCCCGCTTTTTTGAACTGGTCGGCGATGTACTCGGCGGCCTTGTCGAGCCCCTTGGTGCCGACGCCGCGCCCTTCGCATTCTTCCGAGGCGAGGTAGGTGATGTCCTTGCGCATCCGTTCGAGAACGGGATCTTCCTTGGCGTTCTGCGTATGGGCCGACTGTGCGACCAGACTGACGAGACCGAGCGCACAGACGAAAAAGCCGAGAACGCGAAGCTTGAGCAGCATGAGAATCTCCTGAGGGCAGGCGTTGGCAGGGTGGGTTTCGGCGGACTATTTTGTTGTATCCTCTTCGGCGGCAAAGTGCAATCAACATCCTTTTTGGTTTAGCGCTCGCGGGATGCCGCTCAGAATAGGAACGCACCAGCGCGAAACGGCCCGCTCGGTGTGTTTTTTCCTGTGCAATTGCCCCGCCGTCGCGTATCGTACCAGTGACTTGACGGCTCCCGCCTGATCGCGCTATCGATCATACTCTTTCACACCAAAGGAGAATCCATGAAGAGATTGTTCGCCGCCCTGTTTCTGGGGGTATTTGTGTTCGCGCCGGCAGCGCGGGCCCAGGACGACTGGAAGCCCGACGCCGGGTTTCGTAGCCTGTTCAACGGCAAAGACCTGAGCGGCTGGAAGTACAAGGGCAGCAAAGAAGACCTCGCTGGCAAAGCCGAAAGCGCCGACAAGCGCTTCCTGGTCAAGGATGGCGCCATCGTTTGCGACGTCGGCAAAGGCATCAAGGACCTCTACACCATCGAGGAATTTGGCGAGGACTTCGTCGTCAAGATGGAGTTCCGCGCCGGCCCGAAAGCCGACAGCGGCGTCTACATTCGCGGTCCACAATTGCAAATCCGCGACTTCAAACGGCGCAATGAACAAAAGCAACTCACCAAGTTCAAGGACGACGACTGGAATCTGCTCGTCATCACCGTCAAGGGGACCGAAGCGACCTACACGCTGAATGATGAGGCGCTCAAGCCCGACAAGATGAAAGTCCCCGCCAAGGGAGGCATCGGCCTGCAAGCGGAGACCGGCAAGTTCGAGTATCGACGCGTCCAGATCAAGGTCGAAGGAAAGGCGAAGGCCGCGGCGCCGCGCATCGATCCTGTGACCCTGAACACGTCGCTGATCGCCGGCGATACGAAAAAGCGCCTGCTGCTCATCACCGAATCGCGCGGCTTCGTCCACGGCGTCGTCAATCGCGGCAAGAAGGACATGTGCCACGTCGAAAAGACGTTCGTCGAGCTGGCCGAGAAGTACAAGTTCTTCGAGGTCGATTACACGCAGGATTCACGCTCGGTCATCAACGACGAAAACCTCAAGAAGTATGACGCCGTCTTCTTCTACACAACCGGTGAACTGCCGTTGACCGACGCGCAGAAGTCCGACCTGCTCGCTTTCGTCAAGAAGGGCAAAGGCTTCGGTGGCAGCCATTGCGCCACCGACACCTTCTACAAGTGGAAGGAATACGGCGAAATGATCGGCGGCTATTTCGACGGGCATCCCTGGAATGCGGGAACGAAAATCAAGGTCATCGTCGAGGACAAGAAGCACGCGGCGACCAAGCATCTGGGCGATTCCTTCGAAATCACCGATGAAATCTACCAGTTCAAGGCGCCCTACGATCGCAAAAAATTGCACGTACTCATGCGTCTCGACATGGCTTCCGTCAAGAATCAAGGCAAACGTGCGGACAAAGACAATGCCCTGGCCTGGACGAACGAATACGGCAACGGCCGCGTCTTCTACACCGCGCTTGGTCATCAAACCGAGGTCTGGAACGATCCGCGCTTCCAACAACACGTGATCGGGGGCTTGCGCTACATGTTCGGCATGGAAAAATAGCCGAAGCAGCCGCTTGCGGCTTAGCGTTCGTGGTGAAGCGCCGGCGATCTGGCGCTTCATTGCGAACGCTAAACGAGGAGAACGCCATGCCGCGCATCGTCACCATGATCGCCAGCGCCACCGAGATCGTGTGCGCCCTTGGCTTCGAGCGTGATATCGTCGCGCGTTCGCATGAGTGCGATTACCCGCCGAGCGTCAAGCGCTTGCCCGTGTGCACGGCGCCGAAGTTCGACATTCACGGCAGCAGCCTGGAAATCGATCGGCGCGTGAAGTCGCTCCTGGAGCAGGCAAGTTCGATCTATCAAGTCGATGCGGAAATGCTGGAGCAGGTGCATCCCGAAGTGATCGTGACGCAATCACACTGCGAGGTCTGCGCCGTCAGCGATAAGGATGTCGAACACGCATTGCATTCTGTTCCACGTGGTGTAGACGGCTCGCCGGCACCACGCATCATTTCGCTGGCCCCGAACAATCTCGCCGAAGTCTGGCAGAGCATCCGAAATGTCGCCGACGTATTGGGAGTATCATCCAGGGGCGCGGAAGTGGTGCATGCTTTGCGAGCACGCGTCAAGGCCATCACCGACCGCGCGTTGATAATCTCCGAACGGCCGACGGTCGCGTGCCTGGAATGGCTCAATCCTCTGATGGCGGCGGGCAACTGGGTTCCTGAACTCGTCGAACTGGCGGGGGGCCGCAACGTCGTCGGCGCCGCGGGTAAGCATTCGCCGTGGCTGACGTGGGAACAATTGGGCGATCTCGATCCAATGTTTGTGATCGCCTTGCCCTGCGGTTTCGACCTGCACACGACGCGCATGGAAATGGAAAACCTGCGTGCGCACCCGATTTGGCGCAACCTTCAAGCCGTGCGCAACGGGCGAGTATTCATCACCGACGGCAATCAATTTTTCAACCGTCCAGGGCCGCGGCTCGTCGAATCATTGGAGATCTTCGCCGAGATCCTGCATCCGGACAAGTTCGTGTTCGGGCATGAAGGAACGGGGTGGGAGAGATACCCAGGGTAATCCGTCTGGCGTGCGCAAGGCGCCGCCCGAACGCTAAGCCGCAAGCGGTACAGCACGTGACCGAGGCCCTTATGGATTTGGCCGCACAACTTGCCGTTCCCGTCATCGTCTGGGAGGAATGCGCTTGTCTCCTGTGCGGCAGCCCGCGTTATGCGCCGCTTCTGGAGGCCGCCGATGCGCAAGCCAACTTGCGTTTCCTCATCGTCCGCTGCGAACGTTGCCAGCTCAGCTTCACCAATCCCCGGCCGGACGCCGACAGCATCCGCCAGTTTTATCCGGCGGACTATCGTTGCCATCAAAGCAAAGACGACGCCAGGGATCGCGCCGAACCGCTGGCGAAGCATCTCCCTCCGCGCGGCCAAAAACGACTACTCGACTTCGGCTGCGGCGGCGGCGATTTCCTCCAGCGCATGCACGCCCTCGGCTGGAGCGTCGTCGGTCTCGATCCGTCCGAAACCGCGGTGACGTACGTGCGCCAGCGCGGTTTCGACGCGTACCTCGGTACATTGCCTCATCCCGACTGGACGAGCGAACGCTTCGAGGCGATCGTCATGCGGCAGGCGCTCGAACACGTCCATCAGCCGCTTGACACGCTCCGCGCCGCCCAGCGCTTGCTCACGCCGGGCGGCACGCTCATCGCAACCGTGCCCAATTTCGAGAGCCTGGCGTCGCGCCGCTTCCGTGCGGCGTGGTATGGCCTCGATTTGCCGCGGCATCTCACGCACTTCACGCCGGCGACGCTGCGGCTGATGCTTGAGCAGGCGGGCTTTGAACGCATCGACATTCGCCAAGAGCAGCATCATAGCTGGATTCGCCATTCGGCCGAGCGCGGCGACGGGGTGGCGGCGCGGATACTACGGACGCGGCTTGGTTCGAGCCTCGTGGGGACGTGGGGGCGGCTGTGCGGGCGGGCCGAGGGGATTCTCGCGATTGCGCTGAAGTAGGTGGGCATGCGCCGACGCATGGGATCCTGCGGACGCTAAACGGCGAAAGTCATGGCGTCGCCCGCCCGATGGCATAGTACGTGAACCCCACGGCCTGCATCGCCTTCGGCTCGAAAAGGTTACGGCCGTCGAAGATCGCGGGCTCGCGCATCAGGCGGCGCATCACCTCGAAGTCGGGTCGGCGAAACTCTGGCCATTCCGTCATGATCGCCAGGCCGTCGACCCCTTCCAGTGCCGAGTAAGGCCGATCGCAATAGGTGAGCCTGTCGCCGTAGATCGCCCGCGCGTTGGCGATCGCCTCCGGATCGTGGACACGAAGCTGAACTTCTTCTTTCAACATCTCGTCGATCAACGTCAGGGCCGGCGCCTCGCGGATGTCGTCCGTGCGAGGCTTGAACGCCAGGCCCCAGATGCCAAGACATTTTCCCTTCAGATTTTTTCCGTAGTGCTTGCGAATCTTCGCCGGCAGGACATGTTTCTGGCGTTCGTTGACGCGATCGACGGCTTCGAGCAAGGCGACGGGAGAGTCGTACGAATTGGCGAGGTGGATGACGGCGTTGACATCCTTGGGGAAACAGCTGCCGCCATAGCCGGGACCGGGGAATAGAAATTGAAAGCCGATGCGTTGATCGTGCCCGATGCCGCGGCGAACTTCGTTGATGTCGGCGTCGAGTTTTTCGCACAGGTTGGCCATCTCGTTGATGAAGCTGATCTTGGTCGCCAACATCGCGTTGGCGACGTACTTGGTCATCTCCGCGCTCTCGGGCGACATGACCAGGAAAGGATGCTCCGTGCGCAGGAAAGGGCCATAGAGATCTTGCAGCTTTTGGCCGACCTCGGCACGACGTACGCCGACGACGACGCGATCGGGTTTCATGAAATCGTCGATGGCAGCGCCTTCCTTCAAGAACTCCGGATTGCTCGCGGTCTCTATGGCGCGGCCCGCGACTTTCGACATGCGTTCCATCAGTTGGCGGTTCGTGCCGACGGGGACGGTGCTCTTGACGACGACAAGAGCGTCAGGCCGAAGATGCGGCGCCATAGCATCGCCGACGGCCCACAGCGCACTCAAATCGGCGGCCCCGTTCGCGCTCTGCGGCGTGCCGACGGCAATGAAGATCAATTCCGCGTCCTTGACCGTGCCGAGCAAATCGGTCGAAAATGTCAGCCGCTGTTCGCGCGTGTTGCGCGCTACGAGTTCCAGCAAGCCCGGCTCGTAGATCGGGATCTTACCCGCCTTTAGCGTGGCGATTTTCTGCGCGTCCTTATCGATGCCGACGACTTCGTTGCCGCTTTCCGCAAGGCACGTGGATGTGACCAGCCCGACGTACCCGGTGCCGACGACCGCGATTTTCAAGATGACGACTCCTTCGTTGAAGATCCAAGTTGGGCGTCATTATAATGGCGGCACGACTGTTCGGCCAACTTCCGAAATAGTCTCACGCAAAGGCGCAATGGAAAAAGATGACGAATTGCTCTTACATTTCTTTGCGCCTTTGCGTGAGTCGAATTTGATGTCGTCAAGGTCGATGCGCTCGGCACGCTGATGTCGCAGTTCTATGAGGGAGGTACGTTCGGCTCGGCCGACATGATTCGCGGCGCGCAGCCAGGGCGCCGCCGAGAAGTATCGTGACAGCCTGATACAATAGTATCGCAAGGGCAGGGGTGCCCAGGTGTAGCACACGGAGGCGTTCGAAGTCTGCGAATGCGGGCGCCGGCCGGACAAGAAAGAGATCGAGCGGTTGTTTCTGTTTCTTGAGCAATAGCCGTTTGCGACTTGGCGTTCGCGCGGCGTCATGTGAACGCCAAGCCGCAAGCGGTACACGCGGGGGGATCGACTTCATGAGAAATATCTGTTGTTTGATTGTGATCGTCTTCATCGGATTCGTCGGCGCGCCAAGCGTCCACGCCCACTTTATGTTCGTGCGGCTCCTGCCACCCGCGGAGGCGGGTCGGTTTGCAGAGGTTTACTTCAGCGACAAGGCCGACGCCGGCGATCCGCGCTTCATCGATAAGATCGCGTCCACCAAACTATGGATGCAAGCCAAGCCCGGCGTCTTCGATCCGCTGACGGTGCGGCCAACCGCCGATCGGCTCCGCGCGTTCATTCCGAGCGCCGGCGGCCTGTGTGTTGTAGGCGAATGCACCTATGGCGTCCTGGCACGCGGCAAGATGCCGTTTCTGTTGCGTCATTATCCCAAGGCCGTCTCCGGTAACGCCGAGGAGATTGCCGCGTTCAAGCCAAAACAGGAGATTCCATTCGAGATCCAGATGCGCGAGGTCGGCGGCGCGTTGGAATTCGTCGCCCTGGTGAACGGCAAGCCCAGCCCCGGCGCGAGCTTCAGCGCGGTGCCCACCGATTTGAAGGAGCACAAATTCACGGCCGATGTCCAGGGGAAGGCAACCTGGAAGCCGACGACGCCCGGATACTACGCCGTCTACACGGGACGGAAGCTCAAGGACGCAGGCACGCACGACGGCGAGAAGTACGGCGAGATCCGCGAATTCACGACGCTCGCCTTCGCCTGGCCGCTGCAAGCGAAGGGTCCCGATCCCGACGCCGTCAAGCTCTTTCAGGATGCCACCGCCGCCCGCGCCGCCTGGCACGACTTCCCTGGTTTTCGCGCCGACATTTCCGCCAACGCCGACGGCCGAACCTGGAAGGGCAGCGTCACGATCGATGCCAAGGGAACGGTCGCGTTGACCGAACTCGACGAGGTCGTTACGCCGTGGGTACGCGAGCAGCTTGATTCGCTTGTCTTACACCGGATGGCGCGGCCCGAAGGGAAGCCGCCCATTGTGCGCTTCGCGGATCAGAATCTCACGCATGCGCTGGGCCGGCTCGTCATCTTCGAGGGGGGGCAGTTCGCGTCGAGTTATCGCGTCAAGGATCGGCAAGTCATGGTCGTCAATCGATTGCTCGGTAAAGTCAACATGACGATTACGGTGCTTGAGAACGATGTCAACGCCGACAAGAAGTTCTTGCCGCGGGCGTATACGGTGCAATACTGGAACGGCAAGACGGGTGACTTGCAGCGCGTCGAGACGGTGCAAAATCGCTGGACGCGCCTGGGCGCATGGGATGTGCCGACGGAGGTGACGGTGCTGAGCGCGTCGTCCGTGGGGGTAGGAGTGAAGACGATGACGTTGACGCGTCACCAGTTGCAGAAGTAACGCCGCTTGCGGCTTAGCGTTCGCGCGGCGCTTCGCGAATGCTAAGCCGCAAGCAGCAAATAAAACAAGCTCACGGCGGCGAAGTAGGCAGCATTTCCTCGTATTCGCTGTTGTCCTCGACGCCGTTGTAGCGCCCCGGCACGATCAGCAAGTCGTCGTTCATCTCGTCGCGCGCGAAGGTCTTGCGGAACGTCGTGATGAACCAGCTCTCCGTCAGGTGTCCCGCAAGTTGCGCGCCAGGTAGCCGATGAGGCGCTCCTTCTCGCACTTCGCGTGCCGAGCTCGGATGATCTTGTAGATGGCCTCGGCGCGTGCGCTTCATGACGGAATGGGCGCTGGATTACCACGAGGCGCCGATCTGAAGTCTTCGTTTAGCGTTTGCACGACGCTGGCTGAACGCTCAACTGTGAGCGGCTTGATAGAATGATTCGCATGAACACCTGGCATTTGCCCAATGGCTTTCGCTTCGCGGGCATCCACTCTGGCTTACGCGCATCGGAACCGGGCCGGCTTGATCTCGCGCTCATCGTCAGCGATCTCCCCGCCGTCGCCGCCGGCGTGTTCACGCAAAATCGTGTGTGCGCCGCGCCAGTTCATGTGTGCCGGGAACGGTTGCCGGCGAACGACGTACGTGGCATCGTCGTCTGCTCCGGCAACGCCAACGCTTGCACCGGCCAGCAAGGCCTCGACGACGCGCGGCGCATGACGGCGCTCGCGGCCGGCGCCATCGGCGTGGATGCGAAAAAAGTGCTGGTTTGTTCGACCGGCGTCATCGGCCGGCTCTTGCCGATGAGCGTGATGGAAGCCGGAATCCCGAAAATCGCGCTTGCGTTGGCGGCGGGAAGCGATGCACTCGAGCGCGCGGCGCGCGCCATCCTGACGACCGACACACGCACGAAGATTCGCACACGCGCGCTAAACGGATTTTGCATCGCCGGTTTCGCCAAGGGCGCTGCCATGATCGGCCCCAACATGGCGACCATGCTCGCGTTCGTATTGACGGATGCGTCGATCGACGTCACCGATCTGGCAGCGATCGCTCCCGTCGCGGCCGATCGCTCCTTTAACTGCATCTCGGTCGAAGGCCACACGAGCACGAACGATTCGCTGATCTTCCTCGCCAATGGCCAGGGCGCAAAGTTGAAAGGCGCCGCGCTGGAGCAATTTCGCCAGGCCGCGATCGAGGTTTGCGCCGAGCTGGCGCGCGACATGGCGTCCGACGCCGAGGGAGCGAGCCATCTCGTGACGATCGACGTGGTCGGAGCGCGCACTGATGCCGAGGCGCGTGTCATCGCCAAGACAGTCGCGGAGAGCGCCCTGGTCAAGACCGCGATTTTCGGCGCCGATCCGAACTGGGGCCGCATCGTCTCGGCAGCGGGTTACGCGGGCGTTCCGTTCGAGGAAAGGCAACTTTCGCTCGCGCTGGGCGATTTTCTGCTGTATGAAAAGGGTACGCCGTTGCCGTTCGACGCCGCCGCGGTGTCGGGATATATGAAGGCGAATCGCGAGTTGACGATGCGATTGACGTTCACGCTTGGCGCGGGGCGTTGCACGTTCTATACGTGCGATCTCACATACGATTATGTGCGGTTGAACGCGGACTACACGACGTAGGTCTCAGTACCCGGTGCTGATGCATGTTCATCGAACTCACCAACATCTCCCGAACATTCGGCCAGACCCAAGCGCTGATCGAT
>SXGS01007374.1_pt1 | contig 26740 bp, 20 predicted proteins | sample 3174681 | NCBI WGS metagenome assembly SXGS01 (sample SAMN11356861, study PRJNA531348) | freshwater metagenome | isolation source: freshwater sample F1-80 | place: China: Fuxian Lake, Yuxi | collected 2017-12-25 | reverse complement strand
CCCCGGACTCTTCCACACTTCGTTTTGTCCGGGGGCTGACGCCGCCCGGCTCACCAAAAACATCTCATTCGTGATCACACGGAGTATTTTCGTTTAACCGCGACGCCGTTGGCGTTGGGGTTAAACCCACAGTCACCAAGCCCAGTGGGGTTGGAGGCATTCAGTGAACTACTTCTTGTCGCCTGGCTTGGTTGATGTGCCGTCGGTCTTGGCGAATCGGGCGACCGGGATTTTGAACACGCCCACATCGGTCGTCTTGCCGGCGGCGATGCTGAGCTTCACGGTGTTCTCCATTTTGGGTTTTCCATCCACGATCTTCTCGACCTGGATGACGTAACCGACTCGTTCGTGCCAGTAACGGAACTCGAAGTCACCTGCCGGGAGGTTCTCGATCGTGAACTTGCCATCCTTGTCCGAGACAGCGGCATACGGGTGGTCGAGCACCAAAACGTAGGTGGTCATCCAGGGATGGATGTCGCACTTCACCTGCGTCGGGTTGTTTTCCGGAATCTTTACCTTCCACGGGATTCCGGCGCGTTCGTTGGCAGGGACTGTGAAGTTCTCTGGGTTGTTCTTGATCGGGTAGGGGTGCGTGTTGTGCCCGCAGTTGTCCATCGACTTCACCAATAGAACTTGATCGGTTCGCATCACTTGTGCATGCGGGAGAAACCGACAGCCCTTTTGATCGAGCACGACTTCTTTGTCCTTCGACTTGGCGAGTTCAGCCGGGACCGGTGGCTTCTTCGCAGCCGGGATGAACACGAAGACGTTGGCGATCCCTTTGTTCTCCTTGTTGACGACCAATTCATCGGTCGGGACGAGTTTGGCGCAGATCTGCTCTTTGACGTTCTCGATTTCCTCTGCGGTGGGGACGTCCCCATCCAGGACAAATTGACCGGTCAAGCGGCCCCCCGTCTGAGCGCGAGCCGGAGACGCAACCGGAATAAGGCAGGCGGAGAGGGTCGCGACGAGCGTTGCTCGCCACAGGAATCGGGTCGTTTTCATTGGAGGCACCTCGTGTTCGTGGACTCGAAAAACTGGGCAGGCCGCGTTGCGGCGGTTCGCGACGGGTGGAAGTTCGTCATCCAGAAATCACCGTCGCGGCGAGTGACATCAGACTAACGAACCAGCATCGTGATTTTGAGGGAAAGAGTACGACGAATTTGGGGAGACGACGAATGTGTTCGCTCGACAAATTCGTCGTCTCCCCAAATTCGTCGTACCCCTTTCTTTGCCAGTCAACCGTCCGTTTTGAATCGACCAGGATCATTTGTCGCACCTCGTTGCGCGAGGCTTTGAGAGTCGCTTGAATCCCGAAATTTGTTTTGTCATAGTCTCCGCTCCTTGGGCCTCAGCGGGAGCTGCTGAGGCTTGGTTTGTTGAGAGATGGAGCGTTTTTCCGCGTCCAGAGGCGGCTCAACAGACCAGCCGGCGGGTTCCTTCCGCCGGTGGGTTCCGCAATCCACGTCGGCGAAATCTTCGTCGGCGACAACGTGCCGAATGGACGATGGACACACTGTTGGCTGCCAACTCTCTGGCGGAATATCTCCACACGAACGGCATGCCGGTCGTTGGACCGCTTGATGAATCGACCGCGATGATTGTCGCCGCGGTCGTGCATGTCGCATTGGTCGGAGCCTGGTTCGGCTTGCCCGCCGGCCTCTTCATTTGGGCCGAGCGAAAGATCTCCGGCCGCATTCAGGACCGCTTGGGGCCAACTCGCACCGGTGGAAAATTCGGCTGGCTGCAATCGCTGGCGGACGGCATCAAGTTAATTCAAAAAGAAGATCTCGTCCCCAAAGAAGCAGACGGGTTGATGTTTCGGCTGGCTCCGTACATCGTCGTGGTGGCCTCGTTCGTCGCGTACATCACGCTGCCATTTTCTGATGGCTGGGCGGCAATGACGCTCGACGTCGGTTTGTTTTTGACGCTGGCGGTCCTGTCGCTGGAAGTTTTGGGGGTCATCCTGGCTGGCTATTCGAGCGGCTCAAAGTGGGCACTTTTCGGAGCCATGCGTGAAGGGGCCCAGATGGTCAGCTACGAAATCCCGATGGCGATCTGTGCTCTTTGCCCGATCGTCACGGCGGGGACGCTGAATCTAAACGAGGTCGCGTTGCTGCAATCGGGCGGAGCCTGGAATTGGAACGTCTTGCATCCGTTCAACTTCTTCGCCTTCTTCGTCTACTTCACCTGCGCGACGGCCAGTTGCAAGCGGGCACCGTTCGATCTGGCCGAGGCGGAAAGCGAACTGGTCGCCGGATTCCTCACCGAATACAGCGGGTTCCGCTGGTCGCTGTTCTTTCTGGCCGAGTACGCCAGCATGTTTCTCGTCAGTGGTTTGGCGGTCGTGCTGTTTCTCGGCGGCTGGGACGATGGCCTTGGAATCATCACGGCGATCAAGGCGGCTTTCCCGGATGGGTTGGGGAATTTCCTTGCGAACGTGATTGGCCTGAAGGTGTTCCTGGTCAAGTCGTCGATCCTGGTCTGCGTGCAAATTTGGGTCCGCTGGACGTTGCCTCGACTGCGCATCGACCAGGTGATGACGACCTGTTTGAAGTACCTCATTCCAATCAGTTGCTTCCTGTTTGCCGGGACAGTCGTCTATCCGCTGGTGCTGGCGAAGATGTCCGGCCAAACGTCGATCATTGGTGCTCCCGCTGGCGAGCGATTGGTGCAGCCCAGAGTGGCTCACGGTACAGCGAGTCAAATCCCGACGGTGAGCAGTCCCGCCGTTGCGAAGGTTTCCGAGGCTCCGGCCGAAGGGAGTCAGCCATGAGCACGGCGGAGATCATCCTGTTCTGGCTGTTCGCCGCGTTGACGTGCGGCGGAGCGGTTGCGGTCTGCGTGTCGCAGAACGTCGTCCGCATGGCGTTCTCGCTGGTTCTGACGCTCGGTTCGACCGCAGTTCTTTTTCTGCTGCTGGGTGCGGATTTTGTGGGTGCGACGCAACTGCTGGTCTACGTCGGCGGCACGTTGGTGCTGATTGTGTTCGGCGTGATGCTCACCGCGACGGGGCCGTTCACTCGGATTAAGAGTTCGGCGGCTGGCGGCATTCTTTCGGGGCTGATTGGAGTGATCTTCCTGTTCATCGTCGCCAGCACCGTGACGTCGGTCGATTGGGACGGCGGCAAGGGAGTCGCTCACAAGATCAATATGGGCACGCACGCCAAAGCGGTTGAGAGTGGCTTCAATCCGGCTCAGCAAGGGAACACGACTCGGCAGTTGGGTTTGAGCTTTCTTTCGATCCGTACCGATCGCGACTTGAATCTCGGCGTTTCCCCGGCGACTGCCGAGGAACCGAATACAACTCCGGTCGTTCCTGGTCAGCCGGCGGCGGCTTCGCTCATTCCGCCTGCGACTCAGAAATTGGAACCTAAGTTGAGCACCGGTTATCTCCTGCCGTTTGAAATTGTCTCCGTGCATCTGCTGGTGGTGTTGGTGGGTGCGGCGTACCTGGCTCGAACAAAACGACGAACGAAAGCGTAGCACCGGCGATCCCCGCCTGTGATTTTCAGGACTTCCCATGCAAGCGATCGGCCCCAATCCGTTCCTGTTCATCGGCGCGGTGCTGTTTGTCTGCGGCGTCGTCTGCATGACGACCAAGCGGAACGGCATCGGCGTGCTGATGGGTGTCGAGTTGGTGCTCAACGGAGCCAACCTGAACTTCATCACGTTTTCGCGATTCACGCCGCTGGGTCTCGACGGCCAAGTCTTCTCGCTGTTCGTGATCGTACTGGCGGCGGCCGAAGCGGCCGTGGCTCTGGCGATTGCCCTCAACTTCTACAACAACCACCTGACGATCGACGTCGATCGCGGGGATGAACTCCACGGCTGATCCTTGTCCTTGGTGAGCCGGCTGGCGTCTGCCACCGGATTGCCACGGACCTCATCCGGGGGCTAACGCCACCCGGCTCGCCTAAAGCGAAGAAAAATGGACTCACTCGGTAACACACTCGCGAACCTGCTGACCATCGCCTGGCTACTGCCGTTGTTCGGCTTCGTGGTGCAGATCCTGTTCGCGCTGAGGTGGTGGGGCCGCAAAAGCAAGACCGCCGCGTATCTGGCGATCTTCTGCATCGGTGCCGGCTTCGTTTGCAGTTCGGCCGCGTTTTATCTGTGGGACTCGCAAGCGGGTCATCTCGTTTTCAGAGAGTCCCAATCTGCTGCCGCTGAAGTCGCCGAACCGGCGGGCGAGTCGAAGTCCGAAGCCTCAGCCGACCACCACAACAAAAAGCCTTCAGGCAGGCAAACCGTCTTTTCGGGGACGTTTTACCAACTCGCCCAGTTCGGTGACCTGAAGATTTCGCTCGACTACTATATCGACAGCCTGACGTTGGCGATGTTCGTGATGGTCACGTTGATTGCCACCTGCATTCACATCTTCGCGACCGGCTACATGTCCGAAGAGCTGGTCGAAGACTACGTCGATCATCAGGTGCATTCGCACGACGGCGGGCACTTCCATCGGCCGGGGCGGTTCTACCGGTTCTTCTCGTACCTGTCGCTGTTCTGCTTTGCGATGCTGGGGCTGGTGATTGCCGGCAACATTTTTCAGGTCTTCATCTTCTGGGAACTGGTCGGCATCTGCAGTTATCTGCTGATCGGCTTCTACATCGAGCGGCACTCCGCCAGCACGGCGGCCAACAAAGCGTTCATCGTCAACCGAGTCGGTGACTTTGGCTTCATCATTGGCCTGATGATTCTGTGGACGTCGTTCGGCACCTTCAATTTCGCGGATCAACATGTAGCTGATGGCAGCGTAAAGCCCGGCTTGTTCTCAATGGTGACTCGCGACCATCACGGCGAATTCGCCAAGACGACCGATGGCAAAGAGGTGGTCCTGACGACTCAGCAAGATGGCCACGGAGCCTGGCAGGTACCGCCGGAAACCAGCCCACGCAAGACGATTGCCTACACGTTGCTGATCGTGGCGGGTTTGGGAGTCTTCGGCGGCTGCGTTGGCAAGAGTGCTCAGTTCCCGTTGCAGACGTGGTTGCCCGACGCGATGGAAGGTCCGACTCCGGTTTCCGCGCTGGTGCATTCGGCAACGATGGTCGCGGCGGGCGTTTATCTGGCGGGACGGTTCTATCCGATGTTCACGCCGGAAGTGCTGCTGACAATCGCCTACGTCGGCTGCATCACGGCGTTCGTGGCTGCGACGATTGCGATTGTCGCGACCGACATCAAGAAGGTGCTGGCGTATTCGACGATCAGCCAACTCGGCTACATGATGCTAGGTCTGGGTGTTGGCGGTTGGGCAGCGGGATTGTTCCATCTCATTACGCACGCGTTCTTCAAGTCGCTGATGTTCCTCTGCTCGGGCAGCGTGATTGCCGGCTGTCATCACGAGCAGGAGATGCCCAAGATGGGTGGCCTGCTCCGCAAGATGCCGATCACCGCGCTGACCATGCTGGTCGGAGTGATCGCGATTGCCGGCTTGGCGATCCCCGGCGTGTACCTCAAGTTCTGGTGGTTCATCCCGTATCTCTCGATCTACTCGGATCGCGGGTACGCGATCGCGTTTTCCGGTTTCCATTCCAAGGACGCGATCCTGGCGACGGCGCTCGGCTACACGAAGCTCAACCCGCTGCACTTCCTGCTGTTCCTGATTCCGTTGCTGACAGCGGGGATCACGTCGTTCTACATGTTCCGGTTGTGGTTCTACACGTTCCTCGGCAAGCCGCGCGACCAGCATTTGCACGATCATGTGCATGAGTCGCCGTGGGTGATGACCGCTCCGTTGCTGGTCTTGGCGTTCTTCGCGGCCTTCTGTGCTCTGGCCGGCGAACATGGAAATCTCTTCCAAACGTTAAGCCACAGTCAGCCGGTCCATGTCGAGCATGGCTTCGATGGATCGCACAGTCACACCGTGTCTCTGCCCGACAGCCATTCGTTGCATGCGAAAGTCGGCGACGGTGCATCGACGCACGATGTGGCTGGCCGATCCGCGCTGTTGGCGGCGTTCATCGGGATGGTGATTTCGTTCTTGATCTACGGAAAGCGAGTCGTCAATCCGGACGACATCAAGCGGCAAGCGGCTTCGGTTCACGCCTTCCTGGCAAACAAGTGGGGCTTCGACGATCTCTACGACGTGATGTTCGTGAAGCCGGCGCATGTGGTGGCCAAGTTTGCGGCGGCGATCGACAAATTCCTGTTCGACGAAATCCTGCACACGTTCGTGCGGATGGGAATCGTGGTCTCGAAGTGGGATCGCAAGTTCGACGAGGGGGTCATCGACGGCATCGTCAATCTGATGGGGAACTCGACGTACTCGCTGGGGATGAGCCTCCGCAACGTGCAGACTGGAAAGATTCGCCAATATGTGACGTTCATCGCGGTCAGCGTCGTGACGCTGTTCGTGCTGCTGTTCGCTCTGTATCCGAAGGGATAGTGACGACAACAAACCCCACCGGGCTTGTCCCGGTGGCTCGTTGGCTTCCGCACGACTGGACGCCACCGAGAAACTGAGTAGTGCAAAAGCCAACGAGCCACTGGGACAAGCCCAGTGGGGTCAGCGTCAATTGACAACGTAGGAAATCAGGACCATGTTCAGTCCCGAAGTGCTGTCCAACTTAATCATTTTCGTGCCGACGATCTTCGCGTTCTTCTTGATCTTCGCCGACACGAAGGCCACTGAGTTCATGCGCGTTTGGACGCTGGTCGGAACGGCGATCACGTTTGCTCTGTCGGTGGCCTTGCTGGGGACTTACGCGCCGGCGGATGGCGGCATTCAGGAAGTGGTCGCCAAGGAATGGATTTCGAGTTGGAACATCTACTACCGGATTGGCTACGACGGAATCAGCCTGACGCTGGTCGTGCTTACGGGGTTTGTGTTCCTGGTCTCGATGTTGGCGTCGTGGGGAATCGAGAAGCACGTCAAAGGATACTTGATCCTGTTCCTCGTGCTGGAAACGGGCGTGATGGGGGTCTTCTTTGCGCTCGACTTCTTCCTGTTCTACGTCTTCTGGGAAGTGATGCTGCTGCCGATGTATTTCCTGATTGGCATCTGGGGCGGCCCGCGTCGCGAGTACGCGGCGATCAAGTTCTTCCTCTACACGTTGGCGGGCGGCGTGTTGATGCTCATCGCCATGCTGATGTATTTCTTCGCGAGTGCCTCGTTGACCGGCAACGGCGTCGGGTCATTCAACTTGCTGGATCTCGCGAAGTGGGCGGCTCAGGGGAATGAAAACTTCACCCCCGGCTTACAGGTTGCAGCGTTCATCCTGTTGTTTATCGGTTTCGCGATTAAGGTGCCAAGCTTCCCGTTCCACACCTGGTTGCCCGATGCGCACGTTGAGGCTCCGACGCCAATCTCGATGATACTGGCGGGTGTGCTGCTGAAGCTCGGCGGTTACGGCATCATCCGAGTCGCGTATCCTCTGTGCCCCTACGGAGCACAGTACGCCTCGTATGCGTTGGTGGCGATCGGCGTGGTCAGCATCGTTTACGGAGCCTTCGCCGCGTTGGCTCAGACCGACTTCAAGCGGATGGTGGCGTACAGCTCGGTCAGCCACATGGGTTATGTGCTGGTGGGGATCGCCGTCTGGAAAATCTCCGAAGCGACCGGTGCTGCCGAAGGTCGCGATTACTGGTTGATGGGGATGAGCGGTGCGATGTTCCAAATGATCGCTCACGGCGTTTCGTCCCCCGGCATGTTCTTTTGCGTCGGCGTGATTTACGACCGAGTCCATCATCGCGATCTGAATCAGTTTGGCGGCTTGACCGGGTTGATGCCGAAATACTCTGGCATGGCGGCGGTGATCTTCTTCGCCGGTCTGGGCTTGCCCGGCTTGTGCGGATTCATCGGCGAAGTCTTCGTCGTGCTGAGTGCGTGGAACTACTCGAAGACGCTGGCGATCGTTTCGGCGAGCGGCGTAATCCTGACGGCCGGCTACATCCTGTGGGCGTTGCAGCGCGTGTATCTCGGACCCGCCTACAAGGGTCCGCACCCGGAAGCGATCACTCCGATGAACTCGCGCGAGCAAGCCATCGGCTGGGCGCTGATCGTCCCCTGCTTCGCGTTGGGCGTGTATCCGAATTTCGTGTTCGACTACACCGACAAGCCGATGGCAAAGTTGGTCCGTTCGCTCGATGAAGGCTACAAAAACACTCCGAAACCGCACGGCGACGTGCAGACGACACAAAACATTTTCGATTGACGATTTTTGATTTTCGATTGAACCGCAGTCCGCCTTCAAAAATCGAAAATCACAAATCGAAAATCGAAAATCTGTAGGCTGACTTACGACTGAAACTTCACCATGCACGATATCGGTTCCCTAGTCGACCAATTGGTCGAATCGACGAGGACTTCGGTCGGACTGTTTGCACCAGAATTGGTGCTCAGCGGCACGATCGTTGTCATGCTGTTGTGCCGCATCTTGCCGCTGGTTTGGCGCGTGCCGACGCAGTGGATCGCGCTGGCCGGAGCCTTCACCGCGTTCGCTTGGACCTTGTACCAGTTCGACCAGCTTGTCGCCCCAGGCGGGTCGTTTGAAGCCAAGTCATCCTTCTTTACCGGCTTGTTGAAGTTCGATGAGTTCTCGACGTTCTTCCGAATGTTCCTGAGCCTGTTCCTCATCCTGACGATCACACTGACGGTGCTGACCGGCATCCCTGATCGGGAGGATGCTCCCGACTTTTACACGCTGCTGATCGGAGCCACGATCGGCATGATGATCATGGCGTCGGCCAATCACCTCTTGATGGTGTTTGTCGGCGTCGAGATGACCAGCGTTCCCAGCTATGCGATGGTCGGCTTCCTAAAAGGCCGCAGGCAAAGCAGCGAAGCGGCGCTCAAATACGTCGTATACGGAGCCGGTGCGGCCGGGGTGATGCTGTACGGCATCAGCTTGTTGGCGGGACTGACGGGGACCGGCTCGCTGCCGGACATGGCCGAGCGGTTGAGCATGATCGTCGCCCAAGGGAAGGGGATCAGCGATCCGACGAATCGCACGATCGTATTGGCCAGCCTAATGGTGCTGGTGGGACTGGCCTTCAAGTTGTCCGTCTTCCCGTTCCACTTCTGGTGCCCGGATGCGTTTGAAGGGGCTGCCGCCGAGGTGGCGGGGTTCCTGTCGGTTGCCTCGAAGGCCGGAGCGTTCGCGCTGCTGGTCCGATTTGGTTTGGCGTTCTCGGGGCACTCCAAAGAAGTGTCGAGCATCGCATTCGCACTAGGGATCGGCTTGGGAGTACTCGGCGCGGCGACGGCGACGTTCGGGAATTTGTCGGCCTACGGGCAATCGAACATGAAACGTCTGCTGGCGTATTCGACGATCGCGCATGCGGGGTACATGCTGATGTCGGTGTCGGCGTTACTGGTGCTGAGGTTCAGCAAGCACGCCGGGACGGAAGCGGAAGCGGCGTCGCTCTCGTGCATCGAAGGGTTGATGTACTACCTCTTCGTGTACTTGTTCATGAACCTGGGAGCCTTCGCGATCGTCGCGCTGATTCGCAATCAGATCTTCAGCGAGGAACTCGACGACTACAACGGCTTGGGGACGCAGTGCCCGGTGCTCTGTTTCGGGATGACGATTTGTGTCTTCAGCTTGATCGGTCTGCCACCGATGGGTGGGTTCTTCGCCAAGTTCGCGATCTTTTATTCGGTCTTCAAAGCGACGTCGGTGCATTGGGTGATGTGGTTTGTGCTAGGAGCCGGAGCGATCAACACGGTCTTCAGCCTCTTCTATTACATCCGCATTTTGAAGGCGATGTACGTCAAGCCGCGGCCGGACGGTGCTCGCAAGGTGAACTACGACCTGATGCCGGTCGGTGTATTCGTGCTGATGATCTGCCTGCCGGTGTTGGGCTTGGGCCTGTTCCCATCTGAGTTCACCAAGACGTTCAACGACATCGCAAAAGTTCTGCTGACACGCAATTGATGGTCGATTTGAGATTTGAATTCTGAGATTTGAGATCGTTCATGGCACTCTCGACCGAATTGGAAATTCTGAACCGCGTGCAGCGGCAATTGTCGGGCTGCTTCTTGCAGTACGTCGGCGAGATTTGGCCGTGGACTTCAGTGGGTGCCGCGGGTGCGAAGTTGAAAGCGTCGCTCGATCAATGCGTCGCGCGGCAACGGCAGTCGATCGCGCTGCTGACCGAGTATCTTGCCCTGCGTCAGGCTCGCGTCGAGTTCGGCAGCTATTCGGCAGACTTCACCGACCTGCATTACGTTTCGCTGCACTTCCTGCTCAAGCATCTGATCTCCAGCCAAACGTTGATCGTCGAGTCGCTGAATCGAGCGGTCACGACGTTGCCCGGCGGCGATGAGTCACAGGAACTGCTGATCGCCGTCCGTCAGAGCGAGCAAGAGAATCTGGCGGCGTTGAAAGCGGCGGCGGCCTAATCCGTCGTGAGGCGGCGACATGCTGTTCGACACGCACGCTCATCTGGACGAGGACGCCTTCAGTCAGGACGCCGATGAAGTGATCGCGCGGGCGGTCGCGTCTGGCGTGACGACGATGCTGGCGGTCGCGACAACGGTCGAGAGCAGCCGCGCGACGATTTCGCTGGCGGCGCGATTTCCGAACGTCTTCGCGTCGGTCGGCATTCATCCGAACTACGCGGTTCAGGCCCGGCCGGGGGATTGGGAGTCGATCGAAGAGCTGGCTTCGTCCCCGAAGGTGATCGCGATTGGCGAGACGGGACTGGATCGGTACTGGGATCACACGCCGTTCGAGGTGCAGATCGATTACTTTCGGCGGCAGATTGAACTGGCGAAGCGTCGCGACGTGCCGTTCATCGTGCATTGCCGCGAGGCGGAACCGGATGTCGTCGCCGTGCTGCGCGAGATGGCCGGAATAGGGCAGTTCAAGGGAATCATGCACTCGTTCTGCGGCGGCCGGACGACGCTCGATGCGGCGCTTGAGTTGGGTTTGCACATCTCGTTCGCGGGAATGTTGACGTTCAAAAAGAACGTCGAGCTGCGCGAGTTGGCGAAGACCATTCCGCTGGATCGATTGTTGATTGAGACCGATGCGCCGTATTTGGCTCCGCAGCCGCAGCGCGGCAAGCGGAATGAGCCAGCGTTTGTGCGGCACACGGCGGAGTGTCTCGCGGAAGTGCTTGGAAAGACGCTCGAAGAGATGGCGTCGATCACGACGGAGAACGCTCGGCGATTATTCGGACTGCGGTGAAGGACGAGATTCTTATTGAGGCACGGATTGAGGTTTGCGCGTCGATGGCGAGCGGCTGGGCGTCAGCCCACCGAGAATCCTCGGCAAATCTCGAATCCTGTGAACTCGGTGGGCTGACGCCCAACCGCTCGCCAGACGCAACGAGCACCCTATGTCCGAATCAACATCACGCTCATGAAGGTGAGCAGTCTTTCCGAAACGAATCGAGAATTTGCCAAGATCGGTCGTGCCACTTACAGTCCGTCCGCTTTTCCCGCCAACCCTCTCCCTCCTCGAAATTGGAGCCTGCCGATGCGCAAGAGTTTGTTGCTGACCAGCCTGTGTTTGACTGTTGTGATGCTGTCACTGACGGCGATGGGGGCCGATGCCCCGGCGTCGAAGAATGATTGGCCGAGTTGGCGTGGCCCCAAGCGGGACGCCATCTCGACCGAGAAAGGCTTGCTGACCGAATGGCCGGAGAAAGGCCCGGAAGTCGTCTGGACGGCGGAGAATCTTGGAAAGGGCTTTTCGAGCATCGCGATCGCCGACGGCCGGATCTACACGATGGGGGAACGCAAAGGGGGGACGTTCCTGATTTGCCTCGATCTGGACGGCCAGGAGCAATGGGCGACGAACGTCGGCAAAGGGGATCCGAATTGCACGCCGACCGTGGATGGGAATCGGGTCTACACCGTCGATCGCAACGGCGAGCTGACCTGCGTCGGGACCGAGTCAGGCAACGTGCTTTGGACGAAGAGTTTTACGAAGGACTTCGGCGGGAAGATGATGTCGGGCTGGGGCTTCAGCGAGTCACCTTTGGTGGACGGCGACCGGCTAATCGTCACGCCGGGTTCGAACGACGCAATGTTGGCGGCGCTCAACAAGAAGACCGGCGACGTGATCTGGAAATCGGCCGTTCCGAGGCTCGGAGACAAAGGGAACGACGGAGCGGCATATTCGTCGATCGTCATCAGCACTGCCGGCGGGATCAAACAATATGTGCAACTGGTCGGCAAAGGGATCGTGTCGGTGCAGGCCAGCGACGGAAAGTTCCTGTGGAATTACAACAAGATCACGAACGGCACGGCCGCAATTCCGACTCCGATCGTGCGTGATGGTTACGTCTTCTGCTCTTCCGGCTACGGTGATGGCGGTGCGGCTCTGTTGAAAATCGTCAATGATGGCAAGGGCTTGCGAGCGGACGAAGTTTGGTACAAGAAGGCGGGTGAGTTGCAGAACCATCACGGCGGCGTGGTGCTGCTGGGGGACTACCTCTACATGGGTCACGGGCACAATCAAGGGTTGCCGGTGTGTGTGGACTTTCTGACCGGCAAGCCGGCTTGGGGACCGCAACGTGGTCCTGGAGGGGACTCGGCCGCGGTGGTTTATGCGGACGGGCATCTCTACTTTCGCTACCAGAACGGAGTGATGGCTCTGATCGAAGCGAATTCGAAGGAGTTGCAGGTGAAAGGGAAGTTCGATGTGAAGACCAAGGACGGTCCGGGTTGGCCGCACCCAGTGGTGTTGGGAGGTCGGCTGTATCTTCGCGATCAACAGCACCTGCACTGCTACAACATCAAGAAGAGCTGACATCCAAAGTGTGTTTGGACAGGAACAAAACATGGCCCGATACCGATTTGGCGTCCGGCCATTTTTTGTTTTACGGCGGATTGTGAGGCTCGCCTCGCAAATCTCCGAAGGGAGACGCGGGTTGATCAATCGCGCGGCTTGACGTTTGAGCACGGCTTGCTGATGCTGTTTGCCGTAGCGTTCGCTCAATGAGATCGGCCCATCGGATCGCACGTGTCGAGTTTTCAACATGCTGGACTCCGAGCTTTCCGTGTTGCTCGTCGAGGACAACCCCGCAGAAGCGCGGCGGCTGACCGATCTGCTTGCGCGGGCCTCGCGGTGCCGGATGCGCGTGACGCATGTGGCCAACATCGGAGCCGCGAAACGGACGATTGCAAATGCCCCGACGGATGTGATCTTGCTCGATTGGTTTCTGCCCGATCGTTACGGTGTCGATGGTTTGCGCGACTTGCAGGCGATCGCTCCGCGTACGCCAGTGCTGATGCTGGTCGGCTGGGATGACGATGAAGCTGCAATGGGTTCGTTGAGAGCCGGTGCGCAAGACGTGCTGATCAAAGAGCGGATGACGTCGTCGATCCTCGAACGCACGATCCGTTACGCCGTTGAGCGGCAGCGGACGGAATCCGCACTCCGGCAGACCGAAGAGATGTACCGTGCGCTGATCGAGTCGCTGCCGATCAACGTGTTTCGCAAGGACGCTCAAGGGCATTTCGTCTTCGCCAATCAACGCTACTGTGACGAATTGCACAAGCAACTTGGGGAGTTGGTCGGCCGCACCGACTTCACGTTTTTTCCACCGGAGTTGGCGGAAAAATACCGCCGCGACGACGAGCGTGTCATGCGCGAACGACTGGTGGTGGAAGACATCGAAGCACATCACACGCCAGATGGCCTACGGTTGCATGTGCAAGTGATGAAGGCTCCCGCGACCGACGCGAAGGGGAAGGTGATCGGGACACAGACGATGTTTTGGGATGTCACCGCGCGCATCGAAGCGGAGGAGGCATTGCAGCACAGTACTTCTCGTTTCAAGAAGCTGTTCGACGCGAACATCATCGGCATCATTCTGGCGGACTTGTCGGGACGCGTGCTGGAAGCGAACGATGCCTATTTGACGTTGACCGGATACTCGCGCGAAGACCTGACCAATGGCCGGCTGCGCTGGGACAAGATCACGCCTCCGGAATTTCGCGAGTTCGACCTGCAAGCGATCGAGTCGCTGAATCGGACGGGTGTCTGTCCACCTTGGGAAAAGGAGTACATTCGCAAGGACGGCAGTCGCGTGCCGGTGATGCTCGGAGTCTCGATGCTCGACAATTCGACGAGCGAGTGCATCTGCTTCGTGCTTGATATGACCAAGCAGAAACGAGTCGAGGGGCAGTTACTGAGAGCGAAGGACGAGGCGGACTCAGCGAGCCAGGCCAAGAGCTTGTTCCTGGCGAACCTGAGCCACGACATCCGCACGCCGATGAACGCGATCATTGGACTGACGGAACTGGTGCTCGATTCCGATTTGACGCCGCAGCAGCGCGACAATCTGACGGCGGTGTCGGAATCGGCCGAGGCGTTGCTGTCGCTGATCAATCACATTCTGGACTTCTCGAAGATCGAAGCGGGCAAGCTGGAACTCGATGCGGTGGAGTTCAGTTTGCGGACGATGATCGCTGGCATTTTGAAAACGCTGGCACTGGAAGCTCATCGCAAGCAATTGGAGCTGGTGGGAGACATTCGCGCTGACGTGCCTGATCGTCTGCTCGGCGATGTGGTCAAACTGCGGCAGATTTTGATGAACCTGTTGGGCAACGCGATCAAGTTCACCGATTCCGGTGAGGTCGTACTGCGAGTGACCGTATCGGCGCGCGACGAGTTGTCACTGGAACTTCGATTCGATGTGATCGACACCGGCATCGGTATTCCCGAGGACCATCAGCATGCGATTTTCGAGGCATTCGAGCAAGTTCACACGTCGATCAACCGCAAGTATGGCGGCACTGGATTGGGACTGTCGATCACGTCGAAACTGGCACAACTCATGGGGGGGCGCTTGTGGCTGACGAGCGAGCTCGGACGCGGCAGCACGTTCTTTGTGACCAGCCGAGTGCGTCCTGCCGTTTCGGAGTTGGTCGCGGCTGCCATGAATCCCTCGCCGTTGGATGGATTGCGAGTGTTGGTTGTCGATGACAATGCGACCAGCCGGCAGAACTTGATGGACCTGCTGACCTCGTGGCGAATGCGGCCGATCGCCGTGGCTGGAGCGAAGGAAGCGCTGACGACTTTGAAACGCACAAAGGACGAGGACAGCGCCTTCGCGTTTTCGCTGATTGACTCCCAAATGCCCGGTGGCGACGGTTTCGATTTGGCGACAGCAATTCGCGCGGAGTTTGCAAATCGAGCCGGATACCTGCTGTTGCTGCTCAGTTCGCCCGATCGCGCGGCGGAACAGGCGCGGTGCGATCATGCAGAGATCGCAGCCACGGTTGCGAAACCGGTGAATGAATCGGAGTTGTTCGACACGCTGATTTCACTTCGACTGGGATCTGGCGACGAATCAGCACCCGCGCTGCCCGCGCGAGCCGCCACGAAGGCCCGTACCATGCTGCGCGTGTTGCTGGTCGAAGACAGCCGGTTCAATCAAAAACTTGCCGTGGCGCTGCTGGAAAAACGCGGGCATCAGGTCACTCTCGCTCACAACGGGCGAGAGGCCGTCGATATGTTCTTTCGCCAGCCGTTTGATCGCGTCTTGATGGATGTGCAAATGCCGGAGATGGATGGCCTGGAGGCGACGCACGTCATCCGTCAGCGTGAGAAGCGATCCGGCTGGCATGTGCCGATTATCGCGATGACGGCTCAAGCGATGAGTGGCGATCGCGAGCGTTGCCTAGCGGCTGGCATGGACGAATACTTGACGAAACCGATTCGCGCCGACCATTTGTACGAGATTCTGGAATCGGATTTTCCCAAGGCGGTGTTTCCCCAGGAATCAACGTTCAAAGCCGACCAGAACACTCGTCGCGGGACAACGCGAATGCCGCTCGATGTTGAAGGATTTCCGTCACATCAAGCCAACGGAAGCATCGTCAACTGGACACATGCCATGACAATCGTTGGTGGCGACAGGGTCTTGTTGCGTGAAGTTGCAGTCGCCTGTCTCGAAGATTTTCCGCACTGGATGAAAGAGTTCGAGCGGGCGTTGGCCGAGCGGCAGGCTCCACTGTTTCGCCGTGCCGCACATTCCTTGCGAGGTGCGTGTCGAACATTCGGCTTGGACCGGCTCACAACGCCGACTCAGGAATTGGAAACGCTCGCGCTGGCTGGTAATCTGGTTGCCGCTGAACAACTGTTGAAATCGCTGCGACCTGAGTTGCAGGCGTGTCAAACTGAACTCCAAGAGTTCTTGGAAAAGCCGTGAGACCGACATGACCACGATTTTGGTCGTCGATGATTCCGCGATGGACCGTCGCGTCGCTGGCGGGCTTCTGGAAAAGGAAGCGGACTGCCAAGTGTTCTACGCTGAGGACGGCTACGCGGCGCTGAAGGGGGTGGATGACAATTTGCCAGACGCTGTCGTCACGGACATGGTCATGCCGAATCTTGACGGCCTGCAACTGGTCGAAGCGATGAAACGCGACTTTCCACTGATCCCGGTCATCATCATGACCGCCGTCGGAAGCGAAGAGACGGCCGTGCAAGCTTTGAAGCGTGGCGCAGCCAGTTATGTGACAAAGCGACGTCTGGCTGAAGACCTCCTCGAAACCGTGCGGATGGTGCTGCAAGCGGCTGACGACGAGCGGAATGTTTCACGATTGCTGGTTCACCGGACTCAGCAGGCCGAGTTCAAATTTGTGCTCGATAACGAATTGCCGTTGTTGGCCGCCTCTGTCACCCACATGCAGCAGACCATGAGCGCGATGGGCTTGTTCGACGAATCTGAGCGACTGCGAATCGGCGTTGCTCTGGAAGAAGTGTTGCTCAACTCAATGTTTCACGGCAATCTCGAGCTGTCTTCCTCTCTGCGAGAAGAGGATAAGCCGTCGTACTACGAATTGGCTCGCGTTCGGGCAAAGGAGTTGCCGTATTGCGAGCGGCGGATCTTCGTGGACGCCTCGTTCTCACCAGCGGGTGCCGAATTCAAGATCCGTGATCAAGGACCAGGCTTCAATCCGAAAGGATTGCCCGATCCGACTGAGCCGGCAAATCTGCATCGTGCGACGGGACGTGGCTTGCTGCTGATGCACACCTTCATGGACGCCGTGGCCTTCAACGAATCCGGCAACGAAGTGCGGCTGACGAAAACCGTCCGCCGTGTTAATGTCGAGCCGCTCGTGTAGCCCGACTCTCGGAGTCGGGATTTCTGCGGAGCCGCTCCCGACTCGGAGAGTCGGGCTACGTTTTGAAACGGCCTTCATGAAATTCGCACTGATTATTCCGGACGGCGTTGCCGATGAACCGCAGCCGTCGCTGGGCGGCAAGACGCCGCTGCAAGCCGCTCGAATTCCGAACATGGACGAGATCGCGCGGCGCGGCATCGTCGGTCGAGCCAACCACGTTCCGGATTCGATGCCTTCTGGTAGCGACGTCGGGACGATGAGCCTCTTCGGCTACGATCCGCTTGTGTATCACACCGGCCGAGCACCGCTGGAAGCCGCCGCGCAAGGCATCTCACTCGGCCCCGACGACTGGGCGATCCGCTGCAATTTCGTGACGGTCGCCGACAACCGGATGAAAAGCTTCACCGCCGGTCAGATTCCCAACGATGTCGGCCAGCAACTGATCGAGGCGTTGCAACACTCCGCCTGCGGCGATGCGCATTGGAAATACTTCGCCGGCGTCAGCTACCGCAACCTGCTGATTTATCGCGGGCGTGGCGAGCCATCACCTTTTGCTGCCGACACAATCACGACTCCGCCGCACGACATCATCGACCAAATCATCGACCCGTACTTGCCGAGCGGTACTGGTTCGGCATTGCTCCGCGACTTGATGACGCACAGCCGCGAGGTGCTGGCGAGCGTCGAATCCAATCGAACGCGTGGTGACAATGCCGCGACGCAAACCTGGCTATGGGGACAGGGCAAGGCCCCCGCCCTCAAGCCGTTCGCCGAACGTTTCGGGGTGCGCGGAGCGGTCATCACGGCGGTCGATCTGCTGCGCGGCATTGGCCGATTGCTCGGCTGGCAAGTCATCGAAGTGCCGGGTGCGACCGGTTATCTCGACACCGACTACGCCGCCAAGGGCCGCTACGCCGTCGAAGCTCTCAAGCGGCCCGACATCGACTTCATCGTCGTCCACATCGAGGCGACGGACGAGGCGTCCCACGAAGGTCACGCGGACGAAAAGGTCAAAGCGTTGGAGCGTATCGATGCCGATATCGTTGCTCCGGTTCACGACTACCTGCACTCGCAAGGGGACTATCGAATTCTGATCAGCCCGGACCATCCGACATTTCTCCGCACGAAAACTCACAGCCACGGCTTCGTGCCGGTTGCGATGTGTGGCTCGGACATCGCCTCGGCCGGGATGTCGACCTACGACGAGGACGTCGCATCTGCGTCGAGCTTGTGTTTCGACAAAGGCTGCGACCTAATGCCCGCGTTCATGCAACGCCGCTAACCCAGCACGACGCGCGAGCGAGTGGTTCATTCTCGCGGCGACCACTCGCTCGCGCGTCGTGCTGAAAGTCTTCACCAAAATCAAAGAACGACCAATCATGAAAGCCATTCAGCTCGAAAAGCCTGGACACTTTCGTCACATCGAGATTCCCGAACCGAACCGGCCCGGTCCCGGCGAGGCACTCATCCGTGTGCATCGTGTCGGCATCTGCGGCACGGACATCAGCGGGTATCTCGGCAAGATGCCGTTCTACAGCTACCCGCGCATTCCGGGACATGAGCTGGGGATCGAAGTGGTCGAGGTTGGTTCCGGCGTGACGAACGTGAAGGCCGGCGATCGCTGCTCGGTCGAGCCGTACATGAATTGCGGCGAGTGCTACGCGTGCCGGCGAGGCAACAGCAATTGCTGCGAGAAGCTGCAAGTGCTCGGAGTGCATGTCGATGGCGGTCTGCGTCCGCAGTTTGTGCTGCCGGCTCGCAAGCTGCATCCGTCGAGCAAGCTGACGCTCGAACAACTCGCGCTCGTTGAGACGCTCGGCATCGGCTGCCACGCGGTCGATCGAGCGAACCCGCAACCGGGCGAGCATGTGCTCGTCATCGGGGCCGGACCGATTGGGCTGTCGGTCATCGAATTCGCCAAGCTGACTGGCGCAACGATCACGGTGCTCGACATGAATCAAGGCCGGCTCGACTTCTGCCAGAAGACGATGGGAGTCACGCACACGATCCGCTTCACCGGTGACGGCAGTGAGATGAAAGCTCTGCAAGAGATCACGAACGGCGCGCTGGCCGCTCACGTTTTCGATGCGACCGGCAACCCGAAGTCGATGTGCAACGCCTTCAACTACGTCGGCCACACGGGCAAGATCGTCTTCGTGGGGATCGTCACCGACGAAATCAGCTTCCCCGATCCTCTGTTCCACCGCCGCGAGATGACGATCTTCGCCTCGCGCAACTCGCTGCCGAAAGACTTCGGCCGGATCATCAACCTGATCGAAACCGGCCGCATCGACACGCGCCCGTGGATCACGCACCGCACGCCGTTCGAGGGACTGATTGAAGTCTTCCCGTCGTACACGAAGCTCGAAACCGGAGTCATCAAAGCGATCGTCGAGGTCGCATGACGGGCGAGTAGACCGAACGCCCGCGTCCGGTCGGTTTGTTCGGGCGTGTGCATCCGAACTACGGCGTTCGCCTCAATGCCCGCCACCTTGATCGGCTCCGTGCATCCAGCGGACGAGCAGCGGCGAAAGAGCCAGCAAGATCACGCTCGAAACGATCCCCGCGATGGCGATTTGACCGAAGACGTCACCGTAGACATGGACCGTTTCAATCGGCGGCGGGATCACGTTTTCCTTCCCCGCGCCGTGTTCACCGACCCCTGTGAGGGCGGCGATCATTCCCGCAAGAAAGTTCGAGAACGCCGTCGCCAGGAACCAAGCTCCCATGACGGTACTCACCATGCGTGGCGGTGACAGCTTCGTCACCATCGAAAGTCCGACCGGAGAAAGACACAACTCGCCCGTGGTGTGGAGGAAATACGCCAGCAACAACCAGCTTGTCGCGACCATTCCAAATTGGTCGGAGTTCTTCGCACCGTACCAAACCACTCCGAAGCCAAGTCCCAATTGCAGAAGTCCGAGCGAGAATTTGATCGACGAATTTGGTTCCAACCGCAGCTTGCCCAAGATGCTCCACAACACGCTGAAGACGAGCCCAAAAGTGACAATCAAAACCGCGTTGACGGCCTGAAAAATACTGGCCTTCAATTGCGTCCCTTGGGCCGCCATGCCCACCATTCCCTCGGTCACGGTCACGCCTTCGAGCGTTGGCACAATTCGCTTCGCCGCCCAAACTCGCTTGAGTTGCCATAGGAAACTTGGTTGGTCCTCGTGCCTCGATGCCGATTCGTCAGATGAGGCGGCTGCCTTGTTCAGGCCGGAATCGTCAGATTCACCAGGCGGGTCTGTCGTTGTGCTCGCGGGCTTACGTTTCGCGAGCAGTTCATCGACTGTCTTCAAAGCCTCCGCATTGACGAGTTTTTGAATCTCCTCATCGGGCAGTTCTTTCGGCAAGTTGCGGACGAACTGATTCGCCGTCGTTTGAGCCGCGTCAACGAGTTTCACATCCCATTGCCGGCCCTCGATCTCGCGTCCCAGGAAGGCCGAAGTGATGTTGAGCTTCTCTCGCCTTTGGCCGACTTCAGCGGCTGTGATCACTTCCCCACCCACGATCCGATTCACATTGCGATCCGTGAAGTTGCTCAGCGAACTTCCCGCTTGCTCGAAGAACGCCCAGAAAAGCATCGAGAAGAACATCAAGATCAGCACGACTTGCATTCGCTCTCGTTCAATTTTCGGGGCTTGATAGGCATCGGCTGCGAGCTTGAGCATTGCCAGGCCGCCAAACACCATCAGCAACAAACCGGCCACAGCGTTGTTCTGCACCAAAATCGCCACGGAAGGAACCACCGTCGCCGTTCCGAGGTACACCGCGTTGCGAGCATTCAACCAAGGCAGCAAGATCGCGAAGAGTCCGACCAGCATCGAGATCACGGCGTACTCCGACCCTCGCTCAACGACATGATTGACGAATAGCGCTGTGCCAATGATGGCCAGGTAGTACGGCACCGGTTCGCTCCGAATCGCCTCGACCGCCGGGTGCTCCATGCGGCGAGCATCCTTTGCCGCGCCAAGCCCCTGCGGAAGTCCGCCCCCAGCCAACGCCGCGATGGCGACAACACCGGCGGTGATCAGAGCAATTCCGATCGGCGTGTTGACTTGCAGTTCAATTGGGCTACCCCAGGCAAAGAGCACCATCCCCGCGCAGGTCACAACGGCGGTTACTCCAATCGTCAGCCGAGCGATGGGCCGACTCGCCACAAACGTGAAAAGCCCAGTCAACATTCCGAGCGTTGCCAATCCAAACCCGTAGTGCCAGCCAAACGTCTCACCGACGGCTCCGCACAGCAGCGGCGACATGGCCGCTCCGAGATTGATGCCCATGTAAAAAATCGTGAAGCCGCGATCACGCTTCGGATTCCCGGCGGGATACATGCTGCCGACCATCGTCGAGATGTTCGGTTTGAAGAAGCCATTGCCGCAGATCAGCAACGCCAAGGCCGTGAAGAAAGCGGTCGTGTTCTCAAAGGTCATCAGCAGGTGGCCGGCGGCCATCAGCATTCCGCCAAGGATGACCGCTCGTCCCTGGCCGAGCAGCTTGTCGGCGAGCATCCCGCCGATGAACGGAGTCGCATAGACCAGTGCCGTGTAGGCTCCGTAGACGCCGTATGCCTGCTTGTCTCCGAAGCCGAGAAAGCCCTTGGTCATGTAGAAAATCAGGAGCGCTCGCATCCCGTAGTACGAGAACCGCTCCCACATCTCGACGAAGAACAGGACGAACAACCCGCGCGGGTGTCCCAGAAAGGTCGCCGCCGGGTCGAGGGCGGTCGAGGCGGACGGACTCCGTTCGTCGGACATGGTTCCCTTTCAAGGCGAGGGGGGGCGAAACGGGATGAGCCGGACTGTCGTGACCCGGACAACGCGGGCGAGAGCATGATGCTCGGCCGAGTCGAATTCAAGCGGACTGGCAGGCCGCGAATCGCGTTGCCTTCCGACTGCAACGACGTCCTCAGAACGCAACATCCGTCTGATTGCGAGGTGTTGCAAAACAACACAGCCGACGAATTTCCGAAGTTCGCGAGATTCTCTCGATGGCTGTTTCTCGCGGAAATACTTGGATTTGCGCTCGACTTGGAAAAGTTCTTGCGACTGGCCCAAGCATTGCGATTGTCTCAATCTCGCATTTGCGAACTATGTTTCGACGGCCCTTCCGCGACGAACCCCAAGAGATCATTCCCATGGCAAAGCGTAATCGACTCCACTTTCACGAATGGCATGGTGCCAAGGTCATCGACCTGGGCACGATGGAGATTTGGGACGGTGCCGACCTCGCCCTGCTCCGCGAAACCTTGACGCTGCTGATCGATCGGCAACGGCATCACTCCATCGGCGTCAACATGGAGTTTGTGAAGTACATCCCCAGCGGTTTCTTCGGACTGCTGTTCGACTGGCGTGAAAAAGGCATTCGCGTGCAGCTTTTCAATCCGCAGCCGCACGTCCAGCGGATGCTGTGGTTCCAACAGTTCATGCAGCCGGTGGCGAATGGGTGCTTTCTGATGCTCGTTGATCCGAAGCAGCCGTATTTGGCGGGGTCGACCCCCCCGTGGGCGACAACGGCTCCGATTGGAATCGAGGACGACGACGAAGTTGAAGTCAGCCCTTTCTCTCAGGCGAATGACGACGACGAAGCGGAGTTGGCATTCGCGCTTCTGGGAGAGGAAGACGAAGACGATTCGGAATCGTCAATCGACGACTGACCGCTCGAAACTGAGCTTGAGACACCGCAACCCTCGGAGCTGACCACTCCGAGGGTTTTGTTTTTCTTGGAGTGCTGCGGCTCGACGCAGCCCTCCATTCATTGCGGCAATTGATCTTCGATCCACTGAAAGACGTCGTCGTGAGGATCGAGACACAGAACTCCGCTGGTACGAGATGAGTCCTCAGACATTCGGAGCGTCCTTGCCGCACAGAATGGGGGGCGGTGTCGAGCCACCGCACGCCAGGACGCGACCGCTCTTTGTTGCCACTCCCGTTTGGCCCGATACCATGTCGCCTCGTTCCGCCCGTCGGAGGCGGAGGTTTGGCTGACCGGTCGTGCGATGCATCTCTTTCGCGAACGTGGCAGTCTTTGATCGCCCACATTCGCGCTCGATCGGTCGGTTCCGTGACTCACATCACTGAGGGAGCCGAGAATGTCGAAGCACAAGGTCGATGAGATCAGGAACGTCGCTTTCGTTGGGCACGGGCATTCGGGAAAGACCACGCTGGCCGATTTGCTGTTGTTCAAAGCCGGAGTCGGCACGCGTGCCGGTTCGGTCGATGACGGCACCAGCCTGCTCGACACCGATGACGACGAGAAGGAAAAGAAACAGTCGCTCTTCTCGCACGTTTGCCGCTACGAACACGCCGACCATCGTGTCAATCTGATCGACTGCCCCGGCTATCCCGACTTCATCGGCCAAGTCTGCGGCGCATTGCGAGCCGTCGAGACCGCCGTCGTCGTGCTGAATGCGAACGCGGGACTCGAAGTGAATGCTCGCCGCTGTTTCCAACTGGCGACCGACGAACATCTCGCGCGAATGATCGTGGTCAACCGCGTGGATGGCGACAACGTCGATATCCCCAAGTTGGTCGCTTCGATTCGCGATCACTGGGGCAGCTCCTGTGTGCCGATCAACGTTCCGAACGGAACCGGCAGCAAGTTCACTGCGGTTCACAGCGCGCTGCAAATCAAAGGAGAAGTCCCAGCCGGCTTGCCTCTCAATCCGCAGGACTACCATCAGGCTCTCATGGACGCGATCGTCGAGGCGGACGAGTCACTGATGGAACGGTTCCTCGGTGGTGAAGAGGTCTCCGAGGAGGAGATCATTCATCTGATCGGAAAGGCCATCGGACACGGCACGCTGATTCCGATCATGTTCACTTCGGCGAAGAGCGGCGCGGGAGTGCAGGAGCTTGGCGACGCGCTGGCCGATTACGCTCCGACGCCGCTGGACGAAGATCACCACGCGACCGGCGAAGGGGGCAAGGACATCATCATCAACCCGTCGCCGGACGAGCCGTTTGTCGCGCAGGTCTTCAAGGTCCGCATCGACCCGTTCGTCGGCAAGATGGCCTACCTCCGCGTTTTTTCCGGTCACGTAGCCAAGGACACGACGGTTCAGGATCATCGCAACAACAAGGCCATCAAACTCAGCAACATCCTGGAGGTGCAAGGCTCGAAGACCGAGCCGGTCGATTACGCCACTTCTGGAGACATCATCGCCATCGCGAAAGTGGAAGACTTGTCGGTCGGCGACACGGTGTCGGCTCAGGGAGTGCATGTGGATTTCCCGCCGATTCATTTCCCGCGCCCGATGGTCGGCCTCGCCGTCACGCCGAAGACCGCTGCCGATCAGCAGAAAATCTCCGTGGCTCTGCACAAGATCGAAGAGGAAGACCAAACCTTCCACGTCTCGCGCGAGGCACAGACGCACGAGCTGGTCATCCAAGGGATGAGCGAATTGCATCTGCAAGCGATCGTGCATCGGCTCCACAAGCGGGACAAAGTGGACGTCAACACCGCCATGCCGCGCATCCCGTACCGCGAAACCTGCAACACAAACGCCGAGGGCATGTACCGCCACAAGAAGCAGTCTGGCGGCTCCGGCCAGTTCGCCGAGGTCCATTTCCGCATCGGCCAACTGCCGCAGGGGATCGTGCCGGAGGAATACTTCATCAAAGAACGCTTCGAGAGTCTTCGCTCATTCCACTACGACCCCGTGTTGAATTACGCGTTCCTCGACTGCGTCAGCGGTGGCAGCGTGCCGAACAACTTCATCCCCGCCGTCGAAAAGGGGGTGAAAGAACGGATGGAGAAGGGAGTGCTCGCTGGCTACCAGGTTCAGGACTGCTGGTGTGCGTTGTTCTTCGGCAAGGATCATCCAGTGGACAGCAACGAAACGGCGTTCAAGACCGCCGGCCGGCAGTGCTTCAAAGAGGTCTTCGCGAAAGCCAAGCCGGCACTGCTCGAACCGATCGTCAAGGCCGAGATTACGGTCCCCGGCGAGAAGCTGGGAGACATTACCAGCGACCTCAATACGCGCCGTGGCCGCATGGAGGGGATGGACACGCTCCCCGGCAACTTCACGGTCGTGAAGGCGTCAGTTCCGTTAGCCGAAATGCAGACTTACGCCCGCAGCTTGTCGAGCATCACCGGTGGCCAAGGCTCGTACACCTTCGAGCCGAGCCACTACGAAGTCGTCCCCGGCAACGAACAGCAGAAGATCGTCGCGTCGGCTAAAGTTCACGAAGAAGAAGAGTAACTGCGGCTCCCGCTTCATTTCGAAATTCCATCCGAGGTTGGCCATGAGTGTGGTCGTTGCCGATGAACTCGATTCGTTTTACCAGTTCTTGAGCGAGAAGCTCAAGACACGCACGAGCCAGTTCTCGCCAGAACAAGTGCTTGATGAATGGCGTTCGCAGCACCCGGACCCCGCCGAGGTGGAGGCGATCCGAGAATCGCTCGTCGCAATGCATGCGGGGGATCGCGGTGTTTCGTTGGAGGACTTTGACCAGGAATTTCGGCGGAAGAATGGACTGGCCGCGAAACCATGAGCTACAGCGTTCGCCTTTACTCCGAAGGAGTTCCGTCACATAGCCCAGCGTTGCTCGCGAAGCGAGCTACCCTGGGTTGGAAACCAAAGCGCCGATGTACCCCGAAGGGGTTCCGTCCTCGGGATTGCTCGAATGACGCAACCCCTTCGGGGTAGAACGGACACGTTGACCATTTCCCAGGGTAGCCCGCGTTCGCGGGCAACCCTGGGCTGTGTGACGCAATCCCTTCGGGATAAAGGCAGATGTCGCTCTCATCAAACTTGGAACAACGAATTGAAAGCTGACGGCTGCTTCCTCAGAAGTGAAACTGCACTCCCGCCACGAAACTTGGCAGCGAGGTGCTGCCAAGCTTGAGGTAGTCGTAGCCGGTGAAGACTTCCAGCCGATTGAGCATCAGTCCGACGGTCGCTCGGCCGTGAAACAGCGACGTGTGGCCGAGCGAGCCCAAGTCGATTGAGCCGGAGATGACCCACGGATCGGCCGGGTAAAAGTCCGCACCGTAGGTGAAGTTGAATCCGGAGTTGCCGCCGAAGCGATCCGACAGCCAGTTGACTCCCAAGCCGGTGTAGAACGCCGCTCGGCGGCTTTGAGCGAACCGATAGACGAGGTTCGCATCGCCGTTCCAGAGCGTGTCGTGTCCCGACACCAACGTTTCACGGCGGAAGTTCCATTCGGTGTCCAAGCCCCATCGCGACGAACTGTCGAGCCGCAGTCGGCCGCCATGTTTTTGCAGGCCATCGAAGTCGCTCCCCGACTCCGCGAGGAATCGTCCCGACCACGGCTTGGCCCATTCCGGCTGCGGGTCTTGATTGACGAAATAACCGTCCCAGTTCTCGGCATACGGGAAGTCGGCCATCGTCAACACGTCGTCTTTGTCTTCCAGGATCGAGCGCGGAATCAGCCACGGCGAGGCCAACACCGTGAAGACCGCTCCGCCGTCGAAGCTGCTGCCGTGATCGTCTTCGCATCCGCAGTCACTGCTGTTGCTGAAGAGGCTCGTCAGTAACGAGCCGAGAAACGAATCCTGGTCGTCGTCTTCGTCCGAGTGACTGTCGTCGCTGCTGGATGACTTAGGCAGCCGGTCTGAAATGTTCTACCGGTTATTGCGGGCGGATTGTCAGGCTCCATTTGGGCAAGGTGTCGGAGCGTTGGATGTGAGGAGCGTATTTTTGGAGGGCGGTCTTGGTGAGTGTCACGCCGCGTTCGT
>SXGS01332619.1_pt1 | contig 26755 bp, 15 predicted proteins | sample 3174681 | NCBI WGS metagenome assembly SXGS01 (sample SAMN11356861, study PRJNA531348) | freshwater metagenome | isolation source: freshwater sample F1-80 | place: China: Fuxian Lake, Yuxi | collected 2017-12-25 | reverse complement strand
TACGCGGGCAACTTCCCGCTCTGGCTCGCGCCGGATCAGGTGCGCGTCATCACGCTCAATGACGACGAAGCGTTGATCAATTACGCCAAACCCATCGTGGCCGAGCTCCGCGCGGCCATGGTGCGCGTGGATTCAGATTTCAGCGCCACGCCGTTCAAGGCGAAGATCTCCAACGCGGAGCAATTGCGCGTCCACACGATGCTGGTCATCGGCGGGCGCGACATGGAAGCCGGCGCGGTGAGCGTGCGTCTGCACCACGGCGGCCCGCAAGGCGCGAAGCCGAAAGCCGAGGTGGTGGCGGACATTTTGGCGAGCATCAAAGAGCGGCGGGCTTAACATTCATGAAGAATCACAGACCGAAGGCTAGTTTGTGAACCGAGCCGAGCTGACTTCCCAAGCCCCCTGGAGGCGTGAATGGCCGCTGGCGCTGGCGGTTCTGACGCTGATCTCGGCGTTGCTGGGCAAAAGTTGGATCGCTTCCGCGCTCGATCAACCGGTGCTGTTGATCCTCATGCTCACAACTCTCTGCCTGGTGATCTTGACGGCGGCCGTCGCCATTGTGCGGCACGCGGATGAATTGGCGCACCGGCTCGGTGAACCCGCCGGGACGTTGCTGTTGACCCTCGCGATTACGGGACTGGAAGTGGCGATGGTGGCGTTCGTGATGTCCACCGGAACGGAAAAGCCGACGCTCGCGCGCGACACGATGTTCGCGGTGATAATGCTGGTGCTGAATGGCTTTCTCGGACTTGCGCTATTGCTCGGCGGACTGCGTCATCGCGAGCAGCGGTACAACCTGCAAAGCGCGAACGCATTCCTGATCATGATTCTGCCACTGGCAGTGCTCGGCCTCGTGCTGCCGAACTACACGCGCTCCACGCCTGGACCGATGCTCTCGACGTTCCAGATGGTTTTTCTCTCCGTGATGTCGGTCGGCATCTATGCGGTCTTTCTGTTCGTCCAAAATCATCTGCATCGCGGGTTTTTCATCGTGCCCGTCGAGGGTGACGAGGTGGAGGCAACGGAAAGCAAAGCGCACTCGCCGCATTCGACGTGGTTTCATGCACTGATGCTGGGGCTTTACGGAGTGCCCTTGGTGTTTCTGGCCAAGCAGATGGCCGCGCCGCTCGATGCGATGGTGATCAAGCTCGGTGCGCCGGCCGCGTTGAGCGGGTTCATCATGGCGTTGCTGGTGTTGACGCCGGAATCCATCGCCGCCGTCCGCGCGGCCCTGGCTGATCGCCTGCAACGGTCGGTGAATATTCTCCTCGGCTCGGTGCTGGCGTCGATTGGGCTGACCATCCCGCTGGTCATCGCCCTTTCGCTGGCCACCGGTCGGTCGCTGGTGCTCGGGGTGGATGCCGTGGACACGGTGATGCTGGTGCTGACGATGATCACGTGCATGCTGACATTCAGCCTGCCACGGACGAATGTGTTGCTCGGCTGCGTCCACCTGCTGCTCTTCGGCGCATATTTCATGCTGATGTTTGACCGCTAAACGAATGCATTGCCCTGCTTTCGTTTTTCAAAGAGTTGATGGTGATCATCAATAATCCAGCGATTGCCCGACACCAATGGACCTAGTCCAACCAATCTGATGTTTCCCAGTTCAATCATTCTGGATGCCCTGATGGCCGCAGGTTTGTTTCTCGGCCTGCTGGCGAGTTTGGAGCTTTGTTTCCTCCTCGGCACGCGGGCGCGCAAACGCCGGGCGGAGCATCCAGATCAACTTGCCAACATTCAGGGCGCGACCTTGGGGTTGCTCGCGTTGTTGCTCGGATTCAGCTTCGCGCTGGCGGCGGAACGCTTCAGTGACCGCGTCCAGTTGATCACGCAAGAAGCGAATGCCATCGGCACTGTGTGGTTGCGTTGCGATTTGTTGCCGGACGCGGATCGGGAAGCAACGCGCCAGGTACTACGGGCCTACACGGGCTATCGCATCGAATTCTACGACGCAACGGAAACGACGGCCCGCGCCAGGGCGATAGCGGAGTCGGAGAGGCTTCAGAACAGTATTTGGACGGCTTTCGTCACCACAGCCAAGGCCGCTCCTGAGCGGGCCGAAATCCTCCTGCCGCCGGTCAACGAACTGATTGACCTGCACGGTTCTCGCGTGGCGGCTTCGCGGCGGCACATGCCCGGCGTGTTGCTCGGATTGTTGGTGGTGTGTTCGGTGGTGTCGATGGCGTCCGTCGGCTATGGCTGCGGCGTGGCGGGGAAGCGCAATGTGGTTCTGACCACCGCGCTCACCTTTCTCATCGCCGGAACACTGTGGGCCATCATTGACATGGATCATCCGCGCATGGGACTCATCCGCGTGGGCCAACAGCCGATGCTCGATTTGAGGGAGAGCCTGAGCCGCTGAATCTGGACGGTGTCACCTGGCCGGGGCGTCCGTAAGAGGTCGGACGCGGAACATCTGCACATCTTCCCACTTCTTGTAGATGGGTTCGCCGGGTTTGGTCGGCTCGCAGGTGAGTTCCAGCACCGCGCGCAGCCCATCGGTAAAATAGGGATCACCGGTGAGATTCTTGCGTGGCGATTTCGGCGCAGCGAATTCGACGCCCTGCACCAGGCTCCACCAACGACAGTTGGGCGCGAGATCCTGCACGAGATAGCTGCGCGTTTCATCCACATTGGGGTTGATCTTGTGCGTGGTGAGATTCGGCGTCTGCAACGTCCAGCGCACCCCGATGTCGCGGCTGATCTGGCCGATCCAGACTGGTTTGCCCTGGTAACGCAGGGGAGTGATCCACAGGCGCAGGTGATTGCGGAGGTTCACCGAGTTGCGGACTTTCTGAAACGAAATGTCCTGCGGCCGTCCGGCGTAATACAAGCGGCTCATGGGGGAGTAGTCGTAGCGGGTTCCGAAAACAGATGACTTGAAGGTTTGCCAGGCCGTGCCGACGGTGAGTCGCTCGGTCAGGGTCCAGTTGCAGTCAACGAATGCGCTCAGGTCTTCCAGCGTGCCGATGACGACGAGATTCAGCGGATCGCCTTCCTTGTTCCCTCTTTTGTTGGTGGCGGCGCGTGGCAGTTTTTCCAGTTCGGAGCGCAGGCGGGCCTCGTCACATTCGACGATTTCCGTGTGGCGCATCAGTTCCGCAATGACTTCGTGCTTATGTTCCGCTTTCAGGCCGGGAACTTCGGCGTGGAATGTGAATCGTTTGCTTCGCCAGATGTCCGACTCGTCAGCCAGTGCCACGGTAAGCCGTTTGCGGCCCAGGCTGCGGTGGGTGAAGACGAAACCGGAGCGGGTGCTCAACGGCGGGATGTAGAGGGGCATGGCGTTCGTCAGGAAGAAGTCGTCCAATGCGGCGTTATGCTTTGGCTGCCAGGTGGCGTGATACTGGTAAGCCACTTCGAGTGGGGCGAAGTAGTCGGGGTCCATGACGTGAGGCAGGAAATAGACCGGGGCATTGCGGCGGTTTTCCACGCTTACCCAGACAGGCTGGATGCCTTTGTGGTCGAGTTGGCAGTTGAAAATGTCTGCAATCTCCTTGCTCGCTGGTACCGAAACCGCGACGCGAAAGCCCGCCTCTTCCTGGTGAAGTTGGCGTTGATGAAATGAGGTGCTGGTTTCATCACCCGGGTGAAACGAGGCGCAACCCACCAGCGTCCAGCCAACCGCCAGCAACAGCGAATGCAGCAGCGTTCCCGCAGCAACAGCCGGCCAAGAAGCAACTCGATTGAAACTGGGTGTAGCGCCCACGAATTAAGGATGACGATTCGAGCCGGGACTTTCAATCCCGCACCTACTCTCGCCGCACGACAAGGCTCGCGTCCGCGGATTTCAGCGCCACGCCGTTCAACTCCGATCAATCGCGAGCGAGGGGCGAAGATCGCCAACGCGGAACAATGGCGCGTCCACACGATGCTGGTCATCGGCGGGCGGGACATGGAAGCCGGCGCGGTTTCAGTTTGTCTTCACCATGGCGGCCCGCAAGGCGCGAAGCCGAAGTGCGAAGTAGTGGCTGACAACTGCGCAAGCATCCAAAATGCGCGAAGCATCGCGCCAGATGACTTACTTATCGGCTGCAGCGGTGATGGAGCTCACAAGAAGGTACTCTCGCCGGCCGGAACATCTCACTGACTGTCGACTCGCAACTTTCCGCTCTGGCTCGCTCCTGGAACAGGCGCAGCCTCATACTCCTCACACCGATTCACCGTTGCTTGTTGATTTCGCGGTGCAGCCAGGTGCGGGCGTAGGTCCAGAGATTTTCCGCTGAACGCTTGGCCATGCCGAGGGCGTTGGCAGCTTCTTCCATCGTCATGCCGACGAAGTAACGCAGCTTCACGAGTTCCGCTGCAGCTGGATCCTGCGCCGCCAGGCTGTCGAGCGCCTCGTGGACGGCGAGTAACTCGTCGGGCGGCGCGGTAAGGACGATGGCGGATTCATCGAGTTCGTCGTGGTCGGCCCCCGCCCCGCGCTTGAGGCTGTTCTTGCGGCGGGCGTGTTCGACAAGGATGCGCCGCATGGCCTCGGCTGCGGCCGCGAAGAAATGGCTGCGGTTCTGCCACGGGTGCGGCCCGGAGCCGACGAGGCGCAGCCAGGCTTCGTGGACGAGGGCGGTGGCTTGAAGCGTGTGGCCGGCGGATTCCGAAGACATCTTGTGGGCGGCCAGCCGTCGCAGTTCCTGATACACGATCGGCAGTAGATCCTCCGAAGCCTTCGCGTCGCCGCGGGCAACGGAGTCGAGCAGGAGAGTGAGATCGCGCACGGGTCGAACTGTATCTGCCGGCGGGATTGGAAGCAATCCGGCGTATGCACAAGGTGCAACCCACCGGCCGCAGCTCACTTGTAGAGCAGGTATCTCTCGCGCCGCTTCTTGAACTGGTCCAGTTCGCTCTTCCACTGCGACTTGATGTAACCAAGCGATGCGCCGGCCTTGATGGCCTCGTGCGTTGCTGGCTCCCGCAGCAGGGTCCTCGTCTTGTCCAGCGCGTAGTGCCCCGGATACAGCCGCTGCGCCGTGAGCGCGATGACGATGCCGACATCGACCGCCTGAAGTTTCTCCCGGTTGTGGATGACGATGGCTGCGCCGCCGCATTCCTGATCCTTGAACGTGCTGTAGGTCGGCGTAAAGCGAACCGGCACGAAGCGCACGCCGGGCAGCTTCGCCTTGTTCAACTCCGCCGTGAACACGAGGTCATCGATGTAGGGCGCACCGACGATCTCGAACGGCGTGTCCGTGCCGCGGCCGACGGAGAGCGCGGATTCATGCAAACCCGTGCCGGGATACAATGTCGCTGCGTTCACGCTGCGCATGTTCGGCGAGGGATGCCGCCACGGCTGGCCGGTTTCGTCGAACCACAGGTCTCGCTTCCAACCTTCGACCGAAATCACCGTCAGCTTCGCGTTCAACTTGCGCTCGGCGTTCAACATCCGCGCGATCTCGCCCACGGTCATTCCGTGACGCAGCGGAATGTCGTGCCACGCGACGAAGTGCGGGTCTCCCTGGTAAACCGGGCCTTCCACGGCGACTCCGTTGATCGGGTTCACGCGATCGAGCACGTAGAACGGAATGCCGGCGCGCGCGGCAGCTTCCATGCACAGGCCCATCGTGGCGACGTAGGTGTAGAACCGGCAGCCGATGTCCTGAATGTCGAAGACGAGCGCGTCGAGATTCGCCAGAGCGGCCGGCTGCGGTGAGCGAAGCTGGTTGATCAGCGCGTTGTATTCCTTCTCCGACTGATCCTTCTTCTTCGCCGGCGATCTCGGATACAGGCTGTGGACAGGCAGGCCGGTGAGTTCATCTGTGCTGTCGCCCACCGCTTCATCGAGCGCGCCACGGATGCCGTGCTCAGGACTGAAGAGCGCCTTGAGTTGCACGTCCGGCGCGTGGAAGAGGAGGTCAATCGACGTGTTGCGCCAACGATCCTGGCCCGTGTGATTCGTCACGAGCCCAATGCGCTTCTTCTTCAACGGCGCAAAGTTCTGCTTCACCAGCACGTCGATGCCGTTGATTACGCCGGGCAGCACCGGACGCGGCGTGAAGAGACTGTTCGTCTTCGCAATGGCGGTCGAGTCCACGGCTGCGGCGATGAAGTTCGCGCGGAACGGAAGCTGGCCTTGCACTGTGCCGAACTCGAAGCCGTCCACCGCCTTCGCTGCCAGTGTGCCGAGCGTGAGGTAAAGCGGCAGCACGTTCCCCTTGCCGTCCGGATGCACGCGGTTCGAGAGGAGGATCCAAAACGACTTCGAGAACGGATCGATCCAGATCGCCGTCCCCGTCCATCCCGTGTGCCCATACGAGCCGCGAGGGAACACGCTGCCGCGTGGGCGGCTGTAGGGCGAATCGATGTCCCAGCCGAGTCCGCGCCGACTCTGGACGACGTCGGGCGATTGCACGGAGGTCATCAGCTTCAACGTCTCCGGCTTGAAGACGCGCACGCCGTCGAGTTCGCCACCGTTGAGCATCATGCGGGCGAACCGCGCGAGATCATTCGCCGTGGTGAACAGCCCGGCGTGCCCCGTGACGCCGCCCATGCGCCGCGACGTCGGATCATGCACCACGCCGCGCAACATGCCGTTGGTCGTCTGTTCGGTCGGCGCGATGCGGGCGAGCAGGTTCGACGACGGCACGTAACTCGTGTCGCGCATCCGCAGCGGGCCGAAGATCTCAGTCGCGACGAAATCGTTGAGCTTCCGCTGCGACACGCGCTGTACGATCTCGCCGAGCAGGATGAAGTTGATGTCGCTGTAGCGAAAGTTGGTGCCGGGCGCGTTCGTCGCCTTCTCCACGCAGGCGAGGCCGATGCCGACATCGTAGCCAAGCCACGGCGGAGTTGCGGACAATCCGGGGCGCAGACCGGACGTGTGCGTGAGCAGATGCCGCACAGTGATGCCCGCAGTGCCTTCACCGCGAAACTCCGGGACGTAAGTGCGCACCGGCGCATCGAGTTTCACCTGCCCGCGCTCGACCAGCAACATCACGGCGGGCGCGGTGGAGATGACCTTGGTGAGGGAAGCGGCGTCGAAGAGGGTGTCTTCGGTGATGTTCTCCACGGCGGGAACCAGCGCGCGTTTGCCGAAGGCTTTGTGATAGGTGAGCCCTTGTCGTTCCACCCATAGCACGCCGCCGGGAATGTTCTTCTCCGCGATGGCGTTGGTGATCGCGGCGTCCATTTCAGCAAGGCGCGCGGGCTTGAAAGCCGGCGCGGCGAGCGACGGAACGAGCCGGGCACCGAGCAGGAACAGGGCGATGACCAAGACAGCCGGACGAACATTGTGCATGGCCGGCGATTCAACTGTCGCCCTGCCAAATGGTCAATGAAGCTCTCCGCTCCGGGCAGCAGGATGGTCTTACGCACATTCCGCAAGATTCGTTGACACAGTGAGCCGTTCCGCCCGAAAACATCGGCACTCATTCATGAACTTCCAACGCATTCTTTTCGCCTTCGCAAGCTTGCTTGTCTCAACATGGACTGCTGCTGCCGCCACTGGGCCGATACGTGTCCTGCACCTCGGCAAGGACGGGACAGACTCTGCCAAACACGCCCATGCGATCATGCGTGACCTCGGCCGCGACGCGATCTGGTTTGATTACATCTCCGATCCCGACGTGGTCGTGCCCGACTGGATCGCGAAGTTCGATGCCGTGTTGCTCGACGCGCCGGGCGGGAATTTCATGGCGCTGCCCGGCTATGACGCCAAGCGCGTGGTGACCGGTGATTTCTCCGGGAACGAATCGGCGTGGGCGGCCGATGTGCGAGCCAAGGTGCTCGCGGCCGTTGGCGAAACCCGCCGCAAGGATTGGGAAACATTTCTCGCCCAGCGCGAGCCGGAGAAGCGCGAGGCGAACCCGAACGTGGCGAACTACGAGCGCCGGGCGGAGGCTGTCGGCTACGTGCATCCGCTTTCGGTGAAGGGGAGCAAGGAGCGCACGCAGGTTCCGGTGGACATGCGTCTGGAACTCTTCGCCGCCGAACCGGACATCGCCAAGCCCATCGCCTTCGCTTGGGATGAACGCGGCCGCTGCTGGGTTGCGGAGACCCGCGACTATCCGCACGACGTGAAGCAGGCGGGCATGGGTAATGACTCGATCAAGATTTGCGAGGACACCGATGGCGACGGCAAGGCCGACAAGTTCACGGTCTTCGCCGACAAGCTGAACATCCCGACCAGCCTCGTCTTCGTGAACGGCGGCATCATTGTGTCACAGCCGCCGCGTTTCCTCTTCCTCGCGGACACGGACGGCGACGATAAGGCGGATGTGCGCAAGGAGATCATGACCGGCTGGGGCATCGGCGACACGCACGCGCAGGCGAACAACCTCCACTACGGCTATGACAACTGGCTTTACGGCTGTGTCGGTTACTCGGGGTTCAACGGCGAGATCGGCGGCGACATGAAGCGTTTCGCGCAGGGCACGTATCGCTTCAAGGCGGACGGTTCCGCGCTCGAGTTTCTCCATCAGTTCTCGAACAACTCCTGGGGCCACGGCGCGAACGAGGCGGGCGATCAGTTTGGCGGCACGGCCAACGGCGCGCCGCTCTTTTACGGTGGCATTCCGGCGAGCGCGGCTCCGCGCGGTGTGCGCGTCATGTCCGCGAAGAAGATCAACGTGGAGGACAAGTGCCACACCATCACGCCGAACTTCCGGCAGGTGGATGTCTTCGGCGGCTACACGGCTGCGGCGGGCAGCGCATTTATCTACTCGGCGAATCTGCCGGCACGGCTCCAGGGCCGGGCGTTGGTCTGCGAGCCGACCATGAAGAACATCGCGTTGATGGATGTGCAGCCCAGCGGTGCCGGCTACACCGCCAAGGACAATTTCAATCTCGTGGCCAGCAGCGACGAGTGGATGTCACCCGTCTTCGCCGAAGTCGGCCCGGACGGCGCGGTGTGGTTCGCGGACTGGCAGAACTTTATCATCCAGCACAACCCCACGCCGAGCGTGCAGCGCGGCGGTTACGACGCCAAGACAGGCGTCGGCGGTGCGCATGAGAATCCGCTGCGCGATCACGCGCGCGGCCGCATCTATCGCGTGGTGTGGGAGAAGGCGCAGAAGCCCGCGTTGACCTCGCTCAAGGGCGCGGCGACAGGCGAACTCGTGAAAGCGTTGAGCAACGACAATCAGCTCTGGCGGCTCACTGCGCAGCGATTGCTCGTCGAGGGCAAGAAGGTCGACGCGACCGATGCCCTGAAGCAGCTTGTGACCGCGAAGGAGCCGGGCATCGGCGCGATTCACGCGCTGTGGACGCTGCACGGTCTCGGCAAGCTTGATGACGAGACGCACAAGACCGCGTTGCTCTCGAAGGGTTCCGCGCTGCGCCGCAACGCGACGCGCGCGCTGGGCAACGACGATCGCGCGAAGGGATTGTTCTTCAGTGCGGGCGTGGTGAGTGATCCCGATTTGATCACCCGCAAGTCCGGGCTGGTGAAGCTCGCGAGTTTTCCGACCACGAAGGAGATTCAGACGGTCGTCGCAAGTCTGGCGAGAAAGCCGGAGCATCGGGCGGACGAATGGTTGAACGAGGCGACGCGGTTGCTGGCGAAGAAGCACAAGGCAGAGGCATTCAAGGAAGGGCCGAACCTGCTGCCGAACGCCGGCTTCGAGACGGCCGGTGCCGATGGATTGCCCGAGGGCTGGAAACGTCGCGACTACGGCGGCCGCCCGGCGAACACGGGCGCGGAGTGGACGACTGTCTCGGACGCCGGGCAGTTCAAGAGTGGCGGGAAGGCGGTGCGCTGTGTCACCACAGGCGACGCGGATACGAGCTTGTATGTGGAAGTGGAGTTGAAACCAAACACGCTCTACCGGCTCTCCGGCTGGGTGAAGGCGCGCGGCGGATTGCGCGGAAAGATCAGCCTCAACGATCACATTGGCCGGGCGGAGACGGACCAGGTCCGGCGTGACGGCGACTGGACTTACGTGGAAGTGGATTACAACAGCGGCAGGAATACGCGTAGCTCCATCAACCTCCTGCACGTTGCACGCGGCGAAGGCTGTTTCGATGACGTGAAGCTGTGCGAGTTGCTTTCAGCGGACGAGGACTCGACCGCGAGGATCGTTGCTGACGCGAATCGCGGCGATCAAATCTTCCACAAGCACGTCGCCGCGTGTGTGCTGTGCCACCAACTCAAAGGGCAGGGGAGTACGGTGGGCCCGGCGCTGGACGGCATCGCGTCGCGCAGCACGCCGGAATACATCCGTGAGAGCCTGCTCGAGCCGAGCAAGGTTCTGGCAAAAGGCTACGAAGGCACGGGCCTCTCGCCGATGCCGCCGATGGGCGACATCTTCAGCGCACAGGAACTGGCCGACGTGCAGGCGTTTCTCCAGACGCTCAAATGAATTCCGCGAAGCGACTCGGCCGCACGGAGGTCACTGCGGCGATGGCCGGCGTTCCCGACTGGAAGCGGCAGCGGCAGGTGATCTCGCGGACGCTTGAGTTCAGAGATTTCCCGGCGGCGATCCGCTTCGTCAACGCCGTCGCCCGAATCGCGGAGAAAGCGTGGCACCATCCCGACATCGACATCCGCTGGAACCGCGTGACGCTGGCGTTGACGACGCATGATGCAGGCGGCTTGACATCCCGGGACTTTGAATTGGCGGCGAGGCTTGATGCCCTGGCGGCGATAAGCCGGCGCCCGCGCCGGAGCTAACCTGCCGCCACGATGGAGACTTTTCTGGCCAAGGATGCGCGCGAGTTGTTCCGCCGGGAATTCGGCCATCCCCCGACGCACGTGGCCCGCGCGCCGGGACGCGTCGAGTTGCTCGGAAATCACACGGACTACAACGAGGGACTGGTGCTCGCGCTCGCAATCGACCGCTTCACCGAAGTCGCGGTCTCGACGAGAACCGACGGCCGGGTCGTCGCGAAATCGTCGGCATTCGAGGCGGCGGAAACCTTCTCAGCGCTTGTTGAAGCGCGAGGCGCGGCGCGGTCGTGGATTGATTACCTGAGGGGGATCATTGTCACGCTACGCGATCGCGGCGCGGCCATCACCGGGTTCAATGTCGCCATTCACAGCACGATTCCCGCAGGAGCCGGCCTGAGCAGTTCCGCCGCGCTGATGGTGGCGCTGGCGCTGGCGCTGCGCGAGTTGAAGCCGTTTCCCCTCGCGACGTTCGGCGCGGCTAACACATCGGAACCGGACGCGCGCGGGCGGTTGCCGAAGCTCACGAAGAACGAGTGCATCGAACTGGCGAAAGTCGTTCACGGCGCGGAAAGCGGTTTCGTGGGCGTGAACTGCGGGCTGCTGGACCCGCTGTCGTGTCTATTTGGAAAGGCGTTCCACGCGATCGATATCGACTGCCAGTCGCTGGCCATCGAATCCGTGCCCCTGGCGGGTGACGTGGCGATTGTGCTGTGCGATTCGGGTGTGAAGCACGCACACGCCGGCGGCGGCTACAACGCCCTGCGCGAAGGTTGCGAGGCGGCGGCGCGGGCGCTGGGAGTGCGGGCGTTGCGCTCTGTCGATGCGCCGTGGCTGCAAGCGAATCGCAGCCGGCTGGCCGAACGCGAGTATCGTTGCGCGTATCACATCGTCGGGGAGAACCAGCGTGTCGTGGCAGGATCGCGCGCGCTGCGGGACGGGGACTTCGCGCAGTTCGGCCAGTTCATGCTCCAGAGCCACGAAAGCTCGCGTGACTACTTTGGCAACAGTTGCGCCGAACTCGATCTGCTCGTGGACTACGCCCGCAAACATCCCGGCTGTCTCGGCGCGCGATTGACGGGCGGCGGCTTTGGCGGCGCGACGATCAACCTCGTCCGGCGCTCGCAGGTGCAGAGCTTTTGCTCCACGATGGCGCTGGCTTACGAGAAGCGAACGGGGCGACCCTTGCGGCCGATGGCTTGCGAAATAACGGACGGAGCGGCATGAGGAGGCCCGCATGAGTTTTCTCAATCCTCTTCTGCTCGCGGGCCTGGCGGCAGTGTCGATCCCGATCATCATCCACCTGCTGAACCGCCGGAAGTTTCGGAAGGTCACCTGGGCGGCGATGCGTTTTCTCCAGAAGGCGATCGAACAGAACCAGCGCCGGATGCGGATCGAGGACATGATTCTCCTCGCGCTACGTTGCTTGATCGTCGCGTTGCTGGCGCTGGCGCTGGCGCGGCCGGCCATTCTCTCAGAGGCGGCGGCGGTCTTCGGCGAGTCCCGCGTCACGGGCGTCATCCTGCTCGACAACTCGTTGAGCATGGGGATGAGCGACGGCACGACGACGCGTTTCGAGAAGGCGCGACGCGCAGCGGAACACGTCATCGATTCGCTGCCCGCCGGGAGCGCGGTGGCTGTTTATCTCCTCGGCGAACAGCCGCAGGCGGTCATCCCTGAGCCGACGCAGGATCTCAATCTCGCCCGCAAGGCGGTGAGGGAAGCCGCGTTGACGGATCGAACGTCGGAGATGTTGCCGGCGCTCGGCCGCGCCATCGAGGTGTTGAAGGATCGCCTCGCGTTGCGAAAGGAGATTTATTTGCTGACCGACGGACAGGCGACGGGCTGGCGGCAGTTCGTGGAGATCCAGCGGACATTGGAGAACGCACGGGAGCGGATCAAAGCGCATGTGGTCCTGGTGAACGAGCTGGAGGAGAAAAACTTGAGCGTGAGCGGACTGGCGGCGGGGGCGGGATTGAACGCAGTGGGCCAGGCATCTCGGTTCGAGGTCAAGGTGAGCAACCACGGCGCTGTCGAGGCGCGCAACGTTCGCGTGAGCCTCTCGGTGGATGGCGAACCGGCGGGGGACGAATTCGCCATCGATACACTGCCGGCGGGCGCGACGCGGAGCGTGACGCTGTTCGCGCGGCTCCGCCAGCCGGGGTTCCATTCCGTCGTGGCGCGCATCGGAGAAGATCGTTTGCCGGCGGACGATCACCGCACGCTTGTGGTGCGCGCGGTGCAGGAGGTGAAGGTGCTGCTGGTGGACGGCAGCCCGGGAGGCGAACCGCGAGACAGCGAGGTGTTCTTCCTTCGCAACGCGCTGGTGCCGGTGTCGGCCGATGCGGCGGCGGAGTATTTCATCAAGAGCACAACCATTGCTGCGGCGGAATTGCCGCAGGCGCGGCCGGATGATTTTGATGTGGTGGTGCTGGCGAATGTGCCTGACCTCGGCGCGTCCGTCGCATCCACGCTCACGGGTTTCGTCCGACAGGGCGGGGGGCTGCTGGTGTTTCCGGGGGCAGGCGTTAATGCGGCGGCCTACAACGAGACGCTGTTTGAACGGGCGACACTGTTGCCTGCCGCGTTTGGTGAGGCGCGCGGCGATGCGGGTAAGGACGACGCCTTCGTCACGTTGCAGGAAAAGGCTTATGACCATCCGATCGTTTCGATCTGGAACGACCCTGCAGCGGGCCGGCTTGGCGCAGCGCGATTCTTCCGGCGGCTCGAGTTATTTCCGGCGGCGTTGGCGACGAACGCGACGGCCACAGGGACGAATGACGCTGGTGCGCCGCGCATTGTGTTGCGTTATTCCGACGGTACGCCAGCGGTCATGGAACGGACGTTCGGATTGGGGCGCGTGGTTCAGTTCAGCAGCACGGCGGACACGGCGTGGAATGATCTCCCGGTGCGCCTGGCGTGGGTGCCGTTGTTGCACCGGACGCTTGGCAGCATCATGGAACGTCACGATGAAGGATTGAACCTGCGGGCCGGCGAGAAGTTCGGCCGTCGCGTTCCTGCGGAGCAACTCGGGAAGGATGCGGTGGTGTTCCCTCCGCAACGAACGGTTGTACGCGAGGTACGCCGCGTCGAACTCGTCAACGGCTGGCCGAAGCTGCAATTCGAGCAGACGGAACTGGCAGGGGCATACGATGTGAAGCTCGGGGAGGACGGACCAGCGCTGAAGTTCGCCACCCAACCGGACGCCGCCGAGTCGAGCCTGGAGACGCTAACTGCGACGCAACTGGCGACGGTGAAACCTGTCGCGGAAGTGATCCCGTGGTCACCAAATCTCGCACTCAACCGAGTGATGGAACGTAATCGCACCGGGTTGGAATTCTGGCTACCACTGGCCATCGCCTGTGTGGTCCTCGCGCTACTGGAGACATTCCTATCCCAGTGGTTCAGCCGCTCAAAGTGAGCGGCCGTTCTGAGTGCAGGGTGTGATTAAGTGTGAGTGAGGCAAGCGCCCAGAAGGCGGAGTTCCGTAAGGAAGTGCTGCCGCGCTGCTTGGGGTGGACCCCGAGCGCATGCCCTGCAATTGGGAGATTGCGGCCAGCCCGTGGGCGGGGCATGTATTGGGCGTGCCACACTTCGCTGAAACCTTCTGCCATCGGATTGCTGTCCGGGCTCTTTGCGGTCTGCCGCTGTTGTCGCTCTTGCTTGGCGGCGTGCTCCGCTCCGGTGCACACGCGGAGTTGATCCTCCAGATCGATCTCGTGACGGCCGAGATTGCGAAAGATCCCAGCAACGCCGATCTCTATCTCAAGCGCGGACAATTGCGTCGAGAGCATGTCGAATTCGATCTCGCCTTCGCGGACTTCGCCAAAGCCGAGTCGCTTTCTCCGGGCCACACTCAACTAGATCTCGCGCGCGGCCGGCTGTTTCTCGACTGGGGCTGGCTGCTTTCGGCGCGAGCCAGCCTGGATCGTTTCATCGCACGCGTTCCGGGACACGAGGACGCGCTCATCCTCCGCGCCCGCGTCCTGCAACGACTGGAGTGTCGTCGCGCTGCAGTGGATGACTACGACACCGTGCTGCGCCACTCGAAGGAACCGGGGCCGGACCTGTTCATTGAACGTTCACAATTGCTCATGACGATGGGCGAGGCGCACTGGACGGAGGCGTTGCGCGGACTCGATGACGGCATCGCGCGACTCGGCCAGCTTGTGACGCTGCAACTCTTCGCGATCGATTCGGAGATGAAGCTGCAACGCTTCGACAAGGCGCTGGAGCGGGTGGACCAGATCACAGAACGTTCGCCGCGCAAGGAGACGTGGCTGGCGCGACGGGGGGAGATTCTAGTGCAGGCCGGACGTCGGGCCGAAGCCCGCACGGCCTACGAGTCCGCGTTGGCGGCCTTGAATCGTCTTCCCCCTGCGCGCCGCAATGTCCCGGCGATGATCGAACTGGCGAGCCGCATTCAGAAGCAGATCGAGTCGTTGCCCGCTCCTGCTCCTGCGCCGGCACCTTGAACGAAATCCTTCGCCGGGGAGTTTTCCCTTTTCTTCGCCGGGCGTTTGCCTAGCCTGCGCGCACTCTGTTATGGCGAAAAAAATCGATTACAAGTTTTGCTTCGGCCCCTGGAACATCAGCGAAGGCCAGGATCCCTACGGCCCCACGACGCGCCCTGCGCAGACTTTTGACTGGAAGCTGGCGCAGCTTAAGAAACACGGCTTCGAGGCCATGATGTTTCACGACGACGACGCGGTGCCGGACATCGACAGCAAGTCCGAGGCGCAGATCCGCAAAGAGGCGCGCGAGTTGAAGAAGCGCCTCGACGGTCTCGGCATCGCCGCCGAGATGGTCGCGCCGCGCCTGTGGTTTGCCCCCGAGACCGTCGATGGCGGCTACACGAGCAACGACCCCAAGCACCGCCGCTACGCCATCGAGCGTTCGCTGCGCTCAATCGACATCGCGAACATCCTCGGCACTGATCTGATCGTGCTCTGGCTGGCGCGCGAGGGCAGCTACATCCGCGAGTCGAAGGACGCCGGGCGCTCCCTGGACTACCTCGTCGAGGCGCTCGATAAGATGCTGGCGCATGACAAGCGCGCGCGCCTGGCCATCGAGCCCAAGCCGAACGAACCGATGGACCACGCCTACATCCCGACCATCGGCCATGCGGTGGCCGTGTCGTCGCTGACGCGCGACCCGAAGCGGGTCGGGTGTCTGATCGAATCCGCCCACGCGATTCTCGCGGGACTTGATCCGGCGGACGAAATCGATTTCGCGATGAAGTTCGGCAAGCTCTGGTCGCTGCACCTGAACGATCAGAACGGGCTGAAGTACGATCAGGACCGGCCGTTCGGCAACGTGAGCCTGCGAAGCGCGTTCGAACAGATCCGCGCGCTGGAGCGCAACGGATACGGACGCAACGGCGAGTACGTCTGCTTCGACGTGCATCCGTTTCGCACGACGAAGCCCGAGCATTGGATGGATCATCTGTTGAACAGCCGCCGGACATTCGAGTTGCTCGTGAGCAAGGTGCGAAACTTCGACGAGAAGACTGCAGCCAAGCTGGTTGCGGATCGAAATTACCAAGCGCTCGACCAGATGGTGATCGAGCATCTGCTTGGGAAGTAGCCGGCGCGGCCTACGCGTGCCGGAAGATGATGCGGGCCTTGTCCAGGTCGTAGGGAGTGATCTCGACCTCAACGCGGTCGCCCGGACTAATGCGGATGAAGTTCTTGCGCATCTTGCCGGAAATGTGGGCTAGAACCTCGTGTCCGTTGGCGAGTGCCACGCGAAACATCGTCCCGGGCAACACTTGGGTTACCGTGCCTTGCAACGAAATCGGTTCTTCTTTTGCCACGCGCTCGAGTGGGTTTCCCCAACCGTTCCGCCGGACACAGCCCGATGTTCCATGTCGCGCGCGGAGTGGGGCTTAACTGCTCATGAAGATGCGGATTTGGAGGCATGAAATCAAGCCGGTTTTGCCCGACAGCGGTGATTGAGAATGGCCGTTGGTGGTATGTTTTGTCGCGCTCCGAGAAAGAGGGCCCGCGTTCAGCGGGCGGCCCGGACGACGGCAAGACGCACGTCCGGGTGTTCGGTGCGCCGCTCTGCGCGGCGCTACTTCTCGCAGCGCGAGCAGTTCCACGCATCGACTGCCGCTTCGAATCCGCCGTGCCCCAAGAACCACACTCACCCTACCGCGCGGTGCGGAAGTAGCGCGTCGTGACGCCGAGCGGCGGCGTGTTCGTCAATTCGCCATAGCCGCGTGCGTCGGTGGTGATGGTCTGGAACGTGGTCCATGCGGGCGGGTTCAGCGTGTCGCTGAATTGCACGAAGTAGTCCGAGCCAGGCAGGCCGAAGAACCGGACGCGATAGGAACCATCCCCAAGCGGATCGATGCGGACATTCTCCGTCACGCTGGCGCTGTCCTTGATTTGAACGCTCACGGTGCCAGTGGCGCTGCCGCCGCGGCCGTCGGTGATCGTGTAGGTAAACATATCCGCGTTCGTGAAGCCGACGGGCGGGAGGTAGTGAATCCACGCGCCGAGAGTCGTCAACGTGCCACCGGCTGGACTCGTGGCGGAGACGGCGTTGAAGGCGACGGGATCACCGTCCGCATCCGTGTCGTTGGTCAGGAGCGTTGCGATAGGAACCTTCACGCCCTGGGTGGCGAAGCGCTCGATGCTGTCCGCGCCTGCGACGGGAGGGGCGTTGATGACGACCTGGGCGACGAGCGACGCAGAGGCTGCCTCAAAGTTGTTGTCGCCAGCGTAGTCTGCGCTGAGGTTGTGCGCCCCAGCCGACAGCGTGGTGAGGATGAGTGTTGCGGAGCCGTTGACGAGCGCCACAGTTGCGCCGAGCGCGTTGCCGCCGTCGCGAAATTGCACGGAGCCAGTCGGAGTTCCGGCACCGGGCGCGACGGCGCTGACGGACAGCGTGAGCGTGAGAGGTTGGCCTGCGGTCGCGAAGTTGGTGGAGGCTGCGAGGCTTCCGATGCTCGCGGACTTGTTGATCGTGAGTATGCCACTGGTGAAGGCGATCAGGTAGTTCGCGTCCGTCGCGCCGGTCGCAGTGATCGCGTAGTCGCCCGCGTCGCTCCCGGGCGTCGCGGTGGTGCCGAGTGTCGGCGGCGTGTCGAGGCTCGCGGGCGTGTCTCCATTAACAAATCCGTTGTAGGTTGCCGTGAAGGACGGCAGGGGCGCGCCGTAGGTCTTGGATTTGTTGTCGGCGATGATTTGCAGGTTCGCCGGCGTGATGGTCAGCGTGCCCGGTGTATACGTGATGTCGTAGTTCGGGTCCGTCGCTTCACTTGCGGTAATCGGATACGAGCCGACGTCGCTCGCTGCAGTGGCCAGCGTGTTCAACGAGACCGGTGTATCGAGACTCGCGGGCGTGTCCCCGTTGACGAAGCCTGCGTAGGTGACGGTGAATGCAGGCAGCGACGCGGCGTAAACTTTCGTCCTGTCGTCGGCACTAATCTGAAGTGCGGCCTTGGAGACATCCAGCGACACGGCTTGGGTGACGGCCGAATAACTCAGGAGATCACCCGGCGTGAAGACGACAGTGAGCGGTTGGTCTTCGCCGGCATTGAGCACGGTGCCGCCCGCGGGCGAGTAGGAGAAAGTGCCGGCAACGCTGGCAGTCGCGTTCAGTTGGCCTGCGCCGAGCGCGGTTCCGTAAGTGATGTCCGCCGGTTCAGGCCAGGTGATGACGGGTGTGCCGCGACCGGTCAGTTCGAGTTCCCAACCCACGAGCTGATTCGTGCCGCCGGATTCGAGGTCGGCAAGGAACAGCACCCACTCGCCGTTGGCGTCGAGATTCGCGAAGGAGTTCATGAGCGCGGTGCGCGCAGTGGCGTCGGTCACGGTGTCGGGATTCGCAGCGCGACTGTCCGGCTGCCACTGGCCGGTCAGAGGCGAACCAGCCGGCGGCGTGACTGCGGTGCGGTAAATATGGATGTCGGTGGCGGCTGCCGCATCGAACGTCACATCGAGCCCGGAGTCGTCGTAGCCGGCCGCGGCGGCGGCGGTGCGGCCGGGGCGATTCAATAGCACGGTGAAGCCGCTGCCGTGCGTGAGGTAGCCATAGAGATCGCCGTTGAACTCGCCGGCGACCTTCAGTTTCACGCGTACTGAGGTGAGCGAACGGATCGCGGAGGTGACGGTGCGAAACTCAGCGAGGCCGTTCGCGCTGCCGTCGGGGAGGGGGCGGTTCAGATTAGTGAAGCCGTGCGTCTCGGTGAGCTGCGCTAGCGCCGGCAGCGCGGCGAAGAAAACGAGTGCTGGCAGCAGGCGCGTGAGGCGTTGCACGGTTCGAGTGAGAAATGTGTGTTGGTTCTTCATACGACAAAAATCTTCAGGGTGAGATGGCGCGGTAGAATCTTGCGGGAGCTCCGAGTGGCGGCGTGTCGAGATGCGAGAGTGCTCCGTTCGCTCCGGCGGTGTTGGTGGAGAGCGATTGCCACACGGGCGTCAGCAGGCTTTCGGAATACTGGAGGCGATAGGCGAGTCCTGGGATGCCCTGAGCGCGCAGTTGGAAGGAGCCGTTGCCGAGGTCGGTCTTCACAAGGTTCGCGGTCGCAGCGACATCGTTCGTGAGCTGCACTGTTATTATGGCAGTGGAGGTTCCGCCGAGTCCGTCGCCGGCGGTGTAGCTGAATGTGTCCGTCGTGGCGAGACCCGGCGGCGGAACGTAGCGAACCCATCGGCCGAGCAGCCCGGCCGTGCCGCCCGCGGTACTTGTCGGGCCGGCGGCGCTGAGGCTCAACGCGCCGCCGTCCACGTCCGAATCGTTCAGCAACAGCTTCGTGGCTTCGACTTTCACACTGCGACCGGGCGTGCGGTGGATGGTATCGGCCATAGCGACAGGCGCGTCATTGACGGGGTTCACGGTGAACAGGAAACTGGTGTTCGTGCTCGCGGCACCGTCGGAGAGCGTGACGGTGATGGTGGCAGTGCCAGCCTGATTCGTGGCTGGAAGGACTGTAATCGTTCGATTCGTGCCGCTGCCGCCGAAGGTGATTCTGCTCAAAGGTGCGAGCGCGGGACTCGACGATGCCGCGGTGACGACGAGGCTGGCCGCGGCCGTCTCCGAATCCTGGACGGTGAAGGAGATCGGGCCGGTCGAGGCGTCTTCGGCGATCGTTTGGTTTGCGATGCTGGAGAGTCGCGGCGGAGTGTTCACGTTCGGGCCGGTTACGGTGACATCGGTGAAGGTGGCTGTGTTGGCGAGCGCGTTGTTGTGCGCGGTGACGGCGATTCCGACGAAGACGTTCGAGGTCATCGTGATGGCGTTGGTGCCCACGGCGATCCAGGTCACGCCGTTGGAGGATTGGTAGCCGATGAAAGTGTTGTTTGTGCGGGTGAGGCGAACCCAGTACGGCGCGGCAACGAGCGGGCCGGCGGAGGTTGTGCTGGTGCCGCCTGTGGTCACGCGGCGCTGAAACGCGATTCCGTTCGCGGGCGAGATTACGGTCATCGCGTGCGTGGAGCCTGCTGTCAGGGTCTCGCGGATCATCACGCCAGCCTTGGCCCATGGGTCGGTGTTGCCGATAGCGGTCACGCGCGCAGTGATGGTGCCGTTGCCGTTCAGCGGTTGGTGCATGAAGTGGAAGGCGTCGGTGTTGTTCCAGATGTCCGCGCCGGAGCCCGTCACCGAGAAGACGCCGGTGGAATGCGTGGCGTCGCCGGCCACGCCGACGGTGCCGATGTCCTGGTGCAACCACGGCGGCGGCAGCCCAGCGGCGGGCGGGAGGCTGTTGATCCAGTCGGCCAGCACCGCGACGGCGGGGTTGTCGATCATGTTCTTCGCCAGCGGCGGCATCTTGATCGTGTCGAGGCTGTTCATGCGCAAGTGCATGATCGACTGTGCGAGACTTTGCGGTGCGACCTCGCGGGCACCGATGATGCCGAGCGCGTTGCCGACCGGGCCGTTGACGATGTTCTGGCTTTCCAGCGGCGTCTCGAAGCGCGCATCGAAGTAAGCCTGCACTCCGTTGGGCCGATGGCAGTGCGCGCAGTTCGCGTCGAGGTACGAACGCACACGATGTTCGAGCGTCGCGGTGGTGTTCGTGATCGCGACAGTGCGCTGGTAGCCGGGGATGTTTGTCTCGATGAGGGGTGGGTTGAACAGGCCGAGCGCGTTCAAGGTCCGGAGTTGGTTGTCTGTGCGGCCGGTTGCGGCGTAGGTGAAATCGCCGTTGAGCTGGCACGTGCGCGGGCCGAGCACGGAGCCGGCGTTCGCCGTGTGGCAGGCGAGGCAATCCACGCGGCTCGGATAATACCAGACCTGCGTGCGCACGCCGGTGGCGGTGGTGATGAGGTTCGTCTCGCTCAAGCTGTCGGGCAGCAAATCAGCGTCGCTGTTGTCGGCGCGCCACTTGTAGGTCAGGCCGTAGAAGCCGCCGTTGGTGGCGCGGACGAGAAAGCGGGTTTCGAGACGCTTGCGGATCGCTCCGTTAGTATCGTTGACCGGGAGCTCGAAGTGTTTCACGAACACGCTGCCGGTGGGGAAGGCCCAGGGGTTGGTGGGCGAGAATCCGATCGTTTCGTTCGCACCATAGGGCGCGCCGTTGTTTGGGACGGCCATCCAGCGGGACTTCACGGCGTTGTCGGACCAGAGCGGCGAATTGACGGTGAAGGGGATGAGCGCGGCGGCAGGAGCGAGTGTTGCAAGGTTGGTGAATGCGCCGAGTTGTGACAGCAACGGCGGAGGTGGCGGCGGTCCGGTGCTGGCGCGCGCAAGTTTGTAGATCTTCGAGGGTCGGCCCATCTTGAGCATGAAGAGCTCGTTGTTCTGATCGAGGCCGAAGCTGGAGAGGCCGGAGTAATTCGCGCCGGAAGGCATGTTGGCGAGGTAGGTTACGGTCGTTGGATTGACGCCGTCATAGCTCAACATCCAGATGCGCCCGGAGCCGTTGTCGCCGAAGATGTACTTGCCACCGAGCGCGCCGGCGTGTTCCGAGCCGCGATAGACGTACCCGCCGATGACGCAGTTGTTGTTGCTCGCGTGCGCGTAGTCGTAAACGGGCGGCCGGTCCGTGCCGAGGATGGACGCAGGCTTGGCCTTCGGCCCGGCGTGGTCGCCCTCGCGATAAGCCCACTGGTAGTTGCCGCCCTTCACGATGATGTCCACTTCCTCCCATGTGCCCTGGCCGACGTCGCCAAGCCAGATGCGGCCGGTGGGCGGATCAAGCGTCATGCGGTGCGGACTGCGCAGGCCGATGGCGAAAAACTCTTCGAGGTTCGTCCCGCTCTGGCTGATCCACGGGTTGTCGTTCGGGATGAAGTAATTCGTGGTGAAGCTGTTCGGCCAGCCATTGGGCGGCGTGGCGGGATTGAGCGGTTGGCGGCGGATGGGATGGCTGCGGGTGGCGTTCATGTCGACGTCGATCCGCAACGCGCCGGAGAACAGGCCGGCGCTTATCTTTTGTGTCTGGTTGTAGCTGTCGTTCGCCGCGCCTTCGTCGCCGTTGCTCAGGTAGAGGAAGCCGTCCGTGCCAAAGAACATTCCGCCGCCGTTGTGCCAGACGTGACGATCATACTGGTTGATCATCACCATCTCGGAGTTGCGGTTCGCGATGAGCGAACCGTCCGGCACGGTGAAACGCGAGAGGCGGTTATACCCTGCCGTGGCGGAGGGCGGGCGATTCGGACCGGCCACCGGGCTGGGCGAATACTGGTAATAGACATACACGTAGCCGCGGTTGGGCGAGTTCGTGACACCGAACTCCGGGTGCAGCGTAAAGCCGATCAGGCCGCAGTCGTCATAGCCTTGCGTCACGGGAGTGAGATCCAGGAACAACGTTTTCGTGGAGACGGCGGGGCTGTTGGTGAAGAAGTGAATGGTCCCCTGACGGCCGCAGACATAGATCCGGGTCGAGCGCGGATCGGGCACCATGCAGACGGGGTCATCGACGCTGAGGTTGGGGAACGCCTCGACGACGCTCCAGTTCTGCGGGCCGCTCTGGTCGATAGGCGGAAGAGCGTTGTTCAGAAACGGGCCGATGACCGGACGGGAATCCAATCCGTAGCTCTGCCCGGACACCGCCTGTGCTGCGAGCATCAACGCGATCAGGCAAAGCGCGAGCGGCCCTGCCAGGGCAGGGTGCGACGCGGGCGTGAATGAGCTTCGGCGATCCATCTTGGGGAAGAGTCCTGCGAACGACTGGAGATGGTGGCAGACGTCGCCCGGGAGAGCATCAGGTATTTCTACCCCCAGTTCCCGCCAAACAACATGTCCGTTACGGTTCATTCATTCGTCCGGCGCGGGCCGGCACGCAATCTCGGTTTGCCCTGAGCATCGGCAGCGGCTTCTGGAAACTTGATCGGCCGATCGCCGGCGAACGCGCATTCAGGGACAGCGATGCGAACTACGGTTCGGTTCCCCAGTTGTGGAGTGGGCGAAATTGGAACCACCTAGTCCCGGTAGCGCATCCCTGCTGCGACACCTTCGTATGGTCGCGGATCGCCCTGCTCTCGGAAGGCCGCAACGAACCCACCATTGGGCGTGAACGGAGAACCAGTGACCGTTACAACTGGGTTCGCAGCCTGCGGGCGGAGCGGTAGCTCTGCCGCTGCTGACCATCGCGTCGTCGAGGCTAAAAAGGTGCGCGCAACGATTTGCGACTCCTGAAACCTGCGCCCTACTTTCGTTCCATGTAATACACGGTGCGATCCGGGGGCTTGATTCCAGCCTTCGCCAGCGCGCCGGGAGCCCTCTCGATCAGGTCGCTGCTCAATGCGGCGAAGTCGGTCGTCTTGCACCAGGCGCGCAGCTCAATGGCCGTGCCGTTGTCGATGAACTTCGCGTTCACCGCGACCGGCGCGGGGTCAATCAGCACTCGGGAGTCGGCTTTCGCGAGTTCCACCAGCGCTGCGTGCGCCTTGGGCAGTTCCTGGCCTGCGCCCACGCCGATTTGCAGATCAACGCGCCGTTTGTCGTTGGCCGTATAGTTGGTGATCGTGCCACTCATCAGCGCAGAGTTCGGCACGATGATGCGCTTGTTGTCCGCCGTGTTGAGAGTGGTTGAGAATATCTGCACTTCCTCGACGGTGCCTTCGATACCGCCGCCGTTGATCACGTCCCCCGCCTTGAACGGACGGAACACGATGATGAGAAACCCGGAGGCAAAGTTTGACAGGCCGCCCTGTAGCGCCAGGCCGATGGCCAGACCCGCGGCGGCGATGATGGCGGCGAAGCTCTTCGTATCCACGCCGAGTTGGCTCAATGCCGTGATCACCACGAACGCCATGATGCTCGCGTGGGCGATGTTGCCGACGAAACCGCCGATGGTGGCGTCGATGTTTCGTTTCGCGAATAGATTGCGGACGATGCCGCGCGCAAAGCCGGCCACCATGTATCCGACGACGAGGATGACGCACGCGGCCAGAATGTTAACGCTCCAGAGCGCGACTTCACGAGGCAAGCCGGTGGCTTCTTCAAAGCGCGCGACGAATCCCTGACCGGCGTTCGCGATGCCTCCTGGGCGGTTGGTGTTCGAGAGCGAGTCAGCGGCGACAGCTTGAGCGAGAAGCAGGTTCATGTTTAGCGATGCGTTGTTGGTTTGAGCGTCGGAGTTGAATTCGACGCGCGGCAGGATACAGAGCGACCCGCCGGGTGCAATGGGACAATCGTGGTTCCGGAATTCTACCTGGCGAGTCGATAGAATCGCCAGCCGCCGACGTTTGGATCCGCGGTGCGGTGTTGCCGGGGTTCCGGGCTGGCGGTGAAGTTTAGGATGTCCACCCAGTCGGTGAAGTTGTGCGAGCCTTGGAGCCGATGGATTACACCGGTTTCGCCGAGCAAATCGAGCGTCACATCCGTTGTGCCGGGGACGCGGTGAATCCGCAACGCCGGATCGATCTGATCGGATTGAAGGATCGATTCGTTGTTGCCCACGACCCAGTAACTGCCGTCGGCGTAAACGACGCTCCGAAGATCGTTGCCCGACGGAGTGGTCTGGCGGGTCCAGTTTGTGCCATCCGGAGAAGTGAACAGAACGCCGTAGTCGCCCACGGCAACGAAGCGGCCGCCGGCGAAGCTAATCTCAGAGAGATCTTCAAACGTCGGCCAGTCGTGCTGCTGCCAGGAGCCGTCGCCCGCGCCCACGTAGTAGCGGCCCCGGTTGCCCACGGTGACAAACACGTCGTTGCCGTGGGCGATGCCGTGGAGGTTGCGTCCGCCGCCGGGGCCGATCGAGCGCCAGTGGGAGCCGTTGGTGGAGGTCATTACGGTGCCGTCTTTGCCGGCCGCGTGAAATGCCCCGGCCGTCCAGATCACCGCGTTGAGATCGCGGATGCGCGAGAGCGGCGAGGCTGATTCCCATGTGAGCCCGTCCTCAGACCATGACACGGTGCCGGTGTTGCCGACGGCCACGATGATCTCGGGGCTGTGCGCGAGGCTGTAGAAGTCGCCTCGGGCAGCAGGACTGGGGTCGATCACGGGCTGCCAGTGGACCGCATCTGTCGAGGTATAGATCGTCCTGCGCTCGGAGGGGAATGAGTTTATCTGCTCACCGACGGCGATGTAGTGGCCCTTGAAGCGGGTGACAGCGCGGAAGTTGAAATTCGTGCCGGAGTCGCTGCGAATCCAATGACGGTCATCTGCAGACGAGAGAATCAGCCCATCGTTTCCGACCACGACAAACGTTCCATCGGCGCGGGTGATTCCACGGAAATTGAGAGGGGAACCGGCATTGTGGATCTGCCAGTCGATGCCATTGCTGGAAGTGACCAGCGCACCGTAATCGCCCACGGCGACGAAGCGATCGTCGTGGAAATAAACTTGAGCGAGCGTGTTCGAGTAAACACCCGGATGATCGGTCCAGTTCAAGCCGTCAACCGACGATGCCAATGGATTGCCGTACTGGCTGCGGACGAATCGTCCCGTGCCAAACGCGATGGTCGAGAAGTACGAATACTCGGGTGGGATCGGCAACGTCTCGATGGCCCATTCGCGACCGTTCGTGGAGATGAGAATCCGGTAAGGATCGTAGGTCAGCAGCGCGATGTAACGATTGTTTCCGAAGGCGGCGGAGGCGACGGCCGGAAGTATCTCAAGCTCGGGATTGGGAAGAATGTAGCTTTGCCAGTCGAGGCCGTTAGTGGACGTCAATACGCCGGACAACTCCCGGGGGCTGTAGATCCGGAACGAGGCGATGAACCGATCGTGTGCGAAGACGGCTTCGTGCAGAACCCAGCTGTGCGGCTCTGTGGCTCCGGCTTCGAAGAACACCTCATCCAGTGTCCGCGCCTCCCAGTCGAGGCCGTTGGTGGAGACGTAGGTCTTGCCTTCGTAGTCACCGGCCACGAACCGGCCGTTGCCATGGCTGATACGCTGGAGGCCCGAGCTGATTTCCGGATTCTGAGTTCCTCCGTCCGTCCAGTCCACGCCATTGGTTGAACTCACAAACCGGCCGAGGTCGGAGTCGTGCGCGACGAACCGCCCGTTGCCGAAGCAGAGGTGCTGCAAGCGAAATCGAAATCCCGGTTTGTGCTGGTCCACCCAGTCGGTGCCATTCGTCGAGACGAGAACGGCGCCAGCCTCGCCGATCGCGACATGTCGGCCGTTGCCGTACGCGGCGGCATGGAGATGGTTTGCCTGGGGCAGGGAACGCCGCCAGGTCCAGCGGTCGAGGGCACCGGGAAGGCGCACGTCAACACTGGCGACGCGGCTGGTGACCGATCCAAGATCATTGGCCGCAATGACACGGTAGTCTCCCGAATCATTCGTTGAGCTGGTTCTCACGGTGAACGCATAGTTCGTTGCTCCCGGCAGATCCTCGCCATTGCGCTGCCACTGGATGAGCGCCGGCAGGCGGTTGCTCAGGGAGATGGACATTCCCAGGATCTCGCCAACCACTAGTTGCTGCTGCGTGGGGTGGGTGGCGAACTCGATCGAGCGGAGCGCGATATCGACCTGCGCTACCCGGCTCGTCGCCATGCCGACCGCATTCGAGGCGACGAGCGAATAGCCGCCGATCTGATTCGAGAAGCCCGCCCAGAGATTCAGGGTACGATCGCGTGCGCCGGGAATGGGGGCACCGTTGAAAAACCATTGGTAGGTGGGTTGGGGCAAGCCGTTGGCGAGCCCTTGCAGGGTAAGAGTCTGGCCGACTTCAACTGTTTGATCTTCCGGCTCCGAGAGAAACACCGGCATTTCCAGCAGTGCGGTGAGAGTGGCGACACGGCTGGT
>SXGS01506304.1_pt1 | contig 26772 bp, 28 predicted proteins | sample 3174681 | NCBI WGS metagenome assembly SXGS01 (sample SAMN11356861, study PRJNA531348) | freshwater metagenome | isolation source: freshwater sample F1-80 | place: China: Fuxian Lake, Yuxi | collected 2017-12-25 | reverse complement strand
TACCACATCACCACCTTGTCGCCTTTTCGGATGAACTGCCCGTTCAACACGGTGTCCACCTTGGCGATTCGGCGCATGTAAGCCAACGGTGTCTGCCACCTGATGATTTCGGACACCATATTGGGGATCAGATCGGGGTTGGCCTTCAACTTCTCGAACTGTTCCGGGAATTGATTCAGCGCGAGAACTCCACCGCTCATCGAGTTTCGCGTCGTGTCATTACCACCGACGATCAGCAGCACGAGGTTGCCCATGAATTCCATCGGACGCTTGATCAGATCTCTGGTGTCGTCGTTGCTCTGCAACATGGTGATCAGATCGAAGCCCGGTTCCTCCTGTTCCGACCTCCTCGCCGCCTTGTCGTGCCAGAGCTCGCTGAGACCGCGTGCCATCTCCCGCATGCCGTCAAACACCTCGTCGAGGTCCGAGGGGCCGCCGTTGGCTTGTTCCATCGAGGTGGCAAGATCTGACCATTCGACGAGCTTGCGGCGTTGCTCGTAGGGGAAGTCCAACAGGGTGGCGAGCATCCGGGCGGTCAGCTCGATCGACACGTTCTGAACCCAGTCGAACGGTTCGTAGAGAGGGAGGTCGTCGAGCACCTCCCTGACGCGCGATCGGATCAGACTCTCCATGTCCCGCAGGTTCTTCGGGGCGACCACACCCTGAACCGCCGCCCGCTGCCTGTCATGACGCGGTGGGTCCATCGCTATAAACATCTCGATATCCAGAAAGCGCGGTGGCACACCGATGACGATGAATGGCTCGGCGGAGAACGCCGCATGATTCTTGTCGACCGCCACGATATCGGCGTGGCGCGTGACGGACCAGAACGGGCCGAATGGGCTGTTGGGTTGATAATGCACGGGCGCCTCGTTGCGGATGCGCTCGAAATACGACTGCCACCGCCCCTGTCGATACAGGAAGGGGTTGCTCAGATCGATAGCGGCTAGTTCGACCTCTTCGACAGGTGGGAGGGGGCTCTCGACGAACAACTTGGTACCGTTTGTTCCCGTCACCCGGCGCCGCGCCTTGTCATAAGCGTGTGCGCCCCGGATCTGCAGATCCATAGGGATGGCCGACTGAATCTTGTCACCGATCATCTCGGAAACCTTCATCGCCGTTCTACCTACCTTCATCGTGGTCACAGCTGAAACTCGGGTGTTCGAACGACCAGGCCGTCCCATTCTTCCGAGCACACCATCTGGCAGGAGAGCCGAGAGGTCGATTGACGTTCCGGATTCATCGCGAGCATCTCTTCCTCGTCCGCGCCGGATAGTCCGACCATCGCAGACCATCGCGGATCGACGATGACGTGGCAGGTGCCGCACGCAGTCTCCCCACCACAGTCTCCGTCGATTCCGGGGATCGCGTTTTCGGTCGCGGTCTGCATCAACGATTGCCCTGTGACCAGCGACGCCTCGTGCTCTGTGCCGTCGTGGGAAACAAATTTGACAACTGCCATGACAACTCCTCGTGTGTACGGATGCGACATGCACGGGTGAGAGCCCGGTCGCAAGCCCTTGCCCGAAGTTTCGTCGCCCATCAGCGATAGGGCTATGTTGAGCGGAGTCGAAAACATGTGAATTCAGCTCAGGGGGTCCAGATGAGTCTCGGAGACGAGGGGATCCCGCCGCTTGCGTTCGTGCAGCTCCTCGAGCAACGCGCGCTCGATTCGGATGCCGCCTCACGCCTGCGTGCCATCATGCGTCGCGAGGGCACCGATGAAGCCACCCTGATCCGGCACGACATCCAAGTCCCGATACGTTGGTTCCGGGAGGTCTACCCCGAGCTCGATATCGACCAGGCCATCGTGTTCGGCATCGCGTTCGCCGAAGAGGCGCAGCTGACGTCCTTCGGTCCGCTGAGCGCTCCCTTGATCAGTGCCGGCTCGGTGGCCGAGATCGTCGAGCTGCTCACCTATCTGCCGTTGATCTCGACGGCGCTGAGGTCGCAGTTCAACTCCAGTGGCAACGGCCTCTCGGTCGGGCTCACCGCGAACACCGGTGACCCGGCACTCGACTGCCTTGTGGTGACCTACGGCGGGTGTGCGCTGCTGCGACTGCTCGACATGTTGGCAGGGGACATGTCCTCGGTGAAACTGCACTTGAGCTGGCCCGCGCCGACCGTGATGGCTGGTCACCCGTCCGTCTCAGCGGAACGACTGTCCTTCGACGCTCCGGTCTCGTTCGTCGAAGTCCCCGAAGACACCCTGACAATGGCTTGCCGATTCTCGGACCCTCTCTCGTACCGACTCGCCATCGCCGATCTTCAACGAACCTTCGCAGAGCGCACCGGAACGGCGTCATTCTCGGAGAGAGTGCGTCAGATTCTGCAGAAAGATCCCGGCCAGCCATCCCACCATTGGATAGCACGTCAGATGGCGATCTCCACCAGCACTCTCAAGCGGCATCTTGCGGCAGAAGGGACCACATACCGGGGATTGCAGCAGTCGATGCTGCACGAACGCGCAGTACTTCTCCTACTCGATCGCACGATGTCCGTGAGTGAGGTCGCTGCGGAACTCGGGTACAGCGATGCGGCCAATTTCTCGCACGCCTTCAAGCGTTGGACAGGACGGTCTCCCAGAGAATTCCGAAATCCCTACCACTACTGAGCACCTCACTCGAAGCGGTGGGCCGGCGAGTGTGCGGACACGCATGACCGTCATGGAGCATCGACCCACCGACATCAACCTCCCTGCTCCGCGATGGTGTCATTCGGCCGGAAGTGGTCGACAGGGTCGCCCATACTGGTGGACATGGACGCGCACAACGCGCACCGCGCCACAAAGGGCTCGGTGCGGGCGAACGACCCGCCCCCCGTTCGGTGGGGACACCCGGAGCAGGACGCCGATGTGCGCAGCGCACTCGGCACCTCTGTCGACACCGACGCCGGGCTCGACCGGGCTCTGCGGTCGCTGGTGGCGTTGTCGTCGAAGGCCATCGACGGCGCCGCCAGTTGCGGTGTCACCGTTCAGGTGGCGGACCGGGTATTCACCGCCGTGCACAGTGATGCCCGGACCCTGCGGGTCGATGCCGATCAGTACGAGATCGGGTCGGGCCCGTGCCTGCACGCGGCCCGCACCGGGGACGTCGTGCGGGTCGACCGCGTCGAGGCGGAGAAGCGGTGGCCACGATTCGCCGACGTCGCCCGCGAGGAGAACATCCGCTCGTTCCTCGCGGTGCCGCTGGCCACCGAACGCGTCAGGTTCGGCTCCCTCAATCTCTACGGCGAAGCATCGTCGGCGTTCACCGACGCCGATGTCGACACCGCCGTCGGGTTGACCCGGGTGCTGGCGGAGGTCCTCGGTGACTACGACCGGTTCGGCACCCTCCGCGCCGAGGTGCAGGGGCTGCGGGACGCACTCGAACACCGCGGGCCGATCGAGCAGGCCAAGGGCATCCTGATGGCGGTGCACGGCGTCACCGCCGACGAAGCCTTCCGGGTGCCGGTCGAACGATCGCAAGTAGTGAACCGCAAGGTCCGCGTCGCCGACGACCTGATCGAGTCCGTCGCGCGCCCGCAGAATCCTCCCGACTGATGACGTCCGGCGCCGACCGGATCTCCGAGCCCTACCCCTGCCGTCACGAACGGACGTCCGCCTGACCGGGCACGGACGCCGCGCGTGGATAGTGCCCGTCGGGTGCGTTGCTGACGATCAACGTGCGTGCACGCAGGGCAGCGGGCAGCATCGCCCGCCAGCGCACCGCCTCGTCGAGATCGGTGCTCGTCCACAACGCGGAGACCAATTCGTCGCACCCGGCGGACCGCGGGGTCCGTAGCTCGACGGTGTAGACGTACGGCAGCGGATCCGGCGTCGCCAGGAGCGGTTCCCATTCGTCGGGCGCGACCACTCCCCCGTCCGGGTGCTCGATGTACCGGACGCGCCCGCCCCACGCGTCACGGTAGGCGCGCGCCACCTCTACGGCAGCCGCCAACGATGCCGCCGATCGAATGATCACGGTGTCCCGGTCGTCGATCAACCACACCAGAAACGGCCCCGGCCCGACATCGGAACCGGACCCCGAGCCGACGCCGTCGTACGGGTGCACGAGGTCGAGAAAATCGCAGGAACGCGGAGTCTGATGAGAGCGGTGAACCATACCGATAATTCGAATGCTTCGCCTAATCGGATGCCGTGCTCGTAATCACAATCGAATCGGCGGGCGCTGCCCTACCCACGTCCCGACAGCCGAGACAGCCCTCATCGTGGATGCGGCGCAAATCACCTGACACCTTAGCTTATTTTCGAGCCAGCGGTTGATCAGTTCGGTTTTTTTTGCCCGCAACGATCAGTCTGACGTCAGCAAGACTTCCCGCTTCGGCGAATGTGTCCGTGTTTGGTATGCGGCGACGACGTGATCGGCTAGACGCCCCCTGTCGGACACTTCAAACCCCTGTCCGCGTGCCCAGGTGCGTATCGCTGCCGAGTTCGCGCGATCTGCGGCCGTGCGTCGCCGCCCGCTCGACTGCTTCGCAGCCGGTCGTCCGCGCCCACTCCACTCGGTGAGCAGGCCATGCACCCGAGCTGCATTGTCCTCGGATAGGTCGATCTCGAACCACGTCCCGTCATAACCGAACACAATGGTCTCGTGTGCGACACTCCCGTCGATATCATCGAGCACTGTCACATCTACCCTACGAACCACCACGAACTCCTCTGCGAAACGACGTCGACCGGCGCACGACCGTTCGCGCCGGTCAACGTCGCTGCATCGAATGTCCGGACATCGGTCAGGCCGTCTCTCACCGTTGAGCTACTCGGCACTCGGGGAGCAGGGTGCGCCCGGTGTGGTAGCCCGCGCAACGAGAGCGTGCCGCACTGGCGCAGAGATCGTTGGGACGATCATCACCTGGGTGTCGATGTCCAAGTCGCCCTGTGCTGGACGGCGCTGTCGATGTTATTGTTATTCATTCTCGTGTTTACGGCAAAGTCCCACGTTCGGCTTAGCTCGGTGCGAGCCGCTCTTCGATCTACCCGCGAATACCTCCTCAGGTCGGGACGATCGACGTGTTGACCTCCGGCCCGTCTTAACGTCTACCGCGATCGGTAGTGAAGTCGTAGCTCTGACTACGGTCTCCAGGTGTCGCCGACGGCGCTTTGATGGGCGCTTGCATCGAGGTGCTGTAGAGCACAGCGGCATTGGAAGTGTCAGTGACCATGTGCGCATCGATCGCTTCGGTGTCGAGGCCTGCAATGGTGAGTTGGGCTCTGTGCTGTTCGCGGCGTTGCGTGGTGTCCCATCCGAGTGTGGTCGACGAGAGGTGTTGTGCGGGCGGCGTTGTCCGCGATTCCGGGTCATTGAGAATTGATCGGTTGGCGTTCTCATCGGCCTGGTGGTCGCGCTCGGCACGGTCCGCGAGCTCACGTTCCACGCAAGCTGCGACGACTGCGGTGTTCACGGTGTCGCGTAGCGCGGTGAGGTCGACGCCTTTGTCGGTGCGCAGCCGGTCCTCGATGCTGACAGCGGCCCGTTCGGCGACGGGGGAGGCGTCCTTCCAGGTGTGCGCGACTCGGACGGCGTCGACGATCTGCGCATCGGCGGCGGTGGCCCACCACTGCCGGTTAATGGTGTTGCGCAGGAGCGCTTCTGCCGAGCGTTGTTCGGCGTTCAGCCGCCCGGCCAGGGCTCGTGATCGTGCTTCCGACGCGGCGGCCGCGGTGCGCAGGGTTTGCTCGCGGCGGCGGGCGAGGGCTTCAGCGACCTGCATTGCGACCTGGACCGCGGTGCGCAGGACCATGCCAGTCTGGCGGGAGAGCTGTTCGTGTTCGTCGTCGGCCATGAGTGCTCCTCGGTTCAGGGGGTTTACGGGTTTTTCTGGAAGGTGAAGGTGCCGTCAGGCAGGGGACACAGGTGAATCGGCAGTGTGGAGCGCCAGCAGCTCGTCAGGAATGGCGATGCTCGGAAGCGGGTGCACCTGCCGATGCTCGGGAGTGCAGTCCTTGAAGGTGCCGTCCGGGGACAGCATCCTCGACATGTGGTGATCGGCGTGGTCCTTCCACCACACACTCATCCCGGTGGCCGGATCCAGCCGCAGGTACTCCCACGCCCGCCACAGTGCGTCGACCCTGGCGCGGGCCTCCGGGTGCAGGAACCAACTCGGGCACCACCGCAGCGCCGGGTGGTCGATGGTCTTGCGCCGGTATGCGGGGGCGAGGAAGTCGGCGAAGAAGCGGTACGCGTTCGGGTAGTACGGGCCCCGAGCCTCGGAATCGGCCGGCTCCCCCGCCCCGCCCGCCTTGTCGCCGCCGGGACCGTCTTGCAGCTCGTCTCGATCGCTGTCGGCTGGTGATGCATCAGTCGGCCAGGCTCCGCCCATGTCGGTATCCGGGTCGAACTCGTCGCTCACGAGGCCACCGCCGCGTCAGTCCGCCGCGCTGCGACTGGATGCTTCGTCGGCTGTGGGAGGAGGGATGTCGCGTCCGCCGGATCCGGGTCGTCGGCATTGAGGCGGACGACAGGGTCCTGGCCGGCGCGGGTCTGCGCGTCGGCGACGGCGCCCGCGAACGGTCCGGTGTACCAGGGCAGCGTCTCGATCAGCGCCGGTGGGCATTTCGCGGCGCGCAGGACCGCCCGACCCGCGGGCATCGCTTCGAGGGCATCCGCGGGCAGGGTGCGGATCTTCTGCCGCTGCTGCGAACTCGACCGCCCGGACGAGTTGGTGGAGACAGTCTGGCTCATCTCCCAGTGATCACCGAGTGCGGCGGAGGTGTTCTCGAGGAACCGGCCGTCGTCGGTGGATCCGCCGCCGCCGTACACGCGGATCGTCGAGGCGCCCCACAGTTTCTTCATCCCGCCCGGACCGAAGCACTCCTCCCCTTGGGACCAGGACTGCAGGATGGTGGTGACGGTGATGCCGCGGGAGCCGAAGTGGCTGTACAGGTTCGGCAGCTGCCGCCACCGCACCACGTTCGCGGCCTCGTCCAGCGCGTACGTCGCCGGCACCCGCAGCCGTCCCGCCGGCAAGCTCCCTGCCGCGGGGGTGGCGGTGGCCCGGTCCACCAGCGCGTCGGTGACGGCGACGGTCAACGCGGTGACCAGGGCCCCGCACTCGTTGGCGGAATCCTCCATCGACAAGCAGAACAAGGTCGGTGCGTCCTCGCCGGCGAACGCGGCCGGGTCGAACTCCGGGCGGGTGTCGCGCTCCCCCATCCGCGAGATCCACGGATGGATCTCGGCGTAGGCGAGAGCGCCGAGCATGTTCGCCGCGGTGGCGAACACTCCCCCGCGTTGCTTGTCGGGTGCGTTGTACTGGGCGATCATCGACTCCGCCCACCGCCCGAAACCGTGAGCCCGCAGCAGCCGCACCGGCTCCTGATTCTCCGGGGTCGTCGCCCACGTGTAGACGATCGGCAACGGCAGATGCTCCAGTGCGGCGGCGAGGAGGAACCCGGTGACCAGGCGTTGCCCCATCGGGTCGAAGAACGGTTCGCGCTTCGTGTTCTCCCCCGTCAACGAGGTGGCGAAGATCCCGGCGAGGGTCGCGGCTTTCGTCTCCTGCGCCGACTGACTCATCGTGGCCACGACATCCTCGCCGAGCAGCTCCGCCAACTCCGCACGGCGACTGTCGGATTCGTCGGTGTCGGTGAGGCCCTGCGTGGTCGACGGCCGGGCGGAGCGCACCCAGGTCAGCGGGTCGTAGAACCACCGGGGCAACTCCTGCGCCACTCCTTGCGGGTCGAACACCCACACCGGGCCCTTCTCGGCCCGGTAGGCGCGGGTGGTGTCGACGACGTCGCGTTTGTTGGAGGTGGTGAGTACGGCGCCGTGAGCGGCGAGGAGCTGCGGGATGATCACGCAGCTGGTCTTGCCCATCCGGGGTCCCCAGATGTGGGTGGCGACGTCCTCCGGCCCGGCGTACAAAGTGATGCCGAACCTGTTCGGGCCCAGCACCAACCGCCCCAGCGGTGCCGCGACAGGCTGGTCGGCGGCGACGGGGTCCCCCAGCCGAGCGATCTCCGCCCGCAGTGCCTTCTCCCCCAGCCGCGCCACTTCCCGGGGGCGGCCGAGGAACCGGCCGGCGTCGTCGACGCGGGTCACATGTCGGCGCCGCGTCATCGCCCACACCGTGCCGGCGACGATCACGATCAGACCGGCGATCCCGAACGCTACGGCGATGATCGTCGCCCCCACCGGCCACACCAGCGACCCATTCGCCAACGCTGCCATCAGTGCGAACGGCGACCCCGGTACATGCTGATCGATGTCGGACAGCGGGCCGCCCAGCCTCAGTGCGGCTTCCGCGCCGCCGTACGCCACCGCGGCGACGATGATCGCGCCGCCGGTCATCGCCAGCATCGGGTCGCCACCGGCGTTCGGATTCTTCGCCCCTCTCCCTGTGCTCATGCGATGACTCCTTCTTTCCCGTGGGTGTGTGTCGAGCCGACGAGGTCGGCGATGAGGCGTTGCGCTTCGACGAGTTCCGCACGGAGCCGGGCGATCTCGCCGTTCTGCTCACTCGGCATCAGGGGCCGCTCGTCGGTGACGCCTTGGGATTGCCGGTACCACCACCGGACGGTGTTGGGGTGCAGGGACAGGTGCGCAGCGACCGCTTCGATGGCCGCCCACGTCGAGCGGGCCGTGGGCAGTCGGTCTGTCACCATCTGCACCGCACGGGTCCGGATCTCCGCCGGATACGGCTTACCTCTCATCGCCCGCCGCCGCCGACGTGGGCGAAGCGGGCGTTCGTCTCGTGGTACCCGGCGGCGGCTTCGGTGGCGGTGATGACGGTTTGCAGCACCACCCCGGGTCGGCGGGCGGTGCCGATGCGCAGCAGGAACTTCCCGCGCCCGGGTGGAGGCAGTTCGCGGCCGGTGTCGTCGATGCCGGCCGGGGTGGACCACGACGACACGAGATCGCGGTCCTGGTGTGTGAACGGGATGATGCCGTCGAGTTTGTCCATCTCCTGCGTCGGCAATCCGCCCACGATGACGGCTCCGGCGCGCTCGATGAAGCCCTTGGCGCGGCTGATGTCGACAGCGGTGGCGAGAGTTTCCAGGTCCGCGACGGTGTGGGTGATCATCAGCAGCGCCGTTCCCATCGTGCGGGTCAGACGGGTGAGCTGATCGACGCGCAGCACCATCTGCGAGCCTCCGGCCAGAACCCGCCACAGCTCGTCGAGCACCACCAGGAACGTGCGCTTCTCCCGCAGCCCCACGTCGGCGAGGACGTGGGCGGCTTCGACGGCGCCGAACGCGTCCGACCAGCAGGCGAGCATGATCGCCGCTTCCAGGGTCGGGTCCTCGGTGCCGATGGAGGACACATCGACGCACACCGCCACCGGCGGCCGCTCCCCGGCGAGATCGAGAGCCGTGGTGGTCTGACGGGAGAACACTTCGCCGAGCTCGCCGTCGAGGAGACCGATCAACGTCTCGAGCAACCCCTCGACCTTGGCGGCGTACTTGGCCGGGTCGTCGACGCTGATGGTCTTACGGGCCAGTTCCGGCGACCCCTTCTCGATGAGGGTGAACAGGTCCGAGAGCAGCGGCGGATGCTCGGGGGTGAACCTGGGATCGGCGTCGAGGACGCGCAGCGCCACGGCAAGGACGTTCGACTCGGACTGGGTGAGCGGGCCACCGCGTTCGAGCTCGCACAGCCCCGACACCAGCCGGCGGCGGCGCTGGAGCACCTGGGCGGCGACCTTGCGCTGCACGTCAGGAAACTCATCGAGCAACGGGAGGATCGAGCCGAGTGCGCCGACGGCGAGCGGGTTGAGGTAGCCCTCGCCGTGGCCGAGGCGGATCACCAGGCCGCCGTAGTACTCGACCAGCGCGGCTTCGTCTGGTTTGAGGTCCGCGGGAATGATCGGGATCTGCCCCTGCGCGATAGCGCCGGCCACGAGGATCCGGGCGACGGTGGACTTGCCCAACGAGGGCAGTCCGAGGATGAACAGGGACGGTGTGTTCTGTTGGCGCGGTGAGCGATACACCGCAGAGACGGGGTCGTAGCAGACGGCCTGCCCGCTGTCGGGGTCCACACCCAGGGGTGTTCCGGACTGGGGGTGGCCGGTGCCGACGTAGAACGGCCACGGTCCGCACGCCTGATCGGTGGTGGCCCGGAAGCTGGCGGGGCGGTCCACCACGGACATCCGGCCACCGCCGCGGCCGTCGAACCCGCGGGCGCGCAGCGGCAGAGCCTTACGCCACCCGCTTCTCTTGCGGTCGGTGCGGGACGGGTCCCGATCGCGGACAGCTCGTTTGACCTCCTCGCGTTCAGCCTCAGCAGCGGCGCGAGCTTCGATGCGGCGGCGGGTGGCGGCGGCTTTCATCGGATCGGTGACCGAGCGGGACTGCTTCGCCGGTCGGAGCTGACCGGAACCGGTCAGGTCGGAGATGCGGCGGCGCAGCGATATCGAGCGAAATCGGGACACCGGGCCGAGAGGGGAACGAATCATGAAGACCTCCTACGAGTGGACGAGGGACACGGCGGTGTCAGCCGCGCAGCGGCATGTGGGTTCAGCCGCGCAGCGACGTGGGGATGGTGCTGTGGTCGGGAAGCAGGACCCCGATTCCGAGACCGCCGAGGAATGCGGCCGCTTGATACATGTAGGCCGGGCGTGCGGTGATTCGGGCGCCGGAGATCAACCCCCGCATCTCCGGATCGAGGGCGGTCAGCTCCCGGGCGGACTCGGCGGTCGCGGTGATGACCATCGACATCGACACCAGTCCGTGCCCGCGCGCTTCGGCGACGCGAGCGGTGTTCGTCGATTCCAGCGCGATGTCCGCGGTGGCGGAACCGATCCCCCGGGCGGTGTTCACTGCCGCAACAGCGGATTTGAAGTCACCTTCGACGGTCTTGGCGGCGTCGGCCGGGGAGTACGGGCGGAAGATCTCGGTGACCCGCTTGCGGGGAACCTGCGAGTTCGGGGACAGCAACCCGGCCAGGACGCGTTCGGTGGGGAATCCGGATGGTGGTGAGGTCATCGTCCACACCCGCGAGATACCGGAGTCGTGCCGGTAGGTGACCTTGTCGACGTCCTCCTCTGCGGTGATCGGGCCGGCGTCGGCCCAGTCGCAGACGTACTCACCGAGGGTCAGGGCGCGCTCGATGTCCGGCTCGGCGGCAGGGTCGAACGCCCGGCGCACCACGGCGGCGTAGTCACTGTCGCTCATGGGCAGGGCGGTGACGTCGGTGTGCGCGAGCTGGGAGTACAGCACCGGGAGCTGCGCCCCGATCATCTCGGCGGCGGCCATCGGGTCCTTGCGCTGAGCGGGTGTGGCGGCATCGAAGGTGATCGCCACCCGCCCGTGCACCCGGAAGCCGGTCGCGGACGCGGCGATGCGCTCGGCGAGGATCTGACGTGCCGTGGCGGGAGCATCCGGGTGGGCGATGGCGTCGACGTTCGCCCGCGCCCGCTCGCCGGTGTCGGGAAGCGTTTCGATGGTCACCGCGGCCGCGGCGATGTTGGGGACCTGACCGAGCATCGCGAGGAAGTTCGCCCACGATCCGACCAGCCCGTCGACGATGTGCTGATCGTTACCGGCGGCGCCGCCGATGCGGCACCGCAGCAGCACCGTGTACTGGTGGGTGCTGGGCATCCGCATCATCCCGAAGCGGTGACCGTTGGTGTCGAGCGCCCACCACAACTCGGTCTCGGCGGCGATACCGGGCAGCCGGGAGCGACCGCCCGCCTGGTTCGACAACTGCCCGGCCCGGTAGATGTGGCGGCCGGTGCGACGTTGCCGTCGCCACTGCCGCCGCAGCAGCAGCATCTCGTAACCGGTCTTGCCCTGCGGACCCTTGAGCACCAACGGAACCCACAGCAGGATTAGGACCCCACCGAGCAGCAATGCCGTCAGCGGGGACCCGCTGAGGAACATCAGCGCCAGCGTCACCAGGACGATCGCGGCGATGACAGCGAAGGAGAACGGGGTCAACCCGAACGCGTAGGTGCGGCGCTCGTCGACGAACCCGGCGTAGGTGCGCACCGGCCGCTCGGTCTCCTGCGCGGTCATCGCGCACCTCCGACGGCGTCGGCGCGGGCGGTCTCGATGGTCATGGGGGTCCTCTCGTCGCTGCGGGTGGTGTGCTCGGACGTCGGCGTCTCTCACGTCGGTGTCATGGCGTGCGTCCGCCTCGCTGGCCGTCTCGATTGCTGTCTCCGGCGGCGGCGCCCGTTGCTTTCTCGGCGCCCTTCATGACCGCGGCCACCGCTGTGGCTCCGGTCTTGGCAGCCGATGCAGCGCCGGCGGCGGTCGCGCCCGACGAGGCCCCGGACTTACCGGGCGCCGATTGAGCCCCGGACGTCGCACCAGAGGCGGCGGCCGGGCTTGCTGCGGCTCCGGATCGGCCGCCGCCGCCCTGTCCTGCGGACGTGGTGGGTGGGTTGGTCATGGCCCCGGTGGCGCGGTCGGGTGACTGCCCACCGACGACTCCTGCCCCGGATCGGCCGCTCGCTGCCGCGGCGGCCCCTGCGCTGCCGGCTTTCATCGCTGTACCGGCGACCGCGCCGGTGGCCACCGCGGCGCCGGCCAGCGCCGCTGCACCGGATGCGCCGCCGGAGGCGGCGACGGCGGGCACGATCAGCCGCAGCAGAACCGGCAGGCACAGGCACGACAGCGCCAGCAGTGCCATCCCGCAGAGCTTGCTCATCGCGTCGTCTCCGCCGGCGGACCACAGCGCCAACGCGTACACCCCGGCAGAGAGAATCGGGAACAGGACCGTCGCCAGGGCGAACCCAATCATTTTTTTGAACGCTTGCTCGCCGGTCGGGGTGCCGGACCCGGCAGCGGCGGTGGGCAGGAACCCCACCACGAGGATCAACATGGCGTACTGCACGACCACGAACATCGCTTGGACCAGCGCGCCGACGATGCCCAGGAGCGCGAACACCATCACCAGTCCCGCAGACAGCAATGACGACACCTGCGACAGGTCGAACATCGTTCCCAGCACGTCGGCGACGTTCCCGCCGGCGGCGTCCTCGACGATCCACTTCCCGAACTTCACCGCCCCGGCGTGCGTGACGATCAGGAGTGGGGCGAACGTCGCCGTCGCGAACACCGTCCGCACCAGGATCTTCGCGGTGTCGGTGGCCCGCTCGGCGCGAGCGGAGGCGTTCGCGGCCGCCAGGCGCACCGCGGCGACAGCGATGGACACCGCGACCAGGGAAGCGTTGATCCAGTAGAAGTAGCTGTGGAACACACCCACCGACTCCGGGTTCGCCAGATCCGGCAACGGAATGTCCAGCCACCAGGTGAACATCAGGTTCACCGCCTGCCCGAATCCTTCGAGGAACGCTTCGGCGGCCTCACCCACAGCTCCGGACGCCGCCCAGTCGACCGCATCGGAGGTCGCACCGCTCGGATCTGTTGCGACAGTAGCGATCTTGCACAGTGTGTCGCCGGATACCCCCGGTAGGAGCTGGACGTTTCCGAGGGTTCCTTCGATCGAGTTGCAGGTGTTGAAGAACGATGGGTCCTCGCTCGTCTGCGTCGCCGCGTCAGGATCGGCAGGTGGTGTCGGTTGGGCCGACGCTGGACCGCCCGCGATCATCAGAGTTGCTGCACACATCAACAACGCTGCGATGCACCTGGTGAGGAGAAGTCTCAGGGTGGTCACCATGTCGTGAACCCGGCCAAGCTGGAGATGTCGGGCAACTGTGGGTCGGTGGCAGTCATCCGGAGCTTCCAGTCGCCGTCCCATGTCAGGGACTGCTGCACGACCGTCCACTGGTTGCCGCCGGTCGGGAATGCGTAGTGCACGACGGCGAAGTCATCGGTGAAGGCGGTGATCCTGAAAGCGGCGGGGAAGAACATCAGCTTGGTGGCGACAAAATCGGAGCGACCCTGTGCCTCGAGTGCGGCGAGCTTCGATTCAGCGACACCGGGATCCGCGACAACCTGCTGGGCGTACGCCTCGCGAACGTCGGCACCGCTGCGGAGCAGCCGAGCGGAAATCTGCCAGCCGGCCAGCGCGGCGCCCTGTGGACTACGAGCGAATCCGTAGGCGAGGCGACCGTCGACACGAGTCGGGCCGTCACTGGTGGAGAACGGTGCAACCGTCGAACCGATTCTTTCCCAACGCATTCCGGACGGAGCCGCGACCGGCACCTCCTTCACGAAGGCCGGTCGGTCGCCGGGATCGGTCTGCGGCAGTACCTGTCCCTGTTCGTTGTTCGGGACGGCGATCTCGCGGCCGTAGGGGTCGGCGAGGGACGGGCCGAACCCGCCCTCGCCGCCGGGGGTGACCGAGGTAGAGGGCGGAGCGGCGGGGGCGGGCGGCGCTGCGGCAGGAGGGGTGTCGCCGGAATCTCCGCTGCGGATCAGAACGATGGTGACGAGCACGACCACCAGGACGATGAACCCGACCGCGGCCGCGCCGGTGGTGCGTGAGGTCGCCAGCCAGCGGGCTTTGGGGTGCTGTTCGATCCAGTTCGGTTCGGGCGGTGGTGTGGGTGATTCCTGCACGGGAGGCTCCTGTCGGGGTCGGGCGATGACCGGGTGATGGCGTCTGGTCAGGGGGCGGAGAACGCGGTGAATCCGTCCATCGACGGCAGCGGAATCGGGTCCGTCGCCGCCGGTGCGGTGGGATCGTCCTCGGCGCCGGTCGGGGCGGGGAGGGCGATCTTCCAGTCGCCGGTGGTCCGGAGGACGGTCACCGGCACCGCGGTCAGTTGGCCGCCGGGCATGGTCGTGGCGACGTCGACGACGGCGCGGGACTCGTCGTAGGACGAGACCCGGAACCCGGTGAACGCCGCGGTGGTGGCGGGGTCGGCAGCGTCGGTGATCGAGGCGGCCGATCGGGCGATCGCGAATGCGTCGCGTCCGTCACCGGGTGCGACGAGTGTCCGGGTGACCGTGGCCCAGGCGGTGTCGGGGGCCAACGCCAGCCGGGCCTGTCCCTGGATCGCGGCGAGCACCGCACCCTGCGGGGTGGCGGAGTACCCGGTCGGTGCGGCCGACGAGGTGTCCGCGGCCGGCCCATCGACGTTGCTGTACGGAACGTCGACGCCCTGATACGGCCGCCAGGTCACCTCGGCGGGCGGTGCGGCGACATCGATGGCGGCGGGTGCATCGCCCACCGCCGCCGGGTCGTCGGAGCATCCCACGACGGTGGCCACAATCATCAGCGCCGCGGCGGCTGACGCGCTCACCCGACGCCGAACTTGGCCGTTCACAGGACGATTCCCGCCCAGCCGCCGGATCCGGCGACCAGGACTGCCGCGGCGGCGACTATTCCCGCGCGCTTCTCGCCCTCGCCGAGTTGCCCGCCCCGGTGGTACGCCGTCGCCAGGTAGATCCCGGCGGCGACACCGAGCATCGCCAGGGTCGCGACGACGCCCCAGTAGAACCACGCTCCGACTTGTTCGAGGCCGGCGGTCACGTCCGCTGGTGGGGTCTTCGGGGAGGAGTCGGTGGGGATCTCCGTGCGCATGGCGGCCGCGATGTTCCGGGCGCTCATGTCATCAGGGTGTTGACGAGGGTGGTCGCGGTGCCGGCGAACACCGCTCCGATACCGACTGCCGCGATGCCCATCTGCTGGCCGCGGGTGTTGGTGCCGTCGGCGTGACCGATGGCGAACTTCACCCCGGCGAACACGCCGACCATCGCGAGGATGCCGGTGGCGACCCACATGCCGATGTTGAACAACTGCTGGTATTTCGGTGCGCCGGGAGGCGCCTCGACGCCGGACGGTCCTACCTGGGCGAGATAGTCGGTCGTCGAGGTCAATGTGTGCAGCAACATGAGTGATTCCTTTCGAGAAGATCAGGGAAGAAGGTCGGGGGGGGTGAGCGGCGGCGGGGGTCGACGAGGCGGTGCACGGCCCGCGCCCCATGGGCCGGTCACCGCTGCCCCGAAAGATCGGACGAGTCGGACGAGGTGTTCGGGGAGTCCGAGGTGCGCAGCGCGGCGACCGCGGCGGCGAGGAGGTCGTCGTGCAGAGCGCGGACCGGTTCGACGGGGACGGTGCGGGTGTCGGCGGCGGCGCGCTTGTCGGTGGGTACCTGAGCGCGCGGTCCCCATGCGGGAAGCTCGTCGGGGCACATGTGCCGCCACGGCTCGACCCACCCGATGTGCCAGACATGGTCGAACACCGAACAGACGCGGGTGATCTCGCGGCGCAGTTGCTGGCTGGGTCGTCGGTCGGTGTCGGCGACGAGGATCAGTCCGAGCAGCTGCACCGGATCGGGTGTCAGTGCGGCGAGGTGGGCCATCGCCCGGTCGTGGGCGGCGCGCAGACCTGCGGCGTGGGTGCGGGCGACCACGGCGACGAGCGGCGAGTCACCGTGTCCACCGGACGGCCACGCGCGGCCGCTGTCGCCGGCCCACGCCAGGGAGGCCGTGAGGGTGGAGACCGCGGCCCCGCCGTGAGCGCCGAGCAACCACACCAGCGGCTCCGCAGCGCAGAGATCGGTGCGCTCGATGCGTTCCTGCCATACCGGCGCCTGACGACGGCGGGGCGGCGCCATGACGCCGGGCGTGGGCCGACGCGCGGCAACGGTCTCGAGGTCGGGTCGGGTCGCCGGGGCGCTCATCGGACGGTGATCCCGGAGACGGACCATCCGGCGAGTGCGTTCGCTCGGGTGGCGGTCATGTACAGCACGATCGGGGCCAGCTCGTCGACCTCGGCGCCGCCCGAGTCGACGACGCTCTGGTGCACTGCGACGACGCGTCGGGCCAGGGCGATAGTGTCGGCGGGGTGGTCGTCCGGTGTCACGTTCGCCTCGGCGTCCACGGCCAGGCCCGCTGCGGCCCATCGGTCCCAGTCGGCACCGGTGACCGGGGCGAGCGCGGAGTAGGACACCCCGAGATCCCGAACCCAGGCCGGGTTGAGCAGCGTTGCCGCGGAGTCGATGTTCACTCCCTTCTGGGTCTGCTCGGCGGGGCGGTACGAGTACAGGGCGTCGGCGGCGCCCGCGAGGACGGCGTCGAGATCGCAGGTGTCGGTGACGGTGTTCGGGTCGATGCGGTCGGTGCACACCGTCGCGGCAGGGGCGCCTGTCGACGTCGGCGGCGTGCCGCCGTCGGGCACGCTCTCCTCGGTGGTTGTTCCACATCCTGCGAACACGGCGGCCGTGGCCACGGCGATCACCGCGAACGCGGCTCGGCGAGTGGTGGTGGTCGTGTTGGTCATCCGAATCTCCTGACGTACATGTCTTCTCCGGACCAGCCGGAGAGCGGCATGATCGAGACCACATCGCCGGATTGCGGGGCGTTGAGCAACATTTCGGTGCCGCCGGAGACGCCGTAGTAGATGCCGACGTGGTGGGTGTCGCCGCCGGACCCGAAGTAGATGAGGTCGCCGGGTTGCTTCTGCTCCAGTGGGATCTCCTGTCCGCGTGGGTCGTAGAGCTGGCCCGCGTTGGTGGTGTCGCCGGTGAAGTGCGGGAGGCTGATCGCGCCGCCGGACGCGTGGAACACTGCGTAGAGGGTCAGGCCGGAGCAGTCGAACCCGACCTTGCCGGTGTCGCCGTTCGCGTCGCCGGCTCCGCCGCCGTCGCTGATCCCGTTCGTCGGACCGCTGGTGTTGCCGCCGCCCCACGCGTACGGGGTGCCGAGCCATGCCATCGCGGCCGCGATGACGTTCGCCCCGAACGGGCCGCCGGGGGTGAAGGTCGGGCCGTTCGGGTTCGACGCCGCATCTGCGCACTCCGTATCCACGGCGCCGCTGCCGACGGTGGCCGCCGCCCTGGCCCCGGCCAGGGCGGCTCGGTCGGCGGCGGACAGGTCCTTGCCTGCACCCTTGAACTGGGCGTAGAGGGTGCGGGCGAGAGGTTCGTGTTCGGCATACGCACCAGGCAACTGCGAGCCTTGGACGGTCTGAGCGGCGACGGCGGTGGGCATCGACTCCCAGCCGGGGACGGCGAGAAGGTGTTCGTAGAACAGACGGTTCGCGGTGGCGGGGTTCATCAGTGTGGCGGTGTCGCCCCAGATCGTCACCTGCTGCTGAAATTGGTTGACCGACAGATGATCTGATCCGACGGCGTCGTGTGGGTAGTTCAGGGAATCGGGGACGTTGGAGCTGGCGTAGAGCTGGAACGTCGATTCCCGTGACGCGGTGGCGAGGGCGACGACGATGCCCCGTTCCGGAATGCCCATCGCTTCCCCGATGGCGACGGTCTGTTCGGCGAGGGCGAGCTGCTTGTCGTTGAGCCCACCTGTGCCGCCGCTGGTTCCGGCCGCACTGGTGTCGGCGCCGGGAGCGGCAGGCGGCGGCGCGCTGCCGGGAGCGACTGCGGCGTCCACCCAGGACGCCGGGTCGAGTGCGGTTCCGGCGCCGTCGGGCAGGCGTCCGCCGTCCCATACCTCGAAGTGCAGGTGCGGCCCGGTGGACTCGCCGGCGTTGCCGATGCGCCCGATTTCCTGCCCGGCGGTGACCTGTTGGCCGGCCGAGACGAGGACCCCGTCGCCGCGCATGTGGCCGTAAACGGTGGAGTAGGTCTTTCCGTCGATCTGGTGGTCGAGGATGATCCAGTTCCCGAATCCGCTCGCCGGTCCCGCTTCTCGGACAGTGCCGTCGGTGAACGCGTAGATCGGGGTGCCGATCGGGCCGGCGAAGTCGACGCCGTTGTGGTCGGTTCCCCATCGGGGGCCGAATCCGGAGGTCAGTGTCGTCGCGCCGGGATCGGTGGGTGTGACGTGCGTTCCCGCCGAGACCGGTGCGCCGGGCGCCCCTGCGCCGGGGAGAGCGCACATGTCGTCGGGACGGGCGAAGAGCACCACCACCGCGACCACCACCAGGAGCACCGCTGCGACGGCGGCGACCGCTGCTGCGGCACCACTCTTGGTGCCGGTCGATGTCGACACGATGGGGACTCCTTTCCGGCGGTGGCGGTGGCGGGACGAGAGCAGTGCGGGCGGTCAGGAACCGTCGGCGGTGGAACCGGGCGTCGTGGGTGCGCTGCTCGTGCTCGATGGGGTGGTCGTGCTCGCCCCGGTGGTGGTGGGAGCGGTGGAGGTCGTCGACGTCGTGCCGCTCGCCGGTGCTCCGGTGGTGGTGCGCTCGCCGGTCGAGCTCCCGGTGTCGGCGAGGGCGGCGGCGAGGCGGGTGAACCACTCGACGGTGAACTTCGCCGGCGATAGTCCGTCGGCGGTGACGGGAACCTGGTCGTAGGTGCCGTGCAGGCGCACGGTGTCCCAGTAGCGGACGTCCGTTGCGAGGGTCAGCAGGCCTTTGTTGTCCTCGACTCCGCGGGTGATCTCGGAGTAGATCCGCCGTTGCACCGACGAGATGGTGGCCGGCGGGAACAGCTGCGCCGTGGCGGCGGTGATCTTCGTTCCCAGCACCGCCAGAGCCGCCGGCGGATCGGCCAGGCCCACGGTGGCGAGTTCGGTGATCGTGGCGGGGGTCAGCACTTTCTTGGCCACGGTGACCGCGGCGCCGAGCCCCATGACTCCGGCCTTGACCACGGCGCGGACGATCTTCGCGTCGGCTTCCGGGGTGTCGGATGTCTGTGCCGAGTTCTCGGCGAGGCGCCCGAGGACGGTGTCTGCGCCGGAGGCGACCTGGAACGTGCCGCCCGTGAAGTCGACGTCCTCGTCGACGACGTCGGCAGCAGTGCGCAGTGTCGCTCCGCCCACAGCCCCGGCGAGATCGACGAGGGTGCGCTGCGGGTCCTGCTCCTGCAGGTGCAGTTGACCGGAGATGTTGGTGGCGATCCTCGCCAGCGACGAGTTCGCCGGCAGTGAGCACGCGAGGTCGCCGGAAGTGCAGAACTGCGCGACGCGGCCACTGAGCTGACCGAATGCCCTGCCCCCGGTTGAGGTTCGGTCAATGGAGTTCGCCGAGGTGGTGGGGGTGGCGAGTGTGGGGGCGATCCCGCCGCCGTCGGCGGGAGGAGCGGTCACGGCCAGGCCGTCGAGATCGGCCGCGGGAACCCCGGGCGGCGGTGCCGGTGCGTCGGGTGTCGACGAGCCGGGGAATGTCGCCGCACCCGCGGGGCGGGTGGGGTCGGAGAACAGCGCGACCGCCGCGACGTCGGCGGCGGGAACCGGTCCGGTTCCCGCCCCGATGGTGCGGGCGAGTTCGGAGGCGACCTGGGCGCCTTGCGAGTAGCCGGTCAGAGCGATCTTGCTGCCGGGGCACTTCTCGGCGTAGTCGGTGAGGAACTTCTCGGCCGCTGCGACACCGTCGGCGATGGACTGGGCGTAGGGCAGGTCGGTGCTGTCGCCGGGCTTGCCGCCGAAGCTCGCTGCGTACGGGATCAGGGTGCGCCCGACCTCGGCGGCGGCCAGGGAGAGCGGGATGGTGATCGCGGAGCCCAGGAACCCGGAGTCGACGTCGGTGGCCGCGGCGTCACCGGACTCTCCTGTGCCTTGCAGCCCGAACACGTGGAGCACGTCGCACCCGGTGGGAGGTGCCTGCGTGGGTGCAGCAGAGGCGGTGCCGGTCGCCGCGGCCGCCGCGAGGGTGGCGGCGACGACGGCGGCGAGGAGCTGCCCCCGCCACGTCTGCGGCGGCGCGAGATGGTGCGGGCGTGGGGTCATGGTCGGTGGGCCTCTCGGTGCAGGTGAGCGCGGGATCCGGACAACACGGCGACAGCGGCGGCGAGAGCGGCGGCCGACAACTGGGAGGGGTCGATACCGACACCGGCGGCGAGTTCGGCGTCGTAGGGCAGATGCACGACCCCGGCGACCCGGCCGGTCAGCGCGTCGGCGAGCGGCCCGGTGACGTGGTCGACGCCGGGGCGCTGAGAGGTGACGACGAGCTGCACGCTGCGGCCCATCCCGGCGATGCCGAGGCGCCGGTGTAGCTCCGTCAGCACGGGGCGCGCGGCGTTGGCCGCCCCCGGTCGGTCGTCGATGGTGACGACGATGTGATCGGCCAGGTCGGCAGCGGCGTCGAACCACGTGGACCCGATGCAGGCTCCGGCGTCGACGACCACGAGCCCGTGGCCACCGACCGCGGCGCGGGCGGCGGTCACCGCCGCCGCGAGGTGCGAGGGCGATGCGTCGTCGCGGCGGTCCCGACCCAGAACGGTCCACCCGGTGGACGTGGGCAGCGCGCGGCCACCGGTGAGCCAGACGCTCCACACGGCGACCGACTGCGCGACGGGGGCGGGCGTGCGGCGGCTGATGTCCCCGCCGACGGGCGTTCCGTCGAGGACGACGACGGTGTCGTCGGAGACCATCGCCAGCAGCATCGCGACCACGCTCGTTCCGGATCCGCCGTGAGCGCCGGCGACGACGATGATCGGGGCCGCGGCGGTCGGACCGTCCTCGACGACGACCTCTTGTGCCGGATCGGCCGCCGCGACGGGCTCCGCGTCGGCAGTGTCGGCGGCCGCGGCGGTGGGCAGCCAGTCCAGGTAGGACGGGCTTGTCCCGTATGCGCCGGTCACGACGCAGGGCCGATGGCGGCGATGACGGCAGTGTCTCCGGTGGCGGCCGGTGCGGTGGTCATGGAGCTGACGAACCGCTTCTGCTCGCCACCGGGGCGGCGCTCGATCACCGTCACCCGGAACTGCGACGGCGCCCTCTCGTCGGCGAGGACACAGTGCTCGGTGCCGACGGGGATGGCGGCGACGGCGCCCGCGAACGCAGCGGGGTCGAGGTCGATACCGTCGGCGAGCTGCGCGCTCGCCGCTCCGACGTCGCGGCTGCGGTAGTAGGCATCCTCGATGCGGGCGATGACCGCGAGGTCCGGATCGGCGGAGTCCGCGGAGGCGACCTCGCCGCCGGGCTGCTGGGCGCACCACTGCTCGAACGGCAGGACAGCCGGTGTGGTCGGGGTCGGTGCCGTGGAGGTCGTGGTCACGGCCTCCGTGGTCGCGACGAGTTCCTGCGCCAGCGAGGGGGCCGGCGCGGCGTCGGTCACGGAGGGTAGGACGGCCCAGGCAGCGCCGCCGGCGACGGCCACGAGAGCGGCGGCGGACACCAGGGCCGCCAGGGACGACCGGTGGCGGCGTACCCACCCGGCCTCTGCCGCGGAAATGGGATGCGCCGCGGAGGCGTTCACCGGTGTTGTCGCAGTGGGGAGGTCGGCGAGGACCGCCTGCCACGGAGCGAAGTGGTCGTCGGCTCGCTGGTCCGGTGGGGTCATCACCGCGACGTGTCCGGTGTGCTCGTCGGAGTGGTCGACCACCGTAATCGTTTCTGCGCGATCGGATTCGGTGGTGGGGTGTGTGGACAACGGGGCGAACCACTCGTCGTCTGCTCGGTTCGAGGTGGGCATCTCCGCGTCTCCTTCCTCGGTGTCGGTCTCGATGAGTGGTCGTGGTGTGTCTCTGGCGAGGTGGTCGGCCGAACCTTCGGATACGGCCGGACCCCGCGTGGGGTCCGGCCGCACCCGGCGATCAGGCCGGACGGAACGCCGCGACAGCGCTGTTCAGGGCTGCCGCGCCCTGCTCGAGCGCCGGGGCGTTGTCGGCGATCACGGTGTCGACCGCGCCCAGGACGTCGGCGCCACCGGGCACGTCGGTGACGGCCTGGCGGGCCTGCTCGACGTAGGCGGGGGCCGTGTCGAGCACCTGCTGGACGTCCTGCGGCGGTGTCCACACCGGCGCGGCCGCGGCGGGAGCGGGTGCGCCGGGTGCTGGTGCGGGGACAGGGGCGGGTTCGGTGATGATCTGCTGCTCTCCACCGGTGACCGTGGCGCCGAGCAGGCCGCCGAGTGCGGCGCCGGTGACGGTCAGACCGAGGACGATCGGCGCGGACAGTGCAGCTCCCGCAGCCCCACCGGCCAGTGCGGCTGCACCGGGGATGAACACCCACCCGACGGGTCCGCCCCACACGATCGCCCCGCTGCCGGTGGTCGCGGCAACGCCGAGCGCTCCGCCGAGTCCTGCTCCGGTGGCGGTGATGACGGTCGCGGGGACGAGCGAGGTCAGGAACCCTGCGGTGCCGCCGGCGACGATGCCGGTGGCGACTCCCGCGGAGATGCGGTCGGCTCGGGGTGCGTCGGCGAATCCGGCGTCGACGAGGAAGTTTCCGCCGTCTGCCTGCAAGGCCTGACTGGTGTTGTTGAACTGTTCCACCAGGTTCGGGTCCACGACATTCGGGTCGTACGGCACGATCTCGCCGCCGACGCCGATGTAGCCCTCCGGAATGTCGATGGGCGCGATGACCTTACGTTCGACGGTGGGCACGGGAGGCGGCGCGAGCGGTGCGGGCGGCCCGACCTGTGGGGCCGGCTGCGCGGGAGGCGCCGAGTAGTAGACGGCCGGGACGGTGGAGGACTGCTGGCGGCCGGACTGGTAGTCGTCGTAACTGCGCCACTGCGACTGCTGAACCTGCGGGGACGGGGTGTATCCGGGCAGGAACTCGCGCTGCTGGGTAGGTGCGGGTGCGGTGGTGGACAGACCCGGCTGCTGCGGGGGCGTGGTCGTCAGGCCGGGTTGGACCTCGTCGGCGGCGGCGGGACCTGCGAAAGCGACCGCCACCGCGACCGCAGATGCAGCAACCACGGTGGACCGGGTCGCGGTCTGGCGTCGATGACGTCCAGACTTGTTGTCACTGTTTAACATTCTGCCCTTTCATGGGAGCTGTACGAGTTGATCGGTTTCGCCGTGGGGAACCGGCAGGTGCGGCTGCCGGTTCCCGCACAGGTCGTGTCAGGTAATGAGTCCTTGTCGGGATGAGTGGCGCGAGGTCACTTACCGGCGAAGAAGCTGAGCCATAGCCACGGCTGCTGGAAGATCCAGAGCATGTGAGGACGTCCTTCCTGTGAGTGCGACCGGGAGATGTCGAGATGCTGGTGGGTGCGGTAATTGAGGCGCCCTGATTAGGGGGAGCGCCTCGGTTCTTCGCGCTACACCGGCATCGTTTACGTGCTGCCCGACGGCGTGACACCAATCGAAATTGCTGCTGCCGAACGGCTTTCGGATACGCGCGTGATCGCGTGCAACCGAAGTCATGAGGCACATGACCGTGCCGCGGAAATCACGACCGGCTGAGACTTTGACGTCCACGTGGCCAGGACGGATCCGTCATCGCAGGTTGACTGGTGGTCCGTGTGCGCAGTGTGCATCGGCCGCGTACAGAAGAGGAGGTTGTTGAGCCCGTCTTGCTGGTGAAGCGAGTTGCACACCGGAGCGTCGACAGAGCGCAGGTGCCCATCGGCGCGGGATGTTGCCATCCCGCGCCGATGGGCTGAAATGCGCGTTAACATCTCATATGCCTCTCACAACCCGCTGTCGATGAGCTTCCGGGCCAGCTTCTCGCCCGTATCCGCTCGTACGAAGTACATTAACACGTTATGAGCGGTTAACTCGGCTCGAGTGGAGGCCCCACGCACGATAAATTGAGACTGTGCGCTGCAAACGAACTTATTGTGAGCGTTAGATGATTGATTCAGCGGCCTGGCGGGGTGTAAAGGCGTTAAACGTGCTCACGGGCGATACGCTCTACCGTGTGCTTGATCAGATCCCGCCGCCTTTGGCGGTCCTCGCCGATGCAGTAACGCTGCGGCGACGCGCTTTGGGGCTCACGCGCGACGGTCTGCACGAAACGGGTGGGCCGGCACCATCCACCCTTGCTCGTATCGAGAGCCCTACCCCGTCCACGGCCTTTCCTCGGCCGACGACTTTAGATCGGCTCGACAAGGCACTGAAGTGGCAAAGCGGTTCAGCGGCCCGATGTCTCGACATGCGCGACCCGGTCTCGCTCGAGGACACCGTCGCCTCTACTGGTGCCTCTGGCGGCACATCGGCGCCGAACATTCCTGTGCCGGGTGATCCACTGGACTTCAGCTACGTCGCAGTGCCGGTGGAAGTGTTGCGAGAAGGTCTGACACTCATCCAGCAGAACCTCGCACCCACGGACCTCCCGGGTGGATCGACCGCGCTCCGCGGTTTGATCCAGTTCGCTCAGAAGCTGAGCGCGGCTCATGCCACAGAGGTACTCGAACGCTTCGGTGGGCCAAGCCGCACGGTGCCAGGTTTCCTGCAAACGACGTTCGCCCCGTATCTCGGGGACGCCGCGCCGTTTGAGGAGTCTTCTCCTTCGCTGGATGATGACCAACGGTATCGACGCTGGTTAGCGGGTCTTTCAGCTGACGAAGGTGGCCGCTATCACGAGCGATGGCACCGCAAGCAGCGTGCGCTACAGACCGCCGCCATCTAAAATCTCCCAGATGACCGACGTGTATGCCCCGCCCAGCACGTCCCTGACGGCCAAGGACGAGTCCCTGTCGTACCGATTGAGCCTGATGGTCAAACTCGCAGCGGCCCCAGGTGACCATGACAGCGTCGTCGACCAGCTCATCTTGAAGCTCGACGGTGCTGATCTCCCCTATTCGAGTCGTGAGGTGCGCGAGCACCTGGCGGGCACCTCTATACCCGGACCGATCGCTCGGCGCGCCTATGCGCAGGCGTGTCAGTGGCATGATGACACCTCGCTTCTCGACGACGATCCTGCGGTGTACCTCAGGCCGTTGATGCAGAGCGAGATCATGCTTTGCACTCGTGTCATCGGCGTTCCCCACTTTCGGGGTGCCGATGGTCCGATGGGCTTGCCCACCAATGCGTCGGTGGACGATCTGCGCGCTCAGTGGGCACAGCTCCGCGCGTCTGGGCGGCTCTGGCGCGTCGAGGCTTAACTATGGCCAGACGCCGGCCGCCCTGTTCGCCCGAGGCGGCCACACCTCGCGAGGTCGCAGAAGCACTCGTCAAGGAACTCGATCCCGGACCTACGTGGTCGATCGAGTCGTTCGTAGCCACCGAGTCACTGCGCCGCGATCGACCGATCCAAGTGGTGGAGAAGCCGTCGGGCATACACGTGAGCGGCGACATCACGGGAGAGCTCTGGCCCTACGCAGATCGCGACGAGATAGTCGTTGCGCCGCACCTGTCCTTGGAGGAAGAGCAGTTCGTAGTCGTGCACGAAATGGGTCACGTGCTTCTCCATCATGACCGCCGGGTCTCCCTGGACGAAGTCGCCTCGCTTTTCGATGCACTCCCTCGCGACCTTGTCGAGTTTCGACTTCGGTCGTTCGCTTGCAAAGTCGGAATTCCGTATTCTGCCACTCCGGAGAGTATGAGTACGTTGAGTCGGGCAGAGCAAGAAGCTGAATGGTTCGCAACTATCTTGCTGGCGCGCATCGACGAGCAACGACGGCGGATAACGTCACGCCATGGGCAACTTAGAGGATCAACAATGATCGATCGGCTTGCTCGTACGTTCGGTTACTACTGAACCGTTTGGTTTCTATTGAACAGTGTTCATGACGGGTACCATGCCTGCGGTGTGGCTACTCGACGCGGTGACAACGATAGGCGCGTTCGGCCTCCTCGCCATCGGCCTGTATCTTCTGGCGCGATCAGGCTCCTTTCGCGCTCCGAAGAGTGGCGCGCACTGGACGGCCATCGCAATCCTGCTGTTCGTGGCGGCGCGCTCACTGCACCTGCCGGCTGTCGAGGACTACATCGACAACTTCCCGATCAGCGCGGACGGTGAGCACCTTTACAATCTCCCCTACATCTTGACCATATTGTCGACGACTCTCGCTCTCGGTTTCTGTGTGCCTGCCACTGCTTGGATCGCGGGCGCCCCGTTCAGGGTCTGGGCTCCGCACGTTCTGGCTTTTTTCACATCGGTCGTCATAATTGGATCATTCGCAATAAGCGACTTGTGGCGTAAGCCTATTCAGTATTTTCCGGATGAGTTCGCCTGGACCTGGCCGCAGATTGTTTTGTGGTCTTATGTCGCGCTCACGATATCCCTTGTTGCCACGATCGCTCTGCGTCTAATCCTGAATCCACCGATAGAACTTCCATTGACCGGAGTGTCTAACTGAAGAAAGTGCCCCCTGAACTGGGATGATTTGAGTTCTCACGCAACAAATCCACCAGCTCAGGAAAGGCACTTCCAGTGAAAGTGTCCCACAAGTT
>SXGS01524910.1_pt1 | contig 26780 bp, 15 predicted proteins | sample 3174681 | NCBI WGS metagenome assembly SXGS01 (sample SAMN11356861, study PRJNA531348) | freshwater metagenome | isolation source: freshwater sample F1-80 | place: China: Fuxian Lake, Yuxi | collected 2017-12-25 | reverse complement strand
GACCAGATAGATAACCCACTTCTGAGCCCCCAAGGAAAGATGTCTCAGGGCTGATTTCAACATCAGTCCATCGACCCCCGCCACGACGGGCTCCGATGAGATGTGACTAAGAGACAGCTTCGCAAGGAGGGGGGACGCTTGAATTACGGGCTGGGTGGTTCGGCACTCCACCCCCTGTCCCCCTCCTCGCTGCGCAAGGAGGGGGGACGCTTGAATTACGGGCACGGTGGATCGGGGGGGGTGGGCCGCAGGAGCCTGCGGCGGGATCACTGGCCGCCTGGGGCGGGTCGACAGGGCGGCGCGGCGGGGTCTGGCCTTGGGCGGCGGGGCGCTCTGGGGAGCCGCCTCGGCGCGGCCGAGGGCGTCGACGAAGCGGCTCCCCAGAGCGCCCCGCATGGTTCATAACTGGTTGATTACAAATGCTTTTCAGCGGTGGGACGGCGCGAGGGCGGTCCCTTGTCCAAGGGCGCCCTGGCACGGCAGGGGGCGGTGTGGGCGCCGGTCAGCGGTGTGTCGCCGGGTTCAGCGCGGGGGAGATCGTGGTGAGCGTCCGTCGAGGGTCTGCTATGGTGGTGGGCGGCCGCTCGATCCTGCGGGGGCCTGTCACTGTTGGAGGCGGCGATGTCGAGGTTGATCTGGGGGGTGGTGCTGGCGATGGCGGTCGCGGGTTGCGGCGACGGGGCCGGGGTCGCGGTCGAAGGGGAGCCGGAGGGGACGCCGGAGGGTGCGCCAGAGGTCAGCCCCGAGGCCGAGCCCGTCGGGCAGCCCGACGCGGGGGAGCCGGAGCCGACGCCAGAGCCGCCGCCAGAGCCCGAGCCGGAGTCGGAGGGCGAGCCGGTGGTGGTGCCGCTGGGCGAGACCTTGTGGATGGCGGGGGATGACTACCTGGCGGACTGGGGGGCGGACAACCCGGCGCCGGTGGAGATCGTGGAGGTGCCGGAGGGGAGCGCCGTGGCGCGCGGGCCGCTTGGGGCAGGCGGGCGGCTGACGCCGGACGTGCCGGGAGAGTTCGTGTTGAGGCGAGCCGGTCAGCGGCGCGCGATCCGGGTGCGCGAGGGTTTGTTGAACGAAGACACCTTCTTGAACTTCAACTACTCGCCGACGGAGCCCGTGGTGGTCGATGGCGATGATCTCTGGGTAGCCTGCCCGACGTCGAACGCGATCCAGAAGGTGATCCTCGGGGAGGGGGGGCCGGCGGCGGGGCCGCTGGTGCCGACGGGGTCGTGGCCGACGGCGCTGGCCGTGTGGGGGGACTTCGTGCTGGTGGCCCAGACCGGGCGAGACTCGCTGGGGTTCGTGGATCGGGCGAGGGCGCGGCTGGTGGACGCGATCCGCGTGGGCGATGAGCCGGCGGGGGTCGTGGTGGACGGGCGCGATCCGGGTCGGCCGGTGGCGTGGGTGGCGCTCAGCGGCGAGGGCGCGGTGGTGGCCGTGGATCTGCTGGCGCGGGAGGTGATCGGGCGCGTGGAGGTGGGGCGAGATCCGCGCGCGATGGTTCTTGATCCGGCGGGGGGCAGGCTCTTCGTGGCCTCGCTGGTGTCGTCCAACGCGCACCCGCAGGGCGCGCGGCAGCGTCAGCCGGTGCCGCCGGAGCGGCAGTTCGACATTGCGGTGATCGACGTGGGGCGGAAGGAGCGGGTCGCGTGGGTGCCGGCCGTCGGGACGATCTTGCGGGGGCTGTGGCTGGACCCTGGGGTGCCCGGGGTGCTGGCCGTGGCGCGCTCGAACGCGGACAACACGCGGGCCGGTGTGGACGCCGACGGTCGGCCCTACCAGCATGGGATCAGCCTGATCGACATCGATCCGGGCTCGGATCGGCTCTACGAGGTGGTGCGAGAGATCGACCTGGATCGTCAGGCGAGCTCGACGGGGCCGGCGCCGAGCCCCTTCACGATGGTGCGGACGCCGGACGGGGCGAGGATGCTGGTGACGCTCTCGGCCAGCCGTCAGGTGCTGGTGCTGGACGCGGCGAGGTGGGAGGAGATCGAGCGCTGGGAGTCGGGCCACGACCCGCGCGGGCTGGTCTTCGTGGGGGATCGGGTCTGGACGCTGGCGTGGCTGGACAACGCGGCCCAGAGCTGGCCGTGGCGCGGGGATGGGGATCGGCAGAGCGTGCTCGTGGGGGACGATCCGACGCCGGAGTCGGTCAAGGAGGGTCAGCGGATCTTCAACGACGCGCGCTTTTCGAGGCATGGGGATTTCTCGTGCAACAACTGCCACATCGACGGTCTGACGGACGGGCTGGTGTGGAACATCCTGCTCGACGGGGACGTCAACACGCTGGCCTTCCGCAACATCGGCGGCACGGCGCCCTTCTTGTGGGGGGGCTTCCTGCCGACGCTCTTTGACTTCAGCCGCGAGGTGCTGCGGCTGGTGGGGGCGACGGCCTCCGGGCGGCAGATGGAGCTGTTGACGACCTACATGCAGTCCGTCACCGCCCCGCCGAACCCGAACGCGGCGCCCGGGGGGCGTCTGACGGCGCAGGGTGAGCGGGGGCGGGAGATCTTCGTCGGGGAGGTCGACCAGGGGGGCGGGGGTTGCGGCGACTGCCACTCGGGGCCGCTCTTGACGAACCTGCAGCGGGTCGAGGGCAAGACGCCCTCGGTGACGACGGACGTGCCCTCGCTGATCGCGACCTACGACACGGGGCCGTGGGGTCGGCTTGGGCAGTGGGAGACGCTGGAGGAGATGGTGGCCTTCGGCGCAGAGTTCACGGGGGCGAGGCTGGACGAGGAGGCGCTGGCGGCGCTGGTGGCCTACGTGGAGCAGCTGCCGGGTGACGTGATCTACCTCAACAGCGCGGTGCCGCTGAACAACAGCCGCCGGGTGCCCAACCAGACGCCGGTGTCGCTGACCTTCTCAGGCTTGCTGGTCGAGGGGCAGGAGGATCACTTCGAACTGCTCTTCGACGACGGCGGCGAGGGGGTGCCGGTGCGCGGCGGGTGGGCGATCTCGGGTCGGCGGGTGACCTTCGAGCCGGTCAGCCCGCTGGGCCAGGACAGTGTGTTTTTGATCAGGGTGTCGGCGGGGCTGCGGGGCGTGCTTGGCGGCGTGTCGCGCGAGCCGCTGGAGTTGCGCTTCGAGACAGGGACCTCGCCGCAGGTGGACTACTCGGGGCGCTGGCGGTGGAACATCCGGGGGCTGATCGACGCCTCGGTGGTGGTGGCGGCGATCCAGTCGACGGGGGGCCACGTCTCGGGCGTGATCCTTGAGTCGGACGAGGCGATCGACTTCGACCACGTCGAGGGCTACGTCTCGGGCACGACGCTGATCATCGATCCCTTCCTGGCGCTGACCGACTTCGGGCAGGTGCAGGTCCGAGAGATCGAGGCGGAGCTCTTTGACGAGGACGAGGACGGCCGCGCCGACGGGGGTCAGGGCGAGATCCGCTCGATCATCGACCTGGACGTCGAGATGGTGCGGCTGGCCTACCCGGATTGAAGGGGGCGACCCGGCGGCCTTGAGCGGCGCAAGGTTGTCCGCTCAAGGCCAGCGCGAGGGCGCGGCCGCAAGGGTGCTCAGAGACCGGTGACAGGGACGATGTTGCTGCCGCGGCCGCCCTCGCCCATCTCCTTGAAGTCGCCGTTGATGGCGTCGGAGACGGCGATGGAGACGAGGAAGGCGTCGTCGTCGAAGCGCCCGCACTCAGCGGCGCCGACCTCGTAGACGTGGATGCTGTCGCCGTTCTCGATCGTGACGTCGCCATCGGCCACGCTGCTGAACTGAACGACGACGAAGCCGGCGTTGAGCGCCGTGAAGGTCAAGCCGTCGGGGGCGCCGCCGCCGAAGCAGGTCCCGGTCGCGGGATCGACGGCGTCAGGGGCGCCCAGCAAGCCGTTGGCGTCGCAGGCCAGGTTGCCCTCGCAGTTGATGTTCGTGTCCTCCTCGAAGCTCTGTGCGAAGAGCTCCTCGCCGTTGGCCTTGACGACGCTGATGGCGTCGATGTCCGCGCCGGGGAAGTCGCCGGTCAGGTTCTCCGCCAGATCCTCCACCAGGACGAAGCGGAAGATCGGGGCTTCGGGCTCGGGTTCGGGCTCGGCCTCGGGTTCGCCCTCGGGTTCACCTTCTGGGGTGGCCTCGGGTTCGCCTTCGGGGCTGGCCTCGGGTTCGTTGATATCGACAGGGTCGCCGGCCAGGAAGCCGTCGTCGGTGTTGTCCAGGACGCAGGCGGGGACGCACAGGAGGGCCGCGCCGACGAGCGAGAGGAGACGAGCAAGGTTATTGTTCAAGATATCTTCCGTCCAAAGGGTCGCACAGGGAGTCTCTCTCTCCACGAGGACCTCTTGTAATGTCCGGCCTGGGCGGGATCAAGCTCTGTCGCGAATAGAGTCGATAAGACCCTGTACTTCCTTGGATTTCTCAACCTCCCCGAGCGCGGCCAGCTGATCGGCGGACAGCCTCCAAGCGGCGCGCGCGCGGTCGAGCTGGCCGGCCTGCCGGGCGAGCACGCCGGCGAGGCGGGCGGCCCAGGCGATGTCGGGGTCGACGAGGGCGGAGGCGGCCAGGAGCGTGGCGGCGCGCTTCGCGTGCGTGTCCCAGGCCTCCCAGTCGTCGCGGGCGGCGGCGCAGGCGATCAGGGCGACGTGGACGGCGCCCTGGACGCCGCGCTGGCCGAGGCGTTCAAGGAAGGTCAGGCCGGCTTCCAGGGCGCGGCGGGCCTCGCCGTCCTCGCCGCGGCGCAGCAGCAGGAGGCCGAGGTTGATCCTGGGGAAGACCTGCTCGCCGTGGCCGAGGTCGTCGAAGAGGGCGACGGCGCGGCGGTAGTGGACCTCGGCGGCGAGCAGGTCGCCGCGGTAGCGGGCGATCTCCCCGAGGCTGTTGAGGATGCCGGCCATGCCGAGGCGGTTGCCGAGGGTCTCGGCGCTGGCGTAGGCCTGCTGGTAGAGGTCGGTGGCGCGCTCGGGCAGGCTCTGGCGTCGGGCGACGTGGCCGAGCAGCAGGAGGCAGCGGCCGACGTTGCGCTGGTCGCCGACCTGCCTGGAGAGGGCCTGGCCCTGGTCCAGGAGGAGTTCAGCGCGGTGGAGGTCGCCCTGCTGGAAGACGACGGCGGCCAGGGAGGAGATCGCGCGGGCGAGGTCGGGCGCCTGGCCCATGGCCTCGAAGCTGTCGCGGGCCTGTGTGAGCAGGGCTTCGGCGCGGGTCAGGTCGCCGCGCTGTCGGACGATGTCGCCCAGGGCCCAGCGCGCCTCGGGCAAGAGCGCCGCCCAGCCGTGGCGGAGGGCCTCGGCCTCGACGCGGACGGCCAGGGCCTCGGCCTCATCGAGGCGCATCTGTCGCCGCTGGGCCAGCGCCACCTCCAGCCAGACGCGGCCCCAGCGCGGGTCGTGTTCGGGCGCGCCGAGCCTGACGAGGGCGTCGAGGCAGAGTTCCTGGAGGCGGAGCTCCTCCTTGTGCTGGTAGAGCCACCGCCTGTGGACGGCGCCGCGCAGCAGGGGGTCGATGGCCTCGTCGAGGGCCCCGGCCAGGAGCAGGTGTCGCCCGATCCGCTCGGCGACGTTGAAGGTCGAGGGGCCGTGGATCTGGGCGAGGGCGGCGGCGGCGGCGCGGTGGAGGGGCGGGGCGACGCCGCGGTCGACGGCGGCGCGCTCGACGCTCTCGTGGATCATGCCGTGCGCGAAGCACCAGCCGCGGTCGGTGGCCTTCATCAGGTGGTGGTCAAAGAGGGCCTCGACGAGCTCGGGGAGCAGTTCGGCGTCGATCTGAGCGCAGGCCTGCCGCCACTCCTGGGCGTCGACCTCGCGGCCGAGCACGGCGGCCAGCTCCAGCACGGCGCGGGCAGGGTCGGGCAGGGGCTTGAGGAGGCGATCGAGGCGGTCCGTCCAGATCTGGTGGATGTCGTCGGGCAGGATGGCCTGATCGCCGGGTTTGAGGACAAAGCCGCCGGGGCCGACCTTGAGGACGCCGCGCTGGACCCAGTCGCCGACGAGCTGGGAGGCGAAGAGGGGGTTTCCGCCGCAGCGATCCCGGAGCTTGTCGGCCAGCTCGCCTTCGAGGCCGAGCAGCTCGCGCACGAGCACGCCGCTGTCGTGTGTCCCCATGGGCGCGACGTCGATCCAGCTCGCGGCGGGGCGCGCGCCGAGCGCGTCGAGCAGCGCGCGCTCGGCGGGCCGCTCGGCCAGCGCCTCGTCGCGGGCGGCCAGAAGGATCAGCAGGGGGGTTCCTTCGGCCATCGCGGCGCCCATCAGGTGGTCGACGAGGCCGAGCGCGTCGGCGCCCCACTGCACGTCGTCGAGCCAAAGGATGACGGGCCGCGCGGCGGCCAGCCGCTCGATGAGCCGCCCCACGAGGACGTAGCGCTCGGCGGCGCTGTTGAAGGTCACGCGGACCTCTTCAGCGTTGGGCTCAGGCGAGGGGGCGAGCAGCTCGGCGAGCGCCTGCCACTCGTAATCGCTGGTGACGCCCTGGCCTTGCAGCTTCACGCGGACGCGCGCGCACAGATCGGCTCTGGAGAGGCCCACGCAGCGCAGGTGTCGGGCGACCATCCCGGCGACGCCGTCGACCGGGCCAGGGACGGGGGCGTGGGTGGCCTTGAGGATGGTGGCGACGCCGAGCTCGTGGGCCCGCTCGCACATCCACTCGACGAGCCGGCTCTTGCCGACGCCGGCCGGGCCGCGCAGGATCAGCAGCCGGGTGTGCCGCTCGAGGGCCGCCTGGGTCAGCCCGGTCCAGATCAGGTCGCGCTCGGCCTCGCGCCCGACGAAGGGGACGGCCCGCAGCCCGTAGAGCCCGAGGCCCGCGCCGACGAGCTGCATGGAGGGGCCCGGCGGGGTCTGTCGCCGCCAGCCGCGCGCCAGGGTGCTCCGGCGGCCTTCGTAGGGTACGCGCGCCCTGGCGGCGGGCATCGGCGGGGCGACGCCGGCGAAGCTCCCGGCGCCGCGGGTGTCGAGGGAGGGCGAGGTGTTCCCCTCGAAGAAGCCGGAGTCGACGCTGTCGCAGGTGTCTTCGAGGCCGAGGATCGTCTCGACCTCCAGCGTGGGCACGGGTTCGTCGGCGCGCGGCGACAGGATCTCGTAGATGGGCGCGTGGGCGCGTGGATCGAGGGCGTCGGGGTGGGGATCGAGGAGGGAGAGGGCGGCGGCGGCGTCGGCCACGCAGGGGAAGCGGTCTTCGGGGCGCTTCGCCAGGAGGCGGCGCAGCCAGTCTTCGAAGCCGGTGGGGAGGATCTCGACGGGTTGGAAGTCTGGGAGCGGGTTGCTGATGTGGAGCCAGGCCTGGTGGACGAAGGTCCTGCCGTCGAAGGGGATGAAGCCGCAGGCCATCTCCCAGGCCATGATCCCCAAGGCGTAGAGGTCGGTCCAGGGTCCGTAATCGCGCCATCTGCCCTCGAACTGCTCGGGGGCCATGTACTGGGGGGTGCCGGAGAGCTTGTCGGTGCTGCCCTCGCGGCTCTGGTCAAGGGCGTGTGCGATGCCGAAGTCGGTCAGCTTCAGGCCGGGTCGGGCGTCCGCGCCGAGGGAGATGAGGACGTTGGCCGGCTTGATGTCGCGGTGGATGACCCCGCGGGCGTGGGCGTGCGCCAGGGCGTCGAGCAGGGTCAGCAGGGTGGACTTGAGGGCGTGCCAGGGCAAGGAGCCGGCGCGCTGGTCGAGCGATCCGCCGGAGGCCATCTCCATGACGAGGTAGGGGCTGCCGGCAGGGAGCGGGCCTCCGCCAGCGCGGGGGACCTCGCCGTAATCGAGGACCATGACGACGCCGGGGTGGTTGAGGCCCGCGACGGCCTGGACCTCGTTGCGGAAGGCCTGCCAGTACTGGGGTTGCTTGACGTGCTCGCCGCTGAGCACCTTGACGGCGACGGGGATCTGCTGATCGGCGTGGACGGCGCCCCAGACCTCGCCCATAGCGCCTTGCCCGATGCGGGCCTGGAGCCGGAAGGGGCCAAGGTCGATGGGATCTTGAGGGTTCATCGGAGGTCAGGGCGCTCGGCATCCGGGGGTCGCGGGTCCACCCGAAGGGATCGCACGGATGCGCAGGCGATTGCAAGGCGACGCCCGCGGCTGGAGCGTCGGAGGGCCTTCTGGGCGAGGTCTTGTCTTGACGGGGGGTCCGGTTGGGGTGACGATATGGGCCTGTTGGAGTGCCGAAAGGTCGCGACATGCCCACCGTCCACAACAACCCCAACCTGCCGCGCGCTGGCGACGTCGTGTCGCAGCGCTTCCGGATCGATCGCGTGATCGGCGAGGGGGGCTTCAGCGTCGTCTTCGAAGCCACGCAGATCAACCTGGGCCGCAGGGTGGCGATCAAGATGCTGCTGCCGGAGATCCTCGGAGACAGCTACAACCTGCAGCTCTTCCAGCGCGAGGCGCACTTCGCCAAGAACCTGCGCCACCCCAACATCATCGAGATCTATGACCACGGCGAGACGGCGGCCAGCCTGCCCTTCATCGTGATGGAGCACCTGGAGGGGCAGGCGCTCAGCGACCTGATCGAGGGCGGGGCGCTGGAGCCGCGGCGGGTGTGGCGCGTCACGGCCCAGGTGCTCAAGGCCTTGATGGCCTCGCACCGGCATGGGGTGATCCACCGGGACATCAAGCCGAGCAACGTTTTCCTGTGTGATCATCCGGGGATGCCCGACTTCGTCAAGGTGATCGACTTCGGCATCGCCAAGGCGCTGACCGGCCCGGGGGAGATCTCGACGAGCGCGAAGGGAAGCCCGGTGACCGGGACGCCGCATTACATGGCGCCGGAGCAGATCAGCGGGGAGGGGCTGGGGCCGCACACGGACCTGTACGCGCTGGGGCTGGTGATGGCCGAGGCGCTCACGGGGCAGCCGGTCTACAGCCGCGATCTGTCGCTGATCGAGTTGCTGCGGGGTCAGATGTCCATGGAGTTGCCGCCGATCCCGAGGGGGGTGCTGGAGGGGCCGCTGGGGGCGATCGTGCAGGCCGCGACGCAGAAGCGGGTCGATCTGCGCTATCGCTCGGCGGCACAGATGCTTGAGGACATCGAGCGGGTCGAGTTCGATCGCGTCAGCCTGCCCGTGGTCAGCTTCACGAGCTACAAGCCGACCTTGACGCTGCGGGGCGCCTCGGAGCCGCAGCCGGGCGCGACGCTTGGGGGTCGCTATCGCCTCGACGAGCTGCTCAGCCGCAGGCCGCACACGCTGGTCTACAAGGCCACGCAGCTGTCTCTGGAGCGCCAGGTGGCGATCAAGGTGCTGCGTCCAGAGGCCGTCCACAGCGCCGATCTGGTCGAGTACTTCAAGGAGGAGATGCGGATCGTGCGGCAGCTCGACAGCCCCCATACGATCCGGATCGTCGATTACGGCGAGTCGTCCGAGGGGCTGCCCTTCATGGTGATGGAGTGGCTCAACGGGATGCAGCTGAGCCTGATCCTGGACAACGTGCGGCTGCTGCCCCAGCAGGTCGTGTCCATGGCGCGCCAGACGCTGGCGTCGCTGCGCGAGGCGCACAGGAAGGGGATCGTGCACCATGACATCAACCCCGCGAGCCTCTTTCTGTGCGACGTGGGGCAGGCGATGGACTTCGTCAAGGTGACGGACTTCGGGCGCTCGGCGGCCCAGATCGGGCACCGCGACGGCGCGCTGCAGAGTTCGGAGACGAGCGCGGTCATCGGCGCGCCGCACTACATGGCGCCTGAGCAGCTCTTGCAGGGCCGCGTCGGTCCGCACACGGACCTGTACGCGCTGGGGCTGGTGATGGCCGAGGCGCTCACGGGGCGGCCGGTCTACGATTCGTCTCAGGATCCGGTCCGGATCGCCCAGCAGCAGGCCTCCGACGCGCCGCCGCCGATCCCCGAGTTCGCGCTGCGGGGGCACCTTGGCGCGGTGATCGAGCGGGCCACGCGCAAGGAGCTGGCGCTGCGCTACACCTCGGTCGACGAGATGATGCGGGACCTGTCGATGGTCGAGGACGCCGAGCGCGAGGCGCTGGCGCGCCCAGCGGCGCAGCCCGTGGCGACGCCCGCGCCGCAGCCCGTGGCCTTCAAGGCGATCACGCGGCCGAGGTTGCTGTGGCGCTTCGAGACGCACGGGCACGTGAGGGCGGCGCCGGTGATCGGCGCCGACGGCACGATCTACGTCGGCTCCTTCGACGGCTGCCTCTACGCGGTCTACCCCAACGGCCAGCTGCGCTGGCGCTACAAGACCCAAGGCGAGCTGCGGTCAGCGGCGGCGTTGGATCGGCGCGGGATCGTGCTGGTCGGATCGCGAGACGCCCGCGTCCACGCCGTGTCGGCCAGCGGCGCGCTGCAGTGGGCCTACGAGACGGTGGGGCCGGTGACCTCGTCGCCGGTCGTCGGCCGGGACGGCGCGCTCTATGTGGGCTCGGGCGACCGCGCGCTCTACGCGATCAACGAGGACGGGACGGCGCGCTGGTACGTGGCGACGCAGGGCCCGATCTCTTCGAGCCCGGCGCTGGGGCAGGACGGGACGATCTACGCCGGCTCGGAGGATCAGCGCCTCTACGCCATCGAGCCGGACGGGCGGGTGCGGTGGTCGGTGTCCACGGGGGGTCGGATCTACGGGTCGCCGGCGTGCGGCCCGGGCGTCGTCTATGTGGGGTCGGATGACGAGCACCTGTATGCGGTGGGCACCGACGGTCAGGTGCGCTGGAAGGTCCGGCTGGAGTTCTTCATCGCCTCGACGCCGGTGGTGTCCCGGGGTGGCGTCGTCCATGTGGCGAGCAACGACGGGACGCTCCACGCCATCGACGGCCGAGGCCAGGTGCGCTGGACCTACCAGACGGGCGAGTCCGTCACGGCGCCGCCGGCGCTGGACGCCGAGGGCAACGTCTACCTGGGCTCCAACGACGGGAAGATGCGGGCCATCAGCCCCACGGGCAGCCTGATCTGGTCCTTCGAGGTCGGGGACTGGCTCCAGGGCTCCCCGGTCGTTGGCGCCGACGGGGTCGTCTACTTCGGGGCGGACGACGGGCGGCTCTACGCGCTGGCGCAGGCCGTCTGAGCGGTCGGCGCTCGCCCTGGCTGCGGGTCTGTGTTAGAGCTTGGGGGCCTCGCGCGGCGGGGCGGAGATAGCCACCGATGGAGAGAACCGACATGCCCCGCCTTCTTGTGATCTCGCTGCTCATGGCGCTGCTCGGCGCCGGCTGCACCATCATCATCCAGGCCCCCATCGTCTGCCCCGAGGGCTCCACGCTCAAGGAAGGCCGCTGCCTGGGCCAGGTCTTCGGCGTTCTGGGATCCGACGCCGGCTTGAGCGACGTGAGCGTGAGCGGCGATCGGGGCGCGGAGCAGCAGATCGCGTCGCTGCCCGAAGGCGGCTCGGAGGACTGGGACAACCGGGTCAGCGGGATCCTCATCGCGACCTACGACAGCGACGGCTCCGGGGAGGTCGACACGGCGGCCGAGGTCGACCAGATCGACTGCGGGGTCTTCAAGGCGATGGACAGGGCCACGAAGCAGGGCGACGACGTCAACCTGATGTCCTTGTATGGCTTCGCCAACGGCTACCTCTGGGCTGGGGACGCGCTCGGCTTCAACCTCTCGGTCCGCGAGCGGCTCGCCGAGCGCATGTCGGGCTGCGGCCTGTCGACCTGATCGATGAGGCGATCGCTGACGTGCAGCCTCTGCGAGGCGCTCTGTGGTCTTGAGGTCGAGGTCGATGGCGGCGCGGTCACGTCGGTCCGCGGCGACGCCGAGGACCCGCTCAGCCGGGGCCACATCTGCCCCAAGGCCGTCGCGCTGACCGATCTCCACGACGACCCCGACAGGCTGAAGGGGCCGATGCGGCGCGACGCGCAGGGCCAGTGGTCGCCGGTGAGCTGGGGTGAGGCGCTCGGCGAGGTCAGCCGCCGGCTGGCGCAGGTCCAGGCGGAGCACGGGCGAGACGCGGTCGGGCTCTACGTCGGCAACCCGATGGCGCACAACTTCAGCGGCGCGCTGGCGCTCCAGGCGCTCAAGCAAGCGCTGGGGTCGCGCAACCTGACCTCGGCCACGAGCGCCGATCAGCTCCCTCACATGTTCGCCGCGCTGCTGATGTTCGGCCACCAGCTCGCGCTGCCGGTGCCGGACGTCGATCGAACGGACCTGATGATCATCGTCGGGGCCAACCCGGCGGCCTCCAACGGCAGCCTGATGACGGCGCCCGGGATCATGAAGCGGCTGGCCGCGATCCGGTCGCGCGGCGGCGAGGTGATCGTCCTGGACCCCCGGCGCACGCGGACGGCCGAAGCCGCCGACGCCCATTACTTCATCCGCCCCGGCACCGACGCGCTCTTCTTGCTGGCGATGCTCCACGTGATCTTCGAAGAGGGGCTGACGCGGCCCGGGCTCTGGCAGGGCTACAGCAAGGGGCTGTCGGCGCTCAAGGGCGCGGCGCTGGGCTTCTCGCCCGAGGCGGTGGCGGCGGCCGTCGGGGTCGAGGCCGAGGTCACCCGCGGGCTGGCCCGCAAGATGGCGCGGGCGAGATCGGCGGCGCTCTATGGCCGCTTCGGGATCTGCACGCAGCGCTTCGGGGGGCTGTGCGCGTGGCTGATCAACGCGATCAACGTCGTCACGGGGCACTTCGACCGCCCCGGCGGGCTGATGTTCGCGCGCCCGGCCGCCGATCTGGCCGATCTGGCCTCGCTCGTCGGCCAGCGCGGCAGCTACGACCGCTGGAGGAGCCGGGTGAGCAACCTGCCCGAGTTCAGCGGCGAGCTGCCCGTCAGCGCCCTGGCCGAGGAGATGCTCACGCCGGGGCCAGGCCAGCTGCGCGCGCTGATCACGGTCGCCGGCAACCCCGCCCTGTCCACGCCCAACGGCGCGCAGCTCGACCGCGCGATGGCCTCCCTGGACTTCATGGTCGCCGTCGACCTCTACCTCAACGAGACCACACGCCACGCCCACATCATCCTGCCGCCCGTCTCGCCGCTGGAGCGCGACCACTACGGCCTGATCTTCCACGCCCTGGCCGTGCGCAACACCGCGCGCTTCTCGCCGCCGCTCTTTGACTCGCCCGTCGGCGACGTCCGCCCGGACTGGTCGATCATCCTGGACATGGCGCGCGGGCTGCTCAAGGCGCGCGGGGGGATCGAGGGGCACCTGGGCGCGCTGGCCGTCGGCGCGATGGCCAGGGTCGGGCCGCGCCGCTGGCTGGACGCGGCGCTGCGGGTCGGGCCCTACGGAATCGGCGCCCAGGGGCTGACCCTCGACCGGCTCCTGGAGGCCCCCCACGGGATCGACCTGGGGCCGCTGACGCCGGCGCTGCCCGAGCGCCTCCAGAGCCCCGACGGCCTCCTGGACCTGGCCCCCGATGTTCTGGTGGCCGACGTCGAGCGGCTGCGCGAGGCGTGGACCTCCGGATCTCTGGCGCCCGCCGGGGGGCTGGCGCTCATCGGGCGCCGCGACCTGCGGAGCCTCAACTCGTGGATGCACAACAGCGACCGGCTCGTCCGGGGCCAGCCGCGCTGCACGCTGCTGATCCACCCCGACGACGCCGGCGCGCGGGGGATCGCGGACGGACAGCGGGTGTCGATCACCTCAAGGACGGGCGCCGTCGAGGTGGACGCGGCGCTCGACGCGGCCATGATGCCCGGCGTCGTCAGCCTCCCCCACGGCTGGGGTCACGACCGCCCGGGGGCCGCGCTCTCCGTCGCCGCCCGGCGCCCTGGCGCGAGCGTGAACGACCTGACCGACGAGATCCACCTCGACACGCTGACCGGCACGGCGGGCTTCAGCGGGGTGCCGGTCGAGGTCGCGCCCGCCTGAGCGGCCGCTCAGGGCTCGACGGACAGGAGCTCCACTTCAAAGATCAGCGTCGACTCCGGCGGGATCGCGCCAGGGACGCCCTTGTCGCCGCAATACTGATACGGAACCACGCTCAAGCCACTTACACTTTGGGCCACCAGGATGCCCAAGATGAAAGTGCTTCAAACGTGGTTCCGTATCACTCCTGCCCTTCTTCCATGGCGCGCTCGATCTGCTCGCCGATCGTCTCCAGCTCAAAGGGCTTGGGGAGGAAGCCGGCCACGCCCAGGCCCCTGGCCTCGTCGCGCAGCCGCTGATCCACGCCGACCGCGGTCAGCAGCACCCGGACGCGGGGGTCGATCTGCCGCAGGCTGTGCAGGACCTCCCGGTGGCCGCCGGGCACCATGGTGTCCAGCAGGACCAGCCCGATCTCCCGATGGTAGGCCGTGAAGGTCTCCAGCGCCGAGCCCCCCGTCGCCGCGATCCGGACGTCGTGGCCCAAGGAGCGCAACACCCGCCAGTGGGCGCGCAGCAGCAGCCTGTCGGCGTCGATCAACAGCACGCTGGCGCGCTTGAGCGCCGCCAGCTCAGGGTTCGACCCGGTGGTCTTCGGCGGGGTCGAGAAGGACTCGACCTGCATCGCAATGGTGATGATCGTGCCTCGCCCCGGCTCGCTGTCGATGTGAACCTGACCGCCCTGGCTCGTGACCGCCGCGTAGACCATGAACAGCCCCAGCCCCGTCCCCTCCCCCTTGGGCTTGGTCGTAAAGAAGGGATCGAAGGCCTGCTTCTTGACCGCCTCGGTCATCCCCGAGCCTGTGTCCTGGATCTGAAAGAGCACGTAGCAGCAGTCCTCTTTCAAAAAAGGGTGCTCGCGGGTCGCCTTGAGGTTCTGGGTCGACAGGTTGATCTGCCCCGAGCCGTTGATCGCGTCGGCGGCGTTGAGGCACAAGTTCATCAAGACGTGGGACATCTGGTTCGGATCGCCCTTGACGTCGATCAGCTCGGGGTCGAGGGTCAAGTTCAGCGCGATGGAGCGCGGCAGGATGCGCGACAGCAGGCCGTTGGCCTCCTGACAGATCGCGTTGAAGTTGAAGAGCTCGCTCGTGGCCTGCGTGTTCCGAGCGAAGCCCATCAAGCCCTGGAGCAGATCCCGCCCGCGGCGGCAGCTCGCCAGGATGATCTGGAGATCGTCCTGATGAACGCTGGCCACCGACAGCTCGTCCTTGACCGCCGAGGTCAACCCGATGACGCTGGCCAGGATGTTGTTCATGTCGTGGGCCATCCCCCCGGCCAGCCGACCCAGCGCCTCCATCTTCTGCGCCTGGTTGATCCGCTCGGCGAAGTGCCGCTGATCCTCGCGCGCCCGATGCAGCTCGCTGATGTCGACGAAGGTGATCAGCGCCCCGGTCCGCCCCTGCTCGTCCGCTGGCGTCGGGATGGCCGAGAAGAGCGCCCAGACCACGGCCCCATCCGGCATCTTGACCCCGATCACCTTCGGCGGCTGCGGCTTGCCCGTGCTCAGACACTGGCTGACAGGGTACTCCGACACCGGGCAGACGCTCCCGTCCTCCCTGAAGGTTTCTCCTTCAAAATCAGAAACATAGCGATCGGTCAGCTCATCGTAGGTGAGCCCCAGGATGTGCTGCGCCTCGGCGTTGGCGTAGAGGATGGAGCCCACAGACGAGACGTGGACGATGCCGGAGGGCACCACGTCGAGGATGGAGCGGTTTTCCATCACGCCCTGAAGCGACGCCGCGCGCGCCTCTCGGCGCGTCGCCTCGCTCAGCCGCTCGCGCAGCCGCTCGATCTCGCCTTCCAGCAGCGCGATCCGATCGCCCTCGTCTGTCAAGTCCTTCGCGATGCTCATTCACCAGGTCCCTGTCATGCCAAGCCCCGTCGACGATGGCCCTGCCCAGATCGACAGCGAGGGGGCGGCCTTGGCGCCCTCAGCGGAGGGCTCGACGTCGGGAGCAAACGCGATCAGGAGCACGCCGGTGACGACCAGCGCGCCCCCTGAGATCAACAGCCCGAGGTTGAGCCCCTGGGCGCCCTCGATGGAGGACTTGAGGTCGTCGAAGGACTCCTGCTGGCCAGGCTGGGTCCGAAGCTCCTTGAGCGACTTGATGTCGGGGCTGATGGACACGGCGTCCACCGCCAGCGCCGCCAGGAGGGCCGCGCCGCCGGTCCCGGCCGCGATCCAGCCCCAGGTCCCCAGCGCCCCCTGCTGCGGCGGCTCGATGATCTCCGGCCCGATCGCGACAACCGGCGTCTTGAGGGTGAGGGTCAGCTGCGCGCGCTCCATGCTGACGATCGTGACGACCTCCTCAACCCGCTCTTCTGCCAGGACGCCGACGACGCGGTGCTCGCCTGGGGACAGCGTCAGCCCCTCGGCGGGGCAGTCGATGGGGGGCTGATCGTCGATCTGGAGCTGGACCCCGTCCGGCGAGCACGCCACGCTCAACACCCCTGGGCAGGGGCCGATGAGCTCGCTGCGGTATCGTTCGAGCACCCCGGCGACGACCTCTGGGGGGGGATCCGGGACCTGCGGGGCCGCTTCGACGGCGTCGTAGGCGGCCACGGCCTCGTCGCAGCGGCCCGCCTTGGCCAGCGCTCTGCCGAGGTTGAGCCAGGTGACGTTGAGGTGGCCGAGATCCAGCGAAGCCCTGAAGATCCGGATGGCCTTGTCGGGATCGCCGTCGATGATGGCCTGGACGCCCTCGTCGTTGAGCTGACTCTGGGCCTCCGTGGCCAGGATCGTCGAGGCCTGCGCGCTGGCCGAGGGCGCGAGCAGCTCGCCTGCGCCGCTCGGCGCGAGCAGCGCCGGGCCGAGCGCCACCAACGCCCAGACAATCAGCGTGGACAGCGCCGCGGCGCCCTTTGGGGGATCAAGGCGCAAGCTTCAAGCCCTTCGTCTTTGCCTCGGCGGGGTCTGGCGCTGGCGCCTTGTCCTCGGGAGGGGTCTTGTCCTTGGGCGCCGTATCCGCGACGCGCCCCTGGGTCTTGTCGCCCTGCCCTTTGGGCGTCAGGCGCGTGGTCCTGGCCTTGTCGACGGCCTCTGCGACCTTCTCCCCGGGGGACTCCGGGCCGTCTTCAGGCGCGGGCGGATTGACCTGCTCGACCGCTGGCGCCTCGATCTCCTTGGGCACCAGGGGGGCGCTGGCCTCGTTGCCGGCCGTCGTCGGCTTGACCTCGGCGTCAGGGTCGGGCGCGAGCGTCGGGCGCTCGGCCGGGTCCTGCTCGGCGCCCTCCGCGGCGTCGAGGGTCGACGCGTCCCCTTGCGCGCTCTCGATCAAGCTCCAGATCCAGGCGCCGCCGAAGATCACGGCGATTGCGATCAGCGCGGCGATGACCGCCTGGGTGCGGCGCTGGTGCCGCATCAGGTCCCGGTGAAGCTCCTGGGTCTGGTCGAGGTTGTCGACGGGCGCTGGCGCCACCCGGGCCGCGGCCGCCGCTTCGCCGCCAGGGGAAGGGGCCGACGGGGTCGCGCGGTTGGAGGCCGCGGCGGGGGTCCGAGGCGAGGCGTGGACGGGCTTCGCCGACCTCGCCGCCGAGGCGTCGAAGCCTGTCGGCTGCGCGTCATCGTCGGAGACACCGTCGGTCAGATCGACGCCGTTGATCTGACCGGCGGCGCCTCTCTGGCCGAAGGTGCCTCCGACGGCATCTCTCAACTCATCGACAAGGACCTGGTCGGCGCCAGTCCGCTGCGCCGATGGCGTTGAGCGGACAGACGGTGTCTCCGACGGCGTCTCCGCGTCGAGCTCTCGCTGGAGCGCGAGGAGATCGTTGGACAGCTCTCTGCGCTGCCCGACGATCGCGGCCAGCGACCGGCGAGGGGTCTCGGGGCCGACGGGGTCAATGGTCTGGGGGTCGATGGCCGACAGGGCGTCGCGGAAGGAGCCGGCGTCGGGGTAGCGCCGGGTGTGATCAAAGGCCAGGGCCTTGATCAAGACGTCTTGCAGGGGACCTTTCATCAGGGGGATGGGGATGTTCAGTTCGCCGGTGCAGTGCATCATGATGCAGGCGTAGACGTGATCGGCCTCGACGACGGCGGCGCCGCAGATCATCTCGATGAGGATGAGCGCCATCTGGTAGACGTCCAGCGCCGGAGAGGCGGTCTGGGTGCGGACGTACTCGGGGGCGACGTACTTGGGGGTGCCGAGGAACTGGCCGGTGGCGGTGATCCGGGAGTTGTCGACCTCGAGGATGCAGGCCATGCCGAAGTCGACGATGTGCAGGCGCTCCCGATCGGTGCCCGGCTCGCTCAAGAACAGGTTGCCCGGCTTGAGATCCTTGTGGATGATCCCGGCCTCGTGGGCGACGGCCAGAGCGTCGAGGCACTCCAGAAAGAGAGGCAGCGCCCGCGTGGGCGCCATGGCGCCCGAACGCTCCAGCTCCTCTTCGAGGTCGTGGCCGCGCAGCAGCTTCATGGCGATGAAGGGCTGTCGGCCCGATCCCGTAAAGCCCACGTCGTAGATCGTCACGACGTTGTTGTGATCGATGCGCGAGGCCGCCTCGGCCTCCTGAATGAAGCGCCGGCAGACCTCGCGGTGGTTGGGCTTGTCGTTGGGGATGTTGAGGACCTTGACGGCCACGGCGCGGGTCATGTGGAGGTGCTGGGCCTCATAGACCGTCCCGAAGCCGCCGCTGCCGAGCACGCGGGCAACGCGGTACCTCTCCCCGATGATGGTCCCGATAGGAAGCTCTGTCATCCAAGACCCTGCGCCCGAGGCGACCCCTCGCGACCGCCCGGAAGGGTTGACGCGCGCCGCTCAAGAATTCCGCCCATCATAAGATCCATCCCCCAGCGCGTCAAAGCAACCCCCCCGCGCCGCCGACGCCCACGACCGCCCATCCTCGCCTGCGGGCGCTCACCATGGCGCGCAAGTGTCGGGCCATCGGCTCATGTCGGAATTCTTGTGCCGGGTCGAGCTTGATGTACGTTGGTGTCGTTCCAGGTAGGGTTGTGTGTGTGCAGTTCCACGCGCCAGACCTACATCGGCCTGCAACTGGAGGCTTTCCCAATGGCACAGGACAACACCATCCACGCCGACGCTCGCCCGGGCGTCATCCTGACAGGGCTTCTGGCGGCCACCACCGCGGCCCTGTTCATCTGGGGTCAGCGCGGGCCAGGGTTCTCCTGGGACCCCAAGGCTGCCCTCTGGATCAAGGACACCATCCCGGGGCTTGAGACGGTGGCCTTCCTGGTGGCCTGGCCCGTGGCCAGACAGTGGCCCTTCGCGCTGGCCGTCCTGTCGACCGTCGTCGGCCTGAGCGCCTCCAGGCACCCCAAGGCCGCCGTCGAGGTGCTCGGCGCCGTCGCCGGGGGGATGCTCCTCTTCAACGCCATGACCGACCTGCCCATGGAGCTGGCCCCCTCCAAGGAGACCCTCTTCTACGGCGCCTTCTTCGGCGGCATCTGCCTCTCGCTCCACCACGACGTCTCGGCCCAGACCCGCTCCATCCTCTGGGGCTCCGCCTGCCTGCTGACGCTCATGCCCGGGCTCGCCCTCGTCAGCGCCGGCCACCTGCCTTCCGCCTGGGTCATCTCCGTCCTCCTGGTGGCCAGCTGGCTCGCCGGACTCCACCAGCTCATGCGCTGACCTCCCCGACCCGCGCCGCGCCCCTGAGCGGCCAGCGGCGCGCTCACCTCGACAGGATCGCGCAGCGGCCAGCCCGCGCAGCACCCCTCAGAGGCGAGCGCCCGCGCGCCCGAACGCGTGCCGCCAGTGCGGGGCTCGCCGATCGTCGTGCCCAAGGGCGCGCACCAGCGCCGTGGCGCTGGCGAGCAACCCCCGGGCGGCCTCCTCGTCGTCCTGCAAGGCGCGCAGCTCCGCAGCCGCGGCCAGCACGTCGGCCTGCCTCAAAGGGAGCTGAAGCTCGTCGGCGATGAGCCACGCGGTGCGCAGCGCCCGCTCGGCTCGTACAGCGTCGCCCCGATCGAGGTCGCACCGGGCCAGCGCCGTCAGCGCCTCACCCCGCAGCGGGGCCGCGTCGACCACCCAGGCCGCCTCGACCGCCGACTCAAGGCAAGCGCGGGCGCTGTCCAGCGCCGCCTGATCCAGCGCCATCTGGCCCAGCGCCAGCGTCGCGCGCGCCCGCATCAGCGCGCAGGCCGGGCTGTCGTCGAGCAGCGCGGCGGCCTGCTCCAGCCAGCCCGCGCCCTGCTGATCTCCAGCCCTGAGCATGAGCCCCAGGCCCAGCGCGCCCGCCGCCTTCAAGGCCGGCTCGGGCTGCGCGACCATCCCCTCAAGGCGCCGCCGGCACCGATCCTGGACCTCCACCTTGCCGAGCACGACGGCGGCCTGACCGAGCACCTCAAGGCACTCGGCCAGCTCGATCGTGTCGCGCTCCTTGTCGTCGATCGCGGCGCCGATCCGCTCCACCGCGCCGGGCAGCGCGCCCCGCGTCCACAGCGCCAGACCCTGGAGGCGGCGCGCGCGCGCCAACAAGGCCTGGTGCCTGGCCTGGGCAGGGATCCGCGCCTCGATGGCCTCCAGCCTCCTGAGCGCCTCCATGTGAAGGCCCTGACGCAGCAGCCCAAGGGCCTGCGAGGTCTGCGCGATCAAGAGCCTTGAGTCGTCCCTGGCCGCACCCTCGGCCTCAAGCATCGCGATCGCGCGCCCCCACGCCCTCAACCCCCGCGCCGACGCCCCCGCGCGCGAGGAGGCCTCGGCGGCGTCGATGAAGTGCTCATAGGCCTGGTGGTGGCGTCCGGCGCAGGCCAGGTGCTCGCCCAGCTGGAGATCCCGCTCGGCCGCGTCGCGCCACGTCAGCAGCCGCCGCGTCTCGCAAGCGGCCATGTGCAGGGCGGCCCGCGCAGGGTCGGCGTCGAAGTCGGCCCGCAGCAGCGCCGCGGCCACGCTGGACTCCAGGCCGACCCCCTCGCGCTCGACATCCCGACCGAGGATCCCTGTGGCGATGGCCCCGGCCACGACCTCCGCCATGATCCGCCTGTCGACGATCCGCGTGTCTCGCCTCAGCGCGCCGTCAAAGACCGCCCGCGGGGTCCCCTCCCCCAGCACCGCCACCCACTGCAGCGCAAAGGCGAAGTAGCGCGCCGCCGGCTCTCGAACCGGCGACAGCGCCTCAAGCTGCCCGCGGGTCCGCTCGGCCATCTCCGCCGGCACCTCCAGGCGATCCCCCGACAGCTCCCACTGCCCCGCATGCCACGCCGCCTCACCAGACTCGACGCAAGCCCGCAGCACCTCAAGCCCGTCGCCAGGGTTGCCCCCCGTCAACGCGAAGATCGCGTCGCACAGCGCACCCTTGGCCGGCGCGCTGGATCGCAGCAGCGCCCCCATGCCCTCCCGATCCAACGCCGACAGCTCCAGGCCCAGAAAGCTGTCCCCGAGCGACCACCCGATCTGGTCCATCGCCTCGGAGACCTCCGGCCGACCGTGGAGCACCCCCGTCCTCAACGCCATGACAAAACCAAAGACCCCGGCCCTGAAGCCCCCGCTCCGCGTCAAGAAGTGGATCAAGTTCAGCGTCCAGGGGTCTGCCTTCTGAAGATCGTCCAGACAGAACAAGGCCGGTCGATCCTCGCCGAGCACCCCCATGAGCTGCTCGACGCACACAAAGAGCATCTCGACCAGCGAGGGCTGCAGCCGCTCGGCGTTGGGCATCTGCGCGCCCGGATCAAAGAGCTGGCTGAAGAAGCCAAAGAGCGGCTGCCCCGGCCCAAGCTGGTGATGCAGCCAGCGCTCCATCTGCCTCGCCAGATCGCCGTCTGGATCGATCTCCTCGTCGCCCGCCGCCCTGAGCGCCATCAGGATCCCACCGAGCGGGACAGGGTGGACCCCCTCCACCCCCGGGAGAACGCGGACGTCACCCCTGGCCTCGACGCTCTGGCGCAATGCCCCAAGCAGCCTGCTCTTGCCCGACCCCGGCGCACCGACCACCAGCGCCAGCCGCCCGCCCGCGCCCGAGGACATCCCCCAGGCCACCCCCTCCAAGGCCTCAAGATGCTCGTCGACCCCGACCAGCGCGTTGTCCACGCTCGGCAACGAGGGCAACTCGGGCGCGAAGGGCGAGCGGATCTCAAAGGGAGCCGGCTGCTCATGGACGGTGTAGGAACCCTCCAGGAGCGTGCTGGCCTCAGAGACGCCGTCGGCCAGATAGACGCCGTCGGCCAGATAGACGCCGTCGGCCAGATAGACGCCGTCGGCACGATAGACGCCGTCGGAGACGCCGTCGGCACGATCAACGCCGTCGGAGACGCCGTCGGCACGATCAACGCCGAGACGTCGTCGGCTCGGATCAACGACGCCGTCGGCGCGATCACCCCCGGCGGCGTGATCCACAACAACCTCGGGGCGCCGTGGGCCAGAGGGGTCCTCGCCGCCAGCGCTCCGGGTGGAGCCCGCTGCCCCCGCGCGGGGATCTGGCGGGGGGCCGAGGCCGCGCTTGCGGGCCTCGTCGGAGTCCAGCGCGATGACCTCGGTTCGGTGGAGCGCCACCTCGTGGCTGGGCAGCGTGCGGGTGGGCTCTGTCGGGGGCAGCTCAGGGTCGCCCTTCCACGCCTGGGCAGCGCCGAGGGCGGCAGCACCAGGGTCAAGCCATTGAAATGACTCACGAAGCGCGTTCAAGAAGACGCCCGCGTCGGGGAAGCGCAGGGCGGGCTTCTTCTCGGTGGCGCGGCGGATCAGCGCGTTGCAGGGGCCCTGGGCCAGCGCGCCCTCCAGCGCCGGGACCAGATCATAGACCTGCATGTTGAGCAGGGCGTACATGCTGTCGGCGCGGAAGGCCATCCTCCCCGTGAGCATCTCGTAGAAGAGCAGCCCGGCGGCGTAGACGTCGGTGGACGGCGACAGGCTCGTGCCCGTAGCCTGCTCGGGGGCCATGTAGCTCGGCGTCCCGAAGACCATGCCGTGCTCGGTCAGCTGGGCCTCCTCTCGCCCCAGCGCCTTGGCGATGCCGAAGTCCAGCACCTTGACGAAGTCCCGCTCGCCGGGGATGTCGGCGAGGAAGATGTTGTCCGGCTTCAGATCCCGGTGGACGATCCCCTTGTCGTGGGCCTCGGCCAGAGACCTGAGCACCTGGGCCAGCACGCGAATGGCGCGCTCGGGGGCCATCGCCCCGGTGTCGCGCAGCATCTTGCCGAGGGTCTGCCCCTCCAGCAGCTCCATGACGATGTACCAGTGGGTCTCGGTCTGGCCGTAGTCAAAGAGCGTGACGGTGTTCGGGTGCTTGAGCTGGCTGATGTTGTAGGCTTCGCGGCGAAAGCGCTCGATCATCTCGCCGCGCTCGGCCATGTCCACCGACAGGACCTTGATCGCCACCTCGCGCTGGACGTTCTCCTGGATCGCCCGGTAGACCGTCCCCGCCGAGCCGCGCCCGACCCGCTTGACGATCAGGTACTTGTCGGCGATGCGATGTCCAGGGGCCAGGCGGTTCATGGGCACTGAGGGGTGAGGGGGCGAGGCGCCGCGGTGTTGGCCTTGATGTTGCCACCGGCGCTCGGAAAGCTCAACCGCGCTCGGCGCTCAGATCTGATGGAGCAGGACGCCGCCGCGCAGCTTGGGCTCGAACCAGGTGCTCTTGGGGGGCATGAGGCGATCGGCGTCCGCGACGGCGAAGAGCTGATCCAGCCCCGTCGGGTGCAGGTGGAAGGCGACGGCGGCCTCGCCCTCGTCCACGGCCCTCGACAGCGCCTCGTGGCCTCGTATCCCGCCGACGAAGGAGATCCGCTGATCCGTCCGGGGGTCCGCAATGCCCAGCAGCGGCGCCAGGATGCGATCCTGGAGCACCGCCACGTCCAGGCCGCCGACGGGATCATCGGGCACGACCCCTCGCCGCGCCCGCAGCTCGTACCACACCCCGCCCAGGTACATCGTCCAGCACCCTCGCGCCGCTGGCACCGGGTCCACGCCAGCGTCGAGATCGAAGTTCGCGTTGACGCCCGCCAGGAAGCGGCCAGGGGTCTGCCCCGCCAGATCCCGCACGAGGCGGTTGTAGGCCAGGATCCGCAGCTGGCTGTCGGGGAAGAGCCCGGCCAGGAACCAGGCGCTCCGACCTGACCCGCCGCGGGCGGCGCAGACGCGGCTGGCCGCGGCGGAGCGGTGGTGGCCGTCGGCGACGTAGAGCGCCGGCACCTCGGCGAAGGCGCTCTGGAGGGCCTCGATCGCCGCGGGCTCCCGCACCGGGGTCAGCGCGTGCGAGACGCCGTCGTCCGTGATCACCTGCCAGGCCGGCGCCTGCGCCTCGGCCTGGGCCATCGCCCGCCTGATCGCGTCGTCGTCGCGGTAGGCCAGGAACACCAGCCCGGACTGGGCGTCGAGCGCCTGGATGTGGTCGACGCGATCCTGCTCCTTGTCCGGGCGCGTCAGCTCATGCTTCTTGATCTTGCCCTCGTCGTACTCCTGAATGGAGCAAGCCGCCATCAAGCCGATCTGCGTCCTCCCTCGCCAGCTCTGCCGGTACAGGTAGAAGCACGGGGCCTCGTCCTGGATCAGCCAGCCCTCCGACAGGAAGCGATCCAGGTTCGCGCGCGCGACCTTGTAGGCCTCGGGGCCGTGCGGATCGCTACCCTCGGGCAGGTCCACCTCAGGGCGCGTGACGTGCAGGAACGAGTGCGGGTTGTCCTTCACGATCGCGCGCGCCTCGGCCTCGGACACGACGTCATAGGGCGGCGCGATGATCGAGCCGGCGAGGTCGTCGCGGGGTCGGATGCCCTGAAATGGAAGAATCCTGGCCATGCCTGTTCTCCTGGTTGGGTCCGTCGCCGTGCGAGGCGACTCGCCGATGGGTTAACCCGGCAGCGGCCGCTTGGCAAGATCCGCCCGCTGGCGCCCGCGAGCGCTCAGGGCAGGCAGTCCTCAGGCAGGAAGACGGCGCCCTCGGGCACGTCGCGCACATCGACGCATTGCGCCCCGTCGATGGCCTGATCGCAGGCCCTCAGATCCTCGATCGCGTCGCACCGCAGGTTGATGTGGCGCGCAGCGCAGTCCTCGGCGGAGTCGTAGAAGGTCGTCACCGGGACGCCCATCACCACCGTCGTGATCGCGCAGCGACCCTCGGGCTCGGGGCGGCAGCCGCAGGCCACCGCGCACAGCGCCTCGATCATCTCCTCACAGGAGCGATCCGGCTCGCCGCCCTCCGGCTGCCCCTCGGGCTCGGCCTCCGGCTCGCCCTCGGGTTGACCCTCCGGCTCCGGAGATGGCCCCTTGCCCGGCGCATCGCCGCACCCGACCGCCGTCCAAAAAACCAGCAACACCAACAGCTTGAAGACCTTCATCGCGCCCCCTCCCCGCCGGCACCTCGGACGTCGTAGCGCCGCCCGCTGCCCGTGCACCACCCGCACACCTCGCGCACCGACAGCTCCCCCAGCCGCCCCGACAGCGCGCCGGAGAGCGTCCGCTCGATGGGTCCGGTGTCGGGGTAGCTCGGGTGCAGCCAGGCCAGCAACCACTCTGGCCGCGTCAGCCACCCCTGCCCCCGGCAGTAGTCGCACTCGATCCAGCCCCAGCCGGACCGCCGCGCCTCCTCCCCGCCCAGGGCCGGGAGCAGCCCCACGCTCCCGGCGCCGCGCTGGCGCGGGCGCCCCGCGGGCACCTCGAACTCGAAGATCTGTAGGGTTTTGGCCCGGCGCTTCTTCTTCAACAACAGCCCTCGGCACGTCGACGGGCTCAACATCCCCCAAGCGCCCACGCGAATCAACCGAAACAACCGACGCCGCGCCTCGACGGCCTCCGCGCGCGCCGATCCCACAAATTTTTGACCAGATCGGCCCCCTTCACCTTGAACTTCTCGTTGGAATGAGGTTCGATCGCCTTTACACGGGCACGGACGCCCGAAGCACTGAGGGCAGGAGCCCATGCCGACCTCCACTGACCCCGACGCCTTCGCGGACTCGATCGGCCTGAGCGCGCGCTCCACGCTGCGCATCACGGGCGCGATCCAGAACCAGGACTACCTCGCCGGGCGCCTCTGGGGCGAGCTCGACGCGCTGCGCGCCGAGACAGGCGCGCGCGCCGCGCTGCTGGCCGAGATCGCGGCGCTCGCCAGGGATATGGAGGCCGCCTGCGCGCAGCTCGGCGCCGCGCCAGGGAGGATGGAGACGCCCTCGCGGCAGGTCTACTGCTGGCTTCGGTGGCTCGCCGAGCGCGGGCACCTGGAGCGCCACCTCGACGCCCTCTACAGGGGGCGGGCGATCGCGCGCGAGCTTGGGGTCGAGGGCGACGGCGCGCTGACCCTGCACCTGCTCCACATGGGCTCGCTCTGGCGCCACAAGCCCAGGCGCCAGATCCTGCAGCTCCACCAGGCCTTCGTCGACGCCGACCGCGCCGCGTGGCGCGCGGTCTTCTCCAGCGCGCTGATCGAGCGCACCCCGGCCCACGGCAGGGCGATCCGGCGCTTCACCAGCTCGACGACCTTCGTCGAGGCGCTCCAGTCCCTGGACGCCTACGCCGAGGCCCACGAGCTGACCCGAGGGCGCGTCTACGACCTCGACGCCAGCTTCAGCCGCATCAACGACCGTTACTTCGAGGGCCAGATCGAGCGCCCGCGGCTCGCCTGGAGCCGCGGGATGACGAAGCGCAAGTTCGGCCAGTACGAGGAGGCCCGCGACGCGATCACGCTCTCTCAGAGCCTCGACGACCCCGCGGTGCCGCGCTTCGTCCTGGACTTCGTCATGTACCACGAGCTCTTGCACAAGAAGCACGGCGCGACGCTCAGCCCCGAGGGGAGGCGCATGAGCCACACGCCGGCCTTCAAGCGCGAGGAGCGCCTCTTTGACCGCTACGAGGAGGCCGAGGCGCGCTTGCGGGCGCTGGCCCGACGGCGGCGGGCGCTCCAGGGGTGAGATCCGGGCCAGGAGGGGGAAAGGGGAAGGATCAGCGATCGCCGAAGGGCACGTAGTCGCGCTTGGTCTCGCCGGTGTAGATCTGGCGAGGGCGGCTGATGGGGAGGCCCTGGCTTGAGCTCTCCTTCCACTGGGCGATCCAGCCGGGCAGGCGGCCGAGGGCGAACATGACCGTGAACATGTTCACGGGGATGCCCAGCGCCCGGTAGATGATGCCGCTGTAGAAGTTGACTATCGAGGCGAACATGGGCTTGAACTCCAGAACGCCGCGATCGAGAGCGGCTTGAATGCGGCGCGTGCGCGGCACCCCCGTACCCGAGACGATGCTCGG
>SXGS01031708.1_pt1 | contig 26784 bp, 27 predicted proteins | sample 3174681 | NCBI WGS metagenome assembly SXGS01 (sample SAMN11356861, study PRJNA531348) | freshwater metagenome | isolation source: freshwater sample F1-80 | place: China: Fuxian Lake, Yuxi | collected 2017-12-25 | reverse complement strand
CTCACGAAGGAGTTTTGGTGGCCGAGATCATCGCTGGGCAAAATCGCGTTTACGATGCGAAGACGGTACCTTCTGTTATCTTCGTTGAGCCCGAAATTGCTTCGGCTGGCTTCACGGAAGATGAAGCGAAAGCGGCTGGCTACACGGATCTCAAAGTTGCGAAGTTTCCGTTCGCGGCAAACGGGCGTGCGGTTTCTCTCCAGGAAACTGATGGCTTCGTGAAGATGATTGCGGACGCGAAGACAAACGTTGTTCTCGGTATTCACATCGTGGGTCCTGAGGCGTCGAACTTGATCTCCGAAGCGGCGCTTGCAATCGAGATGGGCGCAACTCTCGAAGACATCGCGCTTACGATCCATCCTCACCCGACATTAGGTGAGACGATGATGGAAGCTGCGGAGGCTACTTTAGGTCACGCAATCCACATCATCCAAAAACCGTTGGGTGGAAAGTCCACGGGAGCCTCGGCTCGCGCGAATCCTTGACGTAATCCTGGCGTGCCCACGCCGGGAGACTTGATAAAACTAGTTTAGAAGAGCAAAGCCCGATCTAAAAAATCGGGCTTTGCCGTTGCTGAAACATTCAGCTATTCTTCGTGAGAAGATAGTTTCTAGATCGTTGTTGAATAGAAAAGATATGGATTCATTAGAACGTAATTCTAACCAGACTCTCGAGCCTCAATCATCTGGCGCCCTCAAGGTGCAGGATTGGGGACTGATCGATTATCAAGATGCGCTTCAGCGGCAGCTTGATTTGGTCGATCTGGTTCACCAAGAACTTGCGCGCGAGACGATCATCTTCTGCTCGCATCCACCGGTCGTAACGACGGGACGCGCGACACGCGAAGGCGATGTTTTCGCTTGGTCGGGAGCCACGGTTGAAGTCAACCGAGGCGGTCGCGCAACGTACCACGGGCCCAACCAGGTTGTGGCGTATCCAATTTTGGATCTGAACCAACGCGGTCGAGATCTGCATAAGTACATGCGCAGTTTAGAAGACGCGATCGTTCTGAGTCTCCGAGATTTCGGCATCCAAGCGGTTGGTCGTTCAATGCAAGCTTCCGACGAAGGCAACGAGATGACGGAAGCGACCGGTGTCTGGGTTGGCTCCCGGAAAATTGCGTCGATCGGAATCGGTGTTCGCAAGTGGGTGAGCTTCCACGGCCTTGCATTGAACGTGAATCAAGACGCTCAAGCCTTTCATGGCATGAAGCCTTGTGGGTTCACGGCGGAAACGATGATCAGCATGCAAGAAATCCTCGGAACGCGTGTTGATCAAGTGGCCGTTCAAAACAAACTTCAGCAGCACCTCCTCTCCATTCTGAAATGAAGATCCGGCTGCGCCGAGCCCGACATTTCTTCGATGTCGCGGCTCTCTTGAGCGTGCGCAAAACTTATCCGCTCTCACCTGAGTTCGAAGCTAAGACCCGTGAACGTTTTGAAGAAGAGATGGCTGCACCTTCAAGTGAGCGGTGGATCTTTCTTGGATACGATCAGCGCGGCGAAGCCGTAGCCTACGCGCAGCTTTTGTTGAGGGAAGCCGACAACGATCCAGAGCTCGCAAGGGCTGGCGAGATTGCGCACATCTACGATTTGCGAGTTTGCTTCGATCGGCAAGGAGAAGGCATCGGACGCGCGGTTGTCGAAGGTCTACTCGAAGAAGCAGCGAAAGCCTCGATTGAAGTGATGACCTTAGGTGTGGAGAACCATAATCCGCGCGCGATCAAACTCTACGAGAACTTAGGGTTTGAGACGTTCAAAGTGGCTGAAGGAAGAACCGAGAACGAGTGGGTCTTCTACATGCGTCGGTCGACGGCGTTGAGTCGGGCGCGCTCAAACGGGTAGCGCGCCCTTCCGGTATAAGGCGGGGGCTTAGCGCTTCTTCTCGATGCTGAAGGCGACTTTTTTGACTCCCGCTGACTTCACCAGATCGATGATCTCGGTCAATCTCTCGAGCGTAACACCTTTATCCGCCTGCAAGATTGCGGCAGTGTCGGGCTTTGCGGCTACGAGCTGTGAAGCGAGTGCCGTTACTTCGGCGGGTGTTGCGGCTCGACCGTTGAGGCTGATCACGCCATCGGCGCCGACGGCGATATTCAGCGGAGTCGGGGGACTTTCATCGCCGCTTGAAGCCTTCGGCAAGTTAATGTCGATCGTCGGCTTAAGAACGAGCGGTGCCGTCACCATGAAGATAATCAAAACAACCAAGATGATGTCGACGAGCGGGACGACGTTGATCGCCGCAATCGGTTCGTCATCGCCGCCACCGATGGGACCGGCCATTAGACACTTCCTTTTTTCTTCGCGTAGGCGATGCAGAGCTCGCGTACGGTTTCAAGACTTTGGAGCGCTTGGCGAACTTGGCGCGAGAACGAGTTGTAAGCGATGACCGCCGGAATCGCGACGACAAGACCGACTGCCGTTGCGACGAGAGCTTCGGCAATACCGAGCATAACGGCTTCGTTTCCGGTGGAAGCATTCTGCGAAAGATCGCGGAAGGCTTTCATGATCCCGAGGACCGTTCCGAGAAGGCCGATGAACGGAGCGTTTGAACCGATCGTCGCGAGGAAGTTCAAGCTCCGCTCAAGTGCTGGTCGCTCAAGAAGCGCGAACGAATTAATAATCTCCGAAAGTCCGTTCGTGCCTGACTCTTTCACGTGGCGAAGTCCGTAAGAGAGGGCGCGGCCTTCGAGGGATTCGCGATCGCGACTGATGTCTTCGATTTCGTCGAGGTTGTTGGCTTGCAGAGCTTCACGCAAGCGAGCTTTCACTTTTTCGCCGCGCTTCGTGACTTGGCGCAAGCTCAGCCATCGTTCGAGGATCAAGCCCACGCTGATAACGCTCATGATTAAGAGCACCCAGAGGATGGCTTCGGCCCCGCCTTGGGCAAGAGTGAACAAACGTTCGGTGAGCATTCTGTCTCCTTTATCGATCAGGATGAAAAGCCACCGCGATTATCGCTAGAGATTCAGAAACGGGTCAAGATACGGGGCGATGGATGCGAAGAAGAGCGCTGCGGTAGTGCCTTGAGGGCCCTAATCCGACACCACTCGCTTTCCCCGCGCAGAAATTATGGTAGTCTTGGTTCCTATGCTCCCAATGAGAATTCGCCAGGCAAGTTTGCGTTCTTGGTCTCGTCTATTTTCAGTTCTGGTGCGTTCATTGGGCGCGTGTGCTCTCTTGCTTTTCTGCGGATCTTGCTCGTGGAGCCAGGCGCAAAAGCCTTCCATTTTGGTCATTCTCGTCGAGAACTTGGGTTTCAATGCGTTTTCATGTGGGGACGGCCTTGAAGAGGGAAGGTCCTCCGGCTACCAGGCTTTTTGCGAAGAGGCAGTTCGTTTCACGCATGCCTATACCCCTTCGGTATTGAGTCAGCCGACGATTGCTTCGATCTTCACCGCGAAATTTCCGTTCGAACACGGTTTGAGGCACAATGGCGCCCAGGCGCTCTCAGCAAAAGAAGTCACGTTTGCGGAAGCAGCTTTGACTAAGGGCTACCGCACTTCCTTCTTCTCGGGTGGGCCACCGGTCTGGCGGCGCTCGGGTCTCAATCAGGGTTTTGAAGTTTTCGACGACAGCGTCAATTTGAGCTTAAAGAGCCTCTACCGAAATGCTGCTGATGTCGGCGAAATCTTTTTGAACTGGCAGGAAACAGAAGCAAGTCGCGATCGTTTCGCATCGTTTCTCTATTTTGCCGATCTTCAATTCATCGATCAGCCGACAACCAACGAGTTGGGCGAATTGCGTTCAAGCTCGTACCAGAGCCAGGTCGACGAAGTTGATGAAGCCTTGGATGAACTCGTTCGCGAGATGAAGCGTCGAAAGATTTGGGACTCCACCGATGTATTCTTGGTTGGCCTCCAAGGCGCAACTCTCGATGTCCGCATCGACGAGATTCCGTTGATGAGCCTTCTTTCGGAAACGACCCGTTCAACCTTGATGGTGAAGCCAGCGCGTTTAAAGCGTGACGGCCCTTTCAACTGGAAGATCGACTCAAACGTTTCGCTGACAGATGTCGGAACTACGCTGTTCGAGATGATCGGCCTACCCCGAAAGTCGGTTAGCGAAGTTCCTCTCACGTACTCGTTACTGTCCGCTCTCAAAGGTCCAGAGCCGGATTGGCCAAGCTCGCGCTTTGTGGTGAGTGAGAGCGCATGGGCTGAATGGCGTGGGTTCGGAAGTACTCGCGCCGCTGTTCGGCAGGGCCCTAATCTTTTCTTATTTGATGAAAGGCCTCTTCTCTTCAACACGCTGACGGATAGTCGAGAAGCGACGCCACTTCCGAATTCAGATTTCAAAGCGAGTGCGATGAAAGGCGAGCTTTCGGATTACCTCAACGAACTCAAGTTTTCGCCATGGCGCACGCCTTCGCGCGAAGTCGTTGAGAAGTTTCTCCTTGCACGCCAGCTTTGGCGCGATCGCGAACCGCCAAGCGACGTGCTGACGCAGCTTGCTTCTTTAGCTAAGCAATTCCCACAGGACTTTCAACTTCAAGCTTGGCGTGCGATCTGGGCGCTTCGAAACAGCGATTGGACGACGCTGAAAGATGTTGGCGCAAAACCGGGTGGCAATGAACTTTGGACGTACGTGGCTGCACGCAACTTGAACGAAAAGCAAACTCCTCCGACGTTTGATCCTTGCTTGGATTTTCTGCGTACGGGAACTGAACCTTGGACCACCCCGAAAGCTTGCCGCGTCGACGGGCTTTCCGATCTTTTAACTTGGGCAAACGAGTCGCTCTCGGAAGGCGTAAGAAACCGCGCGATGGAGAGCTTCTTACGCTTGTACTTGGCGAAAGCTCTAGCGGCTCGCGTTTCAGAGTCAAATTTAGCGTTGGGTCTGAAGTGGGACGCAAGCTCCGTTACGGACGTCGTGGATCCGCTTGATCTTTACCTCTCGCTTCCGGAGCTGAAGAAGCAAAAGGCTATCGCGCGCGCTCGATTGGCGTCTGAACGGCGCGTCTCCGAAACGGCTAAGGAGTCACGATCGCTTTGATCTGCGTTTTGCGCTCAAGGCGAGAGGCGATCGAATAGATGGTGTCTTCATCTAAACGGGCTAGTCCCGCGACGGCCGACGGCCGGCTGAGTCCATAAATATGCACGGCTTTGGGCTTCAGCACCGCAATCACTTCGATCCAGTCATCGATGTCGGATGTCCCGATGTTTGAAACTTCGCCCTGAAAGAACAGGCTCTGCACGATGACATCTTTCAGCTTTCGCGTGCCCGCTAAAACTTTTGCGAGGTTCGTGCGCGAAAGCGGCGAGTTGACGTGCTTGAAGAGCTTCTCGTTTCCCGCGTCGATTTTGACGATTCGGTGCTCAACGAGATTCATGGCGTCGGCGACACGACGGGTGTCGAGAGCCGCACCATTTGTGAAAACGCTGACGGGTTTTCCGGGCATCCAAATATCTCGCGCCGAGAGTACGAGTTTCGTAATTTCTGGAAATTCCGGATGGAGGGTCGGCTCGCCGTTTCCGGAAATGCAAATCCCGTCAACGGACGGGCCTTGCGAGTGAATCTTCTGGAAAGCTTGGTTAATCGCCATCGTGACGGATTCAATCGATGAGAACGGGACTTCGGATTTGAGCTTGTTCAAGCGCATAGACGTCTCGCCGAGATCACAGTACGCGCAGTTGAACGAACAAGCTTTGGGTCCGGTTCCCAGAATGTTCACGCCAAGATTCAATTTCATGGGGCCGTTTTCGAAGGGACCGTAGATGATGCCTCCGTGGGTGGACGGATGATCGAGGAAGTTGCCTTGCGGGGCTTGAAGATTACGTGCGGCGCTCATCCGAACTGCTCCTGATTTCGTTCCATGGAAGTGTCTGACGTCTCGGCGTTCGCGTCGTCAGCAAAAGTCAGAATCCCGAGCCAAAAGGCGAGATCCGGGTAAATGCGGGCTAAAGCTCTCGAAAGTTGATCGAGATCCGTCTGCGCTTCTTTCATCGTGAACAGCGCTTCCGGGAGATGCGAGTGCGACAATAAGACGACCCGGTCGCCGGGCTGCGCACGGAAGCTGTTGATGTTCAGGTTGAGCGAAGTGTCGAGACCTAAAAGCTGCGAGGGGAGAGGTGCAAAAAGTTTTTCTCCCGAAGGCGTTAAATCAAAGGCGAGATCCACTTGCGAACCTAGAGGTAAGAGCGACCGGTTTTGACGACCCAAAAGAATTTGGGGGTTTCCGGATTGAATCCAAACGATTTCATTGTCATCAACGACCGCGGCGAAGAGCTCGACCCCTGAGCGATACTCTTGGAGGTTGTCTTCGCGGTAGATCGCTTCGTTGGCGAGCAAAGCGCTGATTCTTAAATTGTTCGCTTGGGTCGAGAGGCAAGAAAGTCTTTCGAACGGGGATGTCGCTTCACGATCTTCGCGGGTCGATAGGAAATCGGTCATGCGCTCGATCGTCGTTTTCGCGGCGGCACGAGTGCCCCAAGGGGTCGCCACGATCAAAAGCTGAGCCGCCTCGTCGAGGTAAATCTCGGGACGAGGGCGGAAAGTCTTTCCAGCATAGGGTCTTTCTTCAAAACGTAGCTTCATTACATTGATCCGTACTTCTTTAATTTCGTGCGCGACTTGTTGTAGTACTCACCCTCGTGGTGGTCGGTTTCCATGATTTTCTTCCACTTCACCTTTGCGTCGTCGACTTGTCCCAAGCCTTCGCTGATCACGGCTTCTTCATAGATCTCGCGCATTTTTTGATCGAGCTCGCGACGGTACTTGGCAAAAAGCTCGGCTACGCGTTCGTCGCGCGGATCGATCTTCTTGCTTTCTTTCAAGCGCTGAACGGCTTCTTTGAAGTTTCCGATCGCGTAAGCGCCTTCAGCTGCCTTCACGAGATCGTCGATCTTAGAAGACATCTTCTTGCGAATCGCGAGGATTTGATTGCGCGAAAGAGTCTTTAGACCATTCGGATCCGGGAAGCTTGAATCCGCATGTTTGCGGTAAGCTTCGAGTGCGTCGAGGTAATCACCCGAATTCTCAAATGAGACGGCTTCATCGTACAACGCCTTGCCACGCGCGACTCGACCGCGATATTCGCGTTGGTTCGCTTCATCCATTTGCTTTTGCTGAGCGCGGACTTCCACTTGGCGCTGGAGGTCTTTGATCATCGCATTTTCAGGATCAAGGCTGATGGCGGATTCCAAACACACGTTCAACTCGCTCAACGAATGGGTACGCGAGGCGACCGAACGGCATCGATTAATCGTGAGCTCGACTTCGATGCGGATTTTTTCACGCATCGCCTTTTCTTTTTCGATCTCCGCCAACTGCTGCGCGATTCGTTCTTGCTCCTGACACTCTAGAGCCATCGCAAGCGAGTTCTTGTAACCATCCGGAAGAATCTCGTGGATCTTGCGCAGCCATTCAGCCGCGTTCGAGAGCTTCTTCTCAAGGTAGAAGTTCATCGCAAGCTGGTACCACTCTTTGATCTGTTGCTGCTCTTTCGGTGTCCGTTTAAGGAACGCCTGCATCGCGGGATCTTGTTTGGGCGGCGGTGCTTTCTCGCCTCCGCTCAACGACAGAATCAAGATGATCGGCATGAGGATCACCGCAACCACGACCCAGAAGCGCACTTTCTTTCGCTTCTCTTCGGCCATATTTTCGGTCCCGGGAATAGGCAAATTGTTGATGTAAGCAACAAGCCCGCCGCTTCCTTGGCCACCGACACGGACGGCGCCGCCAGGACCTGAGGGTACCGGATAGTTGATCATCTCGTAAGGATTCTGAACTACGATCGGGAGGTCGGCGCGAACTTCCGCCGGCAGGACCATCAGCTTTTTCTCGAAATTCGGATCGCGAATTTCGAAGTGAAGAACTACTTTTCCGACTTGGATGACGTCACCACTGCGAATGGCGCGTAACTCGTCCGGGGCGAGCGCTTGTCCGTTGAGAAGTGTTCCGTTCGAACTTCCCATATCTCGGATGAAGTAGCCTTGAGGAGTCGAACTTAGCTCAAACTGGCGGCGGCTGGCTTTTCGATCATTGAGCAGAATGTTGCAGCCTTCTTCGCGGCCCGCGACCCAGCGGCGCCCGTCGAGGCGGATCGTATCCTCTTGGCCATTGCCTTCGACAATGCGCAGATACGGAGCTTCTGCTTGCGTCGACATCACGCGGGTGGCTTCATCGTTACCGTCAAAATCCGAATTCGCTACGGCAGGGAGATTCCTCGTTAGACCCGCACCAGCCGCAACCGGAAGATTAGTCGACTGACTATAGCGGTCTTCTTGAGGAATCGTCGCCGGAAGTGCGCTCGTTACGGGGGCGAAATCGGCACCCGGTTCTTCCTGCACTTTGCGTTCGAGAAAGCGGAACGTATAACCCGCAAGTTGAAATACGGTTCCCACTTCAAGAGCTAATTGGTTTACGGGTTGACCTGCGTGATTGATTTTGCCGAACTTCGAAACGACCTGGGCGATCCACTGACCGTTTTCTTCGATTAAACGGAAATGAGTTCGCGAGATCGCTTGATGATCTTGAAGCTGAACGTCACAGTCGGCACCGCGGCCGAACGAATATTCGCGCCCGCTTTCCAACTCGAGTTCCTTAATTTCAGCACCGTGGAGGTGCAGCTTCAACTTATACAAGAGAACCTCTCCGCTCTTACCTGAATCTTTGCGCCAGTTGCTCATCACATTCGTGTTTAAGCGTCTTGGCGGTTTTGTGTTTCACGTCTTCTTTGTTCGGGATCAGGTCGAGAACTTTCTCAAACTGCGCCGAACAGCGAGCCCACATGCTTTTTTCGCGGTAGCGTCGTCCTTCAAGCGTCAGGAGTGCGATCATTTCATCGCGCTGCTTTTCGGCAAGCTTGTAGTATCGAGTCGCTAGCTGGTGTTGCGGGTAGATCACGCGGGTCGTCTCAAACGACTGCATCGCGCGGATCCATTGTCCCTTCTGGTAATCTCTAAAGCCCTCGAGGAAGTGCCGCTGGGCTCGCTCATAATTCTGGCGATCATCCTCGGATTTAAAATGCATCTGCTTCACGAGCTCGAGTCGGCGATCTTCTGATTCTTTCTGATCGCGCTCGAGTTCCTCAACTGTTTTGATTCCCGTTTCTGTTCTACCGGTTTTCGTTTCCGACTTGAGAATGTAAACGAGACCCAAAAGAATCACTCCGAGGATAATGTAAAACCTCTGTTTGCCTGCATTCGCCGACGGAATTCCACCGACTCGAACTCCTGGACCTTGAGCAGGCGGAGGGAAACCAAAGTCTCCTCCGCGGGCGTTCGGTCCACCAGGTGAAGCTGGCATTCCGCCCGTACGCATCGGCGAAAGTTGCATGGCTTCGACAACGAATGAAATTTCGGTGTCGCCCATCATGATGCGATCGCCGTCTTTGAGCGAGGCCTCGATGCAGATTTCACCGTTGACCATCAGCGATGAGCGTCCGCTCACGTCGGTCAGGGTGATCTTCTCCATCGAAAACTCGATCACGGCTGAGTTGCGGCTCATGCGTGGATCGGTCAGCGCAATGTTGTTGTCCGCGCCGCGACCGATGGTCACGCGCGGAGGCAAAAGCTGGAAAGTCGCGCCCTGATCAGGGCCCGACTTAATCACCAGCATGAATTTAAAGCCCGTCTTGGGCATCGCTAGCGCTGAACTCATCATCCATCCGCCGGAGTCAAAATGACTAAGTAGTACGCTGGATCCGTCGGACCCATGACGGCTTGCCCACGAACAATATATTTCTGGCCGGCGAAAGGCAGATCGTCGACGACAATTTCCGAAACGGCGGCGCGCATTCGCGGGATCAATCCGAGAAGATTCGCTTTCAAAGCGGGATCCGTGATCTCTGCAACCGGGCGCTCATTTTGAACACCGCCGGCAACCATTGCGTTGAGTCCGTCGTTCGCTACAATGACACGATCATCGATCGCATTGATCGCGATGGCCGCAGCGCTCATCATCGCGACAAGGTTAGCGGCTTCCATGTCGCGACTCGCGACGAAGACAGGCTGACCACCGCCACCGCTGTGATCAATACGGCTCAGGGCACTGTTAATGTTTGAAGTCAGCTTCTCGATCGGCGCGAACTGATACTCTGACACGAGATCATCGCGACCTTCGCGAAGCGCATCGTCGAGCTGTGTGTTGAGTGACTCGATTGGATGCTCAACAATCTTGAATAAGAAGAAGTACAAGATCGCACCCACGAGAAGAGCGATCGCCAAAGTCTCGATGAAGAGCTTGAACGTTTGCGTAGCGTTGATGGCCAATGCACCCATGTCGTAAAGCACGACCGCGTAAGCTACGACGGTCTGGTTTCCGCTCTCGGGACTGTAAATCGAGATTGGAACCGAGACACCGAGGTTTGAGTCATCAATGAAATCGGCCATTTCTTTTTCTTCGCGGCGCGCGCGGTGAACGAACGGCTTATTGACGAACTCTCCGCGTTTGTTTGCCGGAGCGAGAATCGTACCGTCAGCTTTGATGATGACGGCAGTGGTAACGCCTTCTTCGAGCTCGGCCAGGCGCACGGACATGCCGACGTCGTTATTCTGTACGACGGCCTGACGGTTCATTGCGGCCATGTTGCGCGCAATCGTTTTGGCGCGGCGAACGCTTTCTTGCTTGATGTTCTGCTTAGTCGTGTTGACGACCGGTACAGTAGAAAGTGCCGTTACGATAACAACGTAGATAGTCACCATCGCGGCAAGCGCGTAGCGGAACGGCATCGTCTGCACGATCGAATACACGCCCGGCATCGCGACGTTGTCGATGTAGATCTTAAAGTTGTAAAGGAGAGCGGAGACTGAATTCGCCGCCATCTGCGGCTGCGGCTGCGCCGGCGCATGGTCGTGCGACTGCGCATGAAGGTGCGGTCCGCCTTGAGGGTCCGGAGTGTATTGATTCTGAAGTTGAACGGCTGCAGAACCGGCCCAAGCCGGCGGAGGCGCTGCGTACACACCTGCGTTCGGCATCATGGGTTGGTTCAATCGCATATCGTCAGGAACTTGCAAAACATCGATGAGCACATCGTGCAAGCTGATCTTGTCGCCCAGATTCAAGCGTTGGTTTTGAACTCGCACACCGTTTACGAATGTTCCGTTGCGAGAATCAAGATCAGTAATGATGACTTTATCGCCCGTGACCAGGATTGCCGCGTGTTCTTTAGAAACTGAGTTGGAGTTGATCTTCACCTCGCAAGTCGGAGCCCGGCCTAGCCGGTGTTTTCCACCAGTGAGCGGCACGATCTGGCCAGCTTGCGGTCCGGAGAGGAATCTAATCGCCCACATGCAACTGATCTCCGACTTCGACGGATGCGCTCTTCAGCGCACCGGCCGGTAACTCAAATACTGAAAACGCGCCTTCGGCTGGCATCGTCATTCGCCAGGGGCCGAGGTCGCGGAACACTTTCTTCACTCGCAGCTGACGATCGACGAAAACAACGTCGATCGCAAAGCGCATAAAGAAGGTGTGGATGCTATTGCAGGGAACAATCGCGGTGCCCTGAATCCAAAGAGCGGCTCCCGGAGCAAGACCGGTCTCACCCAGCAAGCCTCTTGTGCGTTGCCAGAACGTGCGCGCGACGCGGACGTTGGCCGCAACTTCGACGCCTTTCGTTCGGTTGGTGAGTTTCATCGTTTCTGCTCTCTGGACCATGGGTCTTAGTTCTTTCCGTAAATAAAGTTCAACGCGATCGGCGCGAAGACCATGATGAAAACCGCCGGTAAGATGAAGAACATCAGCGGGATCAAGATCTTCTGCGAGGCTTTCGCACCTTCTTTTTCGGCGCGCACGAAACGCTCAAGTCGCATTTGCGCCGACTGGTCTTTTAGAACTTTTGAAATACTCGCGCCGGTTGAGTCGGCGTCGACGATCACGTTCACAAAGCTCGAGATTTCCGACATGTCGAGACGAGCCGCCATTCCGCGAAGAGCTTGCGCGCGAGATGAACCAAGCGTGATATCGCGCAATACGGTTTCAAGTTCTTCGGCGAGAACACTTCCGCTCCCGCGAGCTTTCTCGACGATCCGCTGGATCGCACCGGAGAAATCGAGACCCGCTTCGGTGGCGAGTGCGAGCAAGTCGATAAAGAAGGGCAAGTCGACGCGCACGCTCGAGATGCGGCGATTGCGCATCGCCCGTGCGTGCATGTTCGGAAAGTTCCAGCCAAGTGGACCCATCAGCACGAACATGGCGAGTGGATACTCGAGTTGTAGCGCGAAGTTGAGAATCAACGTCACGATGGGAAACAGGATTCCCCAAAGGATTTTCATCCCGAGGAATTCTTCAACGTTGAGCTCGGAAGTTAAGCCACTCGTGAGAATCACGTTCTCGATGCGCTTGCGGTAGCGCTTATTCTTGATTTTTGCTGCGTGCTGAATGGTGAACTGGTGAGTCAGCGTGCGTGAAATCTCGATCGCGGGAGATTTTGATTTCACCGGCGCGTTACCGGAGGCCCACGAAAGGACCTTCATATCCTCGTTCTTCGAGAAGATGATCATCACGGTCCAATAGACCGAGAAACCCGTTACGAGAATGTAGAGCATCGCTAAAGCGTCGTTGCTCGGCATGGGATCTTCTTCGCTCTCTGACTCATTCGTGTTAGTGGTTGAGTCGTATGAACCACTTAGTTTTGGCTTCTCAATCTCCGCGGCGAAGTGAGTTACTCCGACAAGCGGGTTTTGAGTTCACCGTCTCTCCATCTCAAATATCGGAAATTCCCGATGAAAATTTGAATTTGGAGGACCAAATTCAGGACCTCGCACGACGAAAAGCTGAACACTGTCTCAAAGTTGGAAACATCCCGAAAGGACAAGGGAATTTGCTTTTAACGGCCGACACTGTCGTCGTCCTGGACGGCCAGATTTTAGGCAAGCCCTCCGATCGCAAAGAAAATGGACAGTACCTTCGTCGGCTTGCGGGCCAAACACATCGGGTTATCACGGGTGTCTGCCTCCTGGAGGTCGACACTGGACGACAAGCCCTAGCGCATGAAGTTTCGTCCGTGCGGTTTCGGAATTTGAGCGAAGAAGAGATCCGCGCGTACTGCGACTCTGACGAGGGGCTCGATAAAGCGGGCGGCTACGGAATCCAGGGAGCGGCGGGTAAGTTCGTCGCCGAAGTCATTGGTCCTTACGACAACATCGTGGGTCTTCCCGTTGCGCTCGTACGCAGGCTTCTTGAGGAGAACGGTTGGAATGTCGCTCGTCGATAATCTTCGCGATGTGAACGATGCGATTGCGAAAGCGGCACGCGCCTCGGGTCGCACCGCATATGACGTGCGCCTGATCGCCGTTTCGAAGACCAAATCTCTTTCACTGATTGAAGAAGCGTTTCGAGCCGGCCAAAAAAGTTTTGGCGAAAATTACGTGCAAGAAGCGGTGGAAAAAGCAAAGTCACTCCCGGTGGCGGATTGGCATTTCATCGGAAGTTTGCAGACAAACAAAGTGAAGCAAGTGGTGGGAGAGTTTTCGCTGATTCATTCCGTCGATCGGTTGAAACTTGCGAGCGAGATTTCGAAGGCTGCCGAAAAATTGGATGTCGTGCAGGAGATTCTTCTCCAAATTCACGTGGGTGATGAAGAATCAAAAAGCGGAGTTGATCTCGAAAGCGCGCCGAAGTTGATCGAAGAAATCCTCGGAATGAAGAACCTTCGACTTCGCGGGATCATGTCATTACCACCCCTCACCGATGACGAGAAAACCTCACGGGGCTATTTTTCAACCCTCCGCGAGTCTTTCTTAAAGTGGCAAAACGAGTTTCGTGGCCCTGAGTTTTCACTCTTCAATGAGCTTTCCATGGGGACGAGCTCGGATTTCGAGTGGGCCATTCTCGAAGGAGCCACGATGGTTCGTGTGGGGACGATGATTTTTGGCGCGCGCGAATCCAAAGCCTGACGAAAACCTGATCCTTTCAAGCCACACTCATAAACAAACTTACAAGGCTCATGCATCTGCCGCCGTGCGTGTGGACGTCGTGCGCGCTTGTCGTTAACAATAGCAGTATGTGGCCATGATGGCCTCAGATTGTCCTCAAGGAGAGCTGAAGTTGAATCTGATCAAGCAGCGGAAAATCGGCTTCATCGGGACTGGAAACATGGGGCAAGCGATCATCAAGGCGTTGATCGATAGCAAAACGGTGCCCCCAAACCACATCTACGCCACCAACCGTTCAGAAGGAAAACTGAGAAGAGTTCAAGAGCAGTTCGGTCTCAACGCGCTTCAAACGAATGAAGAGCTTGTAGATGTCTGTGACATCGTCGTGCTCGCGGTAAAGCCGCAAGATTTAGCTCAAGTTCTTGAACCGATCGCATCGTCGTTTCACGAGGGTCATCTCGTGATTTCTCTGGCCGCAGGCTTTTCGCTTCACAGCTTACAGAAACTTCTGCCGAACGCGGGCGGCCTTGCGCGAGCGATGCCGAACACCCCGGCGACAATTCAGAAAGCGGTCGTCGGCTACTGCTTGGCATCGGGATCCGAAGCGTATCAAGGAAGCATTGAAGATTTTCTCTCGCCGCTTGGCCTCGTCGTTCCGGCGGAAGAAGGTGGCTGCTTCGAAGCTCTTACCGTGAGCTGCGGAAGCGGAACGGGCTTTGTTCTCGAACTCATGCAGTACTGGCAAGAGTGGATCGAAGAACATGGCTTTGATCCCGAGACGGCGCGAGGCATGGTGGTGCAAACGTTTCTTGGCGCGGCCCAGCTGGCCGAACATTCGAACACGACTTCGTTAGCTGATCTGCAGGATCGGGTCGTTTCGAAAAAAGGGGTAACGGCCGCAGGACTCCAATCCATGCGTGAACTGGAAATTGAAAGAGCTCTCAGGTACAGCTTTGAGAAAGCTTCGATTCGCGATCAAGAACTTGAGCGCGGAACTTCGAAGCAGTAAAAAACTTTAGCGCACCAGAAGCTTCTGGTGCGTCATCCAAGCAAGCGTCACATCATCCGCCCAGCGGGTTTCCTTCTTTTGGCGACCGAATCCGAGAAATCCTACGTGGCCACCGTGTTCCGTCATCAGGAGCGAGACGTTCGCTGGGAGTTTCGTGTTTTCAAGTCCACGTAATTCAACCACCGGGTCATCCTTTGCGCCGATGATGAGCGTCGGGACACGGATCTGATCTAAGACGGCAAGCGAGCTGCTTCGCTCGTAGTAATCATCCGCATTTTTAAACCCGTGCGTGACGGCGATGTGCCGTTCGTCGAATTCGCGAATGGTCATCTTGCGAGGAAACTCCACGCGTGCGAGATCTGGATAGACTCGTTGAAGTCGATCTACATCGCGAATGAGCTCGCGCAAGAAAACTTGGGCGATCCACGAGCCTGGTGCCACTTCAAGCTTGCGGCTTGAGCGAGCAAGATCGAGAGCAGGCGAGACAGCGACGAGACTATCGAGTGGCGCTGTTGGCTGGCTCGCGTCCTCTCCGGCCATTCGCAAAAGCAGATTGCCACCGAGGGAAAAGCCGATCGCCGTCACGGGTGAAGCCGGGTAACGAGTCGCGAGCCAACTGAGCACTGTACGCGCATCGCGCGTGATGCCCGCGTGATAAGTTTTACGGCTAAGACCAAAAGCGATTCCGCAGTTGCGTAAATTCATTCGGACAACGCAAGTTCCTCGTCTCATGAGCTTTCGCGCCATTCGGTTCATATAGGAAGAAAGATGCGAACCCGCTAAGCCGTGAACGAGCAAGACGACTCGATCGCCTTCTTTCCAGTCGGTAGGGCAGTCGACCGCGACGATCGTCTCGTCATTCTCGCCGAGGTTTACTCGCACCAGTTCGGCGCGATTTTCATCGCGTCGTTGCGGCCAATAAGCCCCCGCTACGGTCTGAAGAAATCCGGAGCGTAACAACGGAAAAGGAACGAAGTCGGGTAGACCGAGTGTCCTGAGCAAAGGATCGGCTGGCTGACGAGCGGATGGGTCAATCATGAGATGAAGTGACCGTCTCGATTGGCAAAGGTCAAGACCTCAGGCTAAGCCCGCGTCATTAAAGTTGATCAATTAAGTCGTGACGAAGAAAATGGTCCTTCGATGACTTCGATGCAGCTTTTCTTTTCCGCGCTCGTTCTTTTTGCGACTGGCTACGCCTGCCAAGTCGGCGCGACACTGTATCTCCTGCGCGCGAACCTTTACACGCTTGCGATCGACATTCCTGGTTTACGTAGCTGGGCGCTTGAGCGTCACCGCACAAGTTTAGGCACCGGTCTTTTTCGTTACCGAATTCGCCTTTTGCTCGACGATCCGGACGGAGGTCGAGAGCAGCGACTCACGGTAGAAAGTCGCTTGGGAAAAAGAACAGGTTGGAACCTCGGCGGTATTCTCACTATCTATATGATCTCAAACGAAAGCGGATCGAAGAAGGTGAGTCCCGAGGTCATGGCGACCGATGTTTGGAAGAAGATTCGCAATGATCTCCGGGCCACGATCAACCTTGCGGATCCCCAATGGATCCGGATGACGCTTCCGACTCGTCGAGTGAACCCGGCTTTGTATCACGAGATCGCAGATCTTATGGTCCAGCTTAAGAGAGTCCTCGCAAGCGGCAAGGAACTTCCAGTTACGGCGCGTGATCCGTTCGGAAATTTCGACGAAGCGGATCTAAGCTCTCGCGAAGATCTAAACCGCCAGATGCAAAAAGAGAAGCCGGTGCGGTTTGCGCTTCTCTGCGGAGCGGGACTTGCTTACGCCCTTGGCGTGATTGTCTTGGGCTCGATCATCTTGGCTAAGACTCAGCGCCTCTAAAAGGATGGCTCAATCATTTTTGTTGGGCTCGGCTAAAGTCCGGAATCAGTCGGTAAGCTTGCTCGACTGTCGTCGATTTCCTACTCTGGAAGAGATTGACCTTTTCTCTGCTCCCGCGCGTCCAAAAAGGACGGCCAGCCTTTGTGCATCCTGCGATTGGACATTGCGTCCGGCCCGGATCGTTTAGGCTGAAGAGGCAGTAGCCACGGAGGATTCCCATGAAAATCGCACCTATTGATATCGCTCACAAAACGTTTGCCCGTAAAGTCATGGGTCTCGACGCTGACGAAGTTTCCGACTTCCTCCGCGACATCGCAGATCAAATGGAAGAAATCATCCGCGAGCGCAACGCCCTCAAAGAGATGCTCCGCCAAAAAGACCTTCAGGTGATGGAGTACAAGGAGCGCGACGAAACGTTGAAGGCGACAATCCAAACCGCAACGAAGATGTCGGAACAGATCCGACTCGACTCTGAACGCGAAGCAAAGCTCATCATCAACGATGCTTCACAGAAAGCAGATTTGATCCTTCGCGACTCGCGCGATTCCCTTAAGCGCGTTTATCAGGAAATCGCGGATTTGAAGCGCGTACGGATGCAGTTTGAGATCAACTTGCGGTCGCTTTGCCAAGCTCACGTCGCGATGATCGATCAAAGCCACATGACGATGCCTGATCCACAGATCAATCTTGCTCATGCAGCTAGCTCAGTGAACGGTGGACAAGGGACGATGGCCGCCAACGGACATCAAATGGCCGGATACGCAGCTCCGCAGAACAACGCGCAGGCACCATCGCCTCAAGGTTCGAACCGCGGAATGCCGAACGGACCCCGCGCTTAAGATCTAGATAGCTTAGAAGTCCTGAATGCGATTTGCGAGTTCAGGGAAATCGACAAACGGATTGCGATTGCCCTGAATCCTTAAGATCTCGTCGTTGCGGTAGACTTCATCCGCATCGACGGGATCGAGCTGATTCCACTTCTTTAAGAACTCTTCTTCTTCATCATCGATGTGAATCTGGTAACGAACCGAGAAGTAGAACAACGCACGAGCGACGTTGCCTTTGTGTGCATCTGGCGGCTCGAAGTAATCTTCGCCGTACCCCGGAATCGGACCCATCTTCGAAGTCGAGCAAGGAAGCTCGATCACTGATTCGGCAACTTCGCCGAACTTCTTATTTCCGCGAATCGAGTTCATTCCTGAATCCGCCGGGAAGAGATGATGCAAATCCGATTTTTGCGAATTCGTATCCATTTCACTATTGAAGCGAGATTGCGGCCAAGTGTGCTCGACGTTAATGACCGTGTTGCTCGGGATCACGTCGTGACCGGGAGGAGTTTGATTCCCTTTGAAGTCTTCAGACGTGTACGGCTTCTGGCAGTAGACTTCCGCGATGCTCGAGTCGCCGATCAGGTGAAGCTCACCCATGATGACTTTGCGTGCTGTTTTGTAACCGATCGGCGTGTGTTGGTAACAATTCTTCTGAGCTGTATCACAGGCGTCGCCACCGACTTCGTCCATCTGACCGTCGCGACGAAGATGCGCCGAAGAGACGATGATGCGGATGGCGCGAAGCAATGATTTGTCGGAGAGAGAAGACCCGTAGACAGCATCCGAGTAAAACGAAGTCCCATAATAGGGAATCGGAGTGACTTGCGCCAAGCTAGGCGTTGTCGAAAGGATGACGAAAAGAACGGACGAGTACAGACGACCGAAAACAAGACCGAAAGATCGGACTCGGCTCACGAGAACCCCCTCGAATTCCTACGTGAGCAAAGGTGTTAGCTCGGCTTGAGCGTTGAATCAATGCGAAGTGAGTTCTCGAATTTTATTCGGCGGGGTTTGTACTTTCTTCCCGCTCTAAAAGCTCCTGGAGAATGAGGGCCATGAAGAACTGATTCCAAGAATAAAGTGCCGTCGTTGAATCGCGGCGGCACCTTGCGAATCGCACGGATTAGAGGGTCTCTTTCAAGAAACGTTGCATGTCTTCCCAGCTGCGCTTATCGGCCGTCTCGTTATAAGCAGCGCCTTTCGAGTTATCGTTTCCAGCGCTTTTTTCCGTGAAGCTGTGAACAGCGTTTCCGTACTTCACGAGCTGCCAATCGACTTTTGATTTTCTCATTTCATCTTCGAAGGCCGCTAGATCCGCCGCCGGAACGTACGGATCATCGGCACCGTGAAGAGCCAAGATCTTTGCTTTGATTCGTTTTCCATCTTCTGGTTTCGGACTGTCGAGTCCGCCGTGAAAGGAAACGACACTCTTGATATCCGCGCCGGCGCGAGCTAGTTCAATCGCCGCTGTGCCACCAAAGCAATAGCCGATGGCGCCAATGCGTTTCTTATCCACTTGGGCTTGATTGCGGAGAGTTTGCAAACCCTGCTGCATTCGGGCCCGCAGCATGATGCGATCTTTTTTGAATCCACCTGAGATCTCGCCGGCCTCCTTCGGATCTTGCGGGCGGATCCCTTTACCGTAAACATCGACCGCGAAGGCAACGTAACCCAAGCTCGCCAAGCGATCGACGGCGGCCTTGGTGTCATCACTGACTCCTTTCCAATTGTGGACGACGAGAATTCCGGGACGTGGTTCTTTTACCGAATCATCGTAGGCCATGTAGCCCTCGTAAGGGCGACCGGCAAGGTTGTAGTCGACAGTTTTTTTCACGATCGCGGCCGAAGCAGCGGGCGACCAGGTGAAGGCGACGGCGAGAGTGGCGGCGATCGTCAGAGTTGCGAATCCTTGGAAGAGTGCGCGCATAGGTGTTTACCTCCGTAACGGTTCAGCCGTCGACGGTAGCAAGGCCTGTGATAGTCGGCAAATTCAATTCCGAGGGAGGCAAGTCTCCAATGCGCGGTCAAACTTTTAGGATCAAAGAGCGTGCCTCAGAGACGCCAACGCCTCTGGCTTCGAAAGTTTTTGAACGACTCGTTAAGCCAGCCGTCAGTTCGATATGTTGACGGTTAATCTTGAGGAGCTGCGCTAGAAACCGGAGCAGTTCATCATTTGCTTTTCCCTCGACGGGAGGAGCATGGACGCGAATTTTAATCGCGTCCCCGTGAATTCCGATGACTTCGGTTCGTTTTGCCCCAGGTTGGGCGTGGATGCGAAGGCGGACGCCGCCTTCAGTGGCTTGGATAGGCTCGGAAGACAAAGAGCTCACTCGTCTTGTTGTTCTTGGTTCTTCTTTTCGAGCATGCGCTCGGCATCGTCGAGGCTGCCTTCTTCGGCTTCCATCTCGAAGATTCCTTTTTCGGTCTTTTCGACATCAACTTCGAAAGATTCGAGAGCGCGGTCTTGAGAGCTGCGACGGCGCGTACGATCAAAAGCACTCGTCGGACGAATCGAGTTGTAAGCAAGCGAAGCCAGAACCGATTGGCCTTCGGCCGTGTGCATGCCGTCCAAAGTTTTGCCGTAACCCAGACGGAGCCACAAAGTCTCGTTAGCACGGTAACCGATCCACATGCGCGCTTCGATGAGCGCGGGATCAAAAGCGTAGTAGCGCTGGCTTCCGGCATTAGCGCGCGTCGTGAGAATCACGCGGTCGGCGAGAGTGAGATCATCGTTCATCACCGTCTCGTAGCCGTTAATTCCCAAGCCAAGCGTGATGTATTGGAAGAGGAGGTAATCGCCAGTGACTTCGTAATGGAAGCGCTTCGCAAGTCCGCCTTCGAGGGGAACGTGAAAACCCGCGTATCCGCCCAAGCGGAATTTGCGGAAGGGGCGGTGTGCGAAGACACCAGCTCGGATGTACGGATAGCCATCATTCGTTAAGGGCTCGGTGCGATTGGCATCGACGCGGTCGAGGGGATAACCAACCTGAATTTCCGGGATGACGTGGAACACCTTCTTCGTCAGGAGAAAGTCCGCGCCTAAGAAAAGATCGGAAACCTGATTCGTGACCTTTTCGTTCAACGGGTCGACCGCGCGCGCATTCACGAGTCCGGCGCCACCGAAAAGGGAGAAGCGCGACGTGAAGTTGAACCTAGCCTTGAGGCGTCCCTCGATTGACGTATAGCTACTATCGAGGGGCAATTTCTTATAGGAGCCGCGCTCAATATCGTAGTTCGCTTTCGAAGTGAAATATTCCGTGTTCAGCGAAAGTCCGAATGAGCCTTTCGACCAACGACCCGGAGGCGCATCATGCGCCGTAACGGCGCTCGCGCCCGGCGTGAAGAGGAGGAGGAGAAGCAACGAACCGCTGAGTTTGGCGAACAACTTGTGCTGATTCATGGAGAACTAAATCGTAGCACAGAACTTCTCGATGTCATTGAGCGTTAGCTAATGGATCCTGCCTACCGGACCGAGGCCCTGTTTGCCAAGGAGGCACGTCCGTGCGAGAGTGCGGCCGAAATGAACGCGCAATCCTCAAGTTCTGCAGAAAAGCCGAAACGTTCGCCTTTGGTCGTGATCTTCCTCACGGTGTTCATCGACCTTGTTGGCTTTGGCATCATCATTCCTACTAGCCCATTTATCGCGCGCGAGTTCGGAGCATCGGCGACCGAGCTTGGGCTTCTGATGTCGATTTATTCGTTCTTCCAATTCTTGTTCTCGCCTTTTTGGGGATCAATCAGCGATCGCATCGGTCGTCGTCCAACAATTCTGATCAGCTTGCTTGGTTGCGCGGCTTCGTATCTTCTCTTCGCCTTCTCGCAGTCGCTGACTTTGCTTTTTGTCGCTCGAGGTTTAGCAGGACTCTTTGGCGGAAATATTTCAACCGCGCACGCTTACATCGGTGACGTGACGCCTCCCCATGAGCGTTCAAAAGGAATGGGAATGATCGGAGCCGCATTCGGTCTTGGCTTCATCTTCGGCCCCATTCTTGGTTACGTGCTCGGTGTGGTGGGGCAAAAGCTTGGCTCGGCTCCGCCGTTTGGTTTGAGCTTTTCCGCTCTCGGCGTGGCCCTGCTTTGTTTGATCAATTTTACGTTCGCTTGGTTCTTCTTGAAAGAAAGCTTGCCGCCAGAAAAACGCGGTCGTGCTCACGACCGACCCAAACGTTTGCGGGCGATCTTCCAGCAGCTGCGCCGTCCGATCGCGGGTCCGTTGATGTTCGTTTATTTTTTCTCGGGTCTTGCGATGTCGCAGATGGAGCCGATGCTTGTTCCCTACATTCAGGACGAGCTTGATCTTGGTTTGAAAACCGCAACGTACGGCTTCGCTTACATCGGCGTGATCATGGTCATCACGCAAGGTTATCTCATCCGCAAGTGGATGCCGCGGTTGGGAGAACCGAAAATTCTCGTCGGCGGCCTTCTGCTTTTTGCGGTTGGGCTTTTTCTCATCGCAGCTTCAAAAACTCTCTTTATCTTGGGCATCGCGATGACACTGTTTGCGTTCGGAAACGGACTTCTGCGTCCCCCGAATCTCGGGATCATCAGCCTGAGTACACCGCCCGAAGAACAAGGTGTCTCAATGGGCGTTACGAACTCTCTAGCTTCACTCGGAAGAATTATCGGCCCGGCGCTCGGCGGTTTTCTCTACGAGAGGATGAGTCACGAAGCTCCATTCCTCGCGGCCGGATTTGTTTCCGTTATCGGTTTAGCGATCGTCCTTCTTTGTTACCGACGACTTCCGAGCACGGGACTCCATGTGCCAGCAGGTCAGCAGGTTGAGGAGAAAGTGCATGAACGAGCCTGAAGACTTCATGAGAATTGGGGAGTACCAGCTTCGCAATTTGATCTCGAATCGCACCCAGTTCGTCTATCTTGACCTTCGATCGCCTGAACGGATTGCCGCGCAGGCACCAGGACATTTTTTCTTTACCGGCTCGATTCCTGCGCGATCCGAGCAAGTTTTGGAAATCATGCGCGATAAAGGCTACGGAACTTCGACGCCAGTTGTGTTGATTTGTGAAAACGGGTCAAAAACCGTGGCGGTTGCCAAGACGTTGACGCAAAACTCGTTTCTCAACGTCTTCGTGGTTGAGGGTGGTGCCGACTCCCTCCCACTTGATTGATCATCCTGACTCGAACCCACGAAGCTTCGCACTCAGTCTGTGAGGGACCATGATCGACACTCAACAGCGCGTTTACGCGCGCGAGCTGATCGATGGCGATGACTTCGATCAAGAAGAATACCAAACCATGCTGCGACAGTTGGATCTCATCAACCAGCTCTCGCGCGGTTATTCTCCGACTTTAAAAGCTCTCGCCGGAATCGTCGCTAAAAACCCTGGTCGAAAGCTTCGCATTCTCGATATCGGCTTTGGACATGGGGATACATTGCGCGCGATTCGCACTTGGGCGGACCGACGCGATCTCGATCTGGAGTTGACGGGAGTCGATCTCAATCCGCGAGCGGCGGAGATTGCGCGCAAAGCGACTCCGAGTGAGATGCGCATTGAGTATAAGACATCAGATGTTTTTGATCTCGCGACGGGTGGAGATTCTGATAAGCGCTATGACGTAATGATCAATGCTCTTTTCATGCATCACTTGGATGACGATCAGATCGTGCGCCTGTTGGCGTGGATGACGGAGCAAGCGGGCCTTGCGTGGTTCATCAATGATTTGCACCGTCATCCTATTGCGTATCACTTCATTAAACACGCGACGCGCCTGGCAGGTTTTAATCGTTTGATCCGCAACGACGCGCCGTTGTCGGTCGCGCGGTCTTTTAGCTCGGATGATTGGCGCATGTATGCACAGCAAGCCAGGGTGCCGCAGCACTCGCTCCAGGTCCGTTGGCATTTTCCTTTCCGCTACGGAGTTCTCTGCGATACTGTGAAGGCGAGGACGTTGAAATGATGGAAGCGAAATCACCCGAGCAAGGAACTGGCTCGACGAAAAGTCGCACTTCAAAAAAATCTTCGGGCGCTCCCGACAAGAAGTCGTTCGTTCACGACGTCGTCATCGTCGGCGGGGGCTTAGCCGGAGGTGTCGCCGCCATTCACCTCGCGAGCCGAGGTGTTTCGACGCTAATTCTCGAAAAAGAAAAAGGCCCTCACCACAAAGTCTGCGGTGAGTTCATCAGTGCCGAAGGTGCGGAGCTACTCAAAGAGATCGGCATCGATCTTTTAGCCCTTGGTGCGGAGCCCGTTCGTCGTTTTCGTCTGCATGGTCCGCACAAGAGCTGCGAGGCGAAGCTGCCGACAACGGCGCTCGGTTATTCGCGTCTTGCGCTCGACGAGAAAATTCTTGAGCTAGCCGAAAAAGCGGGAGCCGAGGTTCGTCGCGGTGTCGTCGTTAAAGAAAAAACCGAAGGGCTCGAAAGCCCCGGTGGTCACATCGTGCTCGCAACTTCGCAAGGCGAAGTTCACGCACGCCGTTTAATCTTAGCGACCGGCAAAAGTGAGTTTCGCTCGTATCAAAGTCGCACGGGCCGAGATAGCTCATATGTCGGCTTCAAGATGCACTTGAAGTTAAAACCGTCAGCCGCGAGGCAAGCGCGTGAGCATTGTGATCTCTTTGTTTTTGATCACGGTTACGGTGGCCTCGCGCCCATTGAGAATGGTCTCTTCAATTTCTGTTTTCTCATCGAGAAAGCAGCGCTCAAAAAAATTGGAACCGACTGGGACGCATTGGCGTCCTTCATTGCGAAACACAATTGGGAGGCGTCTCGCTACCTCGACGGCGCGATTCCTCAGTTCAAACAATTCGCGGTGGTCTCGGGAATTCCTTATGGGTTCTTGCGCAACGAACCAGCTGAGAACGGCGTTTTCTGTGTGGGTGATCAGATGGCCGTGATTCCATCGCTAACAGGTGATGGAATGTCGATCGCGGCGATGACGGGACGAGCGGCCGCAATGGCGATCATCGATTTCCGTGCGCGAGATGGACATCTGCGGTCGCCGACACTTTCCGCCGTTTACCAAAAAGAGATGCGCGCCCGTTTGAAGCCGCAGATCGAATCAGGTTACCAGCTGCATCTTCTCTTTAAGCGCCCGCAGCTCTGCGATTGGGCGACTTATGTGGTGAATGCGTTCCCGAAGATTACGGATCTTCTCTTCCTCCGCACGCGGGCTCGCACGGGCGCTCCACGCCTTAAAGTGGATAGCGCGGGCGCAAAGCGTCTCGAAGCTTGAAAGTTCTTCCTTAGGGTTCATGGAGAATCAGCGCCAGAACCCGGTTAATCCACTTTAAAGCGCTTCGCGCTTGTGCCTCGGTTTTGCTCGTTCTCGCTGGATCGGGGAGAGGATGACTCTCTCAAAAGGGCATGTGGCCGGGAGGCGCGCTTGAAACAAGAAATCAGCTTTCGATTGTTCTCGCTTGGCATTCTAGCTCTAGCGGCCATTGCCTGGGTTCACGAGAGTCGCTTGGCGCCTCAGCCGGAGCCGACTCAAACAGCGCTTGTTGAGACCGCGCCGATCGATCTCGAAGTCGATGCGGTTAGCGAAATCGAACGCATCAACTCTCAAAACTTTCAGCCCTACTTCGTCGGCGACGTCCAGGCTTCGAAGTAAGGCGATTGTGGCCTCTCGCGGCTTGTCGAGCCGCGGCTCTCGGTGCTATTTCTAAAAGTTGCAAAAAGGCGCGTGGTTTTAAAGGGTTAGGTTAGACCCACCGCATGTCTTGAGCGACTCCATTTCGGTTGCCCATGCTGGGCTTGTTGGGTGGAGGATGACTTTTCTTTCGGCCAAAACTCGAGCCACAAGGGATGTGAGCATGAGCGCTGAAACTGATTTTAGCCCTGAGTCTTCGCAGATCGCCGATCGTTACGGCGCCACTGAAGTTGAAAACCGCATCTACAAATGGTGGGAAGAAAACGGCTACTTCAAAGCCGAGGATCAATCCACTAAGCCTCCGTTTTGTATCATTCTCCCTCCGCCCAACGTGACGGGCTCACTGCATATGGGGCACGCGCTTGATCACACGATTCAAGACGTATTGATTCGTTGGAAGCGAATGTCAGGCTTCAATGCTCTTTGGCTTCCTGGTACGGATCACGCGGGCATCGCCACGCAATCGGTGGTTGAGCGCGAGCTAAAGAAAGAAGGCAAAACTCGTCACGAACTCGGTCGCGAAAAATTCGTTGAGCGCGTTTGGGAGTGGAAAAAGCAATACGGCTCGCGCATCTACGAGCAGATGCGACGCCTTGGTGATTCGTGCGATTGGGATCGTGCGGTTTTCACACTGGATCCTGGAGTCTCGCAGGCCGTTCGGAAAGTTTTCGTTGATCTTCACAAGCGTGGACTCATCTATCGCGGCACTCGCTTGGTGAATTGGTCGGGGCCGCTTGAAACAGCGATCTCGGATCTCGAAGTCGAACATCGCGAGACGAAGACGACTTTGTATTACATCGACTATCCCGTTGAAGGCATGAATGGCCGCACTCTGACGGTGGCGACCACGCGTCCTGAAACATTGCTCGGTGATACCGCTGTTGCCGTGAATCCTGGAGATTCGCGCTACCGTGATCTTATCGGTAAGAACGTCGTGTTGCCTTTGTCGAACCGACTGATCCCGGTCATCGCGGATGACTACGTTGATAAGACGTTTGGATCAGGAGTCGTGAAGATCACGCCGGCTCATGACTTTAACGATTATCAAGTTGGTCAGCGGCATAAACTTCCTTTGATTAATATTCTGAATAAGAACGGAACTTTGAACGAGAGTGCTGGCGCCTATAACGGCTTGAAGGTTCAAGAAGCTCGTAATCGCGTCGTTGAAGATTTAAAATCTCAAGGTTTTTTGCAAAAAGAAGAGCCTTACAAAACTTCGATCGGTTTTTGCTCTCGTTCGGGCGCGGTGGTTGAGCCTTTTCTATCGGAACAATGGTTTGCGCGGATGCCGCGACTTGCTCCCGCGGCAAGGCAAGTGGTTGAGACGGAGACGACGCGTTTTGAGCCGGAGTCATGGACGAAGACTTATCTCCATTGGATGAACATCATCGAGGATTTGTGCATCTCGCGTCAGCTCTGGTGGGGGCACCGGATTCCCGCTTGGTATTGCGGCGATTGTCGTCACGTCACGGTTTCGGAGAAAGATCCGTCTTCTTGCGAGAAATGCGGAAGTGCAAAGATCCATCAAGATGAAGACGTTCTCGACACTTGGTTTAGCTCCGCTCTCTGGCCATTTAGTACTTTGGGTTGGCCCGAGAAAACGGAAGCTTTGCAGACGTTTTATCCAACTACAATTTTGGTTACGGGTTTTGACATCATCTTCTT
>SXGS01076143.1_pt1 | contig 26822 bp, 28 predicted proteins | sample 3174681 | NCBI WGS metagenome assembly SXGS01 (sample SAMN11356861, study PRJNA531348) | freshwater metagenome | isolation source: freshwater sample F1-80 | place: China: Fuxian Lake, Yuxi | collected 2017-12-25 | reverse complement strand
CGGTTATCTCTCGAGCACCGATTGGTCGACTTTCAACAATAAACTTGGCACTACACTCACGGGTGGCTCGATCTGGGTTGGCAACGGATCAAACGTCGCGACGGCCGTTGCGCCTGCAGGCGACGTGACGATGACGAACGCTGGTTCGTTTACGGTAACGAAGTTGCAAGGTCGTACGGTTGCATCGACGACTCCGGTCACGGGTCAATACTTGCGCTACAACACGACGAACACTTCGTGGGAGCCCCAGTACTTCAACGTGACCGATCTTCGTAAATCGGACGGAACTTCGCAGTTTGCGTCAGCGTCTTGTACGGCGGGACAGACCCTGAACTGGTCTTCCCTCACGGACACGTTCACTTGCACGAACATTTCGATTGCGAACACGCAAGTGACGGGACTCGGCACGGCTTCGACAAAGAATTTCGGCACGGCTGCAGGCAACTTAGTTGAACTCGATGCAGGCGCAAAAATTCCATCGTCGCTTCTTCCGTCCGGCACGGCCACGCAATGGACAACATCCGGCTCGAACATCTACTACACGGCAGGCAACGTCGGTATCGGCTTAAATAACCCGGGTGTCCCTCTTGATGTTTCAGGCAACATGCGCGCAAGTGGATACGTTTACGCTGCTCGATACTATGCTCCTGAATACATGGCGGGCAACGCGACTTCGCAGAACCTGACGATCGATTCCACAACTTCAGCAACCAAAGGTAACATCTACATCGCACCTTCCGGCGGCAACGTCGGTATCGGAACGAACTCGCCTGCCACAACTCTTCACGTAGCAGGAACCGGCATCCGCTCGACAGGTACTGTTTCGGAAGGACCTGCAGGTTCCGATCGTGCGGAGATGGGTATCCTCAACGGAACTCCCCGCTTGGTTCTTGACGATTCTGGATTCAGCCAACCTTGGCAGATCATCAACGACGTTGGAGAGTTAAGACTCATCAACTTGCACGGCTCTGGTGCTTCGATGCGGGTTTACGGAAACGGCGCTGAGATGTTCTACATCGGCGCTAACGGAAATACCGGTATTGGCTTAAACAACCCACAACGTTCACTCCACATTCACAAAACAGGTACGGCGGCGATCGCAGTTGGTGTTCAAGGTAACGATGGTGAGCACGCACAAATTGAACTCCTCAGTAAAGATCCAAAAACTGGAACTCTTGGGACCGCAAACACTAAAGGCTGGAACATTTATACCGTAGGTGATCAGAACGACACTATCGACGCCAGGAACGACTTAGAGATCGGCTTCTTTAACGGTACGACTTGGACTCATCCCTTCTATATCGACAGCGTAACGGGCAACATCGGCATGGGAACGGTGACTCCCTCCGCTACGCTGGACGTTCAAGGCGCTATCATCACAAAAGCTCCGACCGCGACCGCCGGAACAACAATCGATTTCAGCGGCGGAAACTTGCAGTACACATCATCGTCTTGCGGAGCGATGACTCTGAACAATTTGAAAAACGGCGGTACTTACACGCTAGCGATCCAAGGCACTAGCGCAGCTTCAGCGTGTAGCTTCACGGCCTACACCGGAACTGGAACAGGTTCGCTCTCGGTGCGTATGCCGCCTGATCACACGACGCCCGTCGAAGGTAAACACAGTTTGTATACATTCTCGGTGATGGGCAACTTCGTTTACGTTGCATGGGTACCCGGATATTAATGGTGGCTAGGTTATGAACTCTGGTAACAATTCTAATTCAAGCCGACGAGACTTCCTGAAAACCGCTGGTGCTCTAACGGCGTCGGCGCTCCTGCCGGAAACTGCCGGAGCCTTCAACGCTGCTGGATCCTTCCTGCAATCACGTCGCGGTTGGATTCCGATGAACAACGGAGTCATTCCGGTTCGCTCAGCTTGCGAATCCGCTACGATCAACGACAAGATCTTCTTCTTCGGCGGCTCGAATGGATCTGGCTCTGCCGGATACATTCAGACGCAGCTGTGGTTTGATCCATTGATCAACACCTGGTATGGAATCACGCTCACTTCCGGAACATGTCCGGCTGGGCGCGACCGAATGAGACTCGCGACAGATGGCACAACTATTTTTGTTTGGGGCGGCCGCGGACGCGTAAGCACGTCGAGCGCACCGCTTAACACGGGCGGCCTCTTTACTCCGTCGGGTCTAGGGAGCGGAGCGTGGGTTGACACACCAACTGCAGGCGCACCCTCAGCACGAGACTTCGTCAGAGCCGTGGCTGTCGGTGGCAAATACATGGTTTGGGGCGGACAAAACGGAACGACTTACTACAATGATGGCGGCATCTACGATCCGGCAACGAACTCGTGGACATTGATTCCATCGTCCGCTGGTCCATCGGTTTCCGCGCGCTCGGCGCACGCAATGGTTTCTGACGGCGTCGACAAAGTCTATATCTTCGGGGGGCTGACAAGCCCCACCACCTACGCCCTCGACTGCCACGTCTATTCTCTTTCCTCAGGGACATGGTCACCAATTGCAGCTCCAGGTTTCGGCCTTCCTCACGTTGGATACTGCTGGACTGGCTCAAGATTTACGATCTGGGGTGGCGGAACAAATGCATTAGTCACTTACAATCCGGCGACTAACACATGGAATGGCGGGGCAACGGGTGTAAATGCGCCGATCGGGACAGGAAACGGTTATCTCTACTGGACAGGAAGCAAGTACATCGCATTCAGCGACGGCTCTACGGGCGGGCTCTATGATCCAGCTAAAGATCTTTGGCGACCTATCCCAACCTCAGGGCCCAATAGCTCTACAAATACCTTCTGCGTGGGGTATGCGGCTAATCGTTTGGTTGTCTGGGGTGGAATTTCAGGTGGCGTCCGCGTCAATAAAGGCCACTATCTCGTCTGGTATCCCGCAATCTAAACTCAACTGCTCCAACCTCTGGAGCAGTTCTTAGCTGTTTACACAGCATTCAACTCGAACGTATCGCTGAGATGAAAATCACCATTGGTGATTGCGGCCTTTTTGGGATAGCCTCCCCCCCTCCTTCGTTAAAATCCATCTCACGTTGCGCAGCTCGCGCACTGAAAGCTTTCGTTCATGAATGGTCCGAACGCTCAAAAAGCAGAATGGTCTGTCTTTGGGAATCTCTCATCGGACGTGCTATCAGCCATCATTGAATTTCAAAGAGAGATCACAACGGCAGGTTTCGATTTGCAGGCCGTGCTGCACATGACCGCAACGAAAATGCAGGAGTGGCTGCGCGGCGATGGCGCAACGATCGAAATGTTCCATGGTGAGTACCTGATTGTTCGACATGCGACCGGGACAGCCGAGCCTGTTCAAGGTATGCGGTTTCAGCTCAAAGGAACATCGTCGTCGATTTGCCTTGAGAGCGGCGAAGTCATTCGGATCGATGATTCGGAAACCGATCAACGAGTGAATCGCGTCATTACGCAAAAAGCTTCAGCTCGATCAATGATCCTCTCTCCCCTAGTCAACAACGGGGTTCGGGTCGGCGTTCTCAAAGTTATCTCGAAGAAGATCGGAAACTTCACGCCACTTGACGAAAAGATTCTTGAACTCACCGCGGGCTTTCTTGCGGCCGCGATGGCAAACGCACAACAAATGATTTCAAGCGCGATTGAGACAACTCGTATCGGCACATGGGAGCTTGATCTCGCCGCGGAAAAAGCGGCTCTCTCGGAGAGCGCGCGGACGATATGGGGTCTTGATCCCCACCGCGCCACCTTTCATCCTAGAGAAACTGGCGAGCTCATACATCCAGATGACTCGGCTCGCGTGACTGAGCTTATCCAGAGTTTGTCGCTGGATGATCCTGAGTTCGAAGTCGATTATCGAATTCTCAGACCCGATGGCGATCAACTTTGGGTCGTCGTTCGGGGCCGCTGTTTTTTTGACGCTTTTGGGAAAGTCGTGAAGCTAGCCGGCACGATCGCGGATATTACTAAGCGAAAAACTGCGGAGCTTAAGCTCGAAGAAAATGAATTGCGACTTCGAATCGCCCTTCAAGCTGGACATCTTGGATCGTGGGCGGTTGACCTAAAAACAATGGAGCTGACTTGCAACGATCGTTGTAAAGCGAATTGTGGCGTTGCTCCTGATTCAACTCTGACTTACGAAGACCTTCTCAAAAAAATTCACGACGAAGATCGTCCTCGCATGCAAGCCGCCGTTTTGCACGCGATCGAGACGCGATCAAGGTATGTCTGTGAATATCGACTGCGCTGGGATGACGGCTCGATCCACTGGATCGAGGCCTCTGGCGACGTTGCCCACAATGTAGCCGGAGAACCCACGCGTCTCGTTGGCATCACGGCAAACATCACGGATCGCAAGAACGCGGAGATCGAGCTCCGCGAGGCGAAAGAAGCTGCGGAAGCCGCGAGCCGCATGAAGAGTTCGTTCTTAGCGAACATGAGTCACGAGATCCGTACGCCATTAGGTGCAATTCTCGGGTTTGGTCAACTCATGAAAGACCCTGAGATGGATGACATCGATCTACGAAGTTTCGCTGACGTCATTCTTCGAAATGGTGATCAGCTGCAAATGATCATCAACGACATCCTGGATTTGAGTAAGATTGAATCAGGCTTCCTTCGAACCGAAATGGCTCCTTGCTCTCCTCGGCAACTTGTCCTCGATGTGGTCTCGCTCTTAAGTGTTCATGCGAATAAGAAAGGCTTACGGATCAATTATACAATTGATCCCGGAACTCGCGACGAACTCGTCACCGATCCTTTCCGATTTAAACAAATTTTGACGAACGTCGTGAGCAACGCCATCAAATTTACGGAGCGAGGCTTCGTTCGGATTCGTCTTTACGATCAAACGGTGAAGGAGACAGGTACGCGCCACGTAGCCGTGGACGTGACGGACTCCGGCATCGGCATGAGCCGCGAAGAATCGGGGCGCTTGTTTGAAGATTTCCGTCAAGCTGATGATTCCATCGCTCGCCGCTTTGGTGGCACTGGCCTCGGCCTAGCGCTCTCCCGAAAAATTGCGAATCTGCTCGGTGGGAACGTCGAGCTTCTTGCTAGCCAGCCCGGCTTCGGAAGCACTTTCCGCATCCTCGTGAAAAGCGAAACGCTTCCCGAGAATCTCGAAACCTCTGCATCGACCCCTGCGCCTTCGAAGCGCCGCTCCCTTGAAAACCTAAAAGTCTTGTTGGTGGAAGATGCTCCGGACAATCAACTCTTGATTCAGCGATTCCTCAGGAAACAATCGATCGATGTTGACCTGGCAGCAAACGGCGCTGAGGGAGTTGAAAAAGCTCTTCGCGGCGATTTCGATCTTGTTTTGATGGATGTTCAAATGCCGATCATGGACGGGTACACGGCAACAAAAAGGTTGCGTGCACTTGGATTCAGGAAACCGATCATCGCACTCACCGCGCACGCGATGTCCGAAGTCCGCCAGTATAGCTTAAATGCAGGATGTACTGATTATCTCTCAAAGCCCATCGTCTTCGACGAGCTTCTGGAGAAGCTCGCGCGATATTCTTTCGTCGAATGAGCTTACTGCATACAAATGTAGGTAAATGCTAAACCATCCATGACACCGGAACTGACGACGTTCAGAGTTGCCGTGGTCGACGCCATGGTCACGTTTGACCGAATCGGGAAACTGGGGTCCGCGTTTCCGTTGTGGATCCAACTCACCACGCACGTAGGTGGTGATGGATAGCTACTACCTAAGTTGATTGAACATGTTGTGACAGAGTTTCCTACAGCCACGGATCCACGCGACGAGTTGCCACTTAAGGTCGCTCCGGTTCCACAGCTTGATAAACTTACCGTCGTACCAACGCCTGCGTAGAGTTTTCCGTAAAATTTCAAATCCCCATTCACTTCTAACCTGACTGCTGGCGAAGATGTGCCGATTCCCACGTTTCCACTTGTCGTGTAAACGTCGCTGGCGTTCGTTGACCATGGGCCCCCAGCAGGAGGTAAGACAGTTGAGGGAATTTTCCCTGTGCCATCAAGTTCAACGAGGTTCCCGGCACTTGTTCCGAAGTCTTTTGTCGCCGCCGTGCCAAGGCCCGAAACTTGAGCTGCCGCCACCGAGAGCGTGGAACACTCTAGCTGATCAGTTAACGAGTTATAAGTAAGTGCCTGACCTGCTGTGCAAGCTCCAGGGATCTGTGCTGTGCCATCGGACTTGCGAATTTGCGACAAGGATAAGTAACTAGGTACCCATTCCGTTCCGTCGAATCTAAAAACCTGATTCGTCATGGGTGTGTTGCCCGAAACGTCATTGCCCCGAATTTTCATAACCGTGAAGCCACCGGAGTTGCTCATGACCATGTCACCGGATACCGCAACGGCAGTGGCACTGTTCGAAGCATTGCCCACCCAAAGATGCGCGTTTGAGAGGCTCGACGACATCTTCGAGTTGAAGCTTGTGAAGTCCGTTGCGCTAAGATAGCCGCTCGTCGATGTCGTTGCTTGTGATATTGAAATCGAAGGTGTTGTAGAACTACTTGTTACGCTTAAAGGCGTGGACACAGAGACGGAACTTACGCCGCTTCCGCCCGTACCAAGCGTTTGGACGGCCGTTCCGTTATAGTATTTGAGTTGATTTGAAGCCGTGTCGTACCAGAGGGATCCCGCCGTCGGCGTAGCGGGGTTTGTTGATCTACCTGGAACTCGCGCCATTGAATCGCCCGTCTTCATGTAGAAGCCGGAAGTTCCGTCGATGACGTCATTCAACTGGGTCACACGTGCAGCCGTATTGAACACGGATTCCAAATTTGTTTGCGTGAGCGCTCCCGAACTCGGCTGAAGAAACTCGGAAGGTGACTTTCCTTGAAGTGAGTCAGCTGTGATAGCAGACGGAACTGCTCCGATCGAGACATTAGGTGTCAGCGCTGTTTGCGTACCACCATCGTCTATGACGACTTGGAGAATGCGTCCGTGGCCATCCGCCGGCGTGTAAACGCACCCTGTCCCATCGAGCATTTTGCCTGCGACAGGCGTGCCGTTTGCGAAAACTTGCGTGAGGCTCAAGCCAGGATCGTTGCCGTGCGCGGTCCCCTGCCCAACCGATACCGAGAAGTACCCGTTGCTTGCCGATAAGTTTACAGCTGACGTTTTCTCTTCGCGGAGGATGCAATCAGCAGCGGGATTCATCACGCGGAGGATGAAGGAAACCGTTTGCGTCGAAGGCGTTACGCCGTCGGTATTGTAGACTCGCCCTTCGTAGTTGATCGTGCCAGGTCCTTTGAACGCAAACGCCGGGACGCTCGTAAGCCCTATCAGTAACGCGGTTGTAAGCTTGGCTTGGTATTTCATTAGCGCACTCCTTACTTCGGCTCGCGCGTAAGTTGAACTTTGAACGATCCACCCGACAACGTGATTTCGTTTTGCGTGCCTGTGAGGGCCGCATCTACGACAAACGATCCGCCAATTGAGCGGGCGCGTCCTGAGGTAATGCGAGCCGTTCCACGAGCGGTCGGATCAGGCGCCGTCGCTACGCACGTTGCTGGTAAGTTGTATTGAGTTAGAACTGATTCACCTGCGTTCGGAGCACGGATGGTGACTTCAACGTCAACTTCAGGTGCATCGGTATGGAACTTGTCAACGCGACCCACACGAACGAGTTTTGATTTATCTAGCCCCGCAAAGCCGTTGTTGAGCTGTGAGCAAGCCTCGCTCGCGTTTGCGCGAAGGTATGTGAAGATCTCTAACGTGCGATCGCGACCTCGCGGAACGTTGATCGAGATCTCTTGGCCAGGAGCTTTCAACCCGTGAAAAAGTGCGAGTGGAATCTCACAGCTCGTACCTTGAGAGGGTTTAATATCGGAGGCATGGATGTGAATCGCGTAACAAACGTTCGACCAATTGTAAGCGAGCGTGCCGACTTTCGATGATTGAACGCCGTCTGGCAGACGCAATCGCACGCGTGAAGAACCGTTATCGCTAACGGGACTGCAACTTACCGACGTGGCGAGCACGCCGATAAAAGCAGCAAAGAAATAAATTTGGAGAGAGGTACATCGCATACCTACTCTTCGGTTTACGAAATCTAAATCTGCAGAAGTTAGTTTGAGACGAAAAGAAACGAGACGCTCTTTCGGCGGCGTCTCGTTCTGAGATCAATAAGTCTAGTTTAGATCCGTGCGGATTCGAGACCGATGTCGCGGTCGTTTGAAAAACCCTCGCGAAGTGCAGCGCCAGCCAAACGGCAGACTTTACCACCCACTGATTCGTCGGTAACCTTCTACTCATGCAGCATTTCAAGCGGATTTTGCAGTACGTACCGAGTGCGACTTTAGCGACTTTAGGCTTTATCTGCCTAGTCCTCGCCGCGACAAAGCTGAGTTCGACAAGCTGGCGTCTCATCACTTTTGAAGGCAGCGGGCCAAGTGCCAAAGCATCTCCAGAGGCGATCTTGCTGATTGTTGGCCTTAGTCTCTTGACCTTTGCTTGGGTGGCTTTTCCATCACGAAAGCGTTAGCGATCGCAATTTGTTCCTTTTTTCCGAATGACCCCAAAGGGATGAAAACGCTATTGGGTTACTGCCGAGTTCATTTACCAGCTCGGCGAGGACCCCGAATTTGGGAGTCGTTGCTCACGCTACGGTTTGATTGGTTTTGGACACTCTTAGATCTCCAAGGCTGACTACCCTGCCTCTACCCGCTTGAAACAGCTCGAAACTCGTATCAATCGACTCTCAACTGAGAACATCCTATTTTCTTCTTCTGTGATTTTCTCGATTGAACCGTCGGCGCACTGGGCAACAAGGGATGACCTGAAAGAAATCTCGGCTCATTCGTCGTCCAAGGTGACCGAACGGTCTAATTGTGGGCAATGCAAACGTTTGTAACGGGTGGCCAACGTGATCCGCCTGCTCCCGACCGGACCCTCGGGGCATGATGGTGCCCAAAATGTTCCCCAAAACGATATTGGCGCTGGACGGCAAAAAACTGCTTATGCTAAGTTCCGGCTTCTTTTCTAGTTACCTCTGCGGAGAGGTGGCAGAGTGGTTTAATGCGCACGCCTGGAACGCGTGTGTACTGTAACAGGTACCGTGAGTTCGAATCTCACCCTCTCCGCCATTCATAAAAAAAGCTGACCCATTCGGGTCGGCTTTTTTTATTTCTAGCGAAGAGTGTGCGATGTGATCCCGCAAGCCGTGAGTTCGATTCATCGATGCGGCAGAACGACGAAGTCGTTGTGACGCTTCGATTGAGCGAGCCCCGCAGGCGCAACTTGCGCGCCGAGGAGCGCAGCTCATGCAGTTTGCATGCGCCCGCTGGCGCATGCGAACAAACCTCGGGAAGTCGCGTGAGCGGGAACCAACTCTCGCGACAGAGCACGCGAACATGCGCGATCCATCTCACCCTGAGACACCTCTCACCAAAGATGTAACTCGGCTCTTTCGACCGAATCAGTTGAAATGAACTTAGCGGGAGGGGCGTGATGGGAAAGCTTTTAGCAATTCTCTTTATCGTAATCGGGAGTCAGGCCGCTCAAGCCAATTTGATTACCAACGGCGGCTTCGAGTCTCGCGGTTTTGGCTGGCAGAATTTCGGCAACAGCACAATCGTTTCGAGCAACGTTCATAGCGGAACTTACGCTTTGAAAGTTGGTATTGGTCAGGGTGGCCGCTACCAAATGTTGAATTCAATGGTACCACGAGCCTACTACTCTCTCGAAGTTGTAGGTAAGCTCCTCGAAGCATCGGATGTTTGCGAAATCGGAGTGTCCTTCAAAGATTCGAGTGGACGAGACCTTCAAGTTTCAAAGGTGCAGATCAATACCTACTCATGGGCTGATCCAAATCGCTTCAAGCGCGTCAACTTCCAGGCGCCTGCGTCGTTCTCACAAGTTCAAATGTTCATCTGGAAAGCCGCGGGTTCAGGCTACTGCTTGGTCGATGACATCAAAGTCGTAGCGATTGGTTCAGTACCGCAGGTGCCGACGCCGACGCCTCGCCCGGCAACACCTACTCCAGTCCCTGCGACACCCACACCTGAGCCCCAGTCTAAAATCCGCGCTGAAGGCTTCGGGCAGACTCCCGGAGGAACAGGTAAACCCGTGTACCGCGTCGTCAACCTGAACAACTCAGGACCAGGAAGTTTGCGTGACGCACTCTCGGCTGGAAACCGCTACATCCATTTCGACGTCTCTGGAACAATTCGTCTTTCATCTGCGATCGATGTGAGAGGTTCGTACATCACAGTTGATGGCTCTACAGCTCCGGGTGAGGGCATCACGATCACGGGCGCGGGCATTACTCTGGCTGGAAGCTTGGGTGCTCATAACATCATCATTCACAATCTACGCATCCGTGACATTGCAGGTGAAGAAGATGCGATCACAATCTGGGATGGAGCTCACCACATCTTGATCGACCACGTTTCAGTTTCGAAGGCGTCTGATGGTGCAATTGACATCACAGAGGGAGCTTACAACGTCACAGTTCAATGGACTTTGATGCAAGAGACGCTGACTGGAGGAAAGGCCACACTCATCTCTTACGGCGAACCACGGAATCTGACGATGCACCATAACGCTTACATTAAAAACGGTGAGCGTCTGCCCCTCGTATGGGCTTGCCGCGCGACCGATGGATCACGCACGTGCAACCAAACGAGCAGTACGACTTTAGACTTCCGCAACAACTTGGTTTACGGCTTCACAAGCTCGGGCGCATCGGTCGGAATGGGTGCCCATGTCAACTTCGTGAATAACTACTTCTCTGCACCAGGCAATACTTCATTCAAGCAAGGCTACCGCGCGATTTGGGCAGACTCAGACACGCCGACACATGCTAGCAGTAACATCAGTGGCGACAACATTTCAGAAGACATCAATAGCGTGAGCATCCCGAACCGAGTTTCTGTCCCCTACTCTTTCGCGGCGGTCGAGACGCAGAGTGCGTGCGCAGCTTCGAGACTCACGCTTTCAAGCGCGGGCGCGATGCCACGCGACTCGATCGATCGTGCTTACGTGGAATCGGTAAGACTGAACTGCAACTAAGAGTTTTTCGAAGAGGCGCGGGGTAAACTCACGCCTCTCCTATTTTACCAACTGACGCAGCATTAGTGCTTCGCAGAATCCTCAAGAGTCGATGACCTTGAATACTCCCGGGTCACAGTTCATCCGATTATTTGGATACTAGATTCTTAAGTTCACTCCAACTCCGTCCACGACTATTTCCTCACCTGCCATAAAAGAGGAATCGTCCGACGCTAGAAAGAGTACAGCTTTGGCGATCTCGCTAGGTTTGCCCATACGCTTCATCGGGATCGCAGCCGCGACATGTTGGAAAACGCCGGATCGAGTTTTCGAGTCCAAACTCTTTGTGAATAACGTCGCTTCAATTGGACCTTGGACTCTTGTCCCTGCTTCAACCGCCGTTGAGACCGAAGCCGGGCGCGAGCTCCTCGCGAATGTCGCTAGCTATGCACCGGATGCGGTCAATAAAGTCTATGCCGAACTCAAAAGACAGCCCGCGACGTTGCTAAAGCCTGAAATGAAAAGAGGGAAAGACTTAACGGCGAAGGATTTAGCGCATATCCTAGCATTAGCGGCTCGATGCCTAGATGACAGGGAGTTGTACAATGAATCCATTCGATCGATTGAATCGAGCCTTGCTTAATGCAAATCAGAAAGTTCTTTCTGTGATCGTGCTTGTCCTGATTGGCGGGGTTTGCTCATTCCTTTTGGACAGCGAGGCAAAAACTTACTTCAACACCGGATGTTCGAGACTCTTGATCAAAAGTGGCGTGTCCATGTCGCTCCGTGTTTGCCAAAAGCCGTTTAGTTCCATGTTGTTTGTATTTTGGGCCTCGTTTTTTTGCGCGATAATCGGATTTTGTTTGTTCTGCATCTTTTCCGTAGTGCGCCGCAAGTAGCCTCTCGAAAACTCTCGCCAAAAGACTTGTCTAGACGCCAAAATATGCCAAAACTCGCCCAGCGATTTCCAATTCACCATCGATATCCAACGGATCAGGTGGCAGCACCAACGCCTCAATGCGCGATCCTCGGTGCAGCTTCGCAAGCTTGGTTCCAGATGATCTCAAATTCCGCTTTTGCCACTCTGTATTTGTGACGCGCGTAAAGAGTTCGCTGAGTTCCAGCGCCCGGGACACAGCTTCCCTATTAATCTTTCCTTGTTTAGGAAAAACATAGTCAGTCGCCTTCAAAATATCGTCGTCGTGCACAAGCTCCAGCGCTAAGTAAGTGGCGTATAGGAAAGCGAGCAAATACCTGCGGTAATCTTTCTTTCCTTTAGTTTTCCACCGAGTGTTGCCGCCGATTCGATAGATAACTTTAAGCCGCTCAAAAACGGGCGAAATCTTCTTTCCAAGCTCATCAGCCAAAACGACATCCAATGTTGCCACAAGACCCTCGGCAAAATTCAAGTAGCGACTGAGAGCCCCAGGATCCTTAGGCGCTGGAGGCAAGAGTCGCCAAACGATCCGGTGGTTTTGCTCATGAAAAAGGGAAATGTCGCTGAAACGGGTCAATGCCTCGACCTCAGCCGCCGGATCGAACACTTCTTCCGCATGGTCTGCGAACCACGTCATCTCCGTGAAGCACGGCGAGTACTCGATCTCGTCTTTGAAGAGATCATGGGCGCTGAGCGATCGCATGGTCGAGCTCACCTTCCGAGAGAACTCGCCGCCAAGCCCGACATAACTCTTTCGGCTATGTCGATAGACCTTACTTAAAGAAAGAAGTTGGTGATCGAAGGGGTATTCTTCGACGACTAAGCTCCGCCATTTACCAGATTTGGTTTGGCGGCTGAGGAACTTTACATCGCTGATGAAGGCATGGGTCTTGGATTTTTCCATTCGCCTACCTTACAACGTAAGCGAGGGACTCGTCGACTCCTCTACACTTTCGGTCGATATCGCAGAGAAACCCATCCATCACCTACTTTTTGCTTCTGAAGGAGCTCTAGATGAAGTGGATAGTCTCTAGGTAGCACCGAGATGCCGCCACCAAGCGTCGCAGGCACAACGAGCAGATGAATCTCGTCGACAAGACCTGCACGGATCGCTTGCGCCGCAAGGTTTGCACCACCCACGCAAAGATCATTCGGCGAACTAGCTTTCATTTTGCGAATTGCTTCCGGATCAAAATTTCTTTCCAGGCGAGTCTTCTTTGTCGAAACCGCGCCCAGCGTTTTTGAATAGATTACCTTGTCGGCAGCCTGCCAGACGCGCGCAAACTCCAGATTGGTTGAACCCGTCAATGTCGAGACGAATTCCGGTGAATCCCAAACGCCCATGGTTTCGTAGTTTCGGCGACCGTAGAGATAGGTGCCGATAGGGCGAATCACTTCAGTGATGAAAGCTGTAGAAGCCTCGCTCGGAATAGACCAGTCGTACTTCATGTCGCCAAGGTAGCCGTCTAGTGACATCGGCGAAACGTAGATAAGTTTTCGCATTCCCGGGCTCTCCCTATCCTTGAGTAACGAAGGCATCTTCCGGTCAATAAGCTGATCCGCTTCTTCATTCTGCATAACTAGTTGCATATTGCAATCAGTTTACCGGGTTGAATTGGAAACCGGTCAGACGTCGAAACACAACATCAACGCAATCCGCGTTACGGCCGTTTCTTTCACGAATACGAATTCAGCCGGATCTAAAGGCTAGCAAGTCTTACCTTTTCGAAACCTTTTCGAAAGCCGCTTGCAGCTCTGCCGCAACCGATCGACCCTTTATTTTTCTTTTCTTTCCAAGATGGACTTCGCGAAGTTCATCCATGAATCGCTCCCACAACTCGGGTCCGCCTTTTTCTAGCAGCTCCGCGCGAATCGAAAGCGCTTTCGAACAATCGAGGTGTTTTCTTCCCCATGCACCTATCTGCGCCAAGATAGGAAGCAGCTGAATCGACTTTTCGGTGAGGCTGTAAATGGCTTTTTGTTTGTGGTCGGCGTCTTCCCTTTTGGAGACAAAGCCCTCTTCAAGGAGATGCTTGAGTCGACTGGAAAGAATATTGGAAGCGATACGTTCTTCGGATTCGTTAAGGAGCTGACGAAAATAACGGCGATTTCCGAACATCATGTCGCGAATGACAATTAAGCTCCATCTGTCCCCAAGGATCTCAAGAGTCAAATTGATCGGACAATCAGAACGGGACTCAAGTCTCACAAGCACCTCGATGGCTTGCAATATACTCGAAATACACTTAATTTGAAACCAGTTGCATCTTGCAATCGGTTTGCCGACGGAGGGACGATGCGCAAATTGGTCTTATCGATGTTTATGAGCGTGGACGGATTCATCGACGGCTTAGGAGGCGAGTTCATTGGGCCCAGTTGGTCAAGTGATCTAGATCGTTGGACCGGTGAGATGGTCGAACGCTTCGATACATTAGTTTACGGACGAGTTGCTTGGCAGCTCATGTCGCAATATTGGCCGAATGCCGAGGTTGATCCGAACACGCCCGCTCCACAACGCGAGCTAGCTCGCTTTATGAACAACTCAAAGAAAATTGTCTTTTCGAGAACGCTCAAAGATACATCCGCTTGGAACAATTCCGTCATAGCGGATGGTTCAGTAAGAGATGTACTTGAAGCTGAAAAGCGTGGCTCTGGGTGTGACATGGTCATCTTTGCCGGCGCGAAATTTGCGCAAACCGCAATCAGAGAGCGACTGGTAGATGAATACTGGCTTCTGACCATCCCGGAACTATTTGGTGGTGGCTCAAGGCTTTTTGACGGAAGCATTCGTCAACAACTCAGCCTTTTAGAGTCTAAGCAGATGGATACTGGTGCCATCCTCAATAAATACAAGGCAGGGTCACAGGTATGATCATCGTAGCGGGATATCTCCTCGTAAAAGCTAGCAAGAGAACAAAATTTTTGAAGAGCTCGGTCGAAGCCGTCGTTTTAGCGAGACAAACGAAAGGTTGCATCGACTTCTCGGTGTCGGCCGACCCCATCGACAAAAATCGCGTGAACATTCTGGAAATTTGGAAATCGCGAAAGGCGCTCAACACTTTCAGAGGCAACGGGCCGAGCGACGATCTTTCGTCGTTGATCGATCGATTCGAGCTCCAGGAGTTTGAGGCAGAGAAATAGGATCTCTGTCTTAATTTGGGCTTAGGCAGGATTCGACTCGATCACGCGCAATTTTTCCATGAGCCAAATGCGCACTTCGATCACTTTTCCGTCTTTTGAGCGAATCAGATAAGGCTTGCGGGAAATCGACGATCGAGAAGCCACCTTTTCGATGAACAACTCAGCTGTCCAACGTTCCTTCGGAGGCGCAAACCAAGAGTTCTGCGCCGCCTTCAGCTTCTTTTGCAAATGTTCGTAAGCTTCCCTCGCTGTGTATTCGGTTCCGTTTCGAATAAAGGTCACGTCAGAAGTCTTCACAGCTTCAAGGAGTGCTGCCGTCTTTTGGAGTTCCAAAGTCACATCGCGAGCCAAAGCCGGGAATGCCAAGAAGAAAATCAAAGAAAGGACCCAGCCAGAGGCCCTGATATTTTTTGTCATTGCCACACACTCCCCTTTTATTGGGTTTGTCGCCGAGATGCCTGGGCGATCGGCTATCGAAAGACTACTATCAAAGCTGCGGAAAACAAAAGCCTCGGCTGATAGCACTTGGAGTTGAAGTGCGCTTGTTAAGCTTGAAACTCCTTTACGTCGGATTGTTGTTCGGGATTTCTTCCGCGCAAGCCGAGATTACAGAAGATCTCGCCTCGAAGGAGAGAAAGCCTCTTTACGAAATCGGTATTGGAGCTGGCTCAGGCTTCTTCTCTCATTATCCCGCATCAGATCAGGGACAATGGCGCTCGCTCATCCTCCCGACTCTCCGCTATCGTGGATCGATCTTCCGCGCGGATGAAGAAGACGGAGTCCGCGCAAAGATTCTATCGGACCCTCGATATGGGATCGAGCTGAGCGGCGCCGGAATCCTTCCGGTTCCATCGGATGCAAACTCCGCACGGATCGGAATGCCTGACTTAGATCTTTTGGGAGAAGCCGGACCACAGCTCTACTTCATTTTGCTAAAGAACTCGACTTTTGAGTGTCGCTTCTTTCTACCGGTACGAGTTGCCGCTTCGACGAACTTTTCGAATTTGCGTTTCCGCGGATACACGACCGCACCTGGCATTGATTTTCGTAAGCTTCTACCGAAGCCCTTCGGCGCTGTGAGATTGAAGTTGAGCACGGTCTTCGCTTCAAGAGAGTATCAAGAATATTACTACGACGTCTCGGAGGAGTACGTGACGTCCGATCGAAATGCACATCGATCTGACGGTGGATACTTGGGAGCGCGATCTGATGTCAGCTATTCAGCTGAGTGGGATCGGATCGCGGTTTTCTTCCAAGTTGGCTACCAGAATTATAAAGGTGCGCGAAACTCCGCGAGCCCGCTTTTTAGGTCAGAACACAACCTGTCTGGGCTCGTCGCACTTCGGTGGCTTCTGTTTAAATCAAATATCAGAGAAGATGACCGACTCTAGGGATTAGCGCAAACCCGTCCAATATCCGATTCCACCTTTTAAGGGCGGACCACCGTCTTTCAACTCTGAATCAGGCCGCGCGAAGAACGCGAAAATCACGATCGCGCCAAAGAGCGGAATGCACCAAACGATCAAAAGCTGAACTCTCAGCTGCGTCCGGGTGAACTGTTGGCTTCGCGCTAACATCTTTTTTGTCGCGAGGAAGTTCAAGAAAGAACAAATTCCGATTACTGTCAGCGCAAACGCCATCTAGCCTCCGCGTAAATCTCCTCTCCAGATTACCATCTAACTCGTCGCCAGGAACCGCGATCGACGCGAAACTTCCCGAGATCAAAGCTGAGCGGCTCATACTGATACAGGATTCCCCGGGCGTCGTTTCACTATCAGCTTAACGGCGAACTTCACCGCGAAAACGCTGCTCTTCACGGCGATGCACTTTAGCCATGGCTGCTAGCGAACATCCAATGGAACCCATAGCGATCCGTAAGAACTCCGAACTTGCCTCCCCAAGGGGCATCGAAAAGTGCGTGAACAACTTGTCCACCCGCCGCGAGCGCTTTGAAGAGACGCTCGATCTCTGCATCGGGTGCCCCGATTGCGAGCTGCACGTTAGTACCCGCTTGCGCCGGCATTTGCGGATTGCCATCTGAAGCCATCAAAACGAAATCACCGAACTTAAGTGTCGCGTGCATGACTTGATCTCGCATCGCGATCGGACATTCAGGCCCCTGCGCTTCGCCGAACGTCCGCATTTCCAGCTCACCGCCAATGGCTTGCTGATAGAACTTCATGACTTCTTTCGCTTTGCCGTTGAGCAGGAGATATGGGGTGACCGTGGTCTTTTTGATTTCAGCCATTAGTTTCTCCTAATGACTTCGAGAATACATATCAGTTGATATGATCACAAGAGCGTCAACTCATTCTGAGACGTTAGCCTCGCCTATCACGCTGGTACCTCGTGAGTCAGACTACTTACTTCGCGCTCCGCATGAGGCCGTCGCTCAGCTTTGCGCCTGTTTTTGCTAAGAGCTCTTTATTGATAAGGCTCGTATAGAGCTTGTTCGTCGTCGGATAAACGGATGCGGGGCTTCTGCCTTCCAGAATCAATTTCGCGCGCTCGCCACCGAGTTTCCCTTGTTCATCCGGTCGCTTCGCCATGACGATCGCCGCGACGTCGATGAGCCACTCGTTCGTACCAGCCGAAAGTTTTTTTGTATGCTTGAGGGCCCAATCTTTGGCCTCGGCATCGACCCAACCCTTGGTTCCTTTGAAATTTCCAACATACACGAAGTCAGCTTGCTCATTTGCGTCGACGAAGCTCTTCTTCCAATCAACAAAGGTGTTCGCCGCATACATGAGCACTTTGAATCCGGCAGATTCAAAACGTTTTTGAACTTCCGGAAATTCTTTAGCTTGAGTAGCGTTGTTGTCCGGTCCGATCATCGCGATCGTTTTTACGTGGCTCTGCGACTTCCTTAATTCGTAAATCATCGCCTCGATCGGTGCGACTTCGATCACGCCGGTCGCATTCTTGTATGGAAGTTTGTAAGGCTCGATTGACCAGTTCACCCCAACAAAAACGAAGGGCAACGCCGCATCTTTGAAGTGCTCAGCCAAAAGATGTTTGACGGCCGGGTCGTCCGAAACGATGACGAGATTCGGTTTGGTGGCTTCGATCACTGATTTAATCTCGAGTGCTTTCTTGGCTCCGTACTCTTCGGTCGGATTTTTCTTAGCTTCCATGTAAATCGTTTCGACGTTGCAGACATTGGTGAGCTCGGTGCGAAGACTTGAGTCGATGTCGGCAGTCCACGAATAGTCTTTTTCGTACGACGCGACATGGATGCACTTCTTCGGCTCAGCCGCACGAACGGAAACGGGCAGAAGCGCGATTGTACCAGATGCGATTGCGTAGAGGATGATCGCTGATTTCATTTTTGCTCTCATTTTTTCGATGCAGATTGGTTGAGCCACTCAGTGTGCGGCTTCGCAGAAGCTACGAACTCAGCAGAAGGTTGAACAGAGGCTTTCGCCGTGACCTCTTTATTGAGATAACGATCGAATCGGCTGTTCTGAATCACCTTGATTTCACGAGCTGGCTTACCTTCGAGGATTTGAGCAGCGGCGTTACCGGCATACTCACCTTGCTCGAATCCAAGCTTCACGAAAGATATGCCAGCGAACGGAATCATGTTTTCATAAACCGATGCACTGAGTTTTTTTGTGTTCTTCAGGATCCAATCTTTTGCGTCAGAATCCTTCCATCCATCTGCGCCTGCCGTATTCCACAACAACACGAAATCGGATTGCTGAGCGTCTACATACGCTTTTTTGAATTGTTCGAAGTTTTTAATCCAAAGCGGAGTAATCTCGACCTTGGCCGCTAAAAAATACTTCTCGACCCGAGCAAACTCTTTTCGTTGAGTCTCGTTATCCGCCGCAATGAAGGAGACTGTCTTCAGCTTCTGCTCGGTTGCTTTTCTCGCTTCTGCGAACAGCGGTCCAATTGGTGCAACTTCGACCATGCCGGTGGTGTTCTTGTACGGCAGGCCATAAGGCGTGATATCCCAGTTGAGTCCGCAGAAAACAAAAGGGATCTTCGAGTTTTTATAATGCTGAGCGAGCACGAGCTCGACGGCATTGTCGTCGCTCACGATCACGACGTCGGGGTTGCGCTGGTCAATGATCGTTTTTAACTCAAGACTCTTCGCCTTTTGGGAATCTTTATCCTTGTTCTTTTTGGAGTCGAGGAACAGACGCTCGAGCTTGCACGCTCCGTCCAAGCCAGCAACGACGCCACGATCAATCTCGTCGCTCCAATGGTAACCTGGGCTGTAGGAATTTACGAAGATGCACGTTTTCTCCTGGGCATGCGCCACCTTAGGGTGAACGATGGCCAAGTAAACAAAGACCGACGAGAATAGAAACAAATTGACCTTCATCATGGCATTCTCGCAGCGTTAAAGGTTTTCCGTCACTTCCAGGTTCTGCGCGAACTACTTTCTTGTCAATTTAGTCCATCAATTCAGAGCCAACGTCTGTCCATTTGTCTTTGTCTTAAGGTCACGCTTCTTCCCCGCCTCTGATCTAAACAAAAGTTAATGAAATGCCAAAATCCTAGACCGACTTCTCCGGATTGAAGAGCTGGCTTGCGGAGCTTCTAGGATCCACCAACTGTTTGCATCGCGAAATCGCCACTGACTCGCATTGAGACGTTTGCCTCTTTTTCACCAGACAACTCCCGCAGCTAGTCGAGAATGGGTAGACTTGATAATGATGAAGGTCACCAAACCGATTAGACGGACGTTCCTCTTCTTAAGCATCTTGGCACTCATGAACTTCGCATTTGTGAACTGCGGAGTTTTTGATCCTCCGAAATCTTCGTCTTCGAAAGATGATGAGAGCAGTTGCACGATGGCCCCGGTTCACTTGCGATCGCCGACAACGATCGACCAGGTCACCGAGCTCATCAATGCGCTCCCCAAGCCGCTTTCGATCCCCTGTTTGATTGAGAACCTTCCAACGCCTCTAAAAGTTTTTGCCGTGAACAGCAACTTCAGTGCGCAACCGGCCGAGGGAGCTGATAGTCCCCGCATCTTCATCATCAATGGCAAACTTGTGTTGAGCGTCGTTCCCGCAGGGATTGGAAAAGATCTTCTCGAGTACGGCCAATTCATCAACTCAACCGAATCGGTAAAAGCGGAACTCAAATTCCCACTCGAAGAGCAAATTGCGCTAAGCCAACCGTACGATCACATTAAATCAGGAAGCGGAACGAGCTGCAGGTTTTGTCACACGTCGGAACGCTCGATAAATGGTTTTGGTGGTGAAGCTTTTGCTTCATCGATCATGAGACCGAGCTTCTTCCAGCGACAGACATCCGCGCGCCTGCGCACGCTCGCGCAGAACTGTGATAAAGCCAATGACCCCTACCGATGCGAGATGCTGAATTCAGTTTTTGTCAGAGGCCGAGCGCAAGACGCGGATCTTCCTTGAGGTAAATCAGAGATGATCGAAAAACTCTTTAAGAGTCGTCTTCTCTTCAAACGGTAGTGCTTTTCCTTCTAAGAACGATTCGAGCGGGATGAACTCGACGACGTACTTCTCACGCCACTTCAACGCTTCTAGTCCCGTGTATGCCGTGATTGCGGGCTCTTCCCAAAACATACGCCGGATGTAGTCTTTGGCGCTCACAACTTCCGGTACGTTTCCAAAATCGAAGTCGTACACGTCGCCCTCATGTTCGAGCACAACGTGGAAGTAAAAGTTTTTGATTCCCGGTTCAGAGCGAATTTCACCGACGGGAGTGATCAACGGCGAAGGGAGTCGTTGCCCCGAGTCCCGACGAAAAACCGTCGAGAGAATGTAGCCACCATTAGTAATGTGGTAGACGCGGGCCGAAGAGATTCTCGCACCCTTAGCTAACGCGCGCTTTGCTAGCTCTCTCGTGTTTTCCCCGCACTTGCCCTCTTTGTAGTGGGTGTAGTACGTGGACTCGAACTCTCTCTTTAAGATTGGGTCGGCCGCAGCTAGGGAGGGAAGGAGCAGGAGAACAACGACGGCAGATGTACGTACAAGTTCTTGAATCAACTGTCTTGAAATAAGCATGCGCGCTTTTACCGAGTTGAACTCCTGCACGCAATACAGCCCGAAGCATTTCACGATTAAGAAACAATATCTGAAGTTCTTTCCGGGTTCCTCGGTGAAGCTAAAGCTTCACTTCAATCGCAGGCGAATCGGACCGCGAAAAGCCGAAGGATCGACAACGCGCCCGCGCTGGAGAATTTCGATCTTCCCCTGGGCCACCAACCGGCGCGCGGCCTCCCGCACTCGCTCCATCAGTTCCGGATTCTTTTTATCGCTGCTTGCCAGGACTTCGGAAGGACACATGGTAAGGCCCTGCGCACGCGAATGGAGTATCTCCAAAATAGTCGTTTCGTATTTCGCGCCGGATGCCTTGGTCTCGGCCTTCTTTGCACGACACTGATCACTGCAGTACTTCACGCTCTCCCAGGAGCGCTCCCACTTCTTGCGCCATTCGATCGTGCGGCCGCAGACTTCGCAAAGTTTTGATTTTCGCGAACTAGACGCTCGTTTCATCCGAAGAAGGGTACCACAGAAGCATCATCTCAGCTCATTGAGATGCTGGATTCGACGCTTGAGTTCCTGATTCCGCTCGGACAATTCTTTTACGCTTTCGATAAGGGGAGCTACGAGCTGATCATAGTCCACCCTCTTCATTCCATCGAAACGGTCTTCGATGACCATTTCTGGAAAGATCCGTTCGATTTCCTGCGCGATGACACCGTAGGCACCCTTCGAATCATCCGCCCAAGTGAATTTGACTCCCCGTAGTCTCTCGATCGCTTGCAAACCTTGGCTAGGAACAACAGCTTTTTTGAGACTCGCATCGGACGGATGGTAAAAGTCTTGCGCGAGGACCGCGCCGTTAACATGAAGGTTTCGTTCGAGCGGCCCCTGGCCAGCCCCGATTGGTCCGGGAGCCGGTTGGCTAACGCCTACATGGTTCGTGGAGTAATAAATATCGCCTGAACCAGAGAGCCGCCAGATATCGTCGTCTGTTCCGATCGCGACGCAGTTTTTGATTCCATCAACCGGTCCCGCCGCAGCCGGTGGGTAATCGTTGAGTTCTGCCGCGAGCAAAATTTTGCGCGCGCGCTTTGGTCCTCGACCATCACCCGAACCGAAAATGATATTCAGAGTGAGCGTGCCTCGCCGACTGTCCGGAGCGAGCGTGCCATTCGGTTGAAACTCGCTGAGCCTCAGATTCTCCAAGATAAGAAGACCTTGAACGATCTGATCGCCCTCGGCAAAAACCGTTTTGCGCGGAAGCGCTTCGCTAATGATTTCGTCGAGCGTGTCTGCAGCTGAGTTAGTTACCAGCATGTTTCGGAAGTTAGCCGCGCAAATCGCGGGGTCCCGGAGCAGCGCTAATGTCTGCAGCTGAATATCGCCCGCTGTTTGCTGCTCGCGAATGTACCTCTGGTCGCCGAGGCCCGTTTGAAATTGCGCGACGAAGCCATACGAAATCGCGCCGACCACGGCCATGACGATGAGAGCCGGGAGCAAAACCGAGCCGCGGTCATTGAGCACGTTTTTTTTCGGCATGACGCTTCTCCAGCTCTCGCACCTGTCTCTCGAGTTTCCGATTCTCCGCTGCTAACTCTTTCACGCTTTCAATCAGCGGTCCGATCAACTGATCGTACGAAACAGCCCTGATCGAGGTTTGCGGATTGATTGTCACTGCTTCGGGCATCACGCTTTCTACATTCTGCGCGATGACTCCGAACGCTCCCTCACCGCTCTCACGCCATTTGAAATGAACACCGTTTAATTTCGTAACTAAATCGAGTCCCGGGGACGTCTCGATTTCTTTCTTGAGCCGTTCATCCGACGAATGAAAATAGAGTTTGGCCAAGACTCGACCATTGACCTCGAGCATCTGGGTTGGAGTCGAAGTCCCGATCCCGACGTTGAATCCGCTGTAGTAGATCGTTCCATCAGGATTGAGAGTCCAGATGTTGTTTTGATCTCCTCCAACGGCTGAACAACTTTTAATCTCTTCTGCGGGTGCGGTCGGAGTCGGCGGATAACCTTTGAGCTCGACCAGCAGCATGACCGTTCTCACCATGTTCACGGAGCCAATGGCTTTGCCGACGGGCTGGAGATTCATTTCCAGCTCCATCGTCCCGCGATATCGATTGTCGCCGACGGTTGAATACGGACGGAAGTTTCGCAGACGTAATCCCGCCAATCGCAAGAATCGATCTTCATATTCGCCGCCTTCTTCAAAGGCGACAACATCAGGAGTCCGTGAACTGTATATGCGGCTCAAGTTATCTGGGTCGGCGGGCCCTGTCGGGAAGTTCTGGAAGTTCAATCGACAAAGATTGCGATCGGCCAGCAAGCTGACCATGCGGAGTTGGAACAAAGTCGCTGCTTGGCGCTGCTGGATCGCGCGCTGAGCCTCGAAACCCTGCGCGATAATGTGGGCGAGCGCCAGTGCAAGCACCCCGACGATTGCCGAGGACACAAGGACTTCAACTAACGTAAATCCACGCTGTCTCACTTTGAGAGTCTCCAAATGGAACGACGAAGGCAAAAAATCTCACAAAGCTTCAACACCAAAGTTATCATCGTAATAAGAGACAGAAGGTAGATTTGACTATGATGGCAGTACAACTGGTCCTAATTCTTGCTCTTCAATCCCCTGCGCACGCCTCTAGTTTTTGGGATGGACCAAAGGCTAATCTCACATTTTCCCGTCGCCCAGCGGTGAGCGTGCTTGGTTTCTTACGAGACCTCTTTGATCACTCACGAAACCGTCGCAATCGTGACCAACAAGATCGACAAGAGCCCAGGCGCAACACGGCAAACGAAGATAAGGGAACAGAGAAAGGTGCTGAGCGCGTCGATAAGAATACGTCCGTTAATCTCAAACCTTTCGACGATATGGACTGCCGCCGTGTCACGAACGCTCGCGGTGAACCCTACAAAGTGATGGTCCCGGTAAGCGATAAAGAAGAATGGAAGAGCATGCAGGAGAACCCTCCGCAAGACGTGACCTTCGCGGACTGCCCGGCGCCCACGCCAACTCCGCCGAGTGGAATTTGCGGACGAGGCTTATCGTTTAACGAAGTCACGGCATACGTATCGGCGGCAGTTGGCGCCTCGAACGATCCGCAAACTGTCGCGACGGGGCAGTTTCCGATTCCGGGCTACTGGCCTCCGTACCATGCGGATCAAGTCACACTTAACAGAATTTGTACCATCCTCAAATGTGGACCCGGCACTCTGCTTTCGTCCACGCGCTTTAACAACCCTCGCGACGACGCTCTCTTGCGTTGGGATGGATCAGCTTGGGTGAAGTTCCCGGCAAGGCAAAGTAACATTAAACTCAATCACCGAAGTGCGGTGACCATGAGTTGCGCAATGCCATGAGAAAAAAGAGCCGACTAGAAAGTTGGCTCTTTCTTCGTCATTCATCTAGCGATGCTTTGTAGACTGCGAGCTGCGCAGCGAACGCACGTTGATAGGCGGGCCGTGCCTCCCCTCGCGCGATGTAAGCCATAAGCTTCGGATGATGCTCAAGCAAACCGGATCCGTCCAGACGACGAAGCACTGTCACCATCAAGATGTCGGCGGCGCTGAAGCTTCCTTCTAACCATTCGTTATCGCCGAGACGATGCGCGAGATCTCTCAACCGAACGTGCGCGCGCTCATCAAGAATCGGAAGCCGTTCGTTGAACCAGCTCTTCTCTTTCTCCAAGAGCACGAATGAACTCCGCTCAACAATCGGCTGCTCAATCGTATTTAAAGCCGCGAACATCCCAGCGATGGCACGAGCCCGCGCATGACTCTCGATGGGAAGCAACCCTGCGTTTGTCTCCGCAATGTGGAGAACGATCGCTCCTGTTTCGAACAAGACCAAATCCCCTTCTTGGTAAGAGGGAATCTGGCCAAACGGTTGCAGTTCGCGGTTTGCGGATTTTTTTAGCTCATCAAAAGTGAGGAGCCGCACGTCGTAGGTTTTTTGAACTTCTTCAAGCGCCCATCGAACTCGCATGTCTCGAGCGAGTCCCCTCCCCCGATCCGGCGAGGTCTTGAAGGCAGTGAGAATTGGGGTGGATGACGCCTTCACACTTCACCTCTCGGTTTTGATTCAAACTGGTTTCTTGGAATCCATGATGCTCTCAAAGCCGCCGGAGATCATCCGTTTCACGTCAAACGGCATGTTCTTCCACATCTCCTGCAGCTCGGGATCTTGATCCATTTCTCGGTTCGCCTTATCGCGAATCTCTTTGGAGGGATATTCAAGCCAGCTCAGAACTACAGCTTCGTCTTCCTCTGCTTTCACGGCTCCGTAAAAGCTAGTTTGTCCTTCATTTGGGACATCGTCTTGCCAGGCATCGACAACCCGAGTGGCGCCAAATTTCTGAAAGAGCGGTACGATGCGTTTTGCCAATTCGATGTAATCATTTTTGTTCTTCTTTGGAACCGCGGTAACGTAACCTTGAACGTACATGCCTTTCCTCCTTTGATGATTCACATTCGAACTCTAACGATGATCTCTTGTGATTAAATCTCCATGAAGCAAATGGCCAACGTGGCCTTTCAGTTCTTTTTCTTCTCCTCCCTGGTATATGTCAAATGCCGCACCGGAGGCGGTTGAGTGAGGAAGAATGACACTGCATCTCGTTTATAATGGAAAATCAGGCCGAGGCGCTGCAAGCGAACTCCCCACGCTCGCGGCTAAAGTTTGCGAACAACACGGTGTCCGCCTCGTTCTTTATCCAATCCTCGATCCGAAAAGTATCAACCTCATCGCCGAAAAAGCGGTGGCGGCAGTCACTGATGAGTCTGACGTCGTTGCGGCTGCCGGAGGAGACGGAACGATTCGCGCGATGGCTCACGCGATCATTCGGGCTCACCGCTCGCAGTCCGTGAAGCTCGCTGTTATTCCTTGCGGCACGTTCAACTTGTTTGCGCGTGCGCACGAAATTCCGTTGGATATCGAAAAAGCACTTGAGCTAGCGCTGACCGGTACGGCGCAAGCCGTGCGCGCCGGAAGAATGAATGATGAGACCTTCATCTTAAACGCAAGTCTTGGCCTCTACGTTCAGGTGATTCGTGAGCGGAGAGAACAAGCAAAAAGATTCGGACGCCATCAGATCGTGGCGATTCTATCTTCACTGAAAACGATTTTGGGTCGTCATCCTTCCATGAAGGTCACCATAACTCGCGATGGAGAAGAATCGACGTTTGAAACTCCCCTCATCTTCTTTGGCAACAACGCGCTTCAACTTGGAAACCTTAACCTCGCCGTTTCCGAATGTTTGAATCACGACAAACTTGCGATGATTGTCTTAGGACAACTCTCCACTCGCAAAGCTGTTGCTCTCGTGGCGCGAGGTGCTCTGAACTCACTCGATAAATCTCAAGACGTTGAAAGCTTCTGCATGACGTCTTGTTCAATCCAATTGCGCAAGCGGCAGGTGCGGGTGGCTCTTGACGGAGAGCTCTTCACTCTGCCACTTCCGCTTTCGGTTCAGTCTTGTCCAAACGCGTTCAGACTGGTGAAGGCACCTCAACAACAATCTATGGCATAACAGAGTGGTGGATTTCTCCACCGCTCACCGGTTTTCTTAAAGCAGCAGTCCCCCGCTTGCTTCGATGCGCTGACCGTTCACCCAAGCTGTTTCATCTGACAACATCGATGCAATGAGTTTTCCAATATCTTCCGCAGCACCGACGCGGCCAAGTGCCGTCATAGATGAAAGTTGTTTTTGCATTTCGGGACTGTTCCGGATTCTTCCACCACCGAAATCAGTTTGCACGGGTCCAGGTGCAACGACGTTTACGGTAATTCTGCGTTCCCCAAGTTCCTTCG
>SXGS01340110.1_pt1 | contig 26829 bp, 21 predicted proteins | sample 3174681 | NCBI WGS metagenome assembly SXGS01 (sample SAMN11356861, study PRJNA531348) | freshwater metagenome | isolation source: freshwater sample F1-80 | place: China: Fuxian Lake, Yuxi | collected 2017-12-25 | reverse complement strand
GTCATGGAGGTGCTCCTGTGGAGTGAAGTTTTCAGGAGACTCTTCCACGTCTACCCAACTTCGACCTCAGTCAGAGCTAAACGACATTTTCAGCATACTTCCGAATGGAATCTGTCCGGAGCGACAATCAAATCGCCGTGTGACCAACCCTACTACGCTGCGGCCCGTGAGTGCGCCGAAGAGAGGAAGCGATCACCGCATTTCACCCCATCTGTGTTCATCGCAGCGGAGACGAATGCACTCAACAATGCTGTTCGCGCCGGGGCGAAACCCGAAGACCTCGCACTCGGCCCTGTTGCTATCTTTCTGGAGACGCCCACGCGTTCCGGAGTCCGCCGCGCTCAGATAGCCATTCAGAGTCAACTTGACGGCATTGTGAGCGACGCCAAAGCTCCGAGCAGTCAGGAGACGACCCCGCGGCACAGGCCCTGGTGGAGATTTTGGGGATAGCGTTCACCGACTCGAGCCCGTCGTGCCAGATCCCGAGCGGTCGGGATCTCTTCAAACAGTCACCAGGAATAGCCCGTCAGAGCAGGAGCAAAGAAACCTCCCGAGCGTAGACGCGGTGGCCGAAGTCGTTGGGGTGGTTGACGCCGTTTCCGGTTAGGTCCAGGTAGTTCTTCTGGCGCAACATGCCTGTCCAGACTCGCGTCAGGTCCGCGAGGGCGGAGCCGGGTTCGCAGAGTGCTGACAGAGCGTCCCGGTACTGTGGGAAGACTTCATGGTTGAGGGTGGTCCAGTCCGGATTGCCGAGCATCGGGGCCACCAGGATGAAGTCGCACTCCGGCGCGCTTTCCCGGATGAGGCTGCGAATCCGTGCCATGTTCCGCTGATACTGCTCTGCCGAGACGCTGACCGAGTCATTCATCCCGAACGCCAGGATCACCAGATCCGGGCGCTCCGCCACGACATCCGCCGCACGAGTGATCCCCCACTCCGTGTTGGTTCCGCTCACCGATAGGTTCACGAGCTGTACCTCAGACGCGTACCGCTCTCTGAGCGCCTTGGCGACGAGCCCCGGGTAGGGCGGCTGGAACGGCGGTCTGCTGTAAAGCCCTGACGCGTTGTGCCCGTAGGAGATGCTGTCTCCAAGCACCACAAGCGTGCACGCAGTTCCCGCCCGGAGTCGGCTCCGAATTCTCGACAATTGCTCCAGATCGACAACTCGCGGAGTGTCGACGGTCGCATAGCGGGTGGTGTAGGTGACGCAAAGCTGCATCTCGGCCCACTCCAGTTCCGGTCCGAACAGGATCTCTCCGTTGCCATCCCGATGAGTCAACGCATAGGCCTGACTTCCCGCGGGTCGACGAAGCTCCGCCTCGGAATAGGCGCGGATCCTCGAGCCGGACGTCAGCCGGAGCAGGCGCGATTCTTCCGTCCACACCACGTCTCGCCCGACTTCATAGTGGGTCATCCCGTCGGACGACGCGATCGCCTCGATGCCGGCAGGAAGATGTTGGAGGATCGCCGATCCGGTTCCGTCGTCGACTCGCAGGAAGAGCACCGACTCCCCCACCACGCGCTCCATGTCTCCTTGCCGTTCGTTCGCGGCGGTGACGGCTCGCCGTTCGTCCATCAACATGACTCGCGACGCACTCGGTCGGCGGTGACGTTCTCACGCGAGCGGGTAAAGCTCAATTCGTACCTCATTGTTCTTCCGGTTCCGAGGCAGCGTGGAATCCCGGCTCCAGCGTCTCGGCAATCGCCGTAACGAGACCAGCTCCAAACTCCATCCGATCGTGCAACGTCGGCAGGCGACCCAACCTGGCGTTCCAGGAGATGCGCTGCTCCATCAAGAAGGCGGGGATTTCTCGGCGAGCGTACAATCCCTGGATCACCGTGGCGCGGCCCGGATCAAACCGGGGGTCCATCACTCTCGGCAGCGTCGTGGGATCGAAGGTGCTCCGCGCTCGGAGCACCTCGTCAAATCGCTGCAGGAGCGGGCCGCCGGGACCCTCCAGGTACTCCCCCGTTTCGGTATTGTGCAGGCTGAGGAAGAGATCCACTCCCCGGCCCCGGTCCAGCCAATCGAGCACCGCGCGCCGCTGAGCCGTGATCTCCGGCATCCGAACGGGATCCTCCACGTCCCAGTTTCGATTCAGGTCGAACCCGTACGTGTTGAACCGGACGTTTCCGCGCGCCACCCCGTCGGGATCGCACATGGGGATGATCTTCCAGATGAACCGCTCCCGCAGGCTTATGGCCCGAGGTTCCGATCCCGTGAGGATGCGGAGGGCGCCCTCTCCGGCCCATGAGGAGCCTGTTTCCCATCCGTGCTGCCGGAACATCAGCCAAACGCACTTCTTCTTGCGGTCTGGAACCTCCGGGTCGGTCACCGTGACGAGCGGAATGCTGCGGTGTTCGACGGTTTCTCCGATGCTTCGAACCCGAACGTGAGGGAGCGCGGACAGGGTCGCCAGCAGCCTGGAAAGGTGCTGCCCCGTGTAGGGCGGCACGTGGGCAATCCAGACGGTGCGAGACTCCGCGGGGATGTGCAGTCGGAGGCGCGGCTCGGACGCGTCGTACTCCGTCTTCGGTACCGGCAGCCACACGCGGTTGTCGCGGCTGTAAACCGGTACCGTGTCAGCCGTGACCGCGCCCCGGTTGGGGACGAAGTTGTATTCCCCTGGCAACTTGACGAGATCGATCGTGAGATCGAGACCCCGCACCCCGTCCACGCGGAAGTAGTACCAATTCGCCTGACGGTTGCGACCGTTCTGGTCGACATCACCCTGCAACTCACAGCGGAAGTGCGCCTCCGACAGCCGCTCCGCACGCCCCAGACGGCCACCCTGGAAATCCCAGCGGATGCCTCCGCCCGATTTCGCCGCAGCACTGGCGCTATCCACAACCGCCGGCATGGCCACGGGCAGAACGACGCGCAACAGGTTCCTGCGATTCATGGGCTCGTGCCTCTTCGACGGGTTGTATGCGAGCTCCCGGCTGAAAGCTGGACTTCAGATCATTCTGGCCCAGGTGGCGCGACATCCTTCAAGGCGCTCTCACCGTGTTTCTGCGGTAACCGACGGCGACAGCTCGGGGTCACACCACCCCAGAGCTTGTTTACGAGGGTTGAAGCTAGCCGATGCGCCTGAAACGTACGATCCTTGCCGTTGTGGCTTCCATAGCGCCCCTGAGCGGAGCGCCGGCGGCCGATGCCGGCGGCTGCGTCCGACTGGAGACGACGCCGGCGGAGGTGGTGCTGGATCGTCCTCTCACGGAGCAGCGCATCGTTGTTACCGGGATTTGCGCTGACGGTTCCCGTCGAGATTGGACCGCTGCGGCGACCCTCCGAGTTGTAGATGAAAGCGTGGCGCGGATCGAACGGGGCAACCGCGTATTGCCGAGGGCAAACGGCTCGACCCGCCTGGAGATCTCGGCGCCGGCGGGCGTCGGGGGGAGACGACTGGTTGCCCAGGCGCCCGTCCGGGTCGCGAACGCGGGTCCGCGGCGGCGCTGGAACTTTGAGGCGCACATCGCTCCCCTGCTGGTCCGGGCCGGCTGCAGTGGGACCGGCTGCCACGGCAACCTGCGCGGCCGCGGCGGCTTTCGGCTCTCTGCGTTCGGGTCGGATTCGGAGTGGGACTACAGCTCCATCGTGAACTCAGGGGGACGTCGAAGGGTCGATCTCCGAAACCCCGGTCTCAGTCTGATCCTGCGAAAACCCACCATGGATCTCCCTCACGCCGGGGGAAAGCGATTCGAAGTCAGCTCACCGCTCTACAGAACTCTGGCAGCCTGGTTAGCGGATGGCGCACCGCGTAGCGAGTCCCAGGCGGAAGGCGGCGGGCGGGTGGTGTCGCTGGAAACACTGCCGTCCCATGCCACGCTGCGAGGTCAGGGCACGCGCCAGCCGCTGATCGTGATGGCCCGGTTCGCCGACGGGACGCGGGAGGACGTGACGGACCTGGCCACTATATCGTCCCGTAACGAGGGCGCTATTCGAGTCGAAGACGGCGCCGCCGTGTCGGACGGGCCGGGAGCCGCAGCCCTGCTGGTGCGGTTGGGACGGATGTCGAGCTCGGCGTCCCTGGCTTCCGCCACCAGCCGAGCCATCGGACCGCGCGGGTCGCTCGGGCGAGATGCACAGGCGAACGTCATCGACCGCGAAATCTTCGGCCGCCTCGCTCAACTCGGTGTAGCACCGGCTCCCGCGGCCGACGACGACGAGTGGCTGAGACGGGTCTACCTCGACCTGATCGGCCGCATCCCGACCCCCGCGGAGAGAGATCGCTTTCGCTCCGAACCGGTTGACGATCGCCGCGGATCGCTCGTGGATCGCCTCCTTGCCGGACCGGAGTATCCCCGGTACTGGCGCGACAACCTGAACGCGCTCCTCATGGGCCGGAGTGCCGCGGCGCCTGCCGATTGGTCCCGCCGTCTGGAGACGTGGCTCGCTCAGGACACCGGTTGGGACGCCATCGCCCGAGAACTCCTGCTGGCCCGCGCTCAACCGGATTCCACGAAACCCGAGGATCGGGTCGCGCTTCGGTTCCTCGACAGCCGCCTGGCGGAGGGCGAAACCGGTCTCGACACAGTGACCCGGGATGTCAGCCGAATCTTCTTCGGCGTGGATGTTCAGTGCGCCCGCTGCCATGCCCACCCCGATGTCGCACAGTGGCAGCAGGAGGTCTATTGGGGAATCGCCGCGTTTTTCGGTCGCACCTACCGGATACAGGTCGCGAAGAGCTTCTATATCGCCGAACGGGCGATGGGCGAGGTGCAGTACTTCGGCTGGGATCAAGAGCGCCGAACCGCTGTACCAGCATTTCTCACGGGTGCTCGACCCAATGAACCGAAGTCGGGCGCTGTTCTCGCGGCCGGCGTAGTTCCGAAGGCGGAGATGGAGTCGGCGGAATTGTTCGACGTGCCGCCGGAGACCGCGAAAGAGAAGACCCGGGTACCCCGTCCCCGCTATAGCCGACGAGAAGAGTTCGTGAGGCTGGCCGTCGGCCCCAACCCGTTCTTTCGACGGGCCATCGTAAACCGCGTATGGTCGATGGTGATGGGTCGCGGCCTCGTGGAACCGGTGGACCAGATGCACGCGGGCAACCCGGCGTCCCATCCCGAATTGCTGGAGCAGCTCGGAGCGGCATTTATGGATGACGGCTTTCGGTTGAAGTCTCTCCTTCGCCGGATCCTGAAGAGCCGCGCCTATGGCCTCTCGAGTCGCCTGCCGGGAGAGGCTTCACTCCCGCCGGAGTTGTTCGCGGTAGCGGCGACCCGACCCCAGAACCTGTTCCAGCTCTCCTCCAGCACGCTCGAGGCGCTGGGCTATTGGGAGCAGGTTCAGTCCCGCGTCGCCCCAGGGCAATCCGGAGTTGCCCTGACCATCGACACGGAGAAGACCCGGGCAGCCTTCGAGGCGGACTTTGCAAAAGAGCGGGATGAGCTCCGAAGGCGTCTTGACACCGGCGGAGAGCTCTTCATGCCGGGGGTCTCACAGGCGCTTTATCTGAGCAACAGCCCGGCGTTTTTGGAACTCATCCGACAGGGCGGTCTCGCGGCGCGTCTCGCCGCACTCCCAGGCGAAGCGGAGGTGGTTCGTTCAGCCTACCGCTCGGTGTTGACCCGCGAGCCTTCTGATGAGGAGTTGAGCCGATTTGTAGGCTATCTGAGGTCTCGGCCAGACCGCCGAACCCTGGCGGTGGAACAACTCGTGTGGGCCCTCGTTGCGTCCTCCGAGTTTCGGTTCATCCATTGACCTGCCTGCTAACCTGCGGGCTGCTTGGGTGCGAGCGCTCCCCGATTGAGCAGAGGAATTCCGGTGGTGAGTACGGCACTTTGGGATTAAGGGCTGCGATGACTCCTGCTCGGCGCCCGGGGAGTGTGTGAGGATGCGAAACCGCTATCAGTTCTGCGGGTCGGACGGCCATGCCGTCACGCGGCGAGGGTTCCTCGGCGGATTGGCGGCGCCGATGTTCTGGGGCGTCACCCAGCTCGCTGATACCCTCACCCTCTCCGAGGCTCAGGCCGCAGAGATCAAGAAGCAGGGCAAACGAGTCATCATCCTCTACCTCGGTGGCGGGGCCAGCCAACTGGAGACCTGGGATCCGAAGCCCGGCCGGCCTACCGGCGGACCCTACGCATCTATCCCCACGTCAGCGCCGGGAGTGCGGATCAGTGAACTCCTGCCCAAAGTCGCGCGCCAGATGCACCACATGGCGATCGTCCGAAGCGTGGACAACACCTCGATGGGCGCGGACCACGACGGGACCGGGATGTCCATCGGACGACGCAAGGATCCGTTCGTCCAGTTCCCGACCTTCGCCGAGATCGCCGCTGCGGAGCTCGGTCGCCAGGATCGAGCCGTCCCGGACCACGTCGAATTGCAAATGGTCGGCGTGTTTCGCTACGAGTCGAAGAACCCGCCGAGCTTCCTCGGGACGCGAGTCCAGCCGCTGGTGTTGACCGGCGGCAAGCGACCGGAGAACCTGGATCGTCTGGCCGATCTCACCGATATGGATCACGGCGACCGCGAGGCGCTCCGCTCCCTCGTGAGCAAGCGCTTCGATCGCAATCGCTCCTTCACCTCAGGGGCCGGCTATAACGGCGTATTCGACCGCGTTCGGGGGCTCATGTCGAGTGATGCGCTGTTCGATGTCGACAAGAGCCCCGCCAAAGACCTGGCCCGGTATGGGGACGGAAGCCTCGCGCGCCATTGCCTGCTCGCTCGCCGTTTGGTGGAAGCCGGAGTATCAGTGGTCAAAGTCCGCCATACCTGGTGGGACACCCACGCCGACAACTTCGAAGGTCATCGCGCACTCTGCGCCGAGCTCGATCACTCGTTGAGCCTGCTTCTTCAGGATCTCAACGACCGTGGCCTGCTCGAGTCCACGCTCGTCCTGACGACCAGTGAGTTTGGGCGCACCCCAAAGATCAGCAGTGAGTTGGGTCGAGACCACTGGTCTCGGGCGTGGTCCGTCACACTCGCGGGCTGTGGCACCGAGGGCGGCGCCGTCGTGGGAGCCACGAATGAGGACGGCACGGAGATCGTGGAGCGCCCGGTGACGCCGGCTCATCTTCACCACACGTACTATCGCGCCCTCGGCATCGACCCTCGGAAAACCTACACCGTCGGCGCCCGCCCGGTGTTTCTCGCCGACGAGTCCGCCGAAGCGATATCGGAACTCCTGTCTTGATCGGGTCCTCGGAGAGCGATGGCTGATGCCTGTCGTTGCAAAGCTGGGAAAGCGTACCGCGTCGGATGCAGGCTACTGGGCCTGCGCCCTGGAGGGTCGCCGAAACCGGCTGTATGCAGCCGCCACCGACTCGACGCTCCATGTCTTCGACGCGGCGCGTCCCGGTGAGCCGCTGATCGGCAGGTGGGAAGGTCACGGCAGCTACGTGACGGCGGCCGCGTGGTCCAACCCGGCCGGCCGGCTGATCTCCGGCAGCTTCGATCGAAGTTTGATCGGCTGGACGCCGGACGGCAAGCCCGCGTGGCGCACAGCTTGCTCCGCGCCCGTGAAGCAGATCGCAGTCTCCCCCGACGGAAGCACTGCCGCCGCCGTCCTCGACGAGTTGAAGGTTCTTCTCGTGGATGTGGAGACGGGAAAGACCCTCCGGATCCTCCAGGGAGGTCACGCCCCAAGGACCGAGATCGGCAGGCCATCCACACTGTACTGCGCCGCCTGGAGCCCCGACGGCCGCCGCATCGCGACGGGTGACCGAGCCGGCGATATTGGCCTTTGGGATGCCGCCACCGGAAAGTTCGAGCGGCGGGTCGATGGCCGCTCCCTCTATTCCCAGTCCCTTCTTAGGAATCCCCGACCGGACGCGTCCGAGTACGAATGGGGTGGCGTTCGTTCGCTGTGCTACTCGCCGGACGGGCGTCGGCTCTTTGCCGGCGGCATGGGTCCTGCCGACCAGAACTCCGCCGGGCTGGATGGGCTGATGCAGGTCCTGGAGTTTGATGCCGCAACTGGGAAGGCGCTTCACCAGTTCAGCCTGGAGAAAAGCAAGGGGGTGCTCTGCGGCCTGACTCCCCTGCCGGACGGCCGATGGCTGGCCGGATGTGGCGGCGGTGGCGGCGGCGGCGCGGGTGGCTCCGGCACGCTCTTCCTATGGGACAGCGTCGGCCGCGACGATGCCGCCAAGCCCCTGGCGCCCCTCATCTACCCCACCGCCATGGTTGCCCGGGACCTGACCGCAACAGCCGGCGGCAAGACACTCATCCTGGTCGGTATGGAGAAATCCATCACCGCCGGCCGTGTCGAGTGGTGGGACCTGGCATAGAGCGCGGTGACCAGGGCCCATGCCCATCCCCTGGATCGTGCCGCGCACCTTCCGCAGGCAATTCGGTTCTAAGTCGCGCCGTTCTTGCGAGTTTAGGGGTCGGCGCCTGAGACTCTTTTGATTACGGACCACTTCACCGATGCCAAACCCATCCCTGGGTCCTCAGAGGATGGGCTTCGGCAGAGGCCCTGTACTCGCTCGGATCCGAAGTGGTCGGCCCGGCTGGTCTATCCCCAGCGCTGTTCCGGTGGATCGAACAGGAAGCCGTGGAAGAAGCTCCGCTGGGCCGGCGTGAGGCGCTGGTAGAACTCGTGGGGATAGCCCCAGTGTTCCTGGCTGGCCATCATCCACGGATGCTCGTAGGCGTAGTAAAGCATCTCCCGGGCGCCCTCGGGCCAGGTCCAGGGTCCCGATGAGTGCCAGAGCGCGTTGTGGAAGAGGATCGCGCTTCCCGGCGGGGCGCAAACCTGATGGGCCCCCTCGAAGAGCGCCGGGTTCTTCAGGTCCGCCGGATCCGGCGAGGAGCGAGTCCGGTGGCTTCCGGCGATGACACAGAGGTTTCCTCGCCCAGGCTCGGTCATGTCGCTGAGGTAGTAGCCCACCTTGAGTTGCAGCAGCGGGATCGGAACGCCGAGCGCCCGGTACCCCGCGTCATGGCCGTCCAGATGCCAGCCCATGCCTCGCTGGAGCGGACCGATTTCGACAATAGCGTCGGATGCATGGTGGTGGGGTTTGGCATTGAGCAAGGTGTGCACGTACGGCATCAGCGGCGCCCAATCCAGCAACTCCAGGAACTCCGGCGCATCGTCCAGGATGTAGAAGACACGGGTGCTGTCGCCCGAGATTCGCGTCATCCCGGTTCGCGTGGCGTCCGCAAGCTCATCCCTGCGGCGGCGGGAGATGACCTCACCGAGCACGCCGCGGAGCCTCGACACATGCTCCGGAAGCAGAAACCGCTCCAGAACCAGATAGCCCTGGGTTTCCCAGAGAAAGAGTTCGGCCGGCGTCATGCCGCTGCGAGCGCCCCCACCGTAGCTGTCAGCGATAGTTGACAAACTGGAGATCGACGGACAGATCGGCGGCCTTCAGGAGCTCGATCACGGCCTGCAGGTCGTCGCGCGACTTCCCCGTAACTCGCACCTGGTCGCCCTGGATCTGGCAGGTCACCTTGCGGCCGGAGTCGCGGACGAGCTTGGAGACCTTTCGTCCGGTATCGGTGTCCAGACCCTGCTTCAGCTTGATCTCCTGACGAACGGTAGCGCGCGTCGCCGGTTCCATCTTGCCGTAGTCAAGCGCCTTCAGCGAGATTCCCCGCTTCACCAGCCGCCCCTGCAGGATCTCGATCAGCGACTTCAGCCGCATCTCATCCTCGGCATGGAGCTTGAGGAGTTCCCCCTCGAGCTCAATGGTGGCAACGGCGTTTTTGAAGTCATAGCGGGAGTCGACTTCTCGGACCGCTTGATCCACCGCATTCTTGAGTTCTTGAAGGTCAACCTTCGAAACGACGTCAAACGAGCATTCCTTGGCGGCCACGACGATTGCCTTTCTCCCCAGAACAGTTTATTGGCGCCCTGCCGCGACTCGTCGCCCGCGCCGACAACGCCCGATTTTACCACACCCGCGCAAAACCCCCGACCCGGGGGACCGCTATCCCTCCAACGCGAGGCTCTCGAACTCGGCGAAGAGCTGTCCGGTCTCGGGCAGAGTATTGAGAGGGAAGAAGTCGCACAGCTCGAAGAACTCCCCCCACATGGCGCCGACAACCGGATTGGAGTGCGCCCGCGCGATCGCGTCCGCCGACACCCACTCGAAGACTTCCACGATGGCTCCATCCGCAGCCTGCATCACGCTTGCGGGATGGTCGGTCGCCAACCCTTCCTGCCTCAGCACATCCACGTGTCGAGCCACCAGGGCCTTCAGGTCCTCGGCTCGGCCCGGCTTGGGCCGGTACGCCACGATCACAAATCGTCCCATGTGTTCACTCCGTTCCCCGGAAGATCGACAGGCGTCTATCCCTGTCGGGCCGGCTCCAGAAACGTCGCATCGCCAAAACTCAGAAAACGATACTGCTCTTCGACGGCCTCCGCGTAGGCGCCCAGGATGCGCTCGCGGCCCACGAAGGCGCTCACCATCACCACGAGCGTACTTCGGGGCATGTGGAAGTTCGTCACCATCGCATCCACGACCTGGAACCGGTAGCCCGGCCGGATGAAGAGCCGTGTCTCGGCCGGTCCCCCCCGGACGGTTCGTGGCGCCACGGCTGCGGACTCGAGGCAGCGCACCACCGTGGTCCCTACCGCGATCACGCGGCCGGAGCACTCTCGAATGGCTCGGACGGTGGCACCCGGCACCGAGTAGACCTCGGAGTGCATGCGATGTTGGTCGATCTCCTCCACCTTCACCGGGCGAAAGGTCGCCAGGCCGACGTGCAGGGTCACGAACGCCGAGTCCACTCCACGCTCCCTCAACCGTGCATGAATCTCGGGGGTAAAGTGCAGTCCAGCGGTCGGCGCGGCGGCGGAGCCCTCTTCGCGGGCATGGAGGGTCTGATAGCGCTCGGGATCCTCCAGCTTTTGATGGATATAGGGCGGGAGCGGCATCTCCCCCAGTGCATGGATCGCCTCCCCCGTCGTGTGCCAGGGCGCCCCCGGCGAGAGTGAGAATTCCACGAGGCGACCGCCCTCATCCCCAAGGCCCATGATCGTCGCGAGAAGGTGCTCCCCAATTCGAACCGAAGCACCCCCTCGCAGCCGCCGACCGGGGTGAACCAGCGCCATCCAGCGGTCCTCCCCACTCCGAGAGAGAAGGAGCAACTCGCAGCGGGCGCCGCCGCTCTCCTTCAGACCCGTCAGGCGGGCCGGGAGCACCCGTGTGTCGTTGAAGATCAGCAGATCCCCTGGACTCAGGAGGTCGGGGAGATCCTGGAAGAGCCGGTGGCGGGTGTCTCCCGTGGAGTCGAGATGGAGCAGCCGGGACGAATCTCGCCGGAGGAGCGGTTCCTGAGCAATTCGCTCCTCCGGCAGCGGGTAATCAAAGAGTTCTAAGCGCACGCCGCTGTTCCGCCTCCAACTCCCGGGCCGCATCTTCCTCCTGACGCCGCCGTCGCTCGGCATGCGCCAGAACTCGCTCTACGGTGATGAGCAACTGCTTCAACCCGTCGTGCGTTTTAGCAGAGATGTAAACGGTGTCCGGCGTCAGCGCTGCCCGTTCCCGGAGCTCATAGGTGTCCTTGACCAGATCGATCTTGTTCAGAACTGTGATGATCGGCTTGTCCTGAATGTGCAGATCGGTCAGCACATCGATGACTGCTTCCATCTGCTTGTCCCGCTCGGCGTGGCTCGCGTCGACCACGTGCAGCAGCACGTCGGCTTCCACCGTCTCTTCCAGCGTGGCGCGGAAAGCGGCAACCAGACCGTGGGGTAGGCGGCGGATGAAGCCCACCGTATCCGACACCAGAATCGACCTCCCGCACGGCAGAAGCACTTTCCGGGTGGTGGGATCCAGGGTCGCGAAGAGCTTGGGGTCCGCGTAAACGTCGGATCCGGCCAGCGCATTCAACAGCGTGGACTTCCCGGCGCTGGTGTAGCCGACGAGCGCGACGGTTTGGAATCCCTGCCTGCTGCGATTCGCCCGCTGTACGCCCCGCTGCTTTCTCACCTGATCGACCTGCTGCTTCACCTCTGAGATACGGTCCCGCACGCGCCGGCGATCCGCCTCGAGCTTGGTCTCACCCGGGCCCCGGAGTCCGATGCCGCCCTGTTGCCGCTCAAACTTCGTGTACAGACCCGACAGCCGTGGCAGCATGTAGCTGAGCTGAGCAAGTTCGACCTGAAGCTTTCCTTCGCTCGTGCGAGCGCGCTGAGCAAAGATGTCGAGAATGAGCTGCGTCCGATCCAGCACACGCCGCTCCAGCGCCTCGCCCAGGTTGCGCGCCTGTCCCGGAGACAGCTCGTCGTCGACCACCACAAGGTCCGCCCCGAGCGCGGCGATGAGCTCCTTGACTTCCTCGACCTTGCCGCTGCCGAGATAGGTCGCCGGATCCGGCGCCGATCGCTTCTGCCGGACCACCTGAACCGCTTCGCCGCCGGCGGTGCGCACGAGTTCGGCCAACTCTCTCAGATCGTCATCGACGTCGGAGTTCTGGCGTTCCACTGCGATCAGGATCGCCTTTTCAGGCTGCTTTTCCGTCTTGATGAGGGCTTTAGACAAGCTGATCGTGTCCTTTCTCAATCCCAACTCGTGAGGCCGGGCGGCCATCCACATCTCTATCGAACCGGATCCGTCTCCTGGTCAGTCCCAACTCGCCGGACGACTTCGGATATCGATCCACGAGGATTGAACCGACCTAAGCGTAACAGTTCCAGGGGACTCTCGTTCCGAGAATACGATGACCGAACCGGACTTCACAGCCCCGGCCGGAGTTGATACTCCGGTGGATGCGCCGCTTGATTTCGGCACCCTGACGGGTTGCCGCACGGGGCCGACGGCGCCGGTGACGCGCTCCGCCGCCGCACGCTCCCCATCCCGGGCTGCGGCGTGGTCACTTCTGATTCCCGGTGCGGGACATGTGTACGACGGTCTCGTTGAGCGGGCCGTTACGGTTTGGGTCATTCTGGCCAGCTATCTCGCTCTCGGCGGCATACTTCTCGGGCTCGGGATCCTCGGCGAATTGGTCCGGAAACCTCCGCCGCCGATCGGCGAATGGATCGCCCGACACCCCGCGGCGTGGGCGGGCGGCTGGCTTCTGGGCGGCCTCGCGCTCTGGATTGCCGCTGCGGCCGACGCCTATCGCGCAGCCGAGAAGGTGAACGCGGGTGAGTGGAGCGTGCCCCACTCCCGCCGGCGGCAGCTCATCCACATCGCCATCTCCCAACTTCTGGGGAGTGTGCCGTTCATCGGCTTCCTCTTTCCGCCCGGCATCGTGGCGGAAGCCATCGACGCCACCCGAGATCGGCGCAAACCGAGCTCCGAGACCCTGAAACAGGAGAGCAAACGCGCCCTTGTCGAGTGGGCAATCATCCAGAGCCTGCCGCTCGTCCTCATCGGCGCCGTCGCACTATGGGCCCTCTGGTGGCTGCTCAGAGCCATCGGCTTGCCGGTTTAGGGGACGTCAACTGAAGAGGAGCCAGGTGATCGCGGCCCCCAACAGCATGAAGGCGATAGCCGCCACCCCGGCGATCGGGTAGGTCTGCGTCCCGACCAGCCACTCCGGTCCCCGGTAGTTGATGAAACAGCGGTGGATCCCGATCGAGAGGATGCCGCCGCTGTGGAGCCCCATCGGCAGCCAGAGAGAGCCCGTCTTGTAATAGGCGACCCCCAACCAGATTCCCAGCACGGCCAGGCCGACAGACGGCCAGTAGGTCCGCACGCGGCGCAGGTAGTGGGCTCCGGAAAACAGGACGGCGCTCACCGGGATAGCGACCGCCCAGTGCACGCCGGTATCGAGCATCGTCTTCAGCAGGATGGCTCGAAAGAAGGGCTCCTCCACGCTGACCACGGTAATAGAGCTCAAGGCACTCAGGCAGGACTTCACAAGCGCCTTGGATGCGGGCCATCGGGCCTTCCAGAACAATCCCTTCGTCGCCAAACCAAGGCCGTAGATCGTGGCCAGAATGACCAGCGCGATCAACTCGCCATATAGAAACTGAACTAGCCCGGCCACCGGGAACAGGGGTCCATAGTACGCCGGGATTGAGACCCCACGAAAGCTGGGAAAGAGCAGGATGGAGCCGATCAAGGTTGTTTGCAGCAACACCTTCAGCGCCAACTTCACCGACTTGGGATGGGCGGAAGTCGCCCCCAGGCCCCACTGAAATGGGTGGCCCATGGCTCGCAGGATGAGACTCTGGCCCGCCAGCAAGATGGCGACCACCCCAACCAGGTAGAGCACTACCCACATGGGCCTGCCCCCGCGGCGTCGATCCAGCGACCCCATCGCTTGTCGAGCCAGAATTGCCACATTTCGGGATGTTCTCGCAAGAACCCCTCGAACCGGTCCACCCACGCCTGTGCCAGCTCTGAGATCGCCTCCGGTCCGCTCCCTGCAATCGGAGGGGGCGGGATGAGCTCCATTCGCAGGTCGTAGCGGGTTCCGTCGTGATGGAAGAACGCCGCCGCTAGTGGGGCTCCGGTTCGAAGTGAAAAGTAGAACGCCCCTCCCGGGATGTGCAGCGGTCGACCGAAGAAGCGGGCCGGCACTCCCGTGCTTTCTCGCTGCGGGAGATCGGGAGTCATGGCGAGGATCCGGCCCGATTTCAGGCTCCGCAGCACCGCCACGGCATCCGCCAGACTGCCTCGACCGCCGGGTTGACTTGCCCGGTAGACGATTTCCACACCCAGCGATCGATACCAGCGCTGCTTGATGGCTTCATACGCTTCATCGGGCGACCGCCGCACAAGATAGGTCAGAGGGAATTCAGGGCACAGGGTGGCCGCCATGATCTCGTGACCGCAGAGGTGGGGGCATACCAGCAACGCGCCGCGACCTGGCGCCAGACAGCGCTTGAGTTCCTCGAGCGTCCCCACCCCATGACTCCACTGGCCGGCGAGCGCCGGAGCGTGCACTCCCCCCCGTGAAACCACGGCGCTGTAAGCGATGAGGTCGGCGAGACGCGAGAAGTAGCGATCCACTGCCTGATCGAGCGGCCGTCCCGACAGCTCCAGAAGGAGCGACATCCTGCGTCTCACCGTGGGCTTCCAGCCCGGGGCGGTTCGCAGAGCAGCAGCGATCACCGGTCGTGCCCCGAGAACGGTGGCTGCGGGAAGTCGGTCCACCCACCGAATCAACGGTGGAAGTAATCTCGCCCGGGCGCTCTTTCGGCCGGCCCCCATCGTTTCCCAACCCCATCCGGATCCCGGTCGTCGCCGGCAATCCGGCGCCCCCGCCGCATCGCCCCAGAATGATACCGTCATACGGCCGCACTCGATCCCGCCGCGGCACAAAAAGAGAGCGGAGACGCCGGGGGACGCCTCCGCTCTCTTGGGGAAACCCAACGGACGCCTAACCGAACAGTTCCTTGATCGGCTGTCCCGTGGCCAGATGGATCGGTCGTCCCGTCGGGGTCACATACTGCTTGGAGTGATCAATTCCGAGCGCGTGATAGATCGAGGCCGAGACCTCCTCCACGCTGACCGGGCGCTCGGCGGGGACGCCGCCATCCTTCTCCGAACGACCAATGACCTGACCACCCTTCACGCCGCCGCCGGCAAAGCAGGCGAACCGACACCGGGCCCAGTGATCTCGGCCGCCCCGTGGATTCACCCGGGGCGTCCGCCCGAACTCACCCATCAGCACCACGAGCGTCTTGTCGAGCAAGCCTCGCTGCGAGAGATCGGTGAGGAGCGCAGCGTAGGCTTGATCCAGTTCAGTCAGGAGCGGTCCGCCGCCGTTTCGCCCGCCGGCGCCCATTCGTCCGGCCCCGCCCGAGCCTGCGAGGCGCTGGAAGATGTTGTCGTGCGTGTCCCAGCCGCCCTTGTTGATGGTCACGAACCGGCCGCCCGCCTCGACAATGCGTCGGGCCAGGAGCGCGCCCTGCCCCATCGTTGTCTTGCCGTACCGCTCGCGCACGTCATCCGGCTCTTCCGAGACCTCGAACGCCTTCTTCGCGGGAGTGGAGTTGATCAGGTCGAAGGCCTTCGCGTAGAACTGGTCCACGGAGCGCACCCGGTCGTCGGGGAGCGGCTGTGCGAAGCGATCGTTCATCCGCGAAGTAAACACCCGCCGGCGATTCATGCGGTCGTTATCGACCCGGGTGGGCGGGTTAATGTCCTCCACTCGATAGTTGGGCTGCGACGGGTCCGGCACCACGAAGGCGTTGTAGGCCGCGCCGATGAACCCGCTTTGCCCCGCACGTCCCGCATCCGGGATTCCAAAATACGGCGGCAGGCTGTTGCGGCCGCCCATCTCGCGAGCCACCACCGATCCGTAGCTCGGGTACTCCAGCGTCGGCAGCGGTCGGTACCCGGTGAGCAGATACTGGCTCGCCTGCTCGTGCGCGGCGATCTCGGAGGTCAGAGATCGGATCAACGCGACCTTGTCCATCACCTTTGCGGTGTTGGGAAGGTGCTCCGACAACTGTACGCCTGAGACATTGGTGTCGATGGCTTTGAACTCGCCTCGGATTCCGCTCTCGGCATCCGGCTTGGGGTCGAAGCTGTCGATGTGGCTCGGCCCGCCGGCGCACCAGAGCAGGATGACGGACTCCGCTTTGGGGGCAGCGTGGGCCGGCAGCGCCGCGAGGTACTCCGGCAAGGTCAGTCCGAAAAACGGGAGCGCGCCCAGCTTGAGTGCATCGCGGCGCGACACTCCCTCACAGTTCCGGCGGCGAGTGGGATCCAGGGTCAGGGTCTTCATGGGTTCGACCTTTCTCTCTCGTGACGGTGTCGAAATGCTAGTGATTGAACAGGAACTCGCGAGAGTTCAGAAGGCTCCACATCAGGTCTTCGGCGCCCTCGCCGGGCGTCTTCGCAGCCCGAATGAGACCATCCGCTTCCCGAAGCTCGTCCGGGGTGGGCAGTCGCGAAAGCGCCGAAAGGTACATCTCCTCGATGACTTCCTGGGAGTTTCGAGCGCGTCGGATCAACATCTGGACCTTGCCGAACGGGGCAGAGATCTTCTGGTTGACCTCGTTGCCGTTGATCAACGTCAGCGCCTGATTGATGTTTCCGTCCGCCGAGCGTTCGCACTCGCACACCGCCTCGCGGCGTGGCTTCCCGAAGGTGTCGAGGAAGACCCCCAGATCACCGCCTCCACGGCCGTTGTTGCCGCCGACGAAGGGGAACTGCATCACCCGCTGGGGGTTGGCCGGCATGGCGTCGAGTATTCCGCGCAGGGGACCCGGCAGCGCGGGCCGGCGATTGCGGCCGCCGGGCGCTGAGAGGAAGATCCCCGTCGCCTGGCTGATCGAGTCGAAGAGCTGCTCGGCCATCATCCGCTTCGGGTAGAACCGCGCGAAGTTGGAGGTGTCTTCCCGGTTGTAGCTGTTCGGCTTCGAAGACTGCTGATAGGTCCGCGAGAGCAAGATCGCCCGATGCGTGCTCTTCAGGTCGAAGTTGTGGGTCGTGAGGTCCTTGGCGAGCGCGTCCAGAAGTTCCGGATTTGCTGCCGGGTTGGTCACCCGCATGTCGTCCACGGGCTCCACGATCCCGCGACCGAAGTAGTGGCCCCAGATCCGGTTGACGATGGCCTTCGAAAAGAGCGGATTATCCCGAGAGGCGAGCCAGTTCGCCAGCGCCACGCGCTTATCACCGCCCGTCTCCAGCTTGATGTCGGCGCGATCCAGAGTCTGCGGCTCGACCACCTCGTTGGTCTTGGGGTGTCGAACCGAGCCGGATCGCGGGTTCATGGCGACCACCTGCGGAATCTGATTCTGACCGCGAACCTGTATACCTGCGAAGAACGCAGCCATCCCGTAGAAGTCATCCTGCGTCCAGCGCTCGAACGGGTGATTGTGGCAGCGTGCACACTCCAGACGGGTACCCAGGAAGATCTGCGAGGTGGCGGCGGTCACGTCCAGCGGATCGCGGGAGATCACGAAGTAGTTCGCGGCAGGGTTCGGAGCCGTCTGATTGATCCCTCGGAGCAGCACCTCGACGCCACGGCGACTCTGCAGGTTTGGTGGCAAGTCGGAGACACTGACCTCGCGCTCCGTGTTCCGGCCGCTCGCCGTGATGAGCTCGCGGACCCACTCATCGTAGGGCCGGTTGCTCTCGACCTGCTTGCGAATCCAGGTGTAGTAGCTGGAGAGGCCCAACCGCGTGAGGCGCGGGTTGTTCCGAAGCGTATCGTTCCAACGGGTGGTCCAGAGATCCACAAACTCCGGACGCGCCAGGAGTTCATCGACCAGCTTCTCCCGCTTGTTCGGCGCCCGGTCGGCGACGAACTTGCGCACTTCGTCGGATGGCGGGATGATCCCGCACACGTCGAGATAAGCGCGCCGAATGAACTCGGAGTCCGTGCACACGTCACTGGGGACCACGCGCAGCTTCTTCAGCTTCGCCTGAACGTGCTCGTCGATGAAGTTCCGGCTCTCAACCACCGGGTACCTGTCCAGCTTCCACGACGGCAGCACCGCAATTCGCGTGACCCCCACCTGGCCCAGATACCGGACCATAATCGCGGTTTCGCCCGCCCGGTTCGCGGTCACCATCCCATCGCCGTCGACAGCCGCGATGGCGTCGTCGTTGCTGCTGAAGAGCACCTTGTCCGTCACATCGTGCGCCGTGCCGTCGGTCAGGATCGCCGTGACGATCAGCCTCTGGCGGGCTTTCGGGGCCGACATCCACGGCTGGTCGGGGATGACCTCCAGCTTTTGGACGCGAGCTTCAAATTCGGAGAGGCCGGGGGCCCCCGCCTTGATCCAACCGACGAGAGCCCGGTACTCGGGGCTGTTCACTTTGAAGCGTGGACCACCCGCGTGCGGCACGGCCATGGTGGACTTCTTGAGCAGCAAACTCTCCGTGGGGTTCTTCAGGTTCACCCGCTTGCCGTCGTCGTTTCGCGCGATTGCGGCATGATCCAGCTCCGGCTCATACCCGAAGAGGGAGAGCTTGAAGCCCCCCTTCCCCGCCGGCGAGCCGTGGCACGCCGTCATGTTGCAGCCGGCCTTCGCCAGCACTGGCTCCACATCGCGAACAAAGTCGGCGGCGACGGGAGCCTGGGAGTTGCGAATGGTGACATCCATGGGATCCGACGCCACGCCGTTCACCCGGGCGACGACGCGGACGGAGCCATCCGCCAGCGGCTGCAGTACGCCCTTCACCACACGTGCGAGCTTCGGGTTCGACACCGTAAACGTGACGTTGTCGGTTGCATCCACGGTGGAGTCGTTCGCCAGGATCGCCATGGCAACGAGGCGCTGCGTGGCGGTGGGGCCCTCGAGGAGCGCCGATGCTGGCGCCAGCGACAGTTCCCGGATGGACTTCAGCGCCGCCGGGATCGAAGCCGGAGCCGGTTTGGCGACAGGTGAGGTCCTGGGCCGAACGGTGGGCTTCCGGGGCGGGGCGGCAGTCGCCTCGACGCCTGGGGCAAGCAGGGCCAACGCCGGCAGCATCCAGCGATACGGGGGGTTTAACATTCGGGTTCCTCGAAGGCGGTTGCACGATCCGTGCCGGGTGGCCGCCTCGGGATCACAGACGTAACCGGCGGACGAAGGGTTCAATCGGGAACGTGTGGGATCGCTCACGCGAAACGCCCCTTGACATGGGCGGCCCTGTGTGGTACTTCTTTGAGGCCGCAGTGCTGCCGGATAGTGTAATGGTAACACGCCTGACTCTGGATCAGGTAACTCTAGGTTCGAGTCCTAGTCCGGCAAAACGCCCGAGTGAGAGTTCTCGCTCGGGCTTTTTTTGTGCTCTACAGCACAGAAGCGCCCGCGAAAGCTTAAGACTCCACGGGCTCTGAGGATTGTGTCGAAGCGGCTTTAGCCGGGTCCGTAGGGGGCGTGTCCCCAGAGCTTCTTCACTTCAATCGCGGCCGGAGTCGTGGACGCGGGGTTGATGTCCGACGACATCACCTTCTCCTTGCGAATCCACTTGGCGTGTCCGTCGAGATAGCCAAGCGTGGCGCCGCCGGAGTGACGGAACGCCATGCCGTTCGCATCGCCACGACCGGCCAGAGTGCCGGGCCGCCAGTGCACGGGGCAGTACAGGTAGTTCAACGTCCACGCCTGCTGTCCGGGGCCGGCCTGGCTCTCGCCGAACACCAGAGTCTCCGACGGCGCCTCGTATTGAGCCAGCGTGAAGAGAGTGGTCGGATAGGCCAATCGGTACGACATGTGCGGGTAGTTGTAGGCGTAGGAGGTCGGGATGCCCTTGTCGTAGTCCGACGGGCACTTCACGACCTTGGTGTCCTTCACGTACGGCTGAACCACCACGTACCAGTACGACGGGTAGTTCGTCTGACGTCCGGTGGGCCCGTCGTAGACAGGGATGTTCCACTCGCTGAACGCGGCGGGAACGACCTCGTCATAGTCCTGAGCGTACATGGAGACGCCAAGCGACAACTGTTTGGCGTTGCTGATGCACGCGGTTTGCCGAGCCTTGTCTCGTGCCTGAGCGAACACCGGGAAGAGGATTGAAGCGAGGATAGCGATGATCGCTATCACAACCAGAAGCTCGATGAGTGTGAATGCCTTCCGTCGTTGCATTGGGTGGATCCCCCACAGGCTGCTGCCGGAACGAGAAGCTTCCGAGCCAGCACGCCTCTAGTTGTTATGCACCAACCTTTGGCTTCTGTTAAAGCCCTGCACGACATTCCGAAAAAAAGTAGCTTGAAGCCGCAACAAGTGAGAGGTCCCAACAGTCTTCCCGGTTCGTGTCAGGTTGGGAGGCCCCCTAACGCGTCACTTTCGGTGTCGGCGGGCGGCCTGAAAGCTCGAAACAGCCTCAGAAACCCTGAGTGCGCGCCCGTAGATCCGGAGGGTCTCGACGGCGACGTTCCCGCCGCCCGGCGTGACGCGCAGCTCACGCGAGCCGTTCAAACTCCGCAGGTGCGGACTCCACCGACCCCAGCCGAACTGGCGCTCGTCGCCACCGTCATTCAGCCTGCCGTCCACCACGAAGTAGGTCACCTTCGGGCCGCCATCCAGCGTCCACACCACGTGCTGTGAGGTACCCGTCTTCAGGACGCCGGCGTCACTGGACCACTCGGTCGAGGTGCGGCCGTCCCCAAACCGGGCGATCAGGCGGCCGCCTTCCCCCAACTCCATTGAAAAGCCGTGCCCCTGTGGGGTGCGATTGGTGAGAACCACCTGTCCGGGCAAGTAGGAGGTCAGTCGGAGCCAGAACGCCACCGAAATCCCCGCCCGGTTGTCCCGCGTTCCGAAGTCCGCCCGTGCGCTATCCCGAGACACAAACTCCGGCAGCTTCGGCAACACGATCTGCTCGCCTTGAGCCGGAGGAGTTGTTCGTTCCAACAACAGCCCCTGGGTTGGGATCGACTCCGCATCCCACTGGTTGAAGAGGCCCGCAATCAAGCCCGGGTCCACTTCGTGGACTCGGCCGACGGTCTTCTGCGTCTCCGTCAGAAAGTAGCGGCCGTCCTCCTCGATCAGATCCGGGTAGCTCATCCGGATGAAAGGGTCGTCGTCGTAGAGCGCGATCTCAGGCTCCGACCAGTGGATGACCGGGCCATCCTGGCCGGGGCGTTCGACACCTGCTGCGAGCCACACCGGATTCCGATCTGCATACGGGTCCCATGGGGCGGGCAGGGTGCGGGTGGCTGCGCCTCCGTGGTTGTGGTACCAGTAGAGATAATTACCGTTGGCGCACCGCCACGCAAAGTTAGCGGCGCGAGGGTGCTTCATTCTCCGTCCGCCGGGAGTCTGTGTCTTGTACTGCGGGGCGCTCCAGGTGTGACCGCCATCCCGGCTATAGCTTTCCACCGGCCAGCCGTCGATGGAGCGGTAGACACAATAAAGTGAACCGTCGCTCATCACCGAGAGGCTCTGCTCCTCAGAAACGCGCCCGCCGCCGCGTGGGGTTCTGAGTCCCACCTTTCCGTCGGGCAGGGTCTCCCACGTGATCTTCCTCGGGTCTGCCTCGGTGAGGATGTTAGGGCTCCGGAGAATCGCCCCCTCACTCTGCGCAAAGAACCCGGCCCCCATCGCTCCCACCTTGTGGAGCGGCACGAGCGCGGCGTCTCGGTGCACCACCGGCCGCCCAACGTTCCAGAAGAAGCGCAGCTTGCCGCCGTAGACATTCTTTCGGTCACAGTCAAACTCTCGGACCGGAACCTCGTAGCGCTCGCGCGACCAGGAGCGTCCGTGGTCATCCGAGTACTTGAACACGAAGTGTCCGAGCGAATCCACCCGCTTGTAGACGCCGTTGTCTTCTCGTCGGACTTCCTTAACCCGATCGGTGTTGTGATTGTAGAAACAGTAGATCCGACCAGAACGTGCTTTGAGCATCACGGCATAGGAGGCCTCCGGACCGGCCTTTGGCTCCACGTCGACGGGCGGCTCCCAGCTTTTGCCGAAGTCCCGAGATCGCATCGTGACCACATGTTGCCCGGGATCCCCCTCGTGCCCGCTTCCCGTGGTCATCACCAGCAGCCAGGCGCCGTCGTCCGTCTTCACGATATACGGCTGGTCGGCGTAGCCCTCGCTTGGGATCGGGCTTCCGGTCTGAATCCATCGAGTGTCCACAGGCACTACTCCAATACTTGCAGAACCGGCCGGGTCCACTACCAGGCCAGCGCGAGACTGTCTCGACGCGGATCGGCCCCGCCCGACATCACACCGGTGTCGGGATTGAACTGGATCAACTGAGCGCTGCCGGTGGCCTCCCAGTCTCCAATCACTCGGATCTGATGCCCGAACTCCGCCAATACCTCCCGTGTCGCCGTCGGGAAGCGCGCCTCAAGGATCAACTCATCCTGGCAAGAGTGGGGGTAGTCACTCTCGGTGCCATCCTGAGTGTGCCTCCAGCGGGGCGCCTCTATGGCCTCCTGCGGTGTCAACCCGTAATCCAGCACGTGCGTGATGAGCTGTAGATTGGTCTGCACCTGGGTATCGGCCCCCGGTGTTCCGCCAATCAGAATTGGACGGCCCTCTTTCAGCACCATAAACGGGTTCATGGTGTGACGCACGCGTTTGCCGGGCTGCAGCGCGTCGACGTGATCGGCGTCGAGGTGCCAATACGTCATCCGATTGTTCAAGAGCACCCCGGTCTTGTCCACGACGAGGCCGCTCCCCCAGGCCGACTGGATGCTCTGAAGTTGCACCACCGCGTTCCCCTGGCGGTCCGCGACACAAAAGCACGTCGTGTCTTCGTGGGCTTCCGGAACCCCCGCGCGAACATCGGTCGCTGCCCGCTCACAGTGAATGCGGGTGACCCGCTCCCCGGCGTACTCTTTGGATAGGAGCCAATCGATGGGCACCCGAACGAAGTCGGGATCCGCCAGGTACTCCTCACGGTCCGCGAAAGCAAGCTTCTTGGCCTCGACCATGAGATGGATCGCTTCAGGGCTCAAAAAGCCCATCGCCGCAAGGTCAAAGAACTCCACGATGTTCAGTTCCTGAAGCAGGACATGCCCACTGGAATTCGGTGGATACTCGAACACATCCCAATCCCGATAGCGGACCTGAATCGGATCCTGCCACACCGCACGAAAGCGGGAGAGATCATCGCCGTGGAAACAGCCGTCTCCCTCGTCCGACATTCGCAGCAGGGACGCGGCGAAGTGGCCCCGGTAGAAGACTTCGCTGCCTCCCCTGGCCAGAAGCCAGAGGGTCTGTGCGTAGTCGGGATTTCGACAAATCTCACCTTCCCGCAGCGGGCGCCCCGCGGGCGCAAAGATCGCCGCGGACGCCGGATACGAGCAGATCGGGGATCCCGTCGCGGCCTCCACCTCGAGGCTCCGGGCCACTTTCGCGCTTAGCGGGAATCCGTCTTCGGCAATCTCGAAGGCGGGGGAGAAAACCTGCTCCAGCTTCAACCGACCGTACGCCGCGTGGCCGGTCATCCACGCTCCCGCGATCCCGGGCACGGAGGCGCTGCGAATCCCCTTTGAAGGAATCCCCCCGTCGAGAACGTACTCCTCAAGCGTCGCGCCCGTCGGCGCGGCCCCGGTGCCATTCAAGCAGCGAACTTTCTTCTCGGCGGCATCGTAGACCATTAGGAACCCATCGCCGCCGGGTCCCGACATGTGCGGCTCCACCAGGCCGAGTACGGCGGCCATCGTAATGGCGGCATCCATCGCGTGGCCGCCTGCCTGGAGAGTTCGAATTCCTGCCTGGCTCGCGAGATAGTGGCTGCTGCAAGCCATCCCCCTCTTGCCCAGGGTGGTCGGCCGATACGAGTCGGCGCGAGCCGCGTGTGGTGAAGCCATGGGTAAACGATTTCCTCTAGTCGGAGGGCGTCGCCAGGGGCAGACTCCCTCGATGGGTTACTTTGAGAGGCTCGGATCCCGGGGAGCAGGATCTCACTCGTGTGCAATGAGCCAGCCGGCTGTTTCCGGCAACTCCGCAAGGTACTTCCTTCCGGTGAGGATCGCGAGATAGTCCTCCGCCGTGCGGCGTTCGTCCGGCGCAAACCATTTGAACTCAAAACCGCATTCGTCGCAGCGATCTCCCTGCACCTGACCCACCTGGGTTCTCGATCCGCAGGCCGGGCAGTCAATTCGAAGCGGTTCACTCATGACTGGAAGCTCGTGCGAATCTCCGGGCTTGTCGCGAGCCGGGTCGACCGATGAAATGTGATAGCGGTGGAAGGGGTCATGTTCGTGTGCCTCCGATCGGGGTACCGCCCGCGGTTTGGGAGCCTGCGTTCATGGGGCTCGGGATCCTCATGATAGAATACGGGCGCCCGAAACCTGCCCGGGCGCCTCGCGGCATCCTGCCGCAGTTTTCGCCAGCGACGGAGTCGCCCCACGCTATGCCACGGCTCAGTTTGGACGAGGTCACACAAATTGCCTTGCTTGCTCGGCTCAGCCTGGATGATCACGAGAAGCAGAGCCTGACCGAGGATCTAAACGTCATCCTGGAGCAGTTTGAGAAGCTGCAGGAATTGGATACATCGGGAGTCCCGCCAACCACACACGCAATGAGCCTTCAGAATGTGTTCCGCGACGATGTCGCTCGACCCTCGCTGCCTCGAGAGGCATTTGTCCATGAAGCGCCTCAGGGGAGGGATGAGTTTTTTGTGGTTCCCCGCGTGGTGGAAGGTTAGTCATGGCTGAATTGTGGCAAATGACCGCGTCCGAGTTGTCGGACCTCATTCACTCCGGAGCAGCCTCCTGTCGCGAAGTCGCCGACGCGTTCCTGGGTCGAGCCGAAGCTGTGGACGCAGACGTTCGGGCCTTCGTCACCCTGACTCCCGAGGTTGCCCTTCGCCAGGCTCAAATCTGGGACGACGCCAGGGCACGTGGAGACGAACTCCCGCCCCTCGCGGGAATTCCGCTGGCGTTGAAAGACAACTTTTGCACGGAGGGAATTCAGACCACCTGCAGTTCCCGGATCCTCGGCAGTTGGAAACCCCCTTACGACGCCACCGCCACTCGCCTCGCGCGGGAAGCCGGCTGCGTGCTCATCGGCAAGACCAACCTCGATGAGTTCGCGATGGGCTCCTCCACGGAGAACAGTGGTCTCTTTGTGACTCGCAATCCGTGGGATCTGGAGCGCGTGCCCGGGGGATCCAGCGGCGGGTCGGCGGCTGCAGTTGCAGCTCGGATGGCGTGCCTCGGGGCCGGAAGCGATACCGGTGGATCCATCCGACAACCAGCCGCGTTGTGCGGAGTGGTGGGGCTCAAACCGACCTATGGACGCGTGAGCCGCTATGGACTGGTGGCTTTTGCCTCGTCGCTCGATCAGATCGGACCCTTTGCCCGAACCGTCGAAGACTCCGCGATGCTGCTTCAGGCTTTCGCACAGCACGACCCGCTCGACAGCACCTCTGTGCCGATCGACGCGCCGGATTACCGGGCAGCGCTCAACGGTGACATTCGGGGCCTGAGAGTCGGAGTTCCAAAGGAATATTTCGCGGACGGTGTCCATCCGGAGATCAAGGCTTCGGTCCACCGAGCGCTTCGAGTTTTCGAGGATCTGGGAGCCACTGTCGGCGAGACTTCGACCCCACACGCCGACTACGGCCTTGCGGTCTACTACATCATCGCTCCAGCCGAAGCCAGCAGCAATCTGGCCAGATACGATGGCGTACGGTACGGCTACCGAGATCGTGCCGCCACGGACGTCATCGGAATGTTCGAGGCCACTCGCGACGCCGGTTTTGGTCAGGAAGTGAAGCACCGCATCCTCCTCGGCACCTACGCCCTCTGCGCCGGCTATTATGACGCCTACTACGACAAAGCCCTCCGCGTGAGAACCCTGGTGAAGCAGGACTTCGAGCGCTGCTGGCAGGATTTTGACGTCCTCGTCACCCCCACCTCGCCGGAGGTCGCCTTCAAGATCGGCGACAAGGCTGGCGACCCGATGGCCATGAAGCTCAGCGACATCTGTACCATCCCGGTCAATATCGCCGGCAACTGCGCCATCAGCCTGCCGTGCGGCTTCCAGGATGGGTTGCCGATCGGGCTGCAGATCATCGGTCCAGCATTCGAGGAAGCGCGCATTCTACGAGCGGCGCACGCCTATGAGCAGGCCGCCGGGTGGTTCCTGCAAACGGCGCAGCTCTGACCCAGCACCGGGGTCACGCCTCGAGTTCGTAGCCCCGGGATAGCTCGCCTCACGCATCCCGGGCCGACTCCTCCGGCGCTGCTACCCACACGGGCCTTTCACAGCGCCGGCGCCGCCGCCGAATGCATCCGTCGCCGGTCCCGCGCACGTCCGATGCGTTGCCCTGGTGCGGGACCCTCAACGACATCGCGAGCGAGGCGACCGGGACGCCGAATCACAGCTTCCGTAGCACGAACTCCGTTCGAACGCTTCACCGACTCAACCGCCGACAGCGGGTTCCCCGGCCGGATCTCCCTCAGACGCCCAGAGCGTGCTCCCGAGCGCCCAGGTATCCGTGCCGCCCCAGAACGTCGGCCAGGAACCGCCCGGTGTGGCTCTCCGGCACTTGCGCGATCGCTTCGGGCGGGCCGTACGCCACTACAGTGCCTCCGCCATCGCCGCCTTCCGGCCCCATGTCGAT
>SXGS01497252.1_pt1 | contig 26846 bp, 26 predicted proteins | sample 3174681 | NCBI WGS metagenome assembly SXGS01 (sample SAMN11356861, study PRJNA531348) | freshwater metagenome | isolation source: freshwater sample F1-80 | place: China: Fuxian Lake, Yuxi | collected 2017-12-25 | reverse complement strand
GGGCGGCGCGATGGATCTGGTGTTCGGCGCGAAGCGGCTCATCGTGATGATGGAGCATGTGGACAAGAACGGCAATCCGAAAATCCTGGCCGAGTGCACCTTGCCGTTGACCGGCAAAGGCTGCGTGGACCGGATCATCACGGATCTGGCCGTGATCGACGTGGTGCTGGGCGCGGACGGCAAGAAACACTTGGAGCTGCGCGAAACTGCACCCGGGATTTCCGTCGAGCAGGTCATCGAAGCGACCGGGGCGCCGCTCGAGGTGGTGCTGCATGACTGACGCCGGGGGCGCGGCAGCCGAGGCCCCGGCACCGCGGCGCATCGAACAACGCGGGCTGTACCTGGACGAACTGCAGACCGATGTGGTCTACGCCCACCGGCCCGGCCGCACCGTGACCGAGGCGGACAACGTGCTGTTCACCACGCTGACCATGAACAGCCAGGCTTTGCACCTGGACGCCGCCTGGAGCGCCAGCCAGCCGTTCGGCCAACGCTTGGTGAACTCGATGTTCACGCTTTCCACGGTCATCGGCCTCTCCGTGGCCCAGCTGACCCAAGGGACCATCATCGGTCAGCTCGGACTCGACGACGTGCGGTTCCCGCACCCGGTGTTCCACGGCGATACGCTGTACGCGGAAACCGTGGTGACCGAGAAACGGCTTTCCGCCTCGCGTCCGGGCCAGGGCATTGCCACCATGAAGTTGCTGGGCAAAAACCAGAACGGGGTGGTCGTCGCCGAAGCCACCCGGAGCTGCCTGATCTGGGCGAATCAGGCTGCGGCCATGGCGATCGAGCCGACGGAGGTCTGAACATGGCGGGAATCCAGCGGACGCAGCACGTTGCGGAGCACTTCACGATGGGCCCGGCGGTGCTGTTCTGCCCTGCCGACCGGCCGGAGCGCTACGCGAAGGCGGCCGAGCGCGCCGATGCGGTGATTCTGGACTTGGAAGACGCGGTGGCTCCGGACGCCAAGGAGCAGGCGCGGAAGAACCTGATCGAGCAGCCACTGGACCCGGAACGGACCATCGTGCGGATCAACGCTGCCGGCACCCCGGATTTCGCGCTCGACCTGGACGCGGTGGCCCAGACCGCCTACCGGACCGTGATGCTCGCCAAAGCGGAATCGGCGGAGCAGCTGCGTGCGATCGCCGACGGCGGTGTGCAGCCGCGGGCTTCGATCCGGGTGATCGCGCTGTGCGAAACCGCGCTCGGGGTGCTGCGTGCCGCGGAGCTTGCGCAAGAACCCAATGTGGTCGGATTGATGTGGGGTGCCGAAGATCTGGTGGCTTCCCTGGGCGGCACCGCCTCGCGCGACGAGGCGGGGCACTACCGGGCGGTTGCGCGGCAGGCCCGCGCGCAGGTGCTGTTGGCCGCGGGCGCCTTCGGCAAAGCGGCGATCGACGCGGTGTACCTGGACATCCCGGACACCGCGGGTTTGACGCTGGAGGTGCGCGATGCGGTGGCCTCCGGATTCACTGCGACGGCCTGCATCCACCCGTCCCAGGTGCCGGTGATCCGGGACGGGTATTCGCCGAGCGAAGCGCAGCTCGGCCAAGCCCGGGAGCTGCTGGCGGCTGCCGCAGCCGCAGGGAACGGGGTTTTCCGTTTCCAGGGCGCGATGGTGGACGGCCCGGTGCTCAGGCACGCGGAGCAGGTATTGCGGCGAGCCCGCTGAGGATCGCATCCACGCCGAAGGCGAAATCCTCGGCCGCGTGCTCCGCGACCGCCGTCGGGCTGTCCGCAGCGGGCACCGCCCCGCTGCTGATCAAGCTGGACCGGGTCTGCTCTTCGGCGAGCGCGCCCAGCATGAAGTGGATCAGCACTCGGGAGCCGCGGCCTTCGACCGCGTCCTGATCCAAGATCCGGCGCAGCTCGGCGAACGGGGCCAAACGGTAAGGGGCCAAGGCCTGCGCCAGGGAGACTACTTCGGCGCTGTCCTGGACGGCGAGCAATCTGTGCCGCAAGTCCAGAGCGAGCTGCCGTGCGGCGTCGGCCGGCGGAACCTGTTCGGCGATCGGCAGGTCGGCGAGCAGCACCTCGGCGAGTCCGTAGAGCAGATCCTGTTTGCTGGGCACATGCCAGTACAGGGCTCCGGCCTGGACGCCGAGTTCTTTGGCAAGTCTGCGCATCGACAGATCGGCCAGTCCGTAATCCCGCAATACTGAGAAAGCGGCATCCACGATTCGTTCGCGTGAGAGCACGGGTGAAAACCTCCTGCCAAAACCTTAGGCCATCGCGCCGTCTGCTTGACTTTCAGGCGGCGGTCCAAAACACTTGAACGGTGTTCAATAAAACAGTGTTCAATAATTCGGCGGCCACTCCCGTTTCGACCGGGACGTTCCGCGATCTCGCCGAGCGCTTGCTGCAAGGCGAAGTTATCGGTCCGGACGCGGCCTTGGCGCTCCTGCGCTCAGACCCCGCCGACTACCTCGACCTGCTGGCGGCGGCGGCCGCGCTGCGTCGTCGGTACTTCGGGAACCGGGTGAAATTGAACTATCTGGTGAACCTGAAATCCGGTCTGTGCCCCGAAGACTGCAGCTACTGTTCGCAGCGGCTCGGTTCAGCGGCGCAAATCCTCAAATACACCTGGCTCACCTCGGAAGAAGCGATCAGCCAAGCCGAGCAGGGGTTGGCCGGCGGCGCTTCCAGAGTCTGCTTCGTGGCCAGCGGGCGTGGTCCGGCCGACCGGGACGTGGACCGGGTGGCCGGATTGGTGGGGGACTTCAAGACCCGGAACCCGCAGGCCGAAGTCTGCGCGTGCTTGGGGATTTTGAAGGACGGTCAGGCGGAACGGCTGAAGGCCTGCGGGGTGGATGCCTACAACCACAATCTGAACACCAGTGAAAGCAAGTATTCGCAGATCTGCACGAGCCACGAATTCAGCGATCGGACCAGGACCGTCGAAGCGGCCAAAGCGGCCGGTTTGTCGCCGTGTTCCGGGTTGATCGTGGGGATGGGCGAATCCGACGAAGAGATCGTGGAGGCGCTTTTCGCCTTGCGCGAGCTCGGCAGCGAATCCGTTCCGGTGAACTTCCTGATGCCTTTCGAAGGAACCCCCTTGGCGGACACCTGGTTGCTCGATCCGGTGAAATGCCTGCAGATCCTCTGCGTCGCCCGTTTCGTGGCACCGCAGAGCGAATTGCGGATCGCCGGCGGTCGGGAGATGCATCTGCGCTCGCTGCAAGCGATGGCCCTGCATGTGGCGAACTCGATCTTCCTCGGCGACTATTTGACCAGCGAGGGCCAATCCGCGGCCGAGGACCTGGCGATGATCCAAGACGCCGGGTTCGTGGTCTTGGACGCCGCTGAAAGCCGACCGGACCGGACGGCGAATGAACCGCAGACCCGGGCGGAGGCTGGGCCGGTAGCGGAGCCGGTTGCCGGCCCTGGTCAGGAGCCGGTGCTGCGCCGGCGCGGTGCCGGGACCGCTCGTCAACCCAATGCCTGAGCTTGGCCCGTTGCCAGATGATCGCCGGTCCCTGCCGGAGCGGGACCGGGGTTTGTTGTGGCATCCCTACGCGCCGCTGGCCGGCCCTGCCCCCTATGCGGTGGAAGCGGCAAACGGCATCCGATTGGCGCTGCGCGCTCCGGACGGCCGGGGCTTCGAGGCGATCGATGCGATGAGTTCCTGGTGGTGCATGGTGCACGGATACCGCAATCCGGCCTTGGACCGCGCGGTTTTCGACCAGATGACGAGGTTCAGCCATGTGATGTTCGGCGGGTTGACCCATGAGCCGGCGGTGCAGTTGGCCGAGCGTTTGCGCCGCATCACACCGGAGCCGCTGCAGCATGTCTTCTTGGCAGATTCCGGGTCGATCTCGGTGGAAGTAGCGCTCAAAGTCGCGATCCAATACCAAAGCGCCCGGGGTTTGCCGGAGCGGCAGAACTTCCTCGCCTTCCGCGGCGGCTACCACGGCGATACTTTCGCTGCGATGGGGGTCAGCGATCCGGTGGGCGGCATGCATGCGGAGTTCCCGGGCCAATTGGCCGGGAATGTTTTTGCACCTCGGCCGCCGGCCGCGGTGCTGACTGCCGGGCGGCTGGTCGGCGACGACGCGGCGTTGGCTGATTGGGCCGAAGAAGTAGCGGTCTTGGTGGCGCGGAATGCTTCGCGGCTGGCGGGCATCATCGTGGAGCCGGTACTGCAAGGGGCCGGTGGAATGCACATCTACGATCCGCGCTGCCTGCGCGTGCTCCGGGAACTCGCCGACGCCGAGGGCCTGCTGTTGATGTTCGATGAGATCGCCACCGGGTTCGGCCGCACCGGGAAACTGTTCGCGGCGGAATGGAGCAGCGAGCCGGTGCCGGATTCCACTGTCTCCGGGGTCGCCGCCGGCCCGGCAGCTGCGGCGGTAGTCCCGGACGTGCTCTGCGTGGGCAAGGCCTTGACCGGCGGCTACCTCAGCTTGGCGGCGATGCTGTGTTCGGCCGAGGTGGCCGGGGTGATCTCCGGATCCCGCTTCGGCGCGCTCATGCACGGTCCGACGTTCATGGCGAACCCGCTGGCCTGTGCGGCGGCGAACGCATCCTTGGAATTGCTGGAATCGGGGGACTGGGCCAGCCGGGTTGCCGGGATCCAAAGCGGTCTCACCGAAGGCTTGCAGGCGGCAGCCTCGCTCCCCGGGGTCCGGACCGTCCGGAGCCTGGGCGCGGTCGGCGTCGTCGAGCTGCAGCAACCGGTCGACGTCCCGGCCGCCACGGAAGCCGGCCTGGCTCAGGGAGTCTGGCTGCGACCGTTCCGCAACCTGGTCTACGCGATGCCGCCATACCTCTGCTCCGTCGGGGACACCGTTGAGATTGCGGCCGGCATGGTCGCAGCCGCGGGCCGGGGAGGCGGACCGTGAACAGTCTGGACGATTGGCTCCGCGCGGCGAAGCGGGATCGGGTTGCCGGTGCTACGCAGCGTTCGGCGGTTCCGCTGTCCGCGGAACTCCGGGCCGCTGCTGTGGACCTGGCCTCGAACGACTACCTGGGCCTGGCCGTCGACCCGCGGCTCAAAGCCGCTGCCGTCGCGGCGATCGAGGAGTACGGGTGCAGTGCCCGGGCATCTCCGGTGGTGGTGGGCACCTTGCCGGTCCACCGGGCCTTGGAAGCCGGGCTCTGCATTTTGACCGGCCGGCAGTCCGCTTTGGTTTTCTCCAGCGGTTATCTGGCCAATCTTGGCGCGTTGACCGCGCTTTCCGGCCCGGGGTCGCTGGTGTTGTCCGACGCGCATGTGCACGCTTCGTTGATCGATGCAGCGAGGTTGTCCCGGGCCAGGGTGCAGGTTTTCCGGCATTCGGATCTGGCCGAACTGGAAAGCCGCCTGCGCCAACGGAGTGAGGTCCGGGCCGTTGTGGTGGTCGAGTCGGTGTATTCGGTGCTTGGCGACGCGGCACCACTGGCCGAGCTTTCACAGTTGTGCCAGGCGTACGACGCGACCTTGCTGGTGGACGAGGCGCACGGGCTCGGCGTCACCGGTCTGGGCCGGGGCAGCGTGGCGGCCGCCGGACTCGCCGCCGCCCGCCACGTGGTGAGCACCGTGACCTTGTCCAAGTCGCTCGGCGCACAAGGCGGCGCAGTGCTGGCATCGGCGCAGATACGCGATCATCTGCTCAACCAGGCGCGGAGTTTCATCTTCGATACCGCGCTGGCTCCGGCCGCAGCTGCAGCGGCCGCGGAAGCCTGCCGGATCATCCTGGCCGAGCCGGAGCGGGTCCAGCAGTTGTTCCAGGTTGCCAGCGCCCTGGCCGCCGCCGCAGGCGTGCCGCAATCCGCCGGGGCAGTGCAGTCGTTGCCGGTGGCTTCGGCGGAACAAGCCCAAATTCTGGCCGAACGGCTGCGCGCGGCCGCGGTGCTGGTGGGGTGTTTCCGGCCGCCCAGCGTTCCGGACGGGATTTCCCGGCTCCGGTTCACCGCGCGGGCCACCGTGCAGCCGGAAGCTGCTGCAGCTGCCGCAGCCATGGCGGCCCGGTGGGCGCGGCAGGAAGGTGCTGCCTGATGGCCGTCGAACCAGGCCTGCCGGAGCCGTCGGACGTGCCCTTGCTGTCCGGCTTGCCGGAGCCGGCGGACTTGCCGGGCGTTTTGCTGATCACCGGAACCGACACCGAGGTCGGCAAGACGATCAGCACGGCGGCGCTCGCGGCGGTGCTGTCGGGAGTCGGCAGCGTGGCCGTGTACAAGCCGGTGCAAACCGGGGTTTCCGGTTCCGAACCCGGCGATGCTGCGGAGGTCGCCCGGCTGTCCGGGATCCGTGACGCCGTCGAGGGAATCAGGTTCCGGGACCCGATGGCTCCGGTCGCTGCGGCCGAGCGCGAACAGCGGAAGCTGCCGGGGATAGCCGAGCATGCGCAACGGATCGAAGCGCTCGGTTCGAGATTCGACTGGGTGTTGGTGGAGGGCTCCGGGGGCGTGCTGGTCCATCTGGACGACGCGGGAGGCACGCTCGCCGATCTGCCGGCGGTGCTCGCCGCGGATTGCGGCGCCGTCGTCGTTTCTCGGGCGGGCTTGGGCACGCTCAACCACACCGCACTGACTGTGGCGGCATTGGCCAGCCGCGGGGTGGCGAGGGTCGGTTTGGTGGTCGGCAGCCTGCCGGGATTGCCTGGCTTGGTCGAGTCGAGCAATCTCCGGACCTTGGCGGCCGGCCGGGAGCCGTTGCTGGCCGCGATCCCGGCCGGGGCCGGAGGATTGGACCCGGCTGAGTTCCGGAACTCAGCCGGGTCATGGTTCGCCGGTCAGCTCAATTCAAGGCTTTGATCCCGTCCGGAAGAACCCCGCCGGCCAACAGCTCTTGCGCTGCGGCCTGGAGTGCGGTCAAGGCCAGCCGTTGGGTCAGCGGGCCATAGGAGATCCGGGAGACGCCCAGATTCTGCAACGTCCGTGGATCGAGCGAGCCGGGTACCCCGACCACGGAAATCTTGTTGTGCCCGATTCCTTGGACCAGAGCGGCAACCGTCGCCTCGTCGAAGAGCCCGGGCACGAAGATGCTGGTAGCGCCTTCATCCAGAAACGCCCGACCACGCTTGATGGCCTCGGCGAGCTGTTCGGCAGGGTCTGCGTCCGGCGCAGCCTTGGCGAACACATCGGTCCGGGCGTTGAGTGCAAAGGCCACTCCTTCGGCCTCGGCGGCTTTGATTGCAGCGCGCACCGCGGCGACCGCCTCGTCGAAGGGCTTGAGCTGGTCCTCCAGGTTCGCGCCGACCACTCCGACACCGATGGCGCGCCGGATGGTCTCTCCGGCATCGCCGTACCCGGCTTCAAGATCGGCGCTGACTGGCAGCGAGGTTGCCGCGGCGATCCGGCCAACCGCCTCGAGCATCAGCTCCCGGGGGATTTTTTCACCGTCCGGGTAGCCGTAGGACGCGGCAATCGAATGGCTGGCCGTCGCCAGTGCGGTGCTGCCTTCCAGATCTGCGATGACTTTGGCCGAGATGACATCCCAGACGTTGATCACCTGCAGGATGTCGGGTGCGTGGTGCAGCTCGATGAGCCGCAGGCCTTTGCGGTTGAGTTCTGCGTGGTCGGGTTCTGTGTGGTCGGGTTCTGATGCATTCGCGGTAGTCATGGCTTCACGCTACGCCGGGTGCCCGGCGGGTGGCCATCCCCGGTTCGCACGAAGTCGCATTGCCCCGCAGGGAAGTCGCATTGACCCGCAGGGAATCACTTCCGTGAGCGGCCTCAGATCTGATGGAAGCGGTTGCGCCGCGGATCGCGGAGCGGGTCGAGCCACGGTGGCGGAATGAACCAGGGGATGCCGCTGCGAATCTGCATCTCCCACTGCCCCTGGTGGATCAGATGATGGTGGTGCGAACAGAGCAAAGCTCCATTGTCGACTGCAGTCCAGGGGTTCCTGGACCACCAATCGACGTGATGGGCTTCGCACCAGCTCGCCGGAATGGTGCAATCCGGGAAGCTGCATCCCCGATCGCGGGCGATCAGGGCCAGACGCTGCGTACGGTTGAAAAACCGGCGGCCGGCACCGACGTCGAGCACTTGGCCCTGCCCGCCGAAAACCACTGGGATGATCTCCGCGTCGCAGGCGAGCGCGCGGAGGTTTTTGGCGTTGATCGGCCCGGTGAAGGCCAGCCTGGCGGTGGTTGCCGCCGGGGTCTCCGCGTCGCTGAAGTCGGCGAGCAGTTCTTTGAAGCCCACGGTGGCCAGAAGTTGCGGCCGGCTGCCGCCGGTGCGCGGAAAGAGCTCCGTCTGCAACGCTGCCTTCACCGCCGTGACGAGCGCATCGAGATGTTTTTGCGGCAAGGAGCGTTGGTCCAGACCCCGGGCGTCGGCGGTTTCGGTGCGTGGATTCGTGCCGGCATTCATGACCGTCAACAACACCTCGGCCTGGGTTTGATCGGCCCAGATCTGGAACTGGTTCAGCCCGCGATGCGTGCGCATCCGCCAGATGCCCTGCCGCTGCTTGAGTTCGGCCTCGCTGGGCGCCGTACCGTCTTGGTCGATGATCGTGTTCCAGCGCTGGACCACCGGCCGTAGAAAGTCCGGATCCTGCGTGCTGGCCAGCTCGCTGAGGCTGGTCTCCATGGCGAGCCTGGTCGGCTCATCGGCGCGGCCGGCGACCTCGTCCAGTGCCCGGACCGAAAGCGTGAGCGCTTCGCTGCCCGCCGCTGCGGACTGCGCGGCCGCGGCCAGCTTTTCGTAGCGCGGGGGCAAAGCCTCCCCGCCCAGCGACCGCCGGGGCAGCAAGCATTCACCCAGGCGGATCCGGCGTCGCGCCTCGGCCTTGCTGATCCGCAGTCTGCGCTGCAGGAACTCCGCCGCATTGCGGAACTCCGAACGAGGGCTGCCGGTGGGTTCGTCCCCGGACGCTACGGCGAAATGCCGCTCCGGATCCGCGGCCAGATTTCTTTCCTGGACGGCCACCGCCGCCGCGGCCTGGACCATGGACAGGGCCCGGGAAATCCGTTCCAGGGTGTCCAGGCTCGCCAGCAACGCCGCGGAACTGATCAGAGCGAAGTCCGCGGACGCCGAGGCCAACGCTGCGGAAATCGAACTCTCCGCCTGGTGGAGAGCTTCGAGGGGCGACCTGACCAGAACATCTGTTCCCATGCATCAACGATATTAGAAAGAAAGTTCTACTTCAATGATTGCCGAAGCGCTGTGGAAAACCGAATTCTCCTGGTTGCGAGATACTGGAACCATGTCCGCAAGCAACCACGCCCCGCGCCGGGTGGTCATTCTCGGCTCCACCGGTTCGATCGGCACCCAGGCGTTAGACGTCATCGGCCGCAGTTTCACCGACGACGGCCGGGCCCGGTTCGACGTCGTGGGCCTCAGCGCCGGCGGGGCCAATCTCGGCCTGCTGGCCGAACAGGCCGCGCAGACCCGTCCGGCGGCCATCGGCATCGCCGCGGGGGACGCGGCCGAGTTGGCCGGGCGGATCGCGGCATTGGCTCCGAGCTATGCGCCGCAGATCGACGTCGGGGTGCAGGCGGCGAGCACGATCGCCGCGCTCGATGCCGACGTGGTGCTCAACGGGATCACCGGCTCGATCGGCCTGGCGCCCACGCTCGCCGCGCTGCAGGCCGGGAGCACCCTGGCGTTGGCCAATAAGGAATCGCTGATCGTCGGCGGGCAGCTGGTCAAAGACGCCGCGCGCGAAGGCCAGCTGGTGCCGGTGGACTCCGAGCACTCGGCGATCGCGCAATGCCTGCGCGCCGGGAACAAACTCGATGTGGACAAGTTGATCCTCACGGCCTCCGGTGGTCCGTTCCGCGGCCGCAAGCGGCACGAACTGTTCGGAGTCACGCCGGCCGAGGCGCTCAAGCACCCGACCTGGGATATGGGCCTGATGGTCACCACGAATTCCGCGACTCTGGTCAACAAGGGCTTGGAAGCGATCGAGGCGCACCTGCTCTTCGACATCCCGCTGGACAAGATCGACGTCGTGGTGCACCCGCAATCGGTGGTGCATTCGATGGTCCAGTTCGTGGACGGCTCCACGATCGCCCAAGTGTCGCCGCCGGACATGCGGCTGCCGATCGCGCTAGGTCTGGCCTGGCCGGAGCGCGTGGAGCACGCGGTCCAACCCTGCGATTGGTCGAAGGCGGCCGAATGGACCTTCGAACCGCTCGACGCGATCGCGTTCCCCGCGGTGGACCTGGCCAAGGACGCGGCAAAGCAGGGTGGCACGCACCCGGCGGTGTTCAATGCGGCCAACGAGGAGGCGGTGTTGGCTTTCCACGAAGGCCGGATCGGCTTCCTGGACATCGTGGACACCGTGCAGCGGGTGCTCAGCGAACATTCAGCCAATGCAACGCTGAGCCTTGAGGCGGTGCTGGATGCTGAAAACTGGGCACGAACCCGCACCCGCGAACGTTTAGCCCAACTGGGTGGCGGAGTAGGGCTGTGAAGTCGAGCAGGGAAGACAGGGACGGACAACTGTGACGGTATTGCTTTTCATTCTGGGTGTGCTCTTCGTGGCGATCGGCATCATCGTGTCGATCGCGTTGCACGAAGTGGGACACCTGGTGCCCGCGAAGTTGTTCAAAGTCCGGGTCACCCAATACATGGTCGGCTTCGGGCGGACGTTGTGGTCCACTAAAAAGGGCGACACCGAATACGGGATCAAAGCCATTCCGGCCGGTGGATTCGTCGCCATGATCGGCATGTACCCGCCGAACAAGACCGACGGCAGCGTCCGTCCGTCCAGCACCGGACTGTTGCAGACGCTCGCCGAATCCCGGGCCGAACCCCGGAAGGCCGGCCGGTTGGAGAAACTCGCCGCCGACGCGCGGGACATGGCGCATGAGGAAGTCGGGCCCGAGGACGAGAACCGGGTGTTCTACAAGCTCCCGGTCTGGAAGAAGATCATCATCATGCTCGGCGGGCCCGCGATGAACTTCGTGATCGCGATCGTGCTGATGGCCGTGGTGCTGATGGGCTTCGGCATCGCCCAGCCGACGACGACGTTGGCCGAGGTCAATGCCTGCCAGGTGAAGTACGGCGAACAGCCGCCCGCGGATTTGAGCAATTGCACGCCGACGCCGGCCGCTGCGGCCGGCCTCAAGCCCGGGGACAAGATCGTCAGTTTCGACGGCAAACAGCCGGCCAGCTGGGATGAACTGAGCGCCTGGATCAAAGCCGACGCCGGTCGGAACGTGCCGATCACGGTGGAGCGCGGAGGCCAGTCGGTAAGCCTTTCGATCACTCCGGTGCTGACCGCCCGGCCGGTGGTCAATGCCGCGGGCGTCGCGGAAAAGGACGCGAACGGTGCGGTGCTCACCCAGGAAGTCGGTTTCGCCGGGATCAGCCCGGCGAGCGCGAATGTACCGCAGCCGGTCACCGCAGTGCTGCCCGCAGTAGGCGACAACATCGCCGCGGTGGCCGGGGTGGTGGTGAACTTGCCGCAGCGCATGGTCGCCGTGGCGCAGGCCGCCTTCAGCTCGGCGCCGCGCGATCCGAACGGCCCGGTGTCCGTGGTGGGCGTGGGCCGGGTGGCGGGGGAGCTGGCGGCGACCGAGCAGGTGCCGCTGAGCGCCCGGATTGCCGCCTTGATCAGCCTGATCGCCGGAGTGAACATCGCGCTGGGCGTTTTCAACTTGATTCCCCTGTTGCCGTTGGACGGCGGGCACGTGGCCGGCGCGCTTTACGAGGGTGCGCGGCGCCGGATCGCCAAATGGTTCGGGCGCAAGGACCCCGGGCCGTTCGACATCGCGAAGCTCTTGCCGTTGACCTATGTGGTCGCTTCGGTGCTTTTGGTGATGGGTGCTTTGCTGATCTATGCGGATATCGTCAAACCGGTCAATTTGTTCGGTTGAGCTTCACTTGGGCAAGGCGTAGTTGTCCGGTTGGGCAAAGCCCGGGTGAACGGGGATTGTTGCTTTGGATTGCAACCGATTACGGTTGATCCATGTTCGCCATCGCCATCGCTGCCCCCTTGCGGCCGACTGCCGGCCCGCCGCCCGCAGACCTTCTGGATGCCGATCGACCGGCGGAGGCTGCGGCCCGACTGGACCGGTTGTGCCATCGGCTCGAGGAGCTGAGTCCTGCGGTGCTGCTGCGACCGGCTGCTGACGAGGCATTCGGCGGGACCGCCGCTGCGGCCGCCGTCGACGTTTTCCTGTTGCTCGAGGATCCGGAATCAGTGGTGGCCGCGGTGCTCTCGGCGCTGCGCGAAGGCGGCTGCTGCCTCGGCGTCGGAATCGGCCGGGTCGGGCTTCCGGCCGGCCCGCCTTCGGCCGGTTCGCTCACCGGCTCCGGGGTCCGCTTGGCGCTTGCGGCCGCCAATGAGGCGGCGCGGAAAAAGCCGGGGCGGACGCTGCCGGTGCTGGTGCGCGGCGCGGTGCCGAGCCAGTATGCCGATGCGGCGCAGTCGGTGCTCCGTCTGCTGGGCCGGTTGGTGACCGGTCGGAGCGAGGCCGAATGGCGGGTGTTGGACCAGCTCGCTCCGGGCGCGCGCGGCAGCCAGGGAGCTGCTGCCGAAGTCCTGGGCATCACCTCGCAGGCGGTCAGCAAGGCGGTGGGCCGGGCCGGCTGGGCGGAGGAACGGGATGGCCGCCGGGCGGCGGCCTTGCTTCTGGGGGCGGCACGGCAAGCGGTGGACGAGTGGAGTTGAGGTAGGGAACGGCAAAAGCATGCTTGCCGTATATGCAACTAAAAAACATTGCACTTTAACTATGCAATGAAATATCATTGCAATATGTACGTCATTACGATCGATCAGCGGAACAGCCGGCGCAGCGCCGACCGGGTGCCGGAGCTGTTGCAAGCCCTGCGCCCGGTGCCGACGCTCCTGGGCTTCGAACGCACCGTGGGCGACGAAGTGCAGGCTCTGCTCGACCGGCCGGAAGCCGTGGTCGATGCGGTACTGCGCGCGGTGCGAGCCAAGGCCTGGTCGATCGGAGTCGGGCTCGGCGAAGTCCGCACGCCGCTCCCGGCGTCGAGCCGCGAAGCTGCCGGCACGGCTTTTCTCGCCGCGCGGGATGCGGTGGAGGAAGCCAAGCGGAGGGGGCCGCGGAAGCCGCTCGCGCTTCGCGCCGTGCCGACCGGGGCGGCGGCGGATCCGGTCGTGGCTGCGGCAGCCGCTGACGCGGAAGCCGTGCTGGTGCTGCTCGCGCAACTGGTCGACACCCGGAGCGCGGCGCAATGGGCCGTGTTGGACTTGTCGCAGCAGGAACCGGATCTGCCGCTGACCGGGATCGCCAAGCGGCTTTCGACCAGCCATCAAGCCGTCGGCGGTTTGGTCCAACGCTCCCACTGGTACGAGGAAGAGGCAGCACGCCCTGCAGCTGCAGCGCTGCTCGAGCGCGCCGATCGGCTGCTGACCGGCGCGGAAGCCATAGGCTGGTGACATGACCGCGCTCATCATCGCCGCCGCCGTCCTGCTCGCGGCACTGCTGGGTTGGCCGGTCACCGCGCTGGTGCTCCGGCTGGCCCGAGAATCCGCTGCGGCCGGAACCTTGCCCGCGACCGTTCCGGTAACCGAGGCCGCGGATAGCGCATTGCCCGAGGACGCTCCCGCAGCGGAGGCCCCGCGCGAAGCCGCGGCACCCCGGCACCGGGAGCCGGCAACCGGGACGCCGGCAACCGTGTTGCGCGGTGGGCTGACCATCGGGATCCTCGAGCGGATCGCGGTGGTTTTCTGCATCGTCTTCGACCAACCGGTCGCCATCGCCTATGTCGTGGCCATCAAAGGCCTGGGCCGGTACCCGGAGCTGAAAGAATCGCCGGCCGCGAGCGAGCGGTTCATCATCGGAACCTTGGCCTCGCTGATCTGGGCCGCACTGGTCGGCATCTTGGGCCGTTGGCTGATCGGGCTGGCCGGCTGACGCCACCCGGCCCAATAGGACAAGCTCAGCCTGGCTGAGTAGGGTGAGGGCATGACTGTATTTGCGGTGGAATATGTTTACGATCCGGATCTCGCCGAGCGGCGGGACGAATACCGCCCTGCGCACCGGCAGTGGCTCGGCGAGCTGGTCGAAGCCGGTGTGCTGTTGGCTTCCGGACCGTATCTGGACGGCAGTGGCGGCCTTTTCGCTTTTGTCGCTGCCGATGAAGCGGCGTTGCACAAAGTGCTCGCCCAAGACCCCTTCGCGCTGCACGGCTGTGTTGCCGGGACCCGGACCACCGGATGGAATCCGGTCACCGGGTTGCTCAAGGAATACGCGCAGGGTGCTTGAAGCTTAGAATGGTGAGGTGTGCCGGCCGGCAACCGCCGGGCAAGCTGCGCACCCAGTAACAAGGAGTTCATCGTGACCTCGGTCAGCCTCGGAATGCCCGCAGCACCACCGCCAGTTCTGGCACCCCGTCGGAAGACCCGGCAGATCAAAGTCGGATCCGTGGGCGTCGGCTCGGATTCGCCGATCAGCGTCCAATCGATGACCACTACGCCGACCACCGATATCAATGCCACACTGCAGCAGATCGCCGAACTGACCGCCTCGGGCTGCGACATCGTCCGGGTCGCCTGCCCCTCGGCGGACGACGCCGAAGCACTGCCGATCATCGCGAAGAAATCGCAGATCCCGGTGATCGCGGACATCCACTTCCAGCCGAAGTACGTCTACGCCGCGATCGAAGCCGGCTGTGCCGCAGTCCGGGTGAATCCCGGGAACATCCGCAAGTTCGACGACCAGGTCAAAGAGATCGCCCAGGCCGCCAAGGACCACGGCACCTCGATCCGGATCGGGGTCAACGCCGGTTCCCTGGATCCCCGGCTGATGGAGAAATACGGCAAAGCCACGCCGGAGGCGCTGGTGGAATCCGCCGTGTGGGAAGCTTCGTTGTTCGAAGAGCACGACTTCCACGACTTCAAGATCTCGGTCAAGCACAATGACCCGGTAGTCATGGTCCGGGCCTATGAGTTGCTCGCCGAACGCGGCGATTGGCCGCTGCACCTGGGCGTCACCGAAGCCGGGCCGGCGTGCCAGGGCACGATCAAGTCCGCGACGGCTTTCGGCGCATTGCTGTCGAAGGGCATCGGGGACACGATCCGGGTTTCGCTGTCCGCACCGCCGGTGGAGGAAATCAAGGTCGGCAATCAGATCCTGCAGTCGTTGAACCTCCGTCCGCGCAAGTTGGAGATTGTCTCCTGCCCCTCCTGCGGCCGCGCCCAAGTCGACGTCTACACCCTCGCCGAGCAGGTCACCGCCGGATTGGAAGGCATGGAAATCCCGCTGCGGGTCGCCGTCATGGGATGTGTCGTGAATGGTCCGGGGGAGGCCCGGGAAGCAGATTTGGGTGTAGCCTCAGGCAACGGCAAGGGCCAGATTTTCGTCAAGGGCGAAGTGATCAAAACCGTGCCGGAAGACCAGATCGTGGAGACCCTGATCGAAGAAGCGATGCGGATCGCCGAGGAGATAGAAGAAATGGGGGGCGCCGATGGCCAGAACGGCAGCAAAGGCAGCCCCGTGGTCAGCGTCTCCTGAGCCGGCCCGTGCGAGCAGCGGGCCGCTGAGGGTACTGGCGCACGAGGACACCGCCGAACTGCAACGTTTGGTGGCCCGGGATCCGATTGCCAACATCTACTTGGCTGCCCATTTGGAACAGCACGGCACCGCCGCTCCGGTGATCCTCGGTACCCAGATCCTCGGTTATGACGACGGCGGACTCCGGGCGGCCTGCTGGGTCGGCGCCAATGTGATCCCGGCCGGCGTCGACGAAGCCACCGCACCGGCCTTCGGCGAATATCTGGCAGCGAGCGGCCGACGGCACGCCAGCATTTACGGGTCTGCCGCAGCAGTACTGGGCATCTTCGCCGAAATGGAGCGCCGCGGAGTGCCGGCGAAGGAAGTCCGGGCCAACCAGCCGCTGCTGGCGATCAGCTCGGAGCCGTTGATCGAACCGGACCGCCGCCTCCGACCCAGCCGGATGTCCGAGTTCGACCAGATCCTGCCGGCCGCGGTCGCGATGTTCGAAGAAGAAGTCGGGTATTCGCCGTACAGCGGTGGCGAGGAGTTTTACCGGCGCAGGGTTGCCAGCTTGATTCGGAACGGGCATTCGCTCAGTAGCCTGGACGAATACGGCGAAGTGATTTTCAAAGCCGACCTCGGCGTGCTCAGCCGGCAGGCGAGCCAGGTGCAAGGGGTTTGGCTGCGGCCGGAGGACCGCGGCCGGGGATTGAGTGCCGGCTACATGGCCGCGGTGGTGCAGTTGGCCAGGAAGCAGGCGCCGGTGGTGAGTCTCTATGTCAACGATTACAACGCCCGGGCCCGGGCGAGTTACGAGCGGGTCGGATTCGAACAAATCGGCAGCTACGCGACAGTGCTTTTCTGAGCTTCCCGGTGGCTGATGCCGAGTCCGCCGAAGTCGGTTCAGCGGTTGCTGGTCTGTTGTTGCGCGGCGGCTTGTTCCCGCAGTTTCCGGGAAGCGGCGCTGAGCAACTCGGCGCCGGAGGCCAGGGTGGGCGCGTGCGACGAGTTCCAGGCATGCCGGAAGAAGAATGCATCCGGGCCGCGCCAGGGCAAATCGCCATTGACCACGGCGCCCAGCGTCGAACGGGTCTGCCGGATCAGTTCGGCGTGTTCTTCCATTTCCTTGGCGAGCCGGGCCAAATCGACCGGATCGGCGCCCAGGAAACCACCTTCCATCTGCGCCCCTCTGTGCTCGCCCGGCCGGTGGACCCCGAGCCGGTATTCCCAGAATAGTCAAGCATCCGGAGATGTCGATGGGGAGTTCTGCCCATCGACATCTCCGGTCAGATACCGTTGCAGCGTCGGGGCGACCCAGCGGATGATCTGCTCGCTCCCGACGGAAGCCAGCGGCTCGATGCGCAGCAGGTGCCGGGCGTGCAGCAAGCCGAGCACCTGGCTCACCAGCAGCGAACCGCGGAGCTCCCGCTCATCCTCGGGGTAGTCCAGGCCGGCCAGTGCCCGGGGCAGAATCAACCGGGTCAGCACTTGGCGCAGCAGCGCGGCCTGGGCGTCCGAGTTCAACGCGGAGCGGACCATTGCGAGCATCGCGGTCCGGGCCGGGGAATCCCACAGGTCCAGGATGGTCCGCAGGATGACTTCGGCGCGTTGCTCCACCGGAGTTCCGGCCAGATGCCCCAGAACTTTGGCCGGGTCCATCGGCAAGGCCACGCAAGCCGCGAACAATTCGTCTTTGGAACCGAAATAATGGTGGACCAAGGCGGCGTCCACGCCGGCGTCGCGGGCGATCTGGCGCAGGCTCACGGCGTCGAAACCCTCCTGCGCAAAACGGATTCTGGCGGCTTCCAGAATCAGATCCTTGGTGTCCGTGCCGCCTGATCGCCGGCCACGCCGCGGCCGGAGGCCGTTGGAATCACCGGTCATCGAGGCCTCCCTAATTCATCAGTTGGTGAAATAAAGATAGGCGGTCGCCTCGCAGGCTGTCCAGCAAGTGTGCCGGCCGGTACCCGGCGTACTTCAGAACGTGCGGTTGCCCCAAATCGGATCGTGTTCCGGCGGGGTCCAAACCGGCGGCTCGCCGCGGAAAGAATACGCGCCTGACCGGAGCCTGCCGAGGATTCCGGTGGTCCAGTCCAGATTGCCGCGGACCTGCGACGCCAGAAAATGGAACTGCTCCACGACGTGCGGCGGGGCTACCGGTCCGGTCTCGGCGAAGTCGCGGACTGCGGCGTGCAGGGAATCCGACTCGGCGGCCAAAGCCGCCTGCCGCTGCTCGAAGAGCTCGATGACTTCCGCCCGCTCCAAAAAGGGCAGGAATCCGATTCCGGACATCGTGGTGGCGATCGACGGGGACCCGACGTCGGTGATCGAGCGTTTCACCAGCCGTTCGAATTCAGCGATTCCGGCCGGCGTCGTCCGATAGGAAGTTTTCGCGGCGGAGCCGGCAGCTTCGGTCGCCGAGACGACGTGCAGCAGGCCGTCCTTGCTGAGCGTGCGCAGCGTCGAGTAGATCGACCCCGGCTTCACATTGGCCCACTGATCCACGCGCCAGGAGTTCAGTTCCTGCAGCAGCAAATAGCCGTGGGCCGGCTCGAAAATGCGCACCACGCCGAGCACGAGCAATCGCGTGGCGTACGGGGTCATGCCTCGAGTTTAGGACACGGTCCCTGTGCGGACTCTTTGCGGGTAGATTAGTACTGACTTTTCGACCCTCTTCTTTCGGACTTCCAGAAGGGAGCCACCCGCGTGGTTCTTCGACTTTCCACCCTGTTCCTGCGCACCTTGCGGGAAGATCCGGTCGACGCCGAGATCGCCAGCCACAAACTCATGGTCCGCGCCGGCTATATCCGCCGGGCCGCGCCGGGAATCTACTCCTGGTTGCCGTTGGGTTTGCGGGTCCTGGCCAAGGTCGAGACCATCATCCGGGAAGAAATGGCTGCGATCGGTTCGCAGGAAGTCCACTTCCCGGCGTTGCTGCCGCGGGAACCCTATGAGGCGACCAACCGCTGGACCGAGTACGGGGACGGGATTTTCCGGCTCAAAGACCGCAAGGACAATGATTACCTGCTCGCGCCGACGCACGAGGAGATGTTCACCTTGTTGGTGAAGGACCTTTACAGTTCCTACAAAGACTTGCCGGTGAGCCTTTTCCAGATCCAGACCAAGTACCGCGACGATGCCCGTCCGCGGGCCGGGCTGATGCGCGGCCGCGAGTTCATCATGAAGGATTCCTACTCCTTCGACATCGCCGACGCCGGCCTGGCGCTGAGCTACGAAGCCCACCGGGCCGCTTACTTCAGGATCTTCGAGCGGCTGGGCTTGGAAGTCGTCGCGGTCAAGGCCACCGCGGGCGCGATGGGCGGCTCCAAGAGCGAGGAATTCCTGCACCCGACACCGGTGGGCGAAGACACTTACGTCCGCTCTGCCGGTGGTTATGCGGCCAACGTCGAAGCCGTGACCACGGCGGTTCCGGCGGAACTCGACTTCAGCGATTTCGCTGCCGCGGAAGTGCACGACACCCCGGATACGCCAACCATCGAAACCTTGGTCGCGGCGGCCAATGCGAGCCAGCCGCGGGAAGGCACGCCGTGGACCGCGGCAGACACGCTCAAGAACGTGGTGCTCGCGGTGGATCTGCCCGCAGTGGGCGAGAAGAAGGCCGAACGGCGGCTCCTGGTGATCGGCGTGCCCGGCGACCGGGGGGTCGACTTGAAACGAATCGAAGCGAACCTCGCCGGGCACCTCGGCTTCGGCGGCGAAGTCGAGGTCGAGCCTGCCACGGAAGCGGACCTCAAGCAGAACCCGCTCCTGGTCAAGGGCTACATCGGCCCCGGCCTCTCCTTGGCGGCACCGGTGTTGGGTTCCGAGGGCAGCAGCAAGCTGCTTTACCTGGTCGACCCGCGCGTCGTCTCCGGCACCCGCTGGATCACCGGGGCGAACCAAGCTGGCAAACACGTCTTCGGGCTGGTCGCGGGCCGCGACTTCGGCTGGGACGGGGTGATCGAAGCCGTGGAGATCCGGCCCGGCGACGCGGCTCCGGACGGCTCGGGTCCGTTGGAACTCGCCCGTGGCGTCGAAATGGGCCATGTCTTCCAGCTGGGCCGCCGGTACGCGGAGATCTTCGACCTCAAGGTACTCGACCAGAACGGCAAGCAGGTCGTGGTGACCATGGGTTCCTACGGCGTCGGGGTGACCCGCGCGGTGGCTGCGATCGCCGAGGGCAACAATGACGATCGTGGTCTGGTCTGGCCCAAAGCCGTCGCCCCGGCCGACGTGCACGTAGTAGCGGTCGGACGGGACCAGGAGGTCTTCGACGCCGCTGAGAAGCTGGCCGCGGATCTGGAGTCCGCTGGCCTCGAAGTGATCCTGGACGATCGGCAGAAGGTCTCGCCCGGCGTCAAGTTCGGCGATGCGGAACTCGTCGGCGTGCCGATCATCCTCGCGGTGGGCCGCGGCTTGGCCGAAGGCCTCGTCGAACTCAAAAACCGACGCACGGGCGAGCCGGCGAACATCCCGGTCGATGCGGCGGTGGCCCAGGTACTCGCCTTGCGCGAGACCCTGGTCTGAGCCTGCCCGTCGTCGGAATGCTTTCCGGATTCGAGGACATTTCGGTTCTGACCGTCCTGCTGATCATCGTCGCCGGATTCGCCGCGGGCTGGATCGACGCCGTGGTGGGCGGCGGCGGGCTGATCCAGTTGCCGGCCATGCTGCTGTTGCCCGGGATCACGCCGATCCAAGCTTTGGCGACCAATAAAATGGGCTCCATTTTCGGCACCGCGACCAGCTCCGTGACCTATTACCGAAGGGTCAAGCCGGATCTGCGGACCGCGATCCCGATGGCGCTGATCGCCTTGGCCGGCAGCTTCGGCGGGGCCCTGTTGGCCGCGAATCTGCCGCAATCGGTGTTCAAACCGATCATCGTCGTGGCGCTGATCGCGGTGGCGGTCTTCACTGCGGTCAAGCCCAATGTCGGCGAACTGACCGCACTGCGGCACAGCGGGCGGCGGCATTACCTGGTGGCCTGCCTGATCGGTGCGGTGATCGGTTTTTACGACGGATTGATCGGCCCGGGAACCGGTTCCTTCTTGATCATCGCTTTGGTCACCGCCATGGGGTACGCGTTTTTGGAAGCCAGTGCCAAGGCGAAAATCGTCAATTTGGCCACCAACGCCGGCGCGCTGCTGTTCTTCCTGCCGCACGGCTCGTTGCTGTGGGGCGTCGGGCTGGTGCTGGGACTGTCCAATATGGCCGGCGGCTACCTCGGCGCGCGGATGGCGGTGGCGAAGGGGAGCAAGTTCATCCGGCTGGTGTTCCTGGCCGTGGTGGCGGTGTTGATCGTCAAGCTCGGCTGGGACGTCTGGCAGGAAAACGTCCTGCAGGCCCGCTGATTTTTGCCAAGATGCATCTTCAGCTTAACGATGCGATTTCCGCGACCCAAAGACTATCTACAGGCTGAAGATGCATCTTTGGAGGGGCGAGGAAGCCGGAGTGGGCGCTCAGAGGATTTCCAAGCCATGCGGATGCGGCAGCCCGGGCAGGGTCGAGCCGGCGAGGGTACTGGCAATCCACAACGTGCGGTGCAGGTCCTTCTCGTGGTTCGGCTTGGCGGCGAACCAGAGCGCGTCTTCGACTTCGCGCAAGATCGTCCACTCCCGGGCGATCTCCGGGTCCAGCCCAGCGGCCGCGCAGAGCCGGTGCAACCGGTCCAGCAGGGCGAGTTCCGGGTTCTGTGCCGCATAATCACGCAGTCGGTTGCTGAGCATCGGTCCTACCGCGTATTCGGCTTCGCCCAGGATCCCTTGCGGATCGATCACCAGGAAATCTTCGGGTTCCCATCCCGTGGTGCCCGGCTTGGCCAGGATGTTCATCCCGTGCATGTCGCCGTGCACCAGAACATCGTTGGCCTCCCGCCGCCCGACCGAACCCCGGGTCTGACAGACTTCCAGGGCGGCCTCGAGCAGCCAGCGCGGAAACGGTTCGCCCAGCCGGTCCCATTCGGCCGGCAGCTCATCGCTCCAGTGCTCGGCGCGTTCCGCCAACGACGGCAGACTGGCCCAACCGGGGCGCTCATCGGGCCGGATCGACAAATCGCGGAGCAAGGCGCCCCAGACCCGAACCGCTTCATCCGGGGGCGCGGCCTGCAGCCAGCGCGCGGCGTCGAGCCGCTCGAGCAGCAAGGCGAAGTCGGCTTCATCATGGTCCAGAAGCCGGACCGCGCCGACCCCGTTCCACAGCCTCAGGGTCGCTGCTTCGTGCGCGATGTCTTCGTAGGGAAAAGTTATCTTCAGCACCGCGGCCGTGCCATCGCCGGTGCGCACCGGTATTGCGATGCCGCTGAAACCGTTCCAAGGCTCTTGGCCGGGGCGCAGATCCACGCGCAGCTGCCAGCGTTCCAGGGCGTCCTGGATCAGTTGTGGCAGCCGGGCGAGCCAGGCCCGCCGCTCGGCGGAATCGCTGTACCGGCGGACCAGATCGGCTGGCAGCGGGACGGTCATTCCGGCATCCCGGGCAACGCGCGCGACGGCGGCGACCAGAGCATCAGGTTCTGGCCGGTACCGAGCAACTGATTGATCGCCCAGTCGCGGAGCGGGCCATCGCTCAGGCCGATCAAATCCCCGTAGGCGAGCGACAACTGGTCCTCGACCATGGCCAGGGCGGCAGCCGGCTGAGTGCTGAACGCCGGGTCCAGGACGAAGGCGGGTTCACGTATCGGCGGTTGCGTGCAGTGCGAACGCAACTGCTCCTCCGCTGCATCCAAAGCGGCGCGATGGCTGGTGAGCAGTTTCATCGCGAGCCGGGAGCTGTCCGCCGAGGGGATCCGGGCGGCCACCAGTTGGTAGGCATACGCGGATTTCTGCTCGGCCAAAGCGACGGCGGCCAAAGCACTTTGGGTGCTGGGCGCTGTCGTGGCCTCCGGAGCCAACGGTGCCAAGGTGCCGGCGCAAGCGGTTGCCGGCGCGCTTGCTGTCGCCGGGTTGGCGATGCTTGCGGCTGGAAGCCCGGTGACCTGGGCCAGGTATTGGCTGGCCAGCGCTTGGCCGGTACCTGCTGCGGCAAGCAATCTGGCGATGCCCGGCTCGACGGAACGTGCTGCGCCGAGGTTTCCGGCCGCGGCCCGGGCCAATCCGGCGATCAATCCCGGCAGGTCGGTGGGCGGGACGCCGTCCGCTGCCGGAGTTGCTTCCGGGCCGGTTCCCGGACTGGCTGGGCCGGATGCCGCCTGGCCCGGTCCGGAAGCTGCCGCGGCTCCGCTCGATTCCGGCCGGGCCAAGGCGGCCGTTGCCGCAGTCAGCGTGTTGATCGCGTATTTCAGTGCCGGATCGGCTGCCGGGGGCGGCGCAGCGCTGAGCTGTTTGGCCTGCGCCAGCAGCGTGTTGCTGTCCTTCTCGGCGGCAATCCGAGCCAGTTCGCCCTGGTCCGGGCCGATTGGCTCCACTGGCCGGACGGAAATGCTGGATCCGAGGGCGACGACCAGGATTCCGACCAGCAAGAGCATCGCGACCCGGCGGAGCCAGGTTGCCAGGCGTCTGCCCAGGGAGCGGCCCGGCCGTACGGCGGCCTTGGCCCGGCCGCGGGCTTTTTCTTCGGAACGGAGCGCTTGCCGGGTTGCCGCTGCGGGGGCCACCGGCCCAGGATCCGGGGCCGGCGGTGCAGTTGACGGCTCGGGATCCGCCAGGAACTCGGTCGCCGGCAACTCAGGGTCGGCAGGCTCCGCCTCGGCCGGTTCGGCCGGTTCGGCCAGTTCGACCGGCTCGACCGGTTCTGGTTCGACCGGTTCTGGTTCGACCGGCTCGGTCGGTTCTGGCTCGGTCGGTTCTGGCTCGGCCGGTTCTGGTTCGACTGGCTCTGGCTCTGGCTCGGCTACCGTTCCGGCTGTTTCAGCCGGTTGCAGCTCCGGCTCGGTGGCGGTTTCGGTGGGCAGATCCGACGGAAGGTCAGCGGTTTCCGGTGCGGAATCGCCGGTGGGGGTTTCCGAGTCCGTCTCCGGGGTCGCGTCGGCGGGCGGTGCGGGTTCGGCGGGCGAGGTTGCTTCGACGGGGGCGGCCCTGGCCGCCGGTGGGACAGTTTCAACTGATTGCGACGCCGGGTCGGTGGCCGGCTCGGCCGGGTCAACCGACGCCGGCTCGGCCGGCTCGGCGGGTTCAGCCGACGCCGGCTCGGCGGGCTCGGCGGGTTTAACCGGTTGTGGCTCCGGCTCGGTGGCGGTTTCGGTGGGCAGGTCTGACGGAAAGTCAGCGGTTTCCGGTGCGGAATCGCCGGTGGGGGTTTCCGAGTCCGTCTCCGGGGTCGCGTCGGCGGGCGGTGCGGGTTCGGCGGGCGAGGTCGCTTCGGCGGGGGAGGTCTTGGCCGCCGGTTTGGCAGTTTCAACTGGTTGCGGGGCCGGTTCGGCCGGGACAACCGGCTCCGGTTCGGCTACCGGTTCGGCGGTTTCAGCCGGCTCCGGGGCGGCCGGGGTGACTGAAATCACGGGGGGACCGGCAGGCGCGCTGGCCCGGCGGGTTTTCTTCTTTTTCGGCGCGGTCGAGGCCTGCCCTATTTGCGCCGGATCTTGCTGCTGCATCGGCTGCTGGGCGACCGAATCCTCGGCGGCGCCCGGCTTGCTGCCGCCGTCGGGCCGGTTCTGCGCGGTCTCTGGGTCAGTCACAAACCTCGATCATGCCATGTTTGGCCCGGCTTCGCTGGACGCGGACGCCTGGTCGGCCCGGCCCGGAAACCGCCCGCCGTCGCAAAACCGGCCCGGTAATCGGTAGGCTATGTCTACAACATCATCACGTGGGAGCCCGAAGGGGCACAGGAAGGCTTCGCGCATGTCCAAGCCGGATCGGCCGCAGAAACCAGTATCGAGCACTGCCGCAGAAGCACAGCGGCTCCGCGAACTCCTGCAACCCACGGTTGAGGAGAACGCGTTGTTCCTCGAGGATGTCAGCATCCATGTCGCGGGAACCCATCGGACCGTCCACGTCGCCGTCGATCTGCCTGAAGACCAGCTCGGCAGCGTGAGCCTGGACGCGATCGCGGCGATTTCGCAGCTGCTTTCTGCGGTGCTGGACGCCGATCCGGCGGACGACGGACGCCCTTATGATTTGGAAGTCTCCTCCCCGGGAGTGAGCCGCCCGCTGACCGAACCGCGGCATTGGCGCCGGGCCACCGGCCACTTGGTGACGCTCAAGCTGGTCAAGGGCAGCCAGAGCGATCTGGGCGAACTGATCACCGGCCGGTTGGTCGAGGTGGCGGAATCCGGAGTCACGGTCCGGCCGGAGTTGCCGGTAAAAAAGGGAATGAAGCCCAAGCAGGGCGACCCGGAGTTCATTGAGTTCGTGCGGATTCGCAAGGGCACTGTCGAGGTCGAGTTCACTCGCCTGGACGAAGCAGAAGAGGTCGGGACAGTTGCCGACCAGAAAGGTCAGGATTGAGATGGATATTGACATGAGCGCGCTGCGTTTGCTGGAGCGCGAGCGTGAAATTCCGCTCGAAAAGCTCATCCCGACCATTGAGCAGGCACTGCTGGTGGCTTATCACAAGTCGCCGGGAGCGATCGATCAGGCGCGTGCCGAATTGGACCGCAAGAGCGGTCACGTGACGATCTGGGCCGCCGAAGTCGACGACGACGGCGTCGTTGTCGGCGAGTTCGACGATACCCCGGCGGATTTCGGCCGAATCGCCGCGAGCACCGCCCGGCAAATCATCCTGCAGCGTTTGCGCGATGTGGAAGACGACAATGTGCTCGGCGAATTCCGCGGCAAAGAAGGCGAGCTCGTCGCAGGCCAGATCCAGCAAGGCCACAATCCGCACATGGTCCAGGTCAACCTCGGTTCGGTCGAGGCGGTTTTGCCGCCCACCGAGCAGGCACCGGGCGAATCGTACCCGCACGGCAGCCGGATCCGGGCCTTCGTGATCGACGTGCACCGTGGGCCCAAGGGTCCCTCGATCACGCTCTCCCGGTCCCATCCGGGACTGGTCCGCAAGCTTTTCGAACTCGAAGTACCGGAAATCGCGGACAAGTCCGTGGAGATCGTGGCGCTGGCCCGGGAAGCCGGCCACCGGACCAAAATCGCGGTCAAGGCGCACCGTCCCGGAATCAACGCCAAGGGCGCCTACATCGGCGAAATGGGCGCCCGGGTGCGGGCCGTGATGAACGAACTCAACGACGAGAAGATCGACATCGTGGACTACAGCGATGATCCGGCGACCTTCATCGCGAGTTCGCTGTCCCCGTCGCGGGTGAATTCGGTGACCATCGTGGACGAGGCCACCCGCTCGGCCCGGGTGGTCGTGCCGGATTACCAGCTCTCTTTGGCGATCGGCAAAGAGGGGCAAAATGCCCGTTTGGCCGCGAAACTCACCGGTTGGCGGATCGACATCGTCTCCGATGCGGTCGCCGCCGAGACGCCGGAAGCCTGATCCGCCGCGGCATTTGGGCGGCAGGGGTGCCGGGGCGCTAGAATAGTGGAGGCCGGGTCTATCGACCAACGCATCCCATCGAAGGCAGTGCAGTGGATTCAACGCAGGTTCCTGCGTCCAGAATGCCTCTGCGCACCTGCATCGGATGCCGACGTCGGGACGCCCAGCCGAATCTGTTGCGAGTGGTGAAGAACGTTTCCGGTCTTTTGGAAGCGGATCCGCGCCGCCGGTCGGCAGGCCGGGGTGCTTGGCTGCATCCCGATCAGGCCTGTTTCGCCTTGGCGGTCAAGCGGCATGGTTTCGCGCGCGCCTTCAAGGGCGAATGCGATCCCGGTGCCCTGGAACGCTACTTCGCAGCAGAACTAAGAACTGTCCAACCTGAAAGCGGGTCAGAAAACTGATGGAAACCCGATGAGTGCCCAGCGATGAGTGCCCGGTAATGAGTGTCCCAGTGCGCTCTAGCGTCGGACATTCCACCCTGGAATCCCGACTGAAGAATTAGACGGTTCGTGCCTGACTCGGTGCGAGCCGAGACAGGAGAAAGCGTGGCTAAGGCCCGTGTACATGAGCTCGCCAAAGAGCTCGGAATCACTTCCAAAGATGCAGTTGCAAAACTGCAGGAACTGGGCGAATTCGTTCGCTCGGCGTCATCGACCATCGAAGCTCCGGTGGTGAAGAAACTTCGCGATGCGTTCCCGAACGCGGGAACACCGGCAGAGTCCGCTGCGCCCAAGTCGGCGGCGCGTCCAGCCCCCAAGGCTCCGGCCAAAGCCGAATCGGCACCGGCTGCAGAAGCTGCCGCGCCGGCTCCCGCCGCACCTGCGGCACCCGCTGCTCCGGCCGCCAAGGCAGCTGAAGCCCCGGCCGCCGAAACCGCAAAGGCACCGGCGGCAAAGCCGGATTCCAGCAGCACGGCGCGTCCGGGCGCAGCCCGTCCCGGTGCCGCTGGTCCGCGACCGGGCAACAACCCGTTCGCCACCTCGCAGGGCATGCCGCGCGCCGGCGCCCGGGGCGATGGCGAACGTACCCCGGCCGCTCCGGCAGCCGGCTCCGGCGGGCCCCGTCCCGGCGGTCCGCGTCCCGGGGCCCCGCGCCCGGGGAACAACCCCTTCGCCTCATCCCAGGGCATGCCGCGCG